>Ga0265780_10010755_pt1 | contig 10883 bp, 8 predicted proteins | sample P1T30metagenome_FD_192432 | JGI IMG/M metagenome (GOLD analysis project Ga0265780, IMG submission 192432) | Plant litter microbial communities from East Loma Ridge, Irvine, California - P1 T30 | ecosystem: Environmental > Terrestrial > Plant litter > Unclassified | place: USA: California... | reverse complement strand
GCGGTGGCGTAGGCGCGCGAGTTGCCGTCGTCGATCGAGGCGTCGGGCAGGTCGGCGAGCGCGTCGAGCGCGGCCTCGGCCTGCTCGCGCCCGGCGAGCGCCGAGTACATGAGCACGAAGTCGCCGAGCGGCACGTCGTACCCGTCGGGGGCGGCGGCCGCGACGACCGCGTCGACGTGGTCCGCGCCTCCTGCCGCCTCGCTGCTGAGGTAGCCGACCGACGACGGGCTGAGCGGGATCAGCTGGATGCCCGTGATCGCGCTGGGCTCCGCCGAGAACCAGGTGGCGTGGTCGCGCTTGCTGCCCCAGTTGAGCGAGACCACCTCGTGGTCGAAGCCCTCGAAGATCGGCGAGCTCAGGTCGGGGGCGACGAAGTAGGCCAGGGCGGACGCGGCCTCGGCGCTGACCAGCCAGCTCGCCTCGTCGGCGAGCCCCCGGTCGCCGGAGGCGGCGGCCCAGAGCGACAGGCCGGCGTACGCGGTCACGGCCTCGCTCGACGACTCCTGGTTGTTGCCGTCGGCGAAGGGCGAGGTGCCCGAGGCCCAGCTGTGCGACCAGTACGGGTCGAAGGCGCGCTGGTCGGGGAAGGTCCCGCTGCCGGAGTCGGAGGCGATGTCGGCGGCGAGCAGGTCCATGACGGGGGCCCAGCGCTCGGCGAGGCGCTCGTCGTCGGCGGCCACGACGCCCGCGGCGTAGAGGAAGTACCCGTAGTGGAAGTGGTGGTCGTTGAACTCGTCGGAGCCGAACGACGCCGCCTTGCCGACGACGCCGTGCATGGCGGGGTCGTAGACGAAGCACTCCTGGTCGCGGGTCGTGCACCCCTCGGGGTCGGTCCAGCGGTCGAGGGCGTCGACGAGCCGGGTGCGCAGGTCGTCGGCGGAGGCGTCGTCGCCGAGCTCCTCGGCCAGCTCGAGCAGCATCGCCGCGCGGTAGAGCGACTTGCCGCCGAAGTAGGTGTCGGCGGCGAAGGTGGGCGTCTCGGCGACGTCGCGGGCGACGAGCTCGCGCAGCTCGGCGCGCTGGTCGTCGTCGAGGCCGGACAGGTCGAGGGCGGGCTCGGCGGTGACCGTGGGGGCGTCGGCGACGAGGCCGTCGGCGACGCCGAGGCGGCCCTCGCCGTAGACGGTGGCGTACTCGAGGCCGGTGTCGCCCTCGGGGGCGGCCTGGTGCTGCGCCGCGACGACGAGGGTCGGGTCGCCGGAGGCCGTGGCGTAGCGGAGCGTCGTGCGCTGCGCGTCGTCGATGGCGGAGCGGTCGACGGTGACGCCGGTGAGGGGCGAGGCCGCCGCGTCGAGGAGCGCGTCGAGCCGGTCGGCGTCGTCGGCGGCGTCGGCGGGCAGCGCCACGAGCACGACGGAGCCACCCTCGTCGAGCCGCACCGACGCGTCGTCGAGCTCGCCCCCGGTGACGACGACGCCCCAGAGCGCGTCGCGCACCCGGACGGTGCCGCGCCCGGCGTCCGCGTCGACGTCGTCGAGCGGGGTGGTGAGCGTGACGTCCTGGTCGCGGGCGGCGACGTACGAGACGAGGGGCGAGCCCTCGGCGATCGTCGTGCGGCCGAGCACGTCGTCGCCCGCGCGGTGCTCGACCGTGACGGAGACGGCGTCGTAGCCGCTCACGACCGTGCCGTCGGCACCGAGGGCGAGGCCGACGTCGGGCAGGGTGGCCCCGACGACCGCGTCGGCCGAGGCGACCGGCTCGGGGAGGCCCGCGGCGAGGCCGTCGCCGGTCACCTGGAACGACAGCGGGTACGGGAAGACCGGCTGCGGCGCGTCGCCGAAGGCGAGCCCGGAGAACCAGCGGTTGGTGGGCGGCACGAGGCCGTCGGCGAGGCGCATCGTGGGCGGTTCGGCGACCGACTCGGCGGGCAGGGCCTCGACGAGCGGGTCGACCTGCGACGCGGGCAGCACGTCGCCGGACCGGGTGCCGGTCGCGCGGTCCCCGTCGGGGTCGCCGGAGCCGCGGGTGCAGCCCGTCACGACGAGCGCGCCGACGACGACGAGGCCGAGGAGGGCGGCGGACCGGAACGGTGCACGGGAGCGGGAGGAGGGGACGACGATGGCTCAGAGTCCGATCTGGCGCAGGAACTGGCGCCCCTCGTCGACGGCGCCGGCGAGGATGCCGTCGCCGCGGAGGTGCAGGGTCGCCTCGATGGGCGTGCCGGGGGCGGCGAGGCCGTTCCAGGTGCCCTCCATCAGCTCGGGGCTGACGACGCGGATGCTCGTCTCGGCCTGGCCCTCCTTCGTCGTCACGGCGACCGTGTCGACCGTGCCGCGCACCGACTCCTGGTCGGGCAGCAGGAGGTCCACCTCGGCGCCGTCCTCGATGCGCTCGTAGTCGCGGGGGCTGAGCAGGAAGTCCGCCTGCACCGAGAGGCTGTCGTCCTGCGCGATGGTGGCGAGCTGCGAGCCGCCGGCGACGAACGTGCCCTCCTCGGCCGTGACGTCGGCGACGGTGCCGTCGACCGTCGAGGTGAAGGTCACGGTGCCGTCGGAGGCGACCTGGTACGAGGCGGTGTCGACCGCGACCAGGCCGCGGCCGGCCTCCTGCACGAGCGACGGGCTCTGCACGCGGAACAGCGCGTCGCCCGAGGCGACGACGTCGCCGACGACGACGAACTGCTCGACGACGGTGCCGCTGTAGTCGGTGCCGACGGCGTACTCCTGCGCCTGCACGGTGGCGCTCGTGCTGACCGCCTGCGCCTGGCGCTGGGTGGACAGGAGGGTGGCCACGGCGACGATCGCGAGGACGACGACCAGGCCGAGGGTGAGCTTGAGGCGGTTGGTCCAGGTCATCGTCGGGGTCCTTCGACGTCGGTGGTGCGGGGCAGGGGGCGGGCGACGACCGTGCGGGGGCGGGCCGTCCGGGCGACCGGGGCCGGGGCGATCGGCCCGACGAGGGCGCGGCGGCGGCCCGGGCGCGCGGCACGGCGCAGCGCGCGGTGCTCGCGGAGGGCGACGACCATGAAGACGGTGAGCACGCCCGTGTTGATGAGGTTCCACCCGGTGGCGAGCGTGGGCACGCCGTTGTCGAGGTCGCGGGCGATGGCGACCGCGCTGGTCAGGGTGAGGAACACCCAGAAGAGCACCTGCGGCACGATGACGTTGAACGGCGACGACGTCTTGCCGGCGCCCGTCACGCTCCAGGCCACGTCCTTGCCGGAGAGCACGTTCCACAGCGCCTTGACGTAGATCGGGAACGACACCGTCGCGAGCATGAGCACCTCCCAGCGGAAGGAGCCCAGCGTGTAGAAGGCGAGCACGATCTGCAGCACGTAGAAGCCCGCGTAGAAGAGGGCCCACTGGCCGACCGAGATGTGCAGGTTCATGGGGCGCAGGTCGAAGTAGATCTCCATGGCCGGCACGAGGATCAGCAGCAGCGGCACGATGCCCGTGAGGTAGTGCGTCGACGTCACGAGGTACTGCAGGCGCTGGTCCGTCGTGAGGCGGCGCCGCGGGCTGAGCGGGTTGTGCCGGAACAGGATCTCGAAGCCGCCGGTCGCCCAGCGGAGCTGCTGCTTGCTGTACGCCTCGATGGTCTCGGGGGCGTCGCCGACCGCGAGGGCGTCGGCGATGTAGACGGTGCGCCAGCCGGCCTCGTGCAGGTGGATGCTCGTCCAGACGTCCTCGGACTTCGAGTCGGTCTCCATGCCGCCGATGTCCTCGATCGCCGTGCGACGGAAGACCACGTTGGTGCCGACGCAGAACGCCGCGTTGAAGCGGTTGCGGCCCGGCTGGATGAACGTGTAGAAGACGGCCTGCATGTAGCCGGCGCCGCGGCTCACCAGCGAGTGCAGGTTGCCGTAGGTCTGGGGCGTCTGCACGAACGCGGTGAGGTCGTCGACGAAGAACGGCACGGTCTCGTGCAGGAACTCGCGGTCGGGGACGAAGTCGGCGTCGAAGATCGCGAAGAGCTCGCCGCTCGTGAGCGTGAGCGCGTGGTTGACGTTGCCGGCCTTCGCGCCGCCGCTGCTGAGGCGGCGCACGTAGCGGGCCCCGAGCTCGGCGGCCAGGTCGCGCACGGCGTCGCTGCGCCCGTCGTCGAGGATCCACGTCTCGTGCCGGCCGCGCAGGGCGACGGCCGCGGTCACCGTGCGGCGGATCGTCGCGAGGGGCTCGCCGTAGACGGTGACGAAGACGTCGGGCACGACGGAGCGGCCGTCGATCCGCATCGGCCAGAGGTGCGGCTGCTCCTCGACGCCGAGGCGCGCGATCTCGTCCTCGTCGTAGAGGGTGTCCTGGGTGCTGTAGAAGGCGAAGTCGCGGGGGTTGATGCCGCCCGAGAGGATCGTCCACATCGACATGAGCGCCTGCAGCACGAGCACGGCCTCGGCCGTGACGACGAGCAGGTAGGGCAGCAGGTCGCCGCGGTTGCGCGGGTCGAGCAGGAAGCTCGCGTAGAACAGGATGCCCAGGGTCGCGATGACGACGAGCAGCACCATGACCGGCGAGTGGGTGCGGCGGCGGCCGGAGGCGGCGCTCGGCGTCCCGGACGCGCGGTCCAGGTCGCGCGCGGCGGCGCGGGCGGCGGGGCGGGGGGCAGGGCCGTCGACGGTGTCGTCGAGGCGCGGCGGACGCAGGGCAAGGGACATGGGTGTCGTCTCTCCGGGGCTTCGGGTGCGCGTGGAGCAGCCCGGACCAGGGGGGACGACTCGGGTAAGCGCTCCTGGTCCGGGCAGGCGTCGGCCACGGTGACGACACCGGGTCGCACGACCCCCGGGGAGGGGCGCGGCGACCGGGCGGTGCGGGGCTCAGGGACCCCACGTGTCGCGTCGGTCCTTCGGGGGACCAGCGGCGACCGGCGACGTGTCGGCCCTTCGGGGGACCGGCGACGACGACGTGTGATGACCCTATGTCACGGGACAGACCGGGGCGTGACCCCCGTCCGAGGGGAGAACGACCGCACCGCGCCCGCGCAGGCCCGTCGTTCCGGGCCCCTCACCCGCGCTGCTGCAGGGAACACCGCCCGTCGACCACCCCTCGTCGGGGGACGCACCGGGGTACACGACTGACGGTGCACCCCCAGGTGGTCTAGAGCAGCTCGCGCACCCACCCGGCCAGGAACTCCGCTCCCGCCTCGTCGTGGATCACGGCGGGATCGGCGGCCGTGAGCACCGGGTACGGCGTCGCCGGGACGCCGTCGGCCGGGCGCACGTCGACGTGCGCGACCTCGTGGCCGAGCTCGTGCAGCCGGTCGGCCATGGCGTAGTCGCTGCGCGAGTCGCCGACGGTGCGCCACCGCGTCGGGAGCGCGCCGTCGGCGGCGAGCAGCTCCAGCGCCCGGTCGGCGCCGAGGTCCTTGCCGAGCCGGACCGACTCGACGTCGGTGGAGATGATCGTGGGGTCGATGCGCCACTGCACGGCGCCGTCGGCGTCGGGGCGGACGTCGTCGAGTCGGCGGACGCCGAAGCCGCGGCGGGTGAGCGCCTCGGCGGCGCGCTCGTCGAAGGCCGCCTGGCGCGCCAGGTAGGTGGCCGAGGGCACGCTCGTGAGCTGCTCGATCGAGACCATGGCGCGCTTGGTGCGGTCGAAGAACACGAGGTCGGCGAACTCGCTCGCCACCAGCTGCTCCATCTCGCGGGCGAAGTCGTCGGGCATCGCCAGCGACTCGTCGACCTCGATCGGCCCGGTGCCGTCGTCGCCGTGCTCGGGGCCGATCGAGAACCAGACGGCGCCCTTCTCGCACACCCCGTGCACGCGTGCGCCGGCGGGCAGGCCTGCCGCGAGCAGCGGCGTCACGACCTCGGAGCGGATGAAGGCGTCCGAGCGCCCCGTGTTGAAGACCAGCGGCACGCCCGCGGAGGCCAGGGCGACGAGGTCGCGCGTGATCTGCGGCAGCGCGATCGTGCGGGTGACCGGGCTGGCGATCGGGCCGTCGACGTCGAGCAGGAGACCGAGGGGCGGGGGCGTGGCGTTCACGCGACCATCCTCCCCCACGCGACGACGGCCGGAGTCGCGCACTGCGACTCCGGCCGTGGTCACGCCCGCCCCGCGGCGGTCAGGGAGCGGTCGACAGGCCCTGCTCGAAGCCCATCACGGCGGCCGTGCCGACGATGGCGACGAACGCGATCGTCGAGAGGACGAGCACGCCGACGAGGACCCAGAGCGGGGCCGACCCGCGGCCGACGCGGCGGCGCAGCACGACCGTGCGGCCGATCACGTAGACGAGGGTCACCGGGATGAACGCGTACGCCCAGTGGAACGGCGCCACGATGCCCCGCCGGAGGAGCGCCTTGTGGTCGAGCCAGGCGAAGAGCACCGTGAGGCCCCAGAGGACGAAGCTCAGCAGAGTGCTGAGCACGTCGCGCAGCTGCACCTCGGGCACGGCGGCCGGGTCCTCGAGCGAGGCCGCGAAGATCGTGGAGTAGTCGACCGTGAGCACGTCGACGAGGCTCAGCAGCGGGAACAGCACGATGAGCCAGATCCACGGCGTCGAGACGCTCGTGCCCTCCGGGAGGGCCTGCTGCTGGGGGCGGCCCCAGGGCTGCGCCTGCTGGTGGGAGGGCTGCTGGCCGTACTGCTGGGCCTGCTGCTGCTGCTGCTGGTACTGGCCGTAGGCGGGCAGGCCGCCCGCACCGGGCTGCGGCACGACCGGGGCGTGCTCAGGGGCGGAGGCGGGTCGATCGGCACCGTCCTGCTCGCCCTGCTGCTGCTCGCCGTGCTGCGCGGGCTGCTGCTCGCCCTGCTGCTGCTCGCGCTGCTGCTGCTGCGCGGGGGCGGCGCCGGCGCCGGCGCCCTCCAGGTCGTGGGTCCAGCCGGAGCCGTCCCACCAGCGGCGGGAGGGGCCTCCTGCCGGGTCGGGGTACCAGCCGGCGGGCGGGAGCCCCTGCCCGCGGGCCTGGTCGTCGTGCTGTCCGTCGCTCATCTGCGCTCCGTTCCGTCGAGGGGTCGTGGGGTCAGTAGGTGGTCGGCACGTCGAGCGCCGGGAGGGCCGCCGCGAGGGCGCTCGCGACGACGACCAGCGTCACGACGAAGCCCAGGACGGTCGTCGCCAGGAACGCCCAGAGGGGTGCGGAACCGCGCCCGACGCGACGCCGGAGGACGACGGTGCGCCCGATGACGTAGACGATGCTGCCGAGGAACGCCCAGGCCCAGGCGAAGGGCGCGACGACGCCCCGACGCCGCAGCTCACGGTGGTCGAGCCAGGCCAGCACCACGGCGACGCCGTAGAGGACGAACCCGGCGGCCTGGACCAGGAGGTACCCCGCGTCGTAGGCGGCGAAGGGCTGCGTGGGGGCGGCGAAGCTGCGCTCCATGAGGCCGCGCCAGTCGTACGACGCGAGCAGCACCAGCTGCACGAGGGGCAGCGCCGCCACGATCCAGATCCACGGCGTCGAGACGCTCGTGCCCTCGGGCAGCGGGGGCTGCTGCGGGCGACCCCACGGCTGTGCCTGGTGCGGGGCCTGCTGCGGGCGGGGCTGCTGGGGGTCCGGTCGTGCTGCGTCGGTCACGTGCTCTCCGTTCCGTCATCTCCGTCGTGAGGGGGTCGCGCCAGCGTACCGGGGTGCCAAGATGGGGACAGACCGACAGGAGCCCTCCCGTGCCGACACTGCCCGATCCCGTGATCGCAGCCCTCGACGCGTTCGCCGGCCCCGGTGCGCGCGAGCTCACCGACCCCTCCGAGCTGCTCGAGCAGCTCGCGCGCCTCACGATGGACGCCGAGTGGGTCGACATGGGCGCCGCCCACCCGGTGCAGAACGATCCCGAGGGCATCCGCCGCATGCTGCAGAAGCTCGGCGCCGAGGGGCGCTGCACGGTGCTCTCGACGCACGGCCTCGAGGACGACCGCGACCTGGGCGGCGCCCTCGACGGCGCCATCAACGGCCGCGACGGGGCCCTGCTGGCCTGCCGGCCCGGGCCGCTGGCGTTCCTGGTCACGGCCTCCGGCGAGCGCTGGCTGCTGAGCCGGCACGAGCCCCCGGCGCTCACCGAGCCGCTGCCCGTCGTCGGCGACTGACGCCCTCACGACGACGTGCGCACGGCCCCGAGGGGACGTGCGCACGTCGTCGTCGTGGCGCGGCCTAGCGGCGGCGGCGCTTGCTCCACACGTCGAAGGCGACGGCCAGGAGCAGCACGAGCCCCTTGATGACCTGCTGCCAGGCGGCGTCGACCGAGAGGATCGACAGGCCCTGGTTGAGCACGCCCATGACGAGGCCGCCGATGACGGCCCCGATGACGGTGCCGACGCCGCCCTGCACCGCGGCGCCGCCGATGAAGACCGCGGCGATGGCGTCGAGCTCGAAGCTCTGGCCCGCCGAGGCGACCGCGCTGCCGGCGCGCGCCGTGCTCACGACGCCCGCCAGGCCGGCGAGCAGTCCCATGTTGACGAAGATGCCGAAGGTGACCCACTTCGTCTTGACGCCGGACATCATCGCCGCGAAGAGGTTGCCGCCCATCGCGTAGACGTGCCGGCCGAAGACCGTGCGCGTGAGCAGGAACGAGTACGCGAGCACGAGCGTGGCGAGGATCACCAGGATGATCGGCGTGCCCCGGTTGTAGGCGAGCAGGTAGCAGAGGTACATGATCGCGGCGACGGCCACCGCGACCTTGACGATCGCCGACAGCGCCCGCTCGCGGGGGAGGTCGAGGCGGCGCAGGTTCGACCGGCTGCGCAGCTGCTGGGCGATGAGCCCCGCCGAGGCGAGCAGCCCGATCCCGAGCGTGAAGAGGTCGGGCGTGCCGGTGGTCGGCAGGGTGCCCGAGCCGATCGCGTTGAAGGCGCGGGGCAGGCCGCTGATGGTGCCGCCGGTGAGCAGCACGAGCGCGACGCCGCGGAAGACGAGCATGCCGGCGAGCGTCACGATGAAGGCCGGGATCCCGACGAAGGCGATCCAGAACCCCTGCCACGCGCCGATGAGGGCGCCCACGAGCAGCGCGAGGGCGACGGCGACGCCCCACGGCAGCGACCACTCGTTCATGGCCAGGGCCGCCACGGCGCCCACCGTGGCGACGACCGAGCCGACCGAGAGGTCGATGTGCCCGGCGATGATGACGATCACCATGCCCATGGCGAGGATCAGGACGTAGGCGTTCTGCTGGATGAGGTTGCTCACGTTGCCGGGGTAGAGCAGTCGCCCCTCGGTGAGCACCTGGAAGAGCAGGACGATGACGAGCAGCGCGGCGAGGATGCCGTACTGGCGCATGTCGATCCGGATGCGGCGCTTCGACCCGACGGGGGTGATCGGCGCGGGGGGCGGTGCGGACGGGCGCTGGGGTGCGGTCGTGGTCACGAGGCTTCTGCTCCTAGGTTCCTGGTCGCCGTCATGTGGCGCATCAGCACTTCCTGGCTGGCGTCCGCACGGGACAGCTCGGCGGTGAGCCGGCCCTCGGCGATGGTGTAGATGCGGTCCGAGAGCCCGAGGAGTTCGGGCAGCTCGCTCGAGATGACGATCACGGCCTTGCCCTGGGCCGCCATCTCGTTGATGATCCCGTAGATCTCGTACTTCGCCCCGACGTCGATGCCCCGGGTGGGCTCGTCGAGGATCAGCACGTCGGGACCGGAGTAGATCCACTTGCTGAGGACGACCTTCTGCTGGTTGCCGCCGGACAGGTTGCCGACGACGCTCGAGACCGAGGGCGTCTTGATGTTCATCTGCTTGCGGTAGTCGTCGGCCACCGCGTACTCCCGGTTGCGGTCGATGACGCCGAGCTTGGCGAGCTTGCCCAGCGCGGCCGCCGACACGTTGACCGTGATGCTGCCGATGAGGTTGAGGCCGTAGCGCTTGCGGTCCTCGGTGACGTAGGCGATGCCGTTGCGGATCGCCTCCCCCACCGTCCGCGTCCTGATCTCGCGGCCGTCCTTGAAGACCCGGCCGGAGATGTCGGTGCCGTAGGAGCGCCCGAACAGGCTCATGGCGAGCTCGGTCCGGCCCGCGCCCATGAGCCCCGCGAAGCCGACGACCTCGCCGGCGCGCACCGAGAACGAGGCGTGGTCGACGACGACGCGGTCGGCGTCGACGGGGTGGTGCACCGTCCAGTCCTCGACGCGGAGCTTCTCCTCGCCGATGCTGGCGGTGCGGGGCGGGAACTGGCTGTCCAGCGGCCTGCCGACCATGGCCCGGATGATCCGGGTCTCGATCTCGGGGCTGTCGTCGACCGGGAACGACTCGATGGTGCGGCCGTCGCGGATCACCGTGACCGTGTCGGCGATCGCCCGGATCTCGCCCAGCTTGTGGCTGATGATGATCGAGGTGATGCCCTGCTCGCGCAGCTGGTCGATGAGCCCCAGCAGGTGCGCCGAGTCGTCGTCGTTGAGCGCCGCGGTGGGCTCGTCGAGGATCAGCAGCGTCACGCGCTTCGAGAGCGCCTTGGCGATCTCGACGAGCTGCTGCTTGCCGACGCCGAGCTCGAGCACCTTGGTGACCGGGCTCTCGTCGAGGCCGACGCGGCTCAGCAGCCGGGCCGCCTCGAGGTTCGTCTGGTTCCAGTCGATGACCCCGCCGCGCTGCACCTCGTTGCCGAGGAAGATGTTCTCGGCGATCGAGAGGTACGGGCTCAGCGCGAGCTCCTGGTGGATGATCACGACGCCGTCGCGCTCGCTGTCGGTGATGGAGGAGTACCGCGCGGGGCTGCCGTCGAGCTCGATCGTGCCGCCGAAGCTGCCGTGCGGGTAGACCCCGCTGAGCACCTTCATGAGCGTCGACTTGCCGGCGCCGTTCTCGCCGCAGATCGCGTGCACCTCGCCGCGGCGCACCGTCACCGAGACGCCGTCGAGCGCCTTGACCCCGCTGAACTCCTTGACGATGTCGGTCATCTGCAGGATGACGTCGTCCATGTGCCTTCTCGTCTCGTGTCGAGGGAGCCGGCGGCGACCCTCGGGTCGCCGCCGGCTGCCGGTGGTGGCTGCCGGTGGCCGGCGGCCGGGGGTCGGCTCAGAGGCCGACG
>Ga0265780_10010754_pt1 | contig 10884 bp, 9 predicted proteins | sample P1T30metagenome_FD_192432 | JGI IMG/M metagenome (GOLD analysis project Ga0265780, IMG submission 192432) | Plant litter microbial communities from East Loma Ridge, Irvine, California - P1 T30 | ecosystem: Environmental > Terrestrial > Plant litter > Unclassified | place: USA: California... | reverse complement strand
GCTTCCTCGAGCATCTTGGTGACGGCGCCCGTCAGGTTGCGACGCGTGGCGTCGGGCTTGATGATCGAAAACGTGCGGTTCGCGGCCATGACCGTGAAGCTCCTGTGTAATGAGAAAGGGATGTGCGCGTCCCCTAGTCGGGGCATCGGGGCGATGCAAGCCACCCGCTTGCGCTCAGGCTGCCTGCTCCCAGCGGCCTTCGTCATTCTGCTTCCAGTAGCGCCGGTCGACTCCGTCGCGGTCGCCCAGCGCCCGCCAAGCCGCGCGGGCCTCGACGATCCGTTCGTCGTCGAAGAAATGAAAGGCGCGGTCGAAGCCGAGCGCATCGTCGCGCCACACCCCATCGGCAAGCGCAACGTTGCGTGCCGCGTTGGCGGCGTTCGGTTCGGCTGAGATCAGGATCGGTTGCAGCGCATCGCTGTCATCCCCCGCGACCTGCGCGTGGGGGAGGAAGCTTTCCAGCGCATAGGTCCACAGCAATCGGTCGAGCGCGACGCGCTGGTCGCTGCTCTCGGCAACGACGAGTAACCGCCCGCCGCCGCCGACCACCCGCTCCGCGATGCGCGGGAGCACGCGGTCGAGCGGCTGGAGCGTCAGGTGGTAGAAATCGACCTGCATTGCTTTCCTTCGCCGTGTTCCTGCGACGGCAGGAACCCAGGGGCACGCAAGATAACGCCTGCGGCTTGTCGGACTCCTGGACTCCTGCTTTCGCAGGAGAACAGGAGCCGTTGGCACATCAGCCTTCGAAGTTATCCGCCACGAACCGATCGAGCAGGCGCACGCCATAACCCGTCGCGCCCTTTTCGTAGTTCGGGCCGGCCTTGTCGGACCAGACCATCCCGGCGATGTCGAGATGCGCCCACTTCACGCCCGTCTCAATATAGCGGAGCAGGAACTGCGCCGCCGTGATCGACCCCGCGCCGCGCGGGCCGACGTTCTTCATGTCGGCAATCGGCGAATCGATCAGCTTGTTGTACGCATCGCCCATCGGGAAACGCCACAACAAGTCACCCGACGCCTTGCCCGCCGCGAGCAACTCGTCGGCGAGCGCGTCGTCATTGGCGAAGCAGCCGCCATGCTCGTGCCCGAGGCTGACGATCATCGCGCCGGTCAGCGTCGCCAGATCGACGATCGTCTTGGGACGATGTGTCCGCTGGACCCACGTCAGCGCGTCGCACAGCACCAGACGCCCCTCGGCATCGGTGTTGAGCACTTCGATCGTCTGCCCCGACATCGAGGTCAGCACGTCGCCCGGGCGAATCGCGTTTCCGTCAGGCATGTTTTCCACGAGGCCACAGACGCCGATGACGTTCGCCTTGGCGTTGCGCCCGGCAATTGCCTTCATCGCGCCCACGACGGCGCCTGCGCCGCCCATGTCCCACTTCATATCTTCCATGCCCGCGCCGGGCTTGAGCGAAATGCCGCCGGTGTCGAAGGTCACGCCCTTGCCGACCAATGCTAGGTCGGGATCGCCCGCCCCCTTGCCGCTCCACTTGAGCGCAAGCAGTTGCGCGTTCTTGACCGACCCCTGGCTGACGCCAAGCAGCGCGCCCATGCCGAGCGCATGCATCTCGTCCTCGCCGAGCACGGTGACTTCGAGGCCGAGGCCTTCGACTTCGGCCAGAACCTTGGCGACGAAGCTCTCCGGGTAGATGACGTTCGGCGGCTCGGCGACGAGCGTGCGGGTCAGTTCGAGGCCTTCGGTCAGCGCCTTCTGCGGTGCCCATGCGGCTTCGCTGCCGTCCGGCGCGTTATGTAGCACAATGCTGGTCAACGTCGGCTTCGCCTTTTCGGCAAGCTTGGTGCGATAGATGTCATGCCGCCAGCTGCGCTGTGCCGCTGCGCCCGCGAACCGCGCGACCGCCTTGTCACTTGCGCCCGTGCCAGCGAAGTCGACGCTTACCTGCGTAACGCCCGACGTCAGCAACCGGCCCGTCAATGCGCCACCCGCCTTCTCATAGTCCATCTCGCCGCCGGCACCCGCGCCGATCAGCAGCAAACGGCGCGCTGTGCCGTCGTGATCGACGAAGGTCTCGACGATGGCGCCGGCCTCGCCTTCGAACCGGCTGGCGCGCGCCGCCGCCTTCAGCAGATCGAGCGCGCTGGCATCGACCAGCGTGGTCGAAAGCCGCGCCAATCCGTCCTTTTCGACGGCGAAGGCAAGCACCGCATCGGGTGCTGGGGCGGCGCTGGAAAACTCGATATGCATGGGAACAGGCCTCGATCGATCGGTCACAATGAGTCGTCAGTCTCTAGGCCAGTGCGCCGTCGCTGGCAAAGCGCGCTTTGTGCGATTGCAGCGGGTCCGTGACGATGCGATAGGGCATGATCGACCAACGGCCGCCGGCCTCATCGCATTTGGATGTTCTACCGACGTGAAGCGTGCCGTTTTCCTTGCCAGTTGTGCCGCGCCCTTCGCGCTGACCGCCCTCCCCGCGGTCGCGCAGGATTTACAGACGCGCACCGTCCCACCGCCCCCACCCGCTGTGGCGGCGAATACGCCTGCCGGTGAGGATCAGGTCCAGTTTAATGCAGCCACGCTGCAATATGACATCAACGAGGAGGTCGTCACCGCGACCGGCGACGTCCGCATGTACCGCGCGGGCGATCGCCTGCGGGCCGACAAGGTCGTGTGGAATCGCCAGACCGGCAAGGTCATCGCGACCGGGAACATCGCGATCGTCAATCCGGGCGGAGACACCGCTTATGGCGATTCAATCGAGCTGACCGATACGCTGAAAGACGGCATCGTCGACAACATGCTGCTCGTGCTCGAAAAAGGCGGTCGCTTGGCGGCGCGCAAGGGCACGCGCGCGCTGGATGAGACGGTCACGCTCGAGGACGCCGCCTACACCCCGTGCGCGGTGACGACGTCGGAGAATTGCCCGAAGGAACCGTCGTGGAAGATCACTGCGGTTCGCGTGATCTATCGTCCCGAACGCAGCCGGATCTATTACAAGGGCGCGCGGATCGACCTGTTCGGTCTGCCGTCGATCCCGCTTCCCGCTTTCTCCAACCCGATCGGCGGGGGGAATGACAGCGGTCTGCTCAGTCCCGACTTCCGCTATGGCCGGGTCAACGGGCTCGAATTCGCGCAGCCCTATCACATCGCGCTGTCGCCCAACCGCGGCCTGACGCTGACGCCGCGCGTATTCAGTCGCGTGCTGCCGATGATGCAGGCCGACTATCAGGCACTCAACACGCTCGGTGCTTACCGGATTGCGGGCTATGTGACGGCGAGCCCGCGCAGCAACAATCTGTTGCTGCCGACGCCGCCCAACACGCCCAACTCGTTCCGCGGCTATCTCGACGGGGCCGGACGTTTCCAGCTCGATCCCAACTGGAGCATCTCCGGATCGCTCCGCCTGGCGAGCGACCGTACGTTCCTGCGCCGCTACGACATCTCGCGCGATGATCGGTTGCGTACGACGATCAACGTCGAGCGGATCGACCAGGACAGCTATTTCTCGATCGCGGGCTGGTACGTGCAAACGCTGCGCGCGGCCGATCCGCAGGGCACCCAGCCGTTCGCGTTGCCCGCGATCGATTATCGGCGGCGTCTTCCGAACAGCTTCCTCGGCGGCACGTTCGAGTTCCAGGTCAACAGCCTCGCGATCTCGCGCACTGATGGGCAGGACACGCAACGCGCCTTCACCAGCGCGCGCTGGGACTTGCGCAAGATCACGCCGTGGGGCCAGGAAGTCACGTTCACCGCGTTCGGACGTGGCGACGTGTATAATACCAACGATGCGCTCTCGACCTCTGTCGCGAGTTACCGCGGTGTCGACGGTTTCCACGGTCGGTTGATCGGCGCGTTTGCGGTCGACATCAAATATCCGCTGATCGGCACGTTCCTGAACGGAACGCAGCGCCTGATCCCGCGCTTCCAGATCGTGACGTCGCCGCAGACGGGGACGATGGCGATCCCCAACGAAGATGCGCGTTCGGTCGATCTCGAGGATTCGAACCTGTTCGCGCTCAACCGCTTTGCCGGATACGATCGGTTCGAGGATTCGACCCGGTTTACTTATGGTGCCGACTGGCAGGTCGATTTGCCGGGGCTGTCGTTCAGCACCAACGTGGGCCAGAGCTACCGTCTGAACAGCCGGCCATCGTTGTTCCCCGACGGCACCGGGCTGTCGCGTCGTCTGTCCGACGTCGTCGGGCGCACGGAGTTGCGGTTCCGTGATTTCGTGTCGGTGATCCATCGGTACCGGCTCGACAAGGATGGGTTCGCGGTACGCCGCAATGAATTCGACGCGACCGTCGGCTCGCGCGGCACCTATTTCCTCGTGGGCTATCTGCGGCTTAACCGCGACATCGATCCGACGATCGAGGATCTGCGCGACCGCGAGGAAGTCCGTCTCGGCGGCCGGATCCAGTTTGCGCGCTTCTGGTCGGCGTTCGGCTCGACCGTGGTCGACCTAACCAATCGCAGCGAGGATCCGTTGTCGCTGGCGGACGGGTTCGACCCCGTGCGTCATCGGCTGGGCGTCCAATATGAGGACGACTGCCTTCGCCTCGGGGTCACCTGGCGGCGCGATTACCGGAACACGGGCGATGCGCGCAGCGGCAACAGCTATCTGTTGACGCTGGCGTTCAAGAATTTGGGGCGCTAACGCTAAATGCGAAAGACTGTGGCTGCTAAGCCACGGTTCAGCCACAAGGCTGCACTAGGGGCGTGGCCAGGGTTCGGCCATGCGGGATGGGATTGGGATTTGGTGACGACGACTACACGCAAGACGGCGCGGACGATGCGTCGTTTCGGGTTCGGCACGATGCTCGCGGCTTCTCTCGCCATGGCGGGGGGATCGATCGCGCAGACTGCGCCTGAAGCCGCGCCGCAGGACACCGGCCCGCCGCCGTCTTCGGTCGACCGCGGCGGCAATCTCAATCTGCCGAGCAACCCCGAAATCTTCGGGAAGGTCGACCCCAACGTCCGCAAGCCGACCGCGATCGTCAACGGGACGGTGATTACTGGGACCGACGTCGACCAGCGCCTCGCCTTCCTGCTCGCCGCGCGCGACATGAAGCTGTCCGAACAGGAAATGGCGCAATATCGCCTGCTCGTGATCCGCCAGCTGATCGACGAGACGCTCCAGATCCAGGAAGCCAAGACAGCCGACGTCAAGATCTCGCTCGAGGAGGTCAACAAGAGCTACGATTCGATCGTCCGCAGCAACTTCGGCAAGTCGGCCGCGGACATGCGGACCTATCTGCGTAGCGTCGGGTCGTCCGAGCGCTCGTTCAAGCGGCAGGTCGAGGCTGAGCTGTCGTGGAACCGCTATCTCCGCCGCAAGGTCGACATCAGTGTGGGCGACGAGGAAGTCCAGGCGATCATCGACAAGCTGAAGAAGCAGCAGGGCACGACCGAATACCACGTGCGCGAGATCTACCTGTCGGGCGGCGGCGACCGTGCGCAGGAAGTGTTCGCGCAGGAACAGCAGATCATGGCGTCGATCCAGAAGCGCGAGAAGGGCGAGGACAGCTTCGGCTATTACGCCGGCGCGATGTCGGAAGCGTCGACGCGGTCGACTGGCGGCGATCTGGGCTGGCTCAACGAGAACCAGCTGGCGCAGCTTCCGCCGGCGCTGGTCGAGGCGATCCGGAACATGCAGCCCGAGCATCTCGCCGGGCCGATCGAGGTGCCGGGCGGTTTCTCGATCATCTACCTGGTCGACACGCGCAAGGTCGGTGTCGCCGATCCACTCGATTCGCGCCTGACGCTCAAGCAGTTGAGCGTTCGCTTCCCGGAGAATATCTCGCAGGCGCAGGCCGATGCGCGGGTCACCGAATTCGCCAAGCTGTCCAAGACGATCCGCGGTTGCGGTGAAGTCGCCAAGGTCGCCTCGGCGCTGGGGGCCGAAGTCGTCGACAATGATTCGGTCCGCATCCGCGACCTTCCGCCTGCGCTGCGCGACATCATGGCGAAGCTGAGCGTCGGCGAATCCACCCCGCCGTTCGGTTCGGCTAAGGACGGCATCCGTTCGCTCGTGCTGTGCGGTCGTGACGAAGCGTCGGGCAGTACCGTTCCCGGCGTCGAGCAGGTTCGCGGCCAGATGGAAAATGCCCGCACCAATTTGCGCGCGAACCAGCTGCTGCGCGATCTGCGCCGTGATGCGATCATCGAATATCGTTGATCTGCTCGCCTCGACGCCATCGGCACCGCTCGTCGTTTCGATGGGGGATCCCGCCGGTATTGGTCCGGAGATCCTCGCCAAGGCGTGGATGAAGCGGAAGGATGCCGCGCTTCCGGCGTTCTTTGCCACCGGGGATGCGCGCGCTATCGCGGCGGTATGGGATGGCCCGGTCGAAACGATCCTGCATCCGGCCGCTGCGAACGGGGTGTTCGATCACGCACTTCCGGTGCTGACGGTCGAGGATGGTGGCGAAATCATCCCCGGTCACCCCGATGTGGCGGGAGCCCGGTGCGCCTTGCGGGCGCTGGAACTGGCGGCAGGGCTGGTCCGCTCGGGAGCGGCGCGTGCTTTGGTGACCGCGCCGGTGTCTAAAGCACAGCTGTATCACATCGGGTTCAACTACCCTGGCCAGACCGAGTTCGTCGCGGAACGCTGTGGCATTGCGGGCGAGAATGCGGTGATGATGCTCGCCGGGCCGGACCTGCGCGTCGTGCCGATCACCACGCATGTGCCGCTGGCGGAGGTCGGCGGGTTGCTGTCGGTCGATCTGCTGGTGGCAAAGGGGCGTGCGACCGCACGCGGACTGACGCGCAATTTCGGGATCGCGACCCCGCGGATCGCGTTCGCGGGGCTCAATCCGCACGCAGGCGAAGGTGGCGCGATCGGACGCGAGGAAATCGAGATCATCATACCGGCGGTCGCTCAACTCGTCGCCGAAGGGATTGCGGCGACGGGGCCGTTCGCCGCCGACACGCTGTTCCACCCACGCGCGCGGCTGACCTATGACGCGGTGATGTGCTGCTATCACGATCAGGCGCTTATCCCGATCAAGACGCTGTATTTCGATGAGGGCGTCAACATCACGCTCGGCCTGCCGATCGTGCGGACCTCGCCCGATCACGGCACCGCGTTCAACATCGCGGGCCAGAATATCGCCGAACCCGGCGCGATGATCGCGGCGATTCGCCTGGCGGGCGACGCGGCCGATCGCCGCGCCGCCACCAGCGCGTGACCATGCCCGACACGCCGCTCGAACGGCCCACCCTGCCCCCGCTGCGTGACGTCATCGCGCGTCACGGGCTCGCCGCGAGCAAGGCGTTGGGGCAGAACTTCCTGCTCGATGCACAATTGCTTGCTCGGATCGCGCGGATTCCCGGGGATCTGACCAACGCGGAAGTGCTGGAAATCGGGCCGGGTCCGGGCGGGCTGACACGTGCGCTACTCGCAGCTGGGGCGCGAGTTACTGCGATCGAGCGTGACCGTCGCTGTATCCCGGCGCTGGCCGAACTGAGCGAAGCCTTTCCGGGGCAGTTGCGGGTGATCGAAGGCGATGCGCTCGAGATCGACGCGGTGCCCTTGTTCGAGGGAAAGCCGCACATTGCCTCCAACCTTCCCTATAACATCGGCACGGCGCTGCTCGTGCGCTGGCTGTCGGCGGACTGGACGCCGTGGTGGCAGAGCCTGACGCTGATGTTCCAGCGCGAGGTGGCCGACCGGATCGTCGCCAAGACCGATGACGACGCTTATGGGCGGCTGGCGGTGCTGGCGCAGTGGCGGAGCAAGGCGACGCTGGCGATGCCGGTGCACCGTTCCGCCTTCACGCCGCCGCCCAAGGTAATGTCGGCAGTGGTCCACATCGTACCCGAGGCCGCGCCCGAGGACGTGCGCTTCGCCACGCTGGAACGGCTGACGGGTGCGGCGTTTGGGCAGCGGCGCAAGATGCTGCGACAGAGCCTGAAGGGGGTGCCCGGCGCGCTCGATGCGTTGGAAACTGTGGGCATCGATCCGACACGCCGTGCGGAAACGGTCAGCGTTGCCGAGTTCGTCGCGGTGGCCCGGGCGTTGGGCTAGTGAGGGTCAGACGAACAACAGGACCATCCATAGGATCATCGCCGGCACCCCGAAGACTGGTCGGCGAACGTTCGTCCAGCGCTCGCCTCCGACGTGCATGAATGCCGCGGCGAACAGGCTGGAGCATGCGATCAGCGCGCAGGCGCGCAGCACCATTGCCCCTTGGCCGAGCGCGGGCCAATCGACCAAACCCGCCTGCCCCCCACTCAGATACAGTTCGGCGTCGACCAGGTCGCTCGTCAGAACCAACGCGAGATACAGAACTTCTGTCAGCAGCACAGGGCCGATCAGCAAGACGAACACGATGGATCGAGCTGCAGTATCCGCGCGCATGACCACTCCGGTGAGTGAAATCGAAGCTTTACGCCGAACTCGTACACATTCTGCCGCGGTTGCGGCTATGCCGCTGCTCTAGTCCTTGGCGGTCGGTGTCCCGGCGGGCGGGGGCACGACCGTTGCCGCAGACGCGGTCACGATCGGCGGGCCCTTGGCGATCGTCGCGGTCAGCGCGGCGATTTCGGGGCAGGCGCGCTTGGCGCAGACGGTGCGGATCTTGGCCAGGTTCTCGCGCGCACGCTGCACCGCGCCGCGCGCGACGAGCGCTTCGCCCTGCCCCCGCAACGCGGCGATGTCATTGGGATCGAGCGACAAGGCCTCACGGTACAGACGGATCGCCTTGCCCGGAAGCGCACGGGATTGCGCGACCTGCCCGAGCGCGGTGAACGCATCCCGGTTGCGCGGATCCACCGCGACCGCGCTCTCGAGCATGTCGGTTGCGCCATCGAGGTTGCCGGCAGCCTGCAACGCCCGGCCCTTCGCCAGCAGTGCGATCGAACGCGCGTCGATCGCATCCTCCGCGCGCTGGCCCTGAACGGCGGTTCCGATCGTCAGCAGCGTCATCGCGGCGGCGATCGCAACGGGGGTGTAGCGCATGAGATACTCCAGCTTCGTCACGCGCACAGCGGTATCACCCGCGGGTCAATCGTGCGACAAAAAACCCGTCGGTCGCATCGTGCGCAGGGGTGAGCCGGACCCCGGCACCATGCGCGCGCCCGGCGGGCAGCTTGAGGGGCTCGGCATGCCATCCCGCGTGATCCGCGAGGAAGGCGGCGACCTGTCCAGCCCCCTCCTCGTCGAGCAGCGAACAGACGATATACACCAGCGCCCCGCCCGGCCGGACGAGGTCCGCACCGATCGACAGGACATGCTGCTGCGTCGCGACGAGCCGGTCGAGCCGTTCGTGGCTGAGCCGCCAGCGTGCCTCAGGGTTGCGCCGCCACGTGCCGGTGCCCGAGCAGGGCGCGTCGATCAGCACGCAATCCGCGCTGCCGCCCCAGTCCTCGAGCATCTCGGCTTCGCGTCCCGGATTGAGCAGCCGCGTCTCGATCGTCGTCGCGCCAGCGCGCTCGGCGCGTGGCGCGAGCCGCGACAGACGGTTGCGATCGGTATCGGTCGCGAGGATCGCGCCTTCGCCATCCATCACCGCCGCCAGCGCGAGCGTCTTGCCGCCCGCGCCCGCGCACAGGTCGACGATCCGCTGGCCTGGTTTTGCCTTGGCAGCGAGTGTGACCATCTGGCTGCCGGCGTCCTGCACCTCCAGCGCGCCCTCGGGGACGCCTTCCATCCGGTCGACGTCGGTCCCGGTCGGAAGCCGTAGCGCATCGGGCAGCCCCGTGATCGGCTCCGCGCCTTCGACAACGACGTCGCCCGCCTTGGCGCGGTTGACCCGGACGTCGAGCGGGGCACGGTCGATCAGCGCGGGGAATTCGGCATCGTCGAGCCCGGATGCGCGCAAGCGTTCCAGCAGCCAGTTGGGTGCGACGCCGGGGAATGCCTTGCTCTCGCTGTCGCCAATTTTGGCGGGGCCGTGGCCGACGCCGTCGAAGGTTGCGGCAAGCTCCGGATCCTCGGCGGCAAGCGCGAGCATCGCGGCACGGCCCGAGCGCGGGCGTTCGCCGATCGTACGGATCGCGGCATAGACTAGTTCACGCACTGCGCGGCGGTCCTTGCTGCCGGCGTAGCGCCGGTTGGCGAAATAGCGTGCGACGATCGTGTCCGCCGCAGCGCCGGAATCGCGCGCCGCCACGATGATTTCGTCGAGCAGCTCGATCGCGGCCTGGGTTCTTGCAGCGGGGGTCATTGGCGGTCTTTCCGGGGGCAATCGTGTGTCGTGGGGTGCCCATAGCCTGCTTGGGGTCAATCACCTAAACGCGGCTTCCGGCTAAAGCGGCTTCCACTCTGAGCCGCTTCCCCGGCGAAGGCCGGGGCCCAGTCGCGCAGGTTTTGCTAACTTGGGGCAGTCCCCTGAAACTTCTGTTCCGCTACTGGGCCCCGGCCTTCGCCGGGGAAGGTAAGAAGCGTAACATGCGAGAAGGTGAGATGGCGGCGAAAGCGTCCGTCAACGCGTCGGGTAGTTGGGGGCCTCGCGCGTGATGTCGACGTCGTGGACGTGGCTTTCCTTCAAGCCAGCGCCCGTGATCTGCACGAAGCGCGCGCGCTCCTGCAACGCAGTGATGCTTGACGACCCCGTATAGCCCATCGCCGCGCGAATGCCGCCGACGAGCTGGTGGATCACGTCGCGCGCCGGGCCCTTGAACGCGACCTGCCCTTCGATCCCCTCGGGAACGAGCTTCATCTGGTCCTTGATATCGCCCTGGAAATAGCGATCCGCCGAGCCGCGGCCCATCGCGCCGACCGAGCCCATGCCGCGATACGATTTATACGCACGGCCCTGGAACAGGAACGTATCGCCCGGCGCTTCCTCGGTGCCCGCGAGCAGCGAGCCGATCATGCACGCCGACGCGCCCGCCGCGAGTGCCTTGGCGAGATCGCCCGAGGTGCGCAGGCCACCGTCCGCGATGACCGGCACGCCCATCTTCTGGCAGACTTCGGC
>Ga0265780_10010753_pt1 | contig 10884 bp, 8 predicted proteins | sample P1T30metagenome_FD_192432 | JGI IMG/M metagenome (GOLD analysis project Ga0265780, IMG submission 192432) | Plant litter microbial communities from East Loma Ridge, Irvine, California - P1 T30 | ecosystem: Environmental > Terrestrial > Plant litter > Unclassified | place: USA: California... | reverse complement strand
GGTGGAGCCGATGATGGCGATGGTTCTTTGTTCGGTCATTGTTGTCTGTGGGGGTGTGTTGGTATCTTTGATCGGAATGGGATTCTTGGTGTCTATAATCGGGGTGGTGAGAGTACTAAACAGTCGTCCATTAATACTATTATGCACGTGAGTAAGTGAAGGATGAGGTTGATACGTGATGTCAGGTACACGTCCGTTTGCACCTTATACTTCTAGACGGAGGTCAGGAAGTGAGGTCACATCCACGGGGGTGTTGAACATGCCGTGCAACATCCATTGGTGGGTAATAAAGGGGCGCCCTGATGATAGTGATGTGAAGCCCGATACTCGTCCTCTTCAATGAACTGAATGTAAGATACATACTGGTCATCTACAATTGACATGACTTGCTGCCGAGTCCTCCGCAGACGCGTGCCAAATTCTCATAAAAGCGTAAGGGGCCCAACCACGGTAGTGATGTGCTACCACATTGCATACAATACACATTCATCGTACCGATCTGTGTAGAGCGATGTCGCGGGACCACACCGATCACGCGTCCCGTTGGATTGACAGCCTTGTGCTCTTTGCCCTTCGATCTCAACTCGCGTAGAGCGTGGCTGAAAGGGTAGGTCACCGTTGAACGATACACGACAGGGCTCCGTGTGGCGTTGCTCCAACTGCGTGGTGAGATCTTGTTAGGCGTTGAATTTGGTGTTTCCCCAACTCCACAATACGGAGTGCAAGGCCTAGACCTAGCGCGATAGTAATCAGACCAGGCTGAAGATTTGTCGACGGAGAGGGTTTGATGCGGTAGGCTAGAGACGAGTAAAAAAGGTCTGTTGGCGACTATCAGTTCACATCGCAGCATCTGCCGTTGTGCAACATGCCAGTACCCGATACGTGACGGTTCCCATAACTGGGTAATTGTGGGCGCAAGGGTGACCCAAGGCTGAGGCACGGAAAAGGGAGGTTTGAGATATCCCTTTGGTCTGATGATGTAGCAATGCGGCTCCACAATCGCCACGCGCTGCAAGCCTCGACTCCTTACCTCTCCATACCACATGTTGTGTACGCCCACCGCAACGGCTGCCGTTTTGGTCGAATGATGTACTCCGCAGCGGCATAGGGCGATGGTGGTCAAAGGCCGTGAGGCGTTGCCGCGCTTTCCATCGCCTTTCTTAAAGAAGAAGCTGCTCCGAGCTGCCCTCGACTGAGCGACGGTCCGCGCTATCGTACTTTCCCAGGCTCGCCGTGCCGCTCAGCCAGGATACAGACTTCCCGTCCTTGCTGTCCGTCCATATTGTGATCTCGTCTAGCAGCTCGGTGCGAGTGTTCGATGGAAATCGTGCAGTGTGCTCTTCGCCGTGGGAATTGCAGGAGGTGCCTGTCGCGAAAGGCAGTCTGGCTAGATCCAGCTTCTGGTTATGTTGAACACAACGACTGTGTAGTTAGTGAGACGCTAGGTCCGCGTATGAAATATCTGGGTACAGAAAGTTTCGCCTGATTGACCTGGAGTGTTAAGCTGAACGTTGTCCATGATGCGAGGTCTTGACAGGAGAAGCAGACTGGTCGATCGCGCTTCGGGTCGTCGTGGGCAGACGGAGCAGCCAGCCCGCTGTCAGGCTGGGCGCAAAGTACAACCGGAAGCCATCACAATTGGATTATCCTGAGGCAAGCGCGAACATAAGAAGATGCTTTCATGGTGAAAGTAATGCTGCAATTCGTTACCAGCTGCCCGAGGCTGGGACGGCTGGCACAGCGCTTCTGCATCGCGTGGGGCCCGGCGCTCGGACCGCTTCGGAGACACGTTTCGCCGAAGCCCGCTAGTGCGTCATTGAGAGATGAGCGGAACACGCACATGCCAATGTCGTCCTCCCATCGCGTGCATTGCGGTACCTCTGTACGATCATATTCGTGATTCGCTAGATAAGTTACAGTATCACGGCACCGTTCGATACACTCTCCATAGTAACTCGAAACGCGCATCAGCCACCCGGAACGTATAAGTCCAGATGATCCGCCTATCATGTTCTGGTCAACCTTTGTATAAATGCTGCAAAGAAGCGCAGAATTATACGTGGAACGTGTCTCGACGATCGTGGTTGCCAAAGAAACTCATAGGACGAAAACGGGATTGTCTTTCCCATACCATCATGTCTGCAATGCCCATCAACCAAGAGGATTCCGGAGAACAGCTGACCAAGCCAAAGGAAGCAGCTTTCGTGCAGCTACTCCATTATCGTCGGTCGAACTCCAGTGAAATGCAGATAGTAGCGCGGATATCACATTTTTATTGCCAGCGCCGGATCAAGAGATTCAAATTAGAGGCTTGAGGCCGATTAGATAGACGGATCTTGCCGCGCGAATGGGGGCTGACAGTCTGCAGCAAATCCGATCAGAGAACGTTGTTATCAGGTCGGGTCTCCGGCAGTGGGCCTATGCAAACCCCAGATCTAGAACGCTCTGCGGAAGGTGTGCTTGTCCAAGCCTGACACCGATAAGATTCGATGCGGGAAACCGCAGCTAGCGGCCAAACCCCCTGGCAAGGCAGATGACAAGAGCTCTATTCTTTACGTAGCTCATGGACTGAGCGGTGTTGTTAGTTCACCCCCGAACATGTGTAAAGAAGTCTCTGCGAGGAATAACTCGCGGCTACCACAATCGCTGAGCCTAACAGAAGGCAGCGACTGCACTACCTGGCCGACAGGTATACGCCACAGCCAATCACCGATTTTCCCTGCACTGCCCCCAATACACACCGAAACTGGTCCTTCTCGCGCAGCGTCTCCATGCAGCGTTTGGCTTATTGGATCAGCCACAATAGCTCGAGGTCTATATTTGGTTCCCGGCCAGCCCGCACTTTGACCGGAACCGACAGGGCACTCATCGTGGCGATTTGGCCTCCAGGCAACCCCGATCACACGTTGAGCTTAATTGCTAACGGCAAGAAGTGTGTGCTCGACACGCAGCTAACGTATGTTTTGCAAGCAGGGCGCCTTGGATTGCAAGTGACCGCCTTCAGCCTATAGTACTACGATTAAGGCCTCTTGATTTGCCAAGCAAGATGTTGTCGCCTTACATGTCATTTTGCTTTTAAACTGCCCGTCGTATTCTTTCGAATGTTCGCTACTGCACACCCTACTTGCCCTCCAAAGTCTGTTTCATATACACACGTTACTGACAATTTGCCTCCAGTCTATTTGGGCCACATGGTGCGATGGATTCCGTGTCTCCTATAATGAATCTGGGGCCAGAACTCGAACAGCCAGCCTTGTATACCGTCCACCAAGTATCCGACCCTGCTGAATGTAACATGGCGACGCCAGAAGAGGTCCCAAACAAAGTAACCAGAGAGGGAAAAGCCATCGTTCCACAGCTGAAAACTGAGTCTGTGTCGCTCAACCAAATCAACCGGAGCATTGGGGACCTCACAAGCTCAATCAAAGAGCTAGTCACTGCTAGAAAAAAACAAACACCCACCGCGGAGCCTTTTGAACCTAATGTGGAGATGTTTGAAGGCCAGCAGGCAGCCGTTAGAGACGATGGGGATGGATTCGCTCAAGAAGAGCCGAATAGTGTGGCACACTCAGAAACGATCATCCCTCAAGTTCGAGAGTGTAACTGGGAACAGTTTAAGAACAGATATGACGGTGGTGAAGAGGTCTGCGCTTTGGAGGTGCTGATTGCTGGTGATTCACTTCCACGTCAAATGGAGGATGAGGATGCCAGGAGGATGCATATTCTTGGACGTATGCCTGAACCTTCTCCTTCCTCTGTGGACCCGACTACCACGATCACAAAGCACGGCCTAGCACATAGCGAAGTGCGGCGAGGTAATCGGATTCAACAGGTCCGGATCAATTCCAAAGCCGTGATGAAGATCCTTGGAAAGTTCAGTGATACCGAGAAAACTTGGGAAGGGAAACCACACACATTTCTGCAGCCTTTTCGACATCTCCTTCATTTCCACGAGAAGATGAAGAAGGAGCTTCACATCATCGACGCAAAGATTGCAGGCTCATCAGTACCACCGGGAACAAATGTCACCTCGCTGGATGGGATCAAGCAGATGGACACGGTGCCTGCTTCCGTTGCCGATGATCAAGACACGAACAATGAAAATGAGAAAGAGCCAAACGATCTGGAAGCGTTATGTTCGAAGAAAGGAACGCTTGAAGAGGTCAAGTGCTACGTCAAATTTGTGGAAGAGCACCTGCTACCTCTGCGCCAACAATTTCATGATCCGACCGCATCAGGAGTGCCCAAAGTAGGCTATGGAGATCTGAGCTATCTCTTCGAGCCCGGCGATCTCGTTTGCGTCCCAAAGTCTGGCCGACAAGGGCCTAGCGCAAACTCAACCGCACAAGATATCCGAAGAGTTTTTCGGGTCCATGTCGGCTACAATGAAGAGTTGTTCACCGACTGCGATTGCTCCATTTGCAGGGTACACAAATATACCTCAGTGCAGTCGTACTACTTGGACTACGATGGCGAGGGATATGGTTGTGTCATGACACCAATCCTTTTCGAACCATTTCCGGGGAAGAAGCTCGTCACTGAGCTGCCATGCTACCCTCTTCGATTCGCTGAGGATCGGACAAAGAAGCTGAAACAAGCCAAGAGTGACGGATCCATGTTCGTTAAACGTATCGCCAAACGATACGGCTTCTACAACGGATGGTCGGTCATCAAAAGTCCTGTCGGGGACGACCTTGAAGACGCAAGAGGAGATAGGATCACGTGCCCTGAGCATATTAAGAGCGATGTCTTAGTGGACTTTATGGAAGCTTCCAACGTATATCCAAAGTGGAAACCCGAGCTGGTAACACATATACAAGAGTCGTACACTCTGACACTGCTTAGCGATGAGACTTCAGTCATAACATGGAAGGGATCTGACCGCAAAGACGTCATTCGAGAAAGCCCTGACAGTTATATAGATAATAGTTTGTTTGAGTCCCTGGAGTTCAATGCTTATGTCAAGCATGATACCTTTCTGACAAAGCAGCATAGCCAAGATCCCCCTACTGGAGAAGATCTGGTTCTTCTACCACGACGCATGCTTGCGTACGCTATATGGGATCGCAAGTTTGTGCATATTGACTCCCGCTATCTTAAGTCTGTGAAGCAGCAAGGCGAAAAGGACGAAGCATTCGCAGACCTCCAAATCGAACACAAGAACAAACGACTCATCGATTCGCTTGTGAAATCGCACTTTGAGCAGAGGATGGACGAAAGACAAGGGTTCGAAACTCCCTCGCAAGACTTCATTCGAGGAAAAGGTCGAGGTATTGTCATACTTCTGGATGGTGAACCAGGCGTTGGAAAGACCGCCACAGCGGAGGCTGTTGCTCAGAAATACGGAAGGCCGCTGTTCCCCATCACCTGTGGTGACCTTGGCACTACTCCAGAAGGTGTGGAAAAGTCGTTGAAAGAATACTTTCGCTTAGCCCATCTCTGGGACTGTGTTCTATTGCTCGATGAAGCCGAGGTCTTCATCTCACAAAGAGAAAGGAATGATTTTAAAAGAAATGCTTTGGTATCTGGTAAGCTGTCGTCACCTTGCAAACGATAAAATTCATACTCACATCATAATCAGTTTTCCTACGAATGCTCGAGTATTACAATGGTGTGTTGTTCCTCACGACCAATCGAGTTATGATTCTTGATGAAGTAGTTAAGTCTCGAGTTCTCCTCCATCTGCGATACAACCAGCTCGACAAAAGACAGACGATAGAGATCTTCAAGCACAACATTACCCGACTCAGGAGAATCGAACTTCAACGCCGGGATCCAGCTAACCGCCTGTTCATTTGCGAGAACGAAATAATTGAATTTGCGCGGACCCATTTCGACGAGACGGCCAAGTCTGGCGTAGGTCGATGGAATGGTAGGCAGATCCAGAATGCATTCCTGATCGCTGCTTCACTCGCGCACCTCGATAGCGATGACAATCCCACGCTCGAAAGGGACCATTTCGAGACTGTCGCCCAAACAATCAAACTATACGATAGCTTCAGGACTACCAACCTGGGTCAAGATGACAGCGGATACTCTTCGTATACACCGACAGCTCAGAATGAACGTGAAGACTATACAGGAGCCCCGGTACGTGGCGAAGCCTGGTACTCCGACAGCATATAATCCACATCCATCGGATCCAGGTCATTGGGGTACTTACGAAAGTGGTTCAAGATCATGCTCGGGGGGAGCAGAGTGGCTGCAACCGTACAGCATCCAGTAATACGGGTAGAAAAACGACATTGGCAAATGCTAGTATAGCAAATATTTCTCGACTTATTTTTCTAATACATTGATAGCTTTGCTTTACTTACTCGTTACCGCTTCTGGTATTTTAGCTAGCTTAACTTTCGTTATGCACAACAGCAACTGCCCTTGTACGACCTTTTATTACCCTACACGATACGGTTCGTATACGTAAATCGTGACAGCTAACGCAAGAGCGACCATAACCTAAGCCTCAAGAACGGGAACAGGAGTGTTATGACAATTCTTTGCTGTGATGATGTAACGACGGGTGGAAAGACGGGACCGGGACGGTCTAAGAAACGGCCAGTGCGGCTCCACCATTGCCGCGCGCTGCAAGCCTCGACTCCTTACCTCTCCATCCCACATCTTATCGACTCCCGCAACAGCCGCTGCGCTTTGGCCGGATCGCGTTTGAGGAGAGCAGTGTCTATCTCTTCGTCGAGTCAGCGAATGGCACGGGAAGTACACGCTCTAACGCGCGATGATGGCCAGGGTATTTCCCCGCATCCGGCTACCGAGGCTTCAGCACCATGAAGTTTGGCATCTTGAGACCGCAAAACGATGCGTAGCTTTTTGATCTCGCGAGAGCTAACAGTGCAGGGTCTTATTAACCAAGATAAACCTGCACCGCCATCGACCTCGTAATCGCAACCCCCAAACCGCCCACACAATGGCCTTGGGCGAATACACAAACCTACGCGTCGACCGCCACGACCGCGTCTTCGTCATCACCCTCGCAAAAGCCCCCGAGAATCGTATCAACGTCGCCTTCGCGCAAGAAATAATACGCGCACTCCGCGACATCGAGCGAGAACTAGGCGCCGACACAGAAGGCTGCGTGATAACACGAGGAAACGACGAGAAGTTCTGGTGCACAGGTCTCGAGCTAGATGAGAGCGACAGAAACCCTTTCGCCAACAGCGATGGTTTCTTCCCACTCCTAGCCACCTTGCTCGACTACCCGTTCCCCACTATCGCGTTATTGACGGGTCATACATTCGGCGGCGCCTGTCCCTTCGCCCTCGCACACGATTACCGCATCATGAACTCCTCGCGCGGCTTCTTCTCTATGCCGCCCGTAAACCTCGGTTTGCATTTCCCTGGTATCGGCTTCCTGCCGCGGCTTAAGCTGCGCCCGCAGATTGCGCGGAAGATGCTGCTTGAGGCGCATCGCTGGACGGGCAAAGAAGCATACGAGGATGGTATTGTGGATGAGATTGCGGAGCCGAAGGTTATGCTTGAGGCTGCGCTGAAGAAGGCGAGGGATGTGCAGGGGAGGGCCAAGATGGGGGTTTATAGTGTTTTGAGGAATGAGCTTTGGGGGGAGGCGGCGGAGAAGATTAGGGGGATTTGTTATGTGCATGGGAAGAGGGTTACTGCGCCTGCGAAGGCGAAGATCTAGAAATCTTGGGTTTTGTTAATCTGGATCGAGATGTATATATGCGAAAGCGAGCCGACGGATGATATCGATATCACTCCAGGGTGGTTTAATGATCATGTATCTGGCTCGGCTCTTTGGTGGGTGGCTGGTTCCTTACGCAGTTCGTGTGGACGTGCCTCGTGTTGTCATGGACCGGTGCGCCATCCCATCGCAACTTCCCTTCGCTTCGTCTCACTTCAGAGCACCCAACTGTCGTCACTTCATCTCCTACCAACCCCCTCCTGATGATAAAATGATCGCCCATGTACACGAAACCGTCGCGACGAGCAAAGCAGCTCTACAGAACGCACGAGAGTCAGTCGCGATGTATCCTCAGAACGCTACTTGTCTCTACGGAGACCGGACCGAGAAAACGCGCGTATCAGGCCATCGACAATCTTTGACGTATGTGTATACAAGTGTACCTGTATATCGGTCAAGTCTATCTATCTATCTGTTGCTGGCCGTCAAAGGCTAAATGCGTCGCTTCATCTACCGGGCACAGGCGATCTCCATCCAATTTGCATCAACACCAAGAGCCTCAACGCCGCAACGTGCAATTGACTGGGCCAGGTCATTTCATCCCCAGTATTAGCTGCTTTTCGCACGTCTCGTGCTGTAAGGACCAATTGGTTACGCCTTAGCAATCCTGGGCTGAAATGTGGCTCAAGACATAGGAATTGGGGCTCGGGCTACTACTCCTCTGCCCCTTTCCAGGCATTTGTGGAAGACACACCAAGGTAAACCGTTGTGGAAGTCTGATAGCGATGATATGTGCGGAGCATTTTGCCGCAAGCGGGATGCAGCAGCAATATACCACCAACGTGGAAGCGGCTCTAAGGCTCAACAGAAAGTACCGCTGTTCGTACTGTCGGTCATCATAATGCCTTCTAGAAGCCTATCGCATGAGCGGATGATGATACACACTCAGCCGACGACCATCACATTTCGCGTATTGCGTCTCCCAGCATCGGACGAAGGGTGAAATGGCGCAAATCTATAAGCGCCTTGCGGTTATCCTCACATTCTTCGAGATGCTGGTACAAAAGACGAGCACATCTTATATCTGGTACGAGCCGCGTCTTCGACAGGATTGAGCTCTCCGCTACCGTATAACGTCATCATCTCGTAGAGTCTACGTGTTTCGCCGACGATGAGAATAGGCAGGCTGTTATTGACGCTTGTTGCTGTCAGCCATACGAGTACTTACTCCCATACACACACGAACTTCACTTCACTTGGTTGACGCAATTGCAGCATATGGCCAAACGGCCAAGCGGTACTGCGATTTGGAAACCTCGATTTGCTATTCTGGGTGGACTGGTACAAACGGCATCACCTTTGGTGTCGCTCTACCCCGGTCAAAAGCTGCGCCTTTTGATACCGTCCTGCAAATTGTGTCGCCTATCAAGAATGGATGGGTCGGATTTAGTTGGGGCGGGACGATGCCATATGTCCCACTGACAGTCGGATGGATGAACAGTGTATCGAACACCTCCATCTACTCGTCCAGAATGGCCTTCGGACTGAGCTTACCACAGCCCTATGCCGAAGCAGAGTACTCGTACATCAAAGGAACTGGACACAACGCGACTCACTGGACCCTGACTGTGCGGTGCAGAGGTTGCTCTCAATGGCATGACGTGGATGGTAATCTGGTTTCCATCGACGCGAACGCTTCTGCGCAAAAGTTCGCATATGGCTTGTCGAGTAGACCGCCTGCTGATCCGGCGAACAACAGGTCTACCTTCAACGTGCACAATTCTTTTGGAAACTACCGAATTGACCTCACAAAAGGTCAGAATGCGGACTTCGACGAGTTGGTTGCTGCGAACCTCATCGATGGTACGCCACCGGCATCAAGCAGCACCCCTGTACCGAGCTCGCCCATCAGCACAATATCAACTACGATGAGCATGAGTACGGTCACTTCGGGATTACCACAACCAACCCAGACAGGAATACCTGTGTCGTGTCCTGATGTTGCAGAACTTGCATTTCCTGCCAACACAGCGAAAGGATGGAGGGCGACGAAGGTCGCAGGAGGGCTGAACCAGCCAAGAGGGCTTATATTCGATAACGCTGGAAATCTTCTTGTCGTACAGAATGGAATGGGTATTACAGCTCACAAAGTTGCGCCAAACGGTTGCCTCACCTCGACCAAGACCGTCATCGCTCAACGGAATCTCAACCATGGCATTGTGCTCAGCCACGATGGGAAGACGCTGTTCGCTAGCTCTGCGACTTCGGTATTCTCATGGTCGTATGATGCAGCCACCATGAGTGTATCCGAGAACGCGACAACAGTCTTAACGGGCATGGACAGTAGAGGGCATGTCACCAGGACGCTAGCGATCCCACCAAAATATCCGAATCTCCTTCTCGTCTCACATGGGTCGAATGACAACTTCGATTACGGTTCTGCGGATATCGCAACGGGTAGATCGTGCATCAAAGCGTTTGATACAACCACTATCCCCACGGATGGCTACGACTACCCAAGCAGTGGCTACCATATGGGCTACGGGCTCCGCAATGAAGTCGGTCTAGCATTCGATGCTGACGGCATGCTTTGGGGTGTCGAGAATTCTTCGGACGAGCTGCATCGCACTATTGACGGGGTATCCGTGGACATCCACACCGATAACCCAGCTGATGAGATCAACTACCTTGGAGACCCATCCAAAGAGAACACAGACTGGTATGGGTACCCCACCTGTTATACCGTCTTCAACCCGAATTCGATTGCAGACAAGCCATTCACGATAGGCGACCAGTTCGTTTTGGAGCCCAACGCGACCTTCACAGACGATACCTGTAAGACCCGCAGTATACTACCGCGTCTTGCTCTTCCGGCGCACTCCGCACCCCTTGATGCGAGCTTCAACAAGAACTTCACTAGCATGTACATTACCCTCCATGGATCTTGGAACCGCAACCCTTCGATTGGATACAAGATCATCGAAGTGCCATTCACCACAGGCGCCAACGGCTTCGGACCGAAAGCGTCCGTGAATAGTACGCAGGCTTGGGCTGACATCTTCTGGAATCCGGATGTGGATTCTTGCTCCACTACGCAATGTTTCAGGCCTGTGAGTATTGCGCAGGATGGCTATGGTAGAATGTATGTGACTAGTGATAGCGGGGCGGAGGGGGAGATGATTATCATTGGAAGGGAGTAAATAGGGAAATGTGTGGGATCATGGCAGCTC
>Ga0265780_10010751_pt1 | contig 10886 bp, 11 predicted proteins | sample P1T30metagenome_FD_192432 | JGI IMG/M metagenome (GOLD analysis project Ga0265780, IMG submission 192432) | Plant litter microbial communities from East Loma Ridge, Irvine, California - P1 T30 | ecosystem: Environmental > Terrestrial > Plant litter > Unclassified | place: USA: California... | reverse complement strand
AGCGGGAAGACAAGATGAAGGACAAGATGGACGCAAAGCGGAAAGAGAGAATGGCCGAATACGTTGCGCCGGAGGAAGATGGCGGGGAGAAGAAAAAGAAGAAGCGGAAACGGGAAGAGGGCGAGGGCAAGGAGAAGAAGAAGAAGAAGCGCAGCTCCGAGGGCGAGGCTGCTTGATCTGTAATATGCGATGCGAGTTCGATGCGGCAGTGTCGCGTTGCTGGATGTGGAGTATGGGCGCATTCCTTCTTCTTGGGAGAACAGCATAAAAGCATTGACAGGTGTTTAGGTTAGCTTGATAAGTTCAAATACCCAATTCTGTATTACTACCATTACGTCTCGCTCAGTTGACGCTCTCCGGGCTCAAGTAAGCCTACGGCTTGGCGCTCTATACTTAGCGACACATGCCAAACGTCTTGCGTCTCATCCGCGAACATGCCATCCTACGCAACTCGGCTTCGCACGCTCTTCATCATGTTAACACGAACCCATATTAACCGCCTGGTCAGTTCCCGTGTGCCCTTACCGGAAATCCAAAATGCGGAACCATCTCATCTTTCTAGCACACGCCGCATGCGTTGCGTCTTCAACAATACCCTGGCATCAACAATGTTGGCAACAAAGTCCCCTCTACACCCTCTCTCTCCAAACCTCACTTGACGGATCCCAAGACTACGCGTCCTGCTACTCATCATCCCATCTTCCAAACACACAAAACAATTCACAAGACTCACCCTACGCACCATGGTCCCACCAACCCCTCTGCACCCCCCATCTCCCCAGCCTCAACTCCACACTTTGCATCTACACAGACTCAACCTTCAGACAAGGCCGCGGAATCTCAATCGTCACAACACCATCTCTAGCCCAGCAATTCGCCTCCTTACCCGCTTTCCTTGATCCCTCAGCCCTCACGTCGAAGGATATCAACACACCAAGCACCGTCTACACCACAACCCCACTCCCAGGAAAAGGCATCGGCATGCTCGCCACCCGTCCCCTCGACTTCGGCGACCGTGTGACGAGCTACACGCCCGCTTTCATCGCATATCTGGAATCCGAGCTCTCGACCTTAGATCGCGAACAGCTTTGGCGCATCGCGATCGAGCAGTTGCCCGGGGAATTGAAAGAGAAGTTCCTGGGTCTAGCGACGGTGTATGGGGACGAGAGGGTCAGGGTGCAGGATGTGGTTAAGGCGAATACGTTCCAGTTGATGGTCGGGGGAGCAAATCATCTAGCGGTTTGGCCCGAGACGAGTCGGTTGAATCATGCGTGTGCGCCGAAGTATGTTGTTCCTTTCACGCTAATTGTTTGATTCTTTGAGGGGGGACGACGAGGAGAGATGCGGAGGGCATGCTGACGAGGCGGCAATAGTGCGCAATACGTTATCGACACGAACCTCTTAACGCATACCGTTCGTGTTACACGACCGATTGCTGAGGGTGAAGAGATCACGATATCATGTAAACTTCCTCTTTTCGATGATGAGATTGCTCTGACTCCCGCAGATACCTCACCCCTGGAATCAACATCACAACGACAACAGCACCTCCAATCCGGCTTCCACTTCACATGCACATGTCCACGCTGCACATCGCCCTCCTCCGACGCTACCCTCTCCCACATCCACTCCCTCCAATCCCAACTCAACGACTGGTCTCCCACTTCCTCCGCCTCCCCCGAGATGGCAGAAGGACTGCTAACAATCTACCGCGGAGAAGGGCTGGAAGGGTTTCTAGACACGGCGTATGGGTTCGCGGCGTTGGCGTATAGTGCTGTTGGTGAGAAGAGGAAGGCGGTGGAGTATGCGCGGAAAGCGAAGGAGGCGATTGAAATGAAAGATGGGGTTTGGACGGAGAATTGGAGGATTTGGGAGGGGTTGGTTGGGGATGTTGAGGGGCATTGGAGTTGGAGGAGGAGGGTTTAGGGGGGTTTAGGGAGGAGGAGGATGGTGCGGCACGATCAATACATGAAGCGATTGTTTTGGTCGCGGCTGAGCTCTTGTGATGATTGGTGATCTAAGACCTCGTCTTACTGCATAATGTGAAGAGTCACAAAGTGGAAGATACTTCCCAACTACAGTGTCCCCTCCTTCCGCTGACACTACCCCACTTTCCTCCAAACTTCATTCAGCCCCGACGAAGCGGCTTCTCAGGCTTACAATACGCACAAAACGCAATATGAATCATTTATCTTCAGATTTTTCCATCCAATTACAAGACAACATCGGTCGCTTAGCTCAGTTGGTTAGAGCGTGGTGCTAATAACGCCAAGGTCGCGAGTTCGACCCTCGTAGTGACCATTGACAGTCGTAGTTCTTTCTTTTTGCCTTTTGTCACTCTCTTGGGGAGACTGGTCAGAAGTGGAATTTATGTTTTCGGCCTTCGGGATTTTTGGAAGTTTGCTAGAATCCGCATCGGCTACAAGGGATTTCTGATACTTAAACGCCTGTTGTAACTGCTTCTTGCGCGTATGCATAGTTCCTTTAACATATGCGTTAAGTTTAGAAAGCGACCGCTGTGGCTTCGATTCTGCGGCTTCGACCATCGCTGGTACGGTCACCTACACAAAGGTAGCGTAGGAGATCCTTGTTCTTAACAGTTGAGTCGGTCTTGTCAATCCAGCGCTTCACGAAGCCCTGCCATTCTTCATATGCCCCATCTTCATCATTGTCGCCAACCTGGAGAATGTCATCAGGTGTGTAATCTTTCTACAGGCTGCGCTCGAGGCTCTCTGTCTCAAGAACGCCCGCGTTGAGCTCTTCCATGTCGTTGCCTTCTTCTTTTTCTTCTTCATCTTCGTCGAGTTCTTTAAGTAGCTGCTCTGAATGCTTTAAAGGCGCCTCGGTTTTGGCCGGCGCCTTCGCGATGAAGACTCAAGCCGTTAGGGTTCGAAGGCAGCTCGCAAGCGTTGCAGCACAAGGAGGTCCTTTCCGCTGACGTGGGATTCAGTACGCGCTGGTTGAAGCAGACGCAGTGGTATCAATCAACGAAGGTGTCCGTTACATTGTACCCGGGAGATGTCAGTACGTTACCATTGATAACACGAGGCGGTGAAATTACTACGAGTGCCTCCTGACTCTGTTGCAAGGATGTCGCTTTTGATCCTGCAGTTCTTGAAGCCCTACAGGCTGCAGCGACAAGTATTGTAAAGTATGTTCTCGAATTTCATTGGACGCCACCCGACTTGGAACGCCTCGTTCAGCTCTCAGAATACCAATGAGTCGGTGGACGCGTTATTGATCGCATTGGGCAGAACCATTCCCATGTCCCGGATTCAAGCGTAGCGCTGGCGTGGTGCAATTGTATGGAGGAACTTGTAAATTCGGTTCTGTTGTCTTCCTGCGCCCGCGCTGGGCGCCTTGCTGGATATTGCATGTTACACAAGCCTTGGATGTAAGCTCAATCAAGCCCCTCGTCCAATTAACAAAGCGTTTCCTCAATTGCCCAGCCCTGCCAACCTTGAGAGGCTTACATGCTTCAGTAAGACAGCCCGCTGCGCAACTTGGGGTCTTGATCATGGATATTGCTATCATTTTCTTTGTCGCGCTCGTTCCGTGATCTTACCACCAACACCCTCAAACAATTCCAAGATGGATACAACTGGCGAAAAGCTGGACGATTCCTCCAAAAGCGACCGCAAACATGCAACGCAACCGCTGCGATATCGTACCAAGTCGTTTTGGCTTCTCGGCTTATATGTCTTACTTCTTGTTGTTCCATGGGCGTTAACATGCGTGCTTGCGCAACGACCGATCAACGCAAGATCGTATCTGCGACAGGAAGGCTTTACTGATGGCCAGGTCTCGACCATGCGCAATTGGAAGATCGCAGTTGATGTCCTGAATGCCATCGCTGGATTGATTACCAGTAAACAACATACAATGTACCCTATCAGCTACTCACTGCTAACTCCATGAACTACCTTTCAGTCCCAATTTTATCTGCAATCTTGGCGCAAGCAGCAGTCATATATTGTCAACGGCGCAAACCGGATGAGTTCCTGAGTCTCAAAGATATGTTTGCCATAGCAGACCGTGGGTGGACGAATCCATGGGTAGTCTGGAATTCGCTTCGGACGCGGCCGGCAAAGCTGCGAGCTCTGGGCAGAAAGACGAGGGCGAGGTTTCTGGTCCCTGCAGCCTGTCTCATCCTTCTCGGAGCTATACAACAACCTCTATACCAGATTCTGGTAAGAGTCGGTACAGCAGCTGTAATCACGTGCGAGTGTGTCCCCGCTTGGCACGCACATGGTACATGTCCCACTTCTCCGGACCCCGGGTCTTTTTCGTCGGGCACCGAGCTGTATGAAGAGATCGGAAGAGACCTTGAGCCTGGAACTATGGCTATTGTGGAGCATCTTCCTATGCTGTCTCGAGTGATCTCGGGCCTAGCATCGCTGTCCGACACGGAGTCGCAATTCCGTCTATGGAGTCTCGACGCGGCATACACAGAAGCAGACAAGTGGTCAGGATGGGGGATCCCTGATGACTCATTATTCCATTGGCTGTTCTGGCGAAGGACACGCCTTGATACAGACCCTTACCCGGACTTCTTTGTGGCAGGCATTCCTAGGGGAACTACTACCGGAGTGCTACGCCAGCCAGTCATGAGGCTTAATTCGTCCGTGGTGTGCGACGAGGTGGATCCAAAAGATTTTCCATCACCATGTCTTGGTGATCAACCTTTGACTGTGTCCTGGCAAGGCGTGTTCGAGAAGAACGTGCGCATATGCGTCCCTGGAAATTACACCGCCTTCCCGTGGACACCTAGTCGTGATCGTCAGGACCTTGTCGAGGAGATTTACATCAACGTCAACCATACGAGTATTGCGAATTCGTACCGGCGCCAGGTAGACCCGCTCTTCAATGCAAGCTATAGCATTCGATGTACAGCAACAACGACAAGGGGCTATTTTGAACTCGGAAATTACCACAATAACAACACCTATGGGCCACTGCTCGAACAGTGGCCCGACACTGAACAGATGGCGGTGGCCTTCAACAATGGGAATCATTGGCGATATTTGCGATGGGGGACGCCTGATACACCACCTCTATACGTCGACAATGCTGACCCTTCGACCTGGAAGGTACCGGGTCCTCTAATGACAAGTGCGCTTGCGTTATTTGGAAGAGGCTCATGGCTAAGTTCGGCTGCCAACTATGTGTCGAACGCGTCATCGAATGTCACCGGCCACAACGGAGATTACAAGGACGCTTCATGGCATCTGTTTTGCCATGGTATGCCCTTTCTGAATCTTGGGTTGCTATTCGACAAAACAAACCTGAGCTCGCTCAACGAGGACTTGCATAAGAGGGAATTGGTTCGCACGGGTGGCTTTGCGAATGCATGTGACTTGGCAGATCTGGCCATACCCAGTGGCAAAGAGGCGCGAGAACGACATATGCGGCTCGCTTCGCAACATCTCCTTGCCGCTTTTGCTCCATCTGATGTGGCTGAGACATACATTAACCCGGAAACTATGCTAACTGCCGCAATGTTTGTCGCAAATGAAGCTTTTCTTACAACGCTTCTCTCTGAAGCTAAAGAAGAGCAAGCTCCTCCAGGGGGTCGTATAATATATACCTCTCCCGGTTTCGCTATGCAAAAGCCTTTCCTATCAAAATTGGCACTCATAGTACTTTCGTTTTCGATAGGCCTTCAGTTACTCGGCCTAGGTTATTTGGCCTATTACATATATCGCGCCCCGACCTGGTCAGGCCAATTGGACGCCATGGCTATGGCTCGGATTGGAGCAAGCCTGTACAACCGCGGCTTACTTCCAGCCATCGGTGCAGTGAGCAAAGAGGATATCGCTGGTCTCAAGACTGTTGGGGGCTTGATCGGGATTGTTGAGAAAACCTCGCGTCGCAGAAGCTCAATCACCAGATTTGTTTTACCAAAGCTGGCCGCTACAGGTGGCTTGGAAGTCGAGTCGCAATGGCTCGATACGGATGGGGAGAATCGTGAATTCTCAATCACCAGATCTGTGTCGCCCGAACTGGCGACTACAGATGAATCGAACGCCGAGCTACATCGGCTATATATGATTGACGAGGGTCGGGGAAGCTTTCTAGATAGCCAGCGTCGCGAAAGCTCAGTGAACAGATCTTTGGAAATACAACGAATGGATTCGGCTGGCGAGCCTTGTGAAAGCCATGAAGACGCCGAGTTGGAACAGCTCACTTCAACTGAAGAGCTTCGCGGAAGCTTCGAAGACTCCAACATGGGCATTGAGCTTGGAATAGACGCTCCAGGACCGATTCTCGCAGCCGATGTACCGCGCCAAAATCCATTTGCACCAGGCTTGAAGAGAGTTTGGAAGGCAGTTCAGCCTACAAAACGTCCCCAAAATGTCAGATCGAGGAGGTTTTATGAACCCTTTTCCAGGTCAGCCAACCAAAACACGGGATTGCACACACCAAATGAGGCGTGTAATCGGCCTTCTTCCAGCCCTTAGACTCTCAAATCTACGCCGCACCACCAGCCATAATCTTCTTCCCCTTAACACTCTTCTGCTCCATGCCCAAACTAACAAAAAACGCCACACTACTCGTCGCAATCGCCAGTATAAACGCCGTAACAATCGCATCATTATACCCACGAAGCACACCCGGCAGCAAGCCCCCAGGAACAACATTCCTCAAATTCGTCGCCCCAGCATTCGCCACAATCCGCGCATCAAACCCCTTCGCATACCTCGGCACCTCCCTCGCCAACGTATTAACAAAGATATTCTGCGCAACAGAAATCGAAAGCGCGCCGCCCAGCGAATTGAAAAACATGACGCAAGCATTCGCCGTAGGCATATCCTTCTCGTTCGTAACGACCTGCACGGCGACGAACGGAATTTGGACACCGGCTCCTGCACCGATGCCAGCGAGGATCTGGTAGCCGATCCATTGGCCCGGGGGGGAGGGGACGGTAAGGGTGTAGAGCATGCCGGCGCCGATGGCAAAGATGGCGCTGCCGAACCACATGAAGGGGGCGTACCAGCCGACGAGGGTGATGAGGCCGCCGATGACGATGGAGGAGATGGTTATGCTGACGAGGTAGGCGATGGTGCGGATGCCGGATTCTTCGGCGGAGGTGCCTTTGATGGCTTGGAAGTAGAAGGGGAGGTAGAAGATGTGGCTGGTGAGTCGTTAGGGTCTAGCTTGTAGCCATGGGGGTGGGACTTACGTGTACAAAGCCATTGATAGCAGTGTTGAATATAAGCAACTAACCAAGACCGTCCGCTGCGTGAACACACGAACGGGTATCGTCGCGCGATCTCCCTTGCGCATCTGTAAGCCGATGAAGACAGATATTAGCAGTCCGAAGCCTAGCAACGTCCCCCAAACTTTCGAGTTACTCCACGCGTAACTGAACCCACCCCACTGCAGACACAACAGCAGACAAACAATCGCACAGATGAGGAAAATAGCCCCCACGATATCAATATTCTTCAACCGCTGCTTCACCGGTAGATGCGAGTACATCCTCTTCGGATTCGTAAAGAAGAAGAACACCACACCCAGCGACACAGCACCGAAAGGAAGATTGATCCAAAAGCACCACCTCCACGACGCTCGATCCGTAAGCGCACCACCAAGGATAGGCCCAACAACCGACGCAATACCAAACATACTCGACAGCGCCGCAATATAAATAGCCCTCTTCCTCAACGGCACCGAGAACCCAATAATCGTCATACCCCCCGAATATAACGCCGCAGCCCCCGCGCCCGCAACAGCCCGTCCTACGATAAACATCGCCGAACTAGTCGCCGCGGCACATATCATACTTCCTACCTCGAACAACACCAGAGCAGAGAGGTACGTATACTTGACATCGAAATACGTGTACACTTTTCCGAAAGAGGGTTGCAGGGATGTTGTGGTGAGCAAGTAGGAAGACCCGTACCAGCCTACATCTTCGAGGCTGTTGAAGACGGTGGTGATGCGTGGGATTGCGGTCGCGATGATGGTGTTGTCGAGGGCGATTACGAAGGTGGTTAGGCAGAGGCCGATGGAGAGGATGGCTAGTTTAGGGCCGTGCAGATATCTGGATTCGTCTTCGGGGGTGGTGTCGTCGGCGGTATCTTCCTTTGCGATGACTTCTGTGGTGCTCTTTTCTTTGTCTGGGTGTTCGGGGTTGACGGTGTTTGGTGATGATGCTGGGGGTGGCGTGGTCTTTTCCGGATCGCGGGTATGCACTTGGTCGGTCGTGTTATCGTTGGCAGACGCATTCTCAAAATGCTCTTTTGACTCTTCCAATTTCGGTTCAGAATCTCCATGTACTTGTGCAGTTTTATCATGCGTGCTTGCGCCAACCCCCATCTTCGTAGTATCGGTCGCCTGCATACCGGCAGCGGGCGCGGCTCAACACAGGGAGGACTTGCCGTCTGCGGGCCGCTGTAAACTATGTGGAACCTGTCACCGGGTATCTAGTGTATCGAATCAAACAATATCGCGGCCGTGGCATGTAAGTCGCTCAGAATACCGCACCGTTGCAAAGTGAGGCGAATGCAGCAAGGAACAGAAGCTTCGAAAAGAAGCATCAGCGCAAACCTTTTGTTTCTATACACACTCCATGATCACGCGCCGCAGATAAGGTGCAACCCTTTCGAGCTGTGCGACCGTATTCTGTACGGTAGTTGGGATGTCAGATGGGCATCTGCAACCGAGGACGTGAGTTGGGGCGCGGGACGTTTGGATGCCGAGGGAGGTGCGACCAATGGAAAAATTCACGGGAATTAGCCTTTTGTAATTGATCGCCATTGGTTTCGGTTAGGATTGCAGGTTGCAGATTGCAGAGGCCGTTTGCATCGTTAGTTGGATACGTCCCCGTGAGCTGTTGTTCGTTGGTTATGACGATCCTGCGAGACGCCAGCATCTCGCTGGAGGTACTTGGCGCATGATATTATGCCTATCAACAATACAGAATGGGCAACCAGAATGCTGTTACGGTGAAGAAGGAGCGACGCTGCCGTCGCAGTCGCGGTTGTGGTACTGTCTCGCGACTTCCGCTATCCTCGGCTAAACACCCCGCCCACGACGATCGCCCACCGAAAAGTCTAGAGCGTTCAAATCCGAACGCGAGCATGTGTAAAGGAATCCTTGTCTTGGAGGGCATCCGCGAACGCAGATCTGGGGTCGGGTCGCTGTGGGTATTGCGGTGGGCGTGATCAGCCCGGATGGTGGGGTAGCTACCTGCGTGCTAGGGCTTTCCTTTTGCGAGAGGAGGTGCTTCAAGCTTCATCCTTGACAGTTTGGGAAAGAGCGCTGCGGGCCGTTTCGCTCCCGTAAGTGGGTGATTGGAGACTTTGGAAAACGTCACGTTGGTATGTAGATCGAAAATGGGTGATGGGAAGTATGTATATTGTAAGTCTAATGGTTGTGATGTATGCGGTTCGAGGGAGCATTGGGGAAAATGTTGGATACATGTGAGCGTAAAACATGGGTGGGCTGAGTAAAGATCCTCCTTCTACAACTCGGCTAGCCCGGACATACAGCACAAGCCGTCTCGACCTTAACGGTAGCGAGGATTACGCCGTCGTGGCCGCGTGCGCACTTTCGCTGCCAGATCTGGCCCTTGGGACACATTTGCTGGAAGATCATCTGGGTGTGTCCGCACTTGTGGGAGTAGGCGTGGTAGAAACACATTCTGACTTCGTGTTGGGCGTGACGTTGGTAATGACCGTGAAGTTGGATAGCCTCGTTGTATGGTGGATGAGATGGTGTGGCTCAAAGTCTATTTCATGGTCAGCAATGGTACTCTTCCAAAGCACGCTGTGACCTTGGCGAGCTTCTTTCGTGTGTCTTACCTTGAATAGAGTTCGGATCGGACAGTAAGGAGTAAAAGAAAGTAGGCTGAGATGATTGACAGCGTGATACTGCTGGAACGAAAGTGTTGGATAAGAACGCTCGATAGAAGCCCAGATGACTGATGTTGTGACCATCTCTATCGTATGCCTCAGCTCTTATACCACGATCTATGCGTTAATAGGTTGATAATTGCATGATTGCTATCTGTTGCTCAAGTTGCGCGGTTTGACATCCGCGAGCAACCAAGCAATTAAAAACTCATCCGTCTGGTTAAACAGCCACGGCAAGGCATTTCGGAGACTAAGCGGGTGCCAGTCCCGCAACAGTAACTTCCCAAAATGGTTCACGGCTTATCGTCGACTGTTGGCATTGAGGTTGTACTAAGCAAGTTGATGAGAGATGTGAGCATTCAATAAGTGCAGTCAGCACCTATGCTGAACATGCTGCGCCAGTGTCGTCGCACAACCAGCGACGGGCGGCTCCGGATAAGCGAGCACGAAGCAACTGTTTGGCTTACTCAAGTCCCACGAACCCATACTCGCCAGGAGACAGCCATACTAAGAGATGACCAAACATCAGATCTGACAATAGTGAGATTTGCTCTTCTGAACGGTACCACGGGGGCGGCCATCATGGTAGTTTGTTTGATTCGAGGACCGGAAAATCGCCGCACTTGTTCATGTTTTCCTCAAACCCGCCGTACCGTCGGAAATCAACCGACATTCGTTGCGAGGTTTGGTTCCGTTGAAGTTTGCGCAATCGTCGTCGTGATTTGCGGCCACCTTGCCTCGGTATGTCCCGGTCACACGGTGCTGGAATCCCAAGCGTGTCTACGAAGTTGCGGAGCTGAAAGCTCTGACACACAATCTAGTGCCGTCATGGTCGTAAATCAAGAAGGCTGGCTATCAGTAGTGCTCTTAGCTGCCGACGACATTAGGCCAGCATTTTTGAAATTCCAGCCAATGAGCATGCGGCCTCACCGCCAATTCGTGTGGAGACTTTCGATGCAGATACGCCGCCAGATCCCGCAGATGACGAGACGATAGCTCGGATCTATCAATGGATGCTAGTTTCTT
>Ga0265780_10010750_pt1 | contig 10887 bp, 5 predicted proteins | sample P1T30metagenome_FD_192432 | JGI IMG/M metagenome (GOLD analysis project Ga0265780, IMG submission 192432) | Plant litter microbial communities from East Loma Ridge, Irvine, California - P1 T30 | ecosystem: Environmental > Terrestrial > Plant litter > Unclassified | place: USA: California... | reverse complement strand
AATACGACGCCAAACGCCTGCGCGACCGCGTCGGCGTGCTCGATAGCCGCACCGACCGCCATCTCGACAACTGGGTGCTGAGCCTGAACGGCGACCTGCGCGACGGCCTGCTCGGCGGCGGCGTCAATGCCTGGAGCCTGGGTTGGGCAAGCGGCCGCACCGGGTTCGACGACGCCGCCGCGCTGGACGCCGACACCGCCTCGGCACGGACGCGCGGGCGTTTCTCGACATGGCACGCCAGCGTCTCGCGCCTGCAGCGCCTGGGCGGGCGCGCCACGCTGTTCCTGAGCGCCAGCGGCCAGTGGGCCGACGCCAACCTCGACTCGGCCGAAAAGATGAGCGTCGGCGGACCCTATTCCGTGCGCGCCTATGATGTCGGCGTACTGTCCGGCGACACCGGCTATCTGGCGACGCTGGAACTGCGCCACGAAATCGGCGGCGGCCTGCAGGCGATCGCCTTTGCCGACAGCGCGCGCGTGACGATCAACCGCCGGCCGTGGACCGCATCGCCGAATGCCGTGCGCCTGTCCGGCGCAGGGCTTGGGCTGACCTGGAATGGCGCCAGAGGATGGCGGGCGAGCCTGTCGGTGGCGGCACCGGTCGGCGCCGAACCGCGCCTGCTGGGAGCGCAGCCGTCAATACGGGCCTGGGCCACGGCCGGCAAGTCGTTCTGACCGAGCCGTTTTAAGCCGGCGCGCGCAGCCGCCACGCCGCAGCCGAGCTACCGTGCGCTTGCAAGCCCGGCCAAGTGTTAGGGTTAATGCTCCGATATATGCGTTGAACGGAGCGACAACATGAGCAAGACAGTAGGCGATTTCGTGGTGGAACGGCTGGCCGAATGGGGCGTCAAGCGCATCTTCGGCTACCCGGGCGACGGCATCAACGGCGTGATCGGCGCGCTGGCCCGCGCCAAGGGCAAGATCGAATTCATCCAGGTGCGGCACGAGGAAATGGCCGCCTTCATGGCGGCGGCCTACGCCAAGTTCACCGGCGAACTGGGCGTGTGCCTCTCCACCGGCGGTCCCGGCGCCAGCCACCTGATCACCGGCCTGTACGACGCCAAGCTGGATCACCAGCCGGTGCTGGCCATCGCCGGCCAGGCCGCGCGCACCGTGCGCGGTGCCCACTACCAGCAGGAAGTGAACCTCGACCGCATGTTTGCCGACGTCGCCGAATTCGTGCAGGAGGCATCGGTGCCCTCGCAGGTGCGCCACCTGCTCGACCGCACCATCCGCATCGCCACCGCCAACCGCGGCGTCGGCGTGCTGGTGCTGCCCAACGATTTGCAGGAAATGAAGTACGAGGACCCGCCGCGCGAGCATGGCAGCGTGTTTTCCAGCAGCGGCTACACGCGCCCGCGCGTGATCCCCTACGAGGCCGACCTGCTGCGCGCTGCCGAGGTACTGAATGCCGGTAAAAAGGTGGCGATGCTGGTCGGCGCCGGCGCGCTCGGTGCTACCGACGAAGTCATCGCCGTGGCCGACCGCCTCGGTGCCGGCTGCGCCAAGGCGCTGCTGGGCAAGGCCGTGCTGCCCGACGATCTGCCCTGGGTGACGGGGTCGATCGGCATCCTCGGCACCAAGGCCAGCTGGGACCTGATGAACGATTGCGACACCCTGCTGATGGTCGGCACCGCCTTCCCCTACGCCGAATTCCTCCCGAAGGAAGGCCAGGCGCGCGCCGTCCACATCGACATCTCGCCGGCGATGCTGGGCATGCGATACGCCAGCGAAGTCAATCTGCACGGCGACAGCGCCGAGACCCTGCGCGCGCTGCTGCCGCTGCTGAACCACAGCCAGGATGGCACGTGGCGCCAGAAAATCTCGTCCAGCATCCAGGACTCGCGCAAGACGCTGGAAGAGCGCGCGCTGGCGCCGGCCAATCCGGTCAATCCGCAGCGCGTGGTGTACGAGATGTCGCCGCGGATTCCGGACGACGCCATCGTCACCAGCGATTCCGGCTCCTGCGCCAACTGGTACGCGCGCGACTTGCAGGTGCGGCGCGGCATGATGTGCTCCCTGTCGGGCGGGCTGGCCTCGATGGGTGCGGCCGTGCCCTACGCGATCGCCGCCAAGTTCGCGCATCCGGGCCGCTGCGTGGTGGCGCTGGTCGGCGACGGCGCCATGCAGATGAGTAATATGGCCGAGCTGATCACGGTGTCGAAGTACTGGCGCCAGTGGGCGGACCCGCGCTGGATCGTGTGCGTCTTCAACAACGAAGACCTGAACCAGGTGACCTGGGAGCAGCGCGTGATGGAGGGCGATCCGAAGTTCGAAGCCAGCCAGAACCTGCCGGACGTGCCCTATCACCGCTTTGCGGAGCTGATCGGGCTGAAAGGCATCTTCTGCGACGATCCGGACAAGGTCGGCGCGGCCTGGGTCGAGGCGCTGGCGTCGGACCGGCCGGTCGTCCTCGAGTTCAAGACCGACCCGGAAGTGCCGCCACTGCCCTCGCACATCACCTTCGAGCAGGCGCGCCACTTCATGAGCGCGATTGCGCATGGGGATCCGAACGAGGGGTCGATGCTGGCCGGGGTGGCCAGGCAGGTGCTCAGTGCGATTTTGCCGGGAGATAAGCACAAATAATACGTCGTCCCCGCGAAGGCGGGGACCCATGCTGAGTTTTCGAAGTCGCTAATCCTGAAGCGTCGCTTACGCTCCCAACTTGCCGAATTCTGATACTCAGCTTGGGTCCCCGCCAAGGCGCCCGGCTAGGGCGGGGACGACGTGCTTAGGCAAGCGGCTTGAATTACCGCTCACTATCCAGCGTCACCTGCCCCCCACCCAACCCCTCCGCCGTAGCACTCAACACCACCTTCCCACCTTCCCCAGCACGCGTACGCACGATCGCCAGCGCCAGTCCATTGAAAGCATTCCGCTCCGGCGACTGGAACGATTCGAAGCTGGTCGCATCACCATTATCGGTCGCGACGATCTCGCCCGGCCCGCTCAGCGTGAATTTGATGCGGTTGTGCGTGCGCGGCACCGGCTTGCCATCCTTGTCGACGATGCTGACGGTGACGAAGGACAGATCGCTGCCATCCGCACGCAACGTGCTGCGGTCGGCCGCCAGTGCCAGGCGCGCCGCCGGGCCGGTGGTGGCAACCTTGTCCTCGGCCCAGCGCTTGCCGTTGCGGTAGGCAACCGCGCGCAGCTCGCCCGGCTGGTACACCACCCCATCCCAGCGCAGCCGGTACTCACCCTTGGCGCGCTTCTTGCGGCCCAGTGACTTCCCGTTCAGGAACAGCTCGGCCTCGTCGCCCGAAGTATATAAATGCACCGGCGTCACCTGGCCGACGCGCTCCGGCCAGTTCCAGTGCGGCAGCAGGTGCGCCATCGGCAGGTCCGGGCGCCAGCGCGCCTGGTACAGGTAGAAGCGGTCCTTCTTGAAGCCGGCCAGGTCGACGATGCCGAAATAGGAGCTGCGCGAGGGCACTGTAATTTTCTTCAACGCTTCCAGCTGCTGCGCCATGCGCTGCTGCTGCACCGGATCCGTGAAATTCAGAAGGTTGGTGGCATCGTTGCCGTAGGGCGTGGGCTCGCCCAGGTAATCGAAACCGGTCCAGACAAATTCGCCGGCCACGAAGGGGTTCTCGTCCTGGCCCTTGAATTCGGCGTCGGGCGGGGTGGCCCACGGCGGCGCCGTCAGGTCGTAGCTGCTGACCTGGAAGTTGGCCAGGCCCTTCGATTTATCGTCGCTCACCGGGAAGAAGTATTCGCCGCGCGAACTGACGGTCGACGCGGTCTCGCTGCCGAGCAGCGGCAGGAACGGCGCATGCGCGTGCAGCTTCGCGTATTCGTTCGGCTTGTAGTTGTAGCCGAACACGTCGACCGCATCCTGGAAGCCGTTGTAGCCCGAGACCACGTGATTGAAGGCGGCGGTGACGGGGCGCGTACGGTCCTCGCCGCGCGCGATCTCGGCCAGGCGTGCTGCCAGCTTCCAGCCTTCGGGCCGTCCCTGCTCCGGAATCTCGTTGCCGATGCTCCAGGCGATCACGCTCGGGTGGTTGCGGTCGCGCCGGATCATCGCGCGCAAGTCCTTCTCGTGCCAGGCGTCGAACAGGGTGTTGTAATCGTTCGGCGTCTTCTTCACGCGCCAGGTGTCGAAGGCTTCGTCGATCACCAGGAAGCCCATGCGGTCGGCCAGGTCCAGCAGTTCGGGCGCCGGCGGATTGTGACTGGTGCGGATCGCGTTGACGCCCATCTCGCGCAAAATCTCGAGCTGGCGTTCGAGCGCACGGGTGTTGACCGCGGTGCCGAGCGCGCCCAGGTCGTGGTGGTTGCACACGCCCTGGATCGCCAGGCGCTGGCCGTTCAGCAGGAAGCCCTTCTGCGGGTCGAAGGCGATGGTGCGGATACCGAACGGCGTCTCCACCACGTCCACCGTGCGCCCTTTTTCGGTGACGGTGCTGACCGCCACGTAGCGCTGCGGGCTGGCCGTGCTCCACAGGCGCGGATTCGGCACGGTCAACGCCTGGCTGATCTGCACCTGGCGCCCGTTGGCGATCTTGCTGACGGCGGACGCCTCCTTGCCTGCGACCGCAGCGCCGCTGCGGCGGCCGTTGGCGTCGAGCGCATAGATCTCGGTCGCGACCTGGACTTCGGTATTGCTGCCATGGTTATCCAGCGTGACCTGCACGTCGACGGTCGCGCTGGAGACGCTCACCTGCGGCGTCGTCACGCGGGTGCCGTGCTGCGCCACCGCCAGCGGCGCGGTCTTGACCAGCCACACGTTGCGGTAGATGCCGCCGCCCGGATACCAGCGCGACGAGTCCGGCGGATTATCGAGCCGGATCGCCACCACGTTGTCGCCGCCCGCCTTCAGGTGCGGCGTCAGGTCGACGCGCCAGGATGCATAACCGTAGGGCCAGCCGCCGATGTAGCGGCCGTTGATCCAGACAGCGGCGTGCGACATGGCGCCGTCGACGTCGAGGTAGACGCGACGGCCGGCATCGCCGGCCGGCAGCGTGAAATGCTTGCGGTACCAGCCGACGCCCCACCACGCCAGCTTGGCAGTATCGCCCGGGTATTCCTGCTTGAACGGTCCCTCGATGCCCCAGTCGTGCGGCAGGTTCAGCTTGCGCCAGGCGCCGTCGTCGAAACCGGCTTGCGCGGCGGGCAGGCCGTTCTTGAGGTCGGCCTCGGCGGGCTGCTGGGGGCTGCCGGCGGGGTCGCCCTTGCTGAAGCGCCAGTCGGCGTTGAAGGCGATGCGTTCACGGACCGGTGCATTGGCGACATCGGCAGCCTGTGCTGCACTGCCGGAGACCGCGAAACTGAAGACGATGGGAACGAGGAAGCGCTGGATGGATGGCATGGGGGCTCGGCAGCGACAATAAGCGCGAGTATGGCTCAAATAGTAACGGCTGAGTGATCAGATCGATGACTGGATGCCGTCCCCATGCCGGCGTATCATCGTCGCATGCAATGTGGATGCCTGACAGGAGCCCACGATGGACAGCTACGCCAGGGATGCATTCGACGTCGAACGGCTGGTGCCCGGCTTCCGGCCGCCTCCGCAGCCCGCAGCCGCAGCTGGTGCCGGGGACGCCGCCGCCGCCATCGCTGCCGCGGACGTTTCGATGCGCCATTGGCGCAGCCCCCTCCCCGGCCCGCTCGCGCCCGGCTCCGACGCGCACCGGCAGACCGTCTGCCGGATGTTCCGCGACACCTTCAACCCCTACCGCCCGGCCGTACTCGACTGGCCGCAGCTGATGCCCGAGGTGCGCGACCGCATCGTGGCCCTGCCGATCTGGGACATCGCGGTGCAGACCGAAGGCAAGGCGCGCCTGCGCATGGCGGCCTATGCCTCTACCCTGCGCGACCCTGACATGCGCGACGCGCTGGCCCTGAATGCCTGGGAAGAGCACCGCCACAAGGAAGTGCTGGGGCGCATGGTGGCGGCCTACGGTATCGCACTGGCGCCCGAAGCACCACCGGCCATGCCGACTGATCCGGAATGGGCCTACCTGGTGACCGGTTACAGCGAGTGCATCGACAGTTTCTTTGCCTTTGGCCTGTTCGAGCTGGCGCAGCGATCGGGGCTGTTTCCGCAGGCGCTGGTCGATACCTTCGAGCCGGTGATGCAGGAGGAATGCCGGCATATCCTGTTGTTTGCCAACTGGGCCGGGTGGCATCGGGCGCGGCTTTCACGTTGGCAGCGTTTGCGTTTCGAGTGCAAGGTGGCGGGGGTGTGGGCTTTCTTGATCTGGGAACGCATCGGACTGGCGCGCAGCGTGGATGGCGGGCCGGCGGCGGCGGCGCAGGACAATAACTTTACCTTGAATGGGGCACAGTCGGTGTCCGGCGATGGCGTCGATTTGCCGGCGCTGCTGGCGCTGTGCCTGGCGGAGAACGCGCGGCGTTTTGCCGGGTATGACGAGCGGCTGTTGCGGCCGGAGACGGTGCCGCGGCTAGTACGATTGGCGTTGCGCTTGCTGCGGCTTTTGAGGCGGCCAGACGGGCGGGCGTGATGCGCGTACAAGGGACCGCGATCATGCCGCATGCCGACCAGGCATCCTTGTTAAAGTAAACGTTTTGTCTACCTTGAAACAAAGATGACGCGGAATGGCGCCAAGACATTTTTGAATGAGTTATTCGTCGCCTGCCTGTTATCTGTGGTCGCACTAGTCCGTGGTTTCAAACGTCATATGTCGGTTCAGAAGGTACGCTTCCGTCCATTGCTGCCGCTCAGCTGACTGCTGCTGCACCATTTCGAAGACTGTGCAGCAACAGCTGCGTTCATTTAGTTATTCTTATGCTCAAAGAAAGGCACCTTGTCATAAGAGATGATGTCTAGCGTTCCCCCGAATTCTTTTAACGATTCTAAGTTGTCGACGATTTCGTCTACCAAGTTCCGTCCGGTGGTAGTGACGAAATATCCTGCCATGGACTTTATGTGTGGGCCGACGAACGTACCCCAAGGTGGTAATAGGCTTAGATCGTTAATGTCCCACACAACCTTATCGGGCCCTAATTTATTCAAGCTATTTTTGATAGCCTGAGCTTCTAAAATCGCGGCTTCAACGTCCCTGGAAGGAAGGCTCCCTTGGTAAAGCTTTCCCATTATCAACGGAAATCGTGTTCCCCAGTTTCCACCCTCCAGATGGACTGCGACTGTCGACATAAATGAATGGAAAAGTCCTCCCGGACCAATTTCAGTCCACACACTGCCTTGCCTCATCACTATAGTCATCGCGTAGCTACCTTTTCGATTTACATATGGTCTGTTACGTAACATGTCTAGCGGAACGTCTGCTACTGGCCCAGGTTGTGTAAAAACGTACGAGCGAATCGCCTAAGGGTTCGCTTCTAGATTCCGCAACTCAACCGTTCCAACAGACTGTATGGCCAATTCCTGGGGCACGCTCGACTGCACTAACTGCATCCTGGAGTGTAGGAAATGCTCCTCCACCTGCATTGTAGTGTCCGGGTACAGTGGTGCCTCCGTACCAGATATAAAAGGTTTCGCGCTCGTGGTCATCAGCTATTTCTGGAGGATCCTCATAGTCGCCGGACCCGAAACAGATTGGGCCCTGCACAATAATCAAGTCGCAGATGAACTCCTCGGCATACAAAAATGTGCCAGTTTTAACGATTTGTTGGCCGGGCTGAAGAATCATATCTGACAGTCTTGATAAGTTGATTCTGGCGAGTTTAGTTCTCGCTCAGGATACGCGGGTTACAGAGCGATCCGTGTAAACGGGAACGATATCGTAAACGTTAAGCCAATATCTCATCAATACAGGTGCTTGATGAAGCGCTTTATCGAAGGCGAAGACCGAAGACCGAAGACAGGGAACGCTACTGCCTGAACTGCTGTACGAGTACGTGGCTTAGAACAACCCTATCCGCGTGGTCGACATGTTTTTCGATGAACTCGCTCTGGGCAAACTGGGGTTCGCGTGGGTGCAGCCAGCAAAGACAGGTTGGCCTGCCTACTATCCCGCAGTGCTGCTCAAGCTCTACGTTTACGGCTACCTCAACCCGCCTCCGCTCGATCCGTCGACTCGAGCGCGAAGCGCAGCGCAATGTCGAGCTAATGTGGTTGACGGGGCAGTTGACGCCAGACTTCAAGAGACCAAAGTAAAGCCAGTGTACGTGCATTATTGCGTTACGAGCAAGAAATCGCTGGCCCCATTTTTTAAGCCAGGTAACCCGCGCGTCCGAACCATTCCAGCGCCGCCTCCACGCCCGCTCCATGCGGCCCCGGCCGATACCCCAATTCTCGCCGCGCCTTATCCGACGAAAAAAACATCCGGTTACGCGACATCGCCAAGCCATCCACCGTCAAAAACGGTTCCTTCCCACGCACCCTAGCCAGCGCCTCGGCCGCATGCGCCAACGGCACCAGCGGCCCCACCGGCAGCCGCACCCGCGGCGCCCGCCGCCCGGTCATCCCGGCGATCTCGCCCAGCAAATCGCGCAGCATCAGGTTCTCGCCCCCTAATATGTAGCGCTCGCCGACCTGCCCGCGCTCCAGCGCCAGCAGATGCCCGCGCGCCACGTCCTCGACGTCCACCAGGTTCAACCCGGTCTCGACATAAGCCGGCATCCGCCCGCGCGCCGCCTCGACGATGATGCGCCCGGTCGGCGTCGGTCGCAGGTCGCGCGCACCCACCGGCGTCGACGGGTTGACGATCACCGCCGGCAAGTTCTGGAATGCCACCATGCGCTCGACCAGGCGCTCGGCCTCGACCTTGCTGCGTTTATAGGCGCCGATCGCCTCGTGCGCGGCGAGCGTGGCCTCTTCGTCAGCGGAATCGCTCGACGGATCGACGCGCAGGGTCGCCACGCTGCTGGTGTAGACCACACGCTCGACCCCGGCTGCCAGCGCGGCCTGCATCACGCTGGCGGTGCCTTCGATGTTGTTGCGCGCGATCTCGTCCGGGTCCCGCGCCCACAGCCGGTAGTCGGCGGCCACGTGCAGCAGCCAGCGCGCACCCAGCAGCGCCCGCCCGACGGCAGCAGCGTCACGTATATCGCCCTCGGCAATCTCCGCGTCGAGCCCCATCAGATTGCGTCGCGGGCTGCTGGCACGCACCAGCAAGCGCACCGGATAGCCGGACGCCAGCGCCGCGCGCGCCACCGCGGAGCCGATGAAACCGGCCGCACCCGTGATCAGCATCAGGTCCCTGCTCATATCGCGTCTCCCAGTGTGAAGCGCAACGTTTCCACTTGCGCGCATTCTAGACGCACAATCGCGGCCGTGCACTGTGCCGAACCTCTGCGCGTGTGCGCAATCAAACGGGTTTCGTTCAACCCGAAGGCCGCCATGCACGTCATCCTCGCCCAGCCGCGCGGCTTTTGCGCCGGCGTCGTCCGTGCCATCGAGATCGTCGACCGCGCCCTCGAGCGCTATGGTGCGCCGGTCTATGTACGCCACGAAATTGTCCACAACAAGGCCGTGGTCGGCGGCTTGCGCGCCAGGGGTGCGGTGTTCGTCGAGGCGCTCGACGAAGTGCCGCCGCAGGCCGTCACTATCTTCAGCGCGCATGGCGTGGCGCGCACGGTCGAGGGCGATGCGCAGGCGCGCGGCCTGCACGTGCTGAATGCCACCTGTCCGCTGGTCGCCAAGGTACACATCCAGGGCCGCCAGTACGCCGCGGCCGGACGAGTGGTGATCCTGATCGGGCATGCCGGCCATCCCGAGGTCGAAGGCACGATGGGCCAGATCGACGGCCGCGTGCTGCTGGTGCAGGACGAGCATGACGTCGACGCGCTCGACCTGCCCCCCACGGCGCCGGTGGCCTATATTACCCAGACCACGCTCAGCGTCGACGATACGCGCGCGGTCATCGCCGCCCTGCAGCGGCGCTTCCCGGACCTGGTCGGGCCCGATGTGCGCGACATCTGCTACGCCACTCAGAACCGCCAGCGCGCGGTGCGCGAGCTGTGCCGGCTGGTCGACGTGCTGCTGGTCGTCGGCGCCGCCAATAGCTCGAACTCGAACCGGCTGCGCGAGATCGGCGGCGAAAGCGGCATTCCCAGTTACTTGCTGGCCGATGGCGGCGAACTCGATCCGGCCTGGGTGGAAGGCGCGCTCACGGTCGGCATCACCGCCGGCGCTTCGGCGCCCGAGGCGATGGTCGAGCACGTGATCGATGCGTTGCGCGCGCTGGGCCCGGTCGCCGTGTCGACGATGTACGGGCTCGAGGAACACGTCGAGTTCAAGCTGCCGCCCGAACTGGCCGGGCGCGCGGCCTGAGCAAGGCACAAGGCGAACGGAGCGCGGCATGGCGATTCCCTTCCTGCAAAAAGCGATGGTCGGCGCCTATGTGCTGCGCAAGCACCTGGCCGGCGAAAAACGCTACCCGCTGGCGCTGATGCTGGAGCCGCTGTTCCGCTGCAACCTCGCCTGTGCCGGTTGCGGCAAGATCGATTACCCGGACGAGATTCTCGACCAGCGATTATCGATCGACGACTGCCTGGGCGCGGTCGACGAATGCGGTGCGCCGGTGGTCTCGATCGCCGGCGGCGAGCCGCTGCTGCACCGGGACATGCCCGCCATCGTCGCCGGCATCGTGGCGCGCCGCAAGTTCGTCTACCTGTGCACCAACGCGCTGCTGATGGAGAAAAAGCTGGACCAGTACCGTCCCAGCCGCTTCTTCGTGTGGTCGGTGCACCTGGACGGCGACGAAACCATGCACGACCGCTCGGTGTGCCAGCCCGGCGTCTACCGGCGTGCCGCCGCGGCGATCCGGCATGCCAAGGCGGCGGGTTTTCGCGTGAATATCAATTGCACGCTGTTCAACGATGCGGTGCCGGCGCAGGTCGCCGCCTTTTTCGATTCCTTGCGCGGCATGGGTGTCGACGGCATCACGGTCTCGCCCGGCTACGCCTACGAGCGCGCGCCCGAGCAGCAGCATTTCCTGGCGCGCGAAGCCACGCG
>Ga0265780_10010749_pt1 | contig 10888 bp, 9 predicted proteins | sample P1T30metagenome_FD_192432 | JGI IMG/M metagenome (GOLD analysis project Ga0265780, IMG submission 192432) | Plant litter microbial communities from East Loma Ridge, Irvine, California - P1 T30 | ecosystem: Environmental > Terrestrial > Plant litter > Unclassified | place: USA: California... | reverse complement strand
GCCGTACAGGCGGACGTCGAAAGACACGGTGTCGCCATCGATCGCGCGACCGTCGGCGCGTATCACTGACTGGTCTTCGGCCTGGGAGGACGCTCCACCGCAAGCAGCAAGCGCAAGCGCGAGGGCAAGAGAGATAGTCAGGCGCATGCACGGGTATCCTCGGATGTGGCCGTCGCGTCGATGACGAGCCAAGGCTGGAGGGGTTCGCCGGTGGTGACGACCGCGGCGTCGATCCCCTCCCGGCGCATCCAGCTCGAGACGCGGACCGCATTGGCGTGGCTGCACAGGACGCGGCGCAGCGGCGAGAGGGCGGTGTCGTCGGACATGGTCGATTCCATCATGCTGCTATCACGGAAGGCTTGGCCGGGGTGAAGACGGTCCGGTGGACCTTGGTCTCCGGGACGACTGTCCACGGCAGGTCGCGGAAGCCGGTTATGCGGTAATAACCGCGGCCATCTGCATTGCGAAACGTGATGCGTTCGCCCTGCTTCACGACGATAAATTCAGTGCCGCTATGGCCGTCGCCAAAGGAGATGGTCCGCGCAAACCTGAGCCGCATACCGTTTTCGACTCTACGACCGTGCATGCGCAGGTGCACGAGACAGCGACGACGCCAGTCGAGCGCATGTTCCTTGGCGGTCGGCGACAGAAGGCGAAGGATTCGGGCGGGGCAACCAGCCTCACATGGCCCCATCGACTCCTCCATGTCCTTGTAGCCGAAGACGTATCCGTCCTTCGCGCCGGGGTTCCATTTCACGAGGCAGACCAGCGCGATCACATATTGCGCTTCGCCTTCCTGGATGATTTCAGCTGCGGCATACCAAACGCGGTTTCCGACGAATGCGCTGTCGATAACGCGCATGCCGCGCGTTGCGCCACCATCGAGCGTGCGGTCGTAAGTGAACTGGGCGTCCAGATACGCCTTGGGGGTAGCGTGTCCGCCCATGCCGGCGCTGGTCATCGAAAGCCAACCCATGTCGTGTTCTCCGGTGTTGGTGGGTCATGCGGCGAGCCGCGCTTGGGAACCGTCCATGGCCTCGGTTGAGAAGGCACGGAGGTACGAGAAAGCCTGTTCGGCCTTGGTGGCCGCCAGGAAGATCGCGGTCTTGTCGGCCTTCAGGACCTTCAGCCAGCTGGCGAGGTAGCTGGCGTGGGAGTCGTGCATTTCGGTCGGCAGGCCAAGGTCACCACAGACCATTGCTGCCCCTAGTTCGGCAATCATCTCTTCGACAGCGTAAGCCTTGTCGCCAAACTTCTTGCCGAACGTGCGGTCGAGCCGGGTACGATGCCCGGTCCAGTGGCAGCTTTCGTGCGCTAAAATCGACGCGTAGCCGTCTGCTGATTTGAAGCTGCCGGGTCGCGGCATCTGGATATAGTCGAAGCTGATATCGAAGAAGGCGGCGCCGCCACCATGCCGGACCTTTGAGGGGATCGCAGCGAAGAACGCGTCGATACGGTCCTGCCGATCCGACAGCAGCTGCGGTGTAGGCGCGATTGGCTGCGGATAGTAATAGTCCGGCAGGCCGGTGATCTCGTCGGCGTTGAAGACCTCGTAGGAGCGCAGGAACCGGATCATCCGGTCGGCAGACATGCCAAGCAGGTTGGGCACACCGGCTTTGCGGAAGGTCGAGGCATAGACGGAATAGGACGGCCTTGCATCGGTGCGAACGGCCCCGCCAAGTTCACGCGCCTGGCGCGCGGTCATCCAGTACCGGCTGCGATAGCCGTGGGTGTCGCCGACCGCCCAGAGCCAGAGTGCGTTGATGCCATTGTAGGTCGAACCTTCATGGCGAAGCGGGCGACCGCCCTCGCCTATGATCGACCATGGGCGTTGCCAAGGCGTTGTGCCGGCTTCCAGCTTGGCGATGATGGTGGCTGTGATGTCGGCCGCGATGTCGCGGGTTGCAGCGGGCATGGCGCTGTCCTCTCGGGTGAGGTGAAAAGACACTGCCGGCGCCGCGGGGGTGCGGGCCGGCAGTGAGGTTGCTCAGATCGGGACCGGGGCTGCCCTATTCGGCCGCAACCAGCTCGGCCGCCACCCCGTCGTCGTTGTCATGCCCTGCCTCACCGTCGACCTCGGTGTTCTGCTGCGGATCAACGCTGCCGTCGTCTTCCGGACCATCGCCGATCAGCGAGGCCAGATCGTCCGTGTCGGCGTCGCCCGCCCCGGCATCCGCTTCGCCATCACCCTCTTCGATCAGGTCGGCGAGATCGCCCTGCTCGTCGTCCATGACCTCGGCCGTGGTCGTCACATCGTTGAACCGCATCGCGCTCGGCAGCCACTGCAGTGCCGCCTCCTTGATCGCGGGCTCGACGATCGCCTCGCCGGCAAAGAGCTTTTGGCAGGAGGCCGAGACCTCGGGCTTCTTCTCCGTCGCGTGCCGGCTCGAAAGCGCGGGACCGCCAACCTCGTGCAGTAGCGAGATCAGCGACCCCTTGGAGACGCGATCGAAGAAGTTTTCCGAGGTTGGACGCCACCAGCTGGCCACGTCGACCTCAAGGATGGTGGCAAGCCGGTTCTGGAGCGGGTTCTGCGTGTGGGAGCTGTAATTCTCCTTAGCCTCCAGCGACGTCGCCACGATCCATGCGAGCCAGGCGGACTTCGCCTCGTCACCCAGGGCCCGGAACGCCTCGAAGCGCTCGACCTTGCCCCCGGGCACTCCCCAGCTCGTGTCGAGGCCGTCGTGCACCTCGGCAAGATAGTCGCGGGCACGAGAGGCCGGTACATTGTTGGACATCACCGGATCCTGCGGCCGGGAAGCCGAGATCGTGGTGCCATCGCCCGAGCCACCCATAGTCCGGCCGTCGACCATCGCGAACAGCATGTAGTCGAGCGCGAGACCGGGATTGGCGATCAGTGCGGCGCCGAGCACGTCCCGGCGCTGTACCGCGAGCTGGTCGAGCAGGACTTGGCTGAGCGCCTTGCCGCCCGGTGCCGCGGTGTCGGGATCGACCTCCTTCTGGGTGCTGCCCGTCGACGTCGTGGTGGCCCCCTCCTCGATGCGGAACGTGGGTGCCTTGATGACGGGATCGGACGCCGCCTCGGCATCGTCCTCACCCTCATCGTCGCCCTGGCCGTCCTCGACTGGGTCGGGTTCGACCACCGTCACCGTGATCGGCGTCTCGCTGTAATAGCTTTCGTTGAGGAGCATGGTGCCGTTCTGCGTCAGCGTCAGGAAGGCCCCGACCCGCGACGCCAGTTCGGGCGGCATGAAGACCGGCCGATTGTCGAGCGCCTCCAGTTCGGCCGCGAGGGTGTCCATCTCGGTTTCGAAAGCCGTAAAGACCTCGTCGCACAGTTCCTCGTTCTGCATCTCGTCGTGCAGTTCGCCCATGCGCTGCTCGATCGCCTCGGCGCGTTCGGCCTGTTCCACCGTCATCGGCTGCTCAGGCAAAGTGATCTTGTGGAGGCCGCGAACCGCATCCCAGGTGTTGTGCGTCGCGATCGGCCGGATCCACGCCAAGCCACGTTCCTCACCGATGCGGGTCGCCTCGGCCTCCATGATCGCAGCGGCGAGACCCTTCGCGATCTCGGGATTACGCCACTTCTCACGGGCATCGCTGAACAGGTCGCGATCGATGACCCCACCAGCGGCCTCGTAAGCCTCGGCGCCGACCAGAAGCGCGATAGGATCGTCAGCGCGCATCATGTCGTTGGCGATGATGCGGCGGATCGAGTCCGCGCTATAGTTGCTGTACGATCCGTAGGTCGTCCAAGTGCTCAGCTGCGCCTCGTGGCTGCTGGTCGACGCATAGGCCTTCGCCATGTCGAGGGTGATTTTGTTCTCGGCAAGCGCGGTAAAGATCGGCTCGGCGAGGTCAGCCAGGCGCAGGCGACCATCGATAAAGCGCCGCGTCACGCCGAAGCGCTTGGCCACGGCGTCGATGTCGGCCTTGCCGGTCAGGAAATGTTGAAACGCGCGGCATTCCTCGGTCGGGCTCAGCTTCAGGTGGTGGAAGCTGACGGCGAGCGAGGTTTCGGTCAGCTCGGCATCGTCGCCCTTCAGGACGCGCACCGGCACGTCATACTGCTCCGGATCGATCACACCGCGCTCGACCAGCAGATTGAGCGCACGCCAGCGCCGGCCGCCATCGAACACCTCGAACATGCCGCGCGAGCGGGCAACCGGGGTCACGAGAAGATTCTGCAGGACGCCGCGCGCCTCGAGGTCGGCTGCGAACGGCTCGATCTGCAGGGTCGCATCGGGCGCGGTGCGGACGTTGCTCGCGGAGAGGCGGAGTTTCGACAGCTTGACGGACTGGATCATGGGAAAAAACCCTTCGTTTCTGAGCATCCGATCAATTTTCGGACACCAATCCCCTTCCCCCTTCGCTCTTTGCCGCCTCGGCCCTCCCGGATTGTTCGGTTGCGCCAGCAAACCAGTATTGTTGAGGTCCAAAACAGGGCTATCTGGGGCCTGCCGGCAATGACCGGACTCCTGATCTGCGGACGATGCTATGACCTCTGAAACCAACACCGTTGAACTTGCGACCGAGCTGACCATTGCGTGGCTGAGCAACCCGAATACGCGGACCTCGGCCGAGGATGTGCCGTCGTTTTTGCGATCGATGCACGACGCGGTTGCCGCACTTGGTGGCGCGGTAGCGGACACTCCGGTTGTAGCTGAGACAACAGAGTACACGCCGGCAGTGTCGGCGCGGAAGTCGCTAGCGAGCAAGGATCACATCATCAGCATGATCGACGGCAAGCCCTACAAGACCTTGCGTCGTCATCTGGCCACTAATGGCCTGACGCCTGAGGAGTACCGGGCACGCTACAGCCTCAAGAAGGACTATCCTATGGTCGCGGAGTCCTACAGCGAGACCCGGCGGGCGATGGCTCATAAGATCGGTTTGGGCCGCAAGCCCGGACAGTCGGGCAAAGCTGAGGCCGCGCCGGCTGCGCCTTCTGAAACCAAGCCGCGCCGCAAGTTGAAGGTGGCAGTCCCGACTGACGCCGAGTGATAGCGCGGATGGTCGACACGGGGCGTTTGGCACCCGCGTCGACCATCCAAATTACACGGTTTTGAGGAGCTTCGCGAGGACGTCCTGCGCGTTGGCGACGGGGATAAAGACCCTCGTCTTGTAGGCGATGATTTCAGAGAAGCAGCCGAGCGACTTCAGCCACGGCAGCTGAGACGCAGGCGCGTCGACAATCTCGACACGTGGGTTGGCGTTCACGATCGCCCGCCTGATCGTCATTGGGAACGGTCGGATGACGTCGACCGCCCGGCCCGAAAGTACGGAGCTGGCGATGGCATCGACCGGCAGGTCTTCGGTCTTCGCAATCCCGAGCTTCGTGTAGAGCTGGACGACATGCTTGTCGAAGACCAGGCGGCCGAGCCACGAGTTGCCATGGGCGTCAGCGATGCGGTTCACCGCGAGGTGGTCTGACGGCAGCGCCGACCAAATCGGCAGCAGCAGGCCGGTCGCCAACCGAATCGTGTCCGTATCGACCTGCCCTGCCGCCTCTTCGACTTCTTCGGTCCATTTGGCTGTGAAGGTCGCCTCGTCGATTTCGTCCCATGCGCTTTCGAGAAGGTCTGCCTCCCGTAGATACTCTCGCCGACAGGGGCGTTGCAGCTCGATGCGCGCAATCGGCTGACCTTCGTCGTCCATCCACGACCGAGCCCGGGTGCGCAGCGCGACCCGGCCGGACCGGGCATTGGCTACGAAGGCAACGTCGCTATGCCATTTGGCAGTCTCGAGAATGCGGTCGAGGGTGATCGGGTTCTTGCGGCGGGTAATCTCGATCGTCAGCAGATGCGAGGTTGCACCCGACAGTGGATCGGTGCGCAACAGCGTGTCATCGATGACCCTCGCGGTGTCGGCGGTGATTGTCTCAACCCCGACGTCGAGCGTGCCGGCTTCGCGCGCCGCGGCGACGCGCGTTTCGACCAGCGCCAGGAACTCGTCAAAGATCAGGTTCTGGATGCCGATCGGCAGCGCCAGAAGGCGGTTGAGCCAACGCTGAATAGGGGGCAGGTCTTCCTTCAGGATGCCATCGTTGTCGTGGAGTTCCAGTCCGGTGCGTGAACAGAAGTCATCCATCGTCGTACTGGTCAGCTTGCCGGCGTCGAGTAGCGCAAACCATGTCAGAAGCGCGTCTTTGGCATATTCGCTCTCGAGGTTATCAGCGGGGTCGAACAGGTTCTGTCCGCCGGTTTGACGCTGCCCGCGCGTTAGCGCGCCCAGGCTGTCGAGGCGGCGTGCGATCGTCGAGGTGAAGCGTAGCTCGCCTTTGCAGTCGGTCGTCACCGGCCGGAAGAGCGGCGTCGACGCTTGATGGGTGCGGTGAGTGCGCCCCAGGCCTTGAATGGCTCGATCGGCTCGCCAGCCTGGTTCAAGCAGGAAATGGGCGCGCTGCTGCTGGTTCTTGGCGTCGAGGCTCGCGTGGTACGAGCGGCCAGTGCCGCCCGCATCTGAGAAGACCAGCACTCGCTTGGTCCCGGCCATGAACGCCGCGGCTTCGACCTGAGAGGATCTACCCGAACGCGTTTCGATCTTTTGGCGACCATCCGACGTCGGCACCAGACGCCGCGAACGGCCAGTGACCTCAGCGACCATATCAGTACCAAAGTGCTCGATCAGAGCATCCAGTGCGGATTTGACGGGCGGAAGTGCGCAGATGTGTTCGAGCAGCTGGTCACGCGCGGCAATCGCATCGGGATTATGGACCGGGTTGCCGTCGACGTCGCTCATCGGTGCCGATCGTGCGGTGCCCGTATCGTCGGTGTAGGTCTTCATCTGCCGCGTCGGGAAAGCGCGCATGAGGTAGTCAGCAACATATTCGGTCGGAGACAGGTCGACGACGGGGTCAGCTCGCTCTTCGGCCGACATTTGCGCAAGGCGTCGATCAAGGATCGCTTCTGCGGTGGTGACGAGCTGGAGTACGACCGACTGGTCGGCCTTGAGATGCTGTTCGACCGCGGCGATGACCGTCGGCAGCTTCATCGAGAGGAGCACCTGGCCAAAGAAGCGCTGCTTGGTCGATTCCAGGCGTGAGCGGGCGGAGGCCTTGGCGCCGCTGTTCAAAGTCTCGTGCTTCAGGCCGTCGACGACGCCCGTCAGCTCCAGCGCGGCTTCCATGTTCTGATGGATAACCGACCATGCGTTGGCATAGGTGTCATAGATCTCGATCTGCGCAGGGGTCAGTGCGTGGCGCAGGACGTCGTACTCGACGCCGGCGAAACTGAGCGCGCGCGAGGTGTAGAGCCCCAGCGCCTTGAGGTCGCGAGCGACCAGTTCCATTGCAGCGATTCCGCCCTTCCGGATTTCGGCGATGAACGCCTCACGATCGGCGAAGGCGGTCTCTGGTCCCCACAGGCCAAGCCGGACCGCATAGGCGAGATTGTTGACGTCTGACGCTCCCGTCGCGGAGGCGTAGAGGACGCGCGCGCCGGGGAGGTTGTTCTGAAGGAGAACTCCGCAAACACCCTGCTGCGAGCCTTCCTTCTTGCCCATTGCGCCCTCGCCCCCGGCGACGCCGCCCATCTCGTGCGCCTCGTCGAACGCGATGACGCCGTCGAAGTCGGTGCCAGCCCAGGCAAGGATCTGCTGCAGCCGGCTGTTGTCCGAGCGCATCGAGCGCAGCGTCGGATACGTGACGAACAGGACCCCCTCAGTGAGGCGGATAGGCTCATCGATCTTCCAGTTCGACACCGGTTGCACGTCGCCGGTCATGCCGCCAAGCGCGGTCCAGTCACGGCGGGCGTCTTCGAGCAGCGGCTCATTCTTCGACACCCAGATATGCCGGCGTCGGCCTTGCATCCAGTTATCGAGAATGCAGGCGGCGACCTGACGGCCCTTGCCGGCGCCCGTGCCATCACCGAGGAAGAAGCCCTTGCGATAGCGGCTTCCTGCATCGTCGAGGGTCAGTCCAACGCCGTTCTCGGCCGGCTTGAATGTGCCCGGCAGCATCTGTGTCCAGGCATGGCCGGCGTAGACGACCGTTTCAAGCTGCGACGACGACAGCATCCGTTCGTCGACCGTCCGCTCGGGTAGATGGGCGATATGCGTGGGTATCGGGGCGGGGATCGAACCCATCGCCACGGATTCTACCAGCGCTGTCGGATGGTCACCGGCAGTGTCGAAGACGATCCGGCTCGGCCGGTACGGCAGGTAGCAGCCGATTTGATCGGCGAGCGGCGCGGGCGTGTCCAACGTCTGGTAGCCGACCGGCCGTACGTTGTTGCGCACCGGTTTGTGGTAGGTCCGGGCGACCGTTGCCTTTGCGTGTCGCGCAGCGCCGAACAGGCTGGGCTTCGGCGCTGACGGGATCGCTATCGTGGTTTCACCCATCAGTTCGGCGCGCGCGGGCACGGAAACGGAGTTGAGTAACTCGGCGATCGAGCTGCGCTGGATGACGACGTGCGACGTTCCGCCGGGGACCTTGTCGATGACGTAGAGCCGGACCGCGATGTCCGTGCCATGCTTGCGGTAGCAATGCTCCAGTCGGAGCGAGGTCCGGACGGTGCAGCCGGTCAGCACCGCCTCATAGGCTGCCTTCAGCCGGGCGCTGGGCGCGAACCAGTCCGGCATGACGGCGACGATCCTCCCGCCCTTCGCTACCCTCCGGATCGCCGCCTGCAGATGCCGGAGGGCGGCGAGGTCATCGTCACCGCGGCCGACACTGCGCGAGAAGGGCGGGTTCATGACGACGACGGTAGGCTTCGGCAGCCGCCCGTGGAGGCTGACCAGCCCTGCGCCATCATGACCGGTGACAACGGCGTGCGGGAAAATGCCGGCGAGGCGTTCGCGGCGCTTCGCATCGATCTCGTTCAGCTGCAGCGCCGCGCACACAGGGGCCTGGACGATCAGCAAACCGTTGCCCGCGCTTGGCTCGAGGACGATGTCGTCAGCGCCAATCGCCGCCATCAGCACGGCGATCGCGGCGATGTCGACCGGTGTCGAGAATTGCTGGAGGTTGATCTGCTCCTCGCTGCGCACCGTCTGGGTTGGCAGGAGCTGCATGATCGCGGACGCCGCATGGACGTCGGCAAGGGTGACGATTTGGTGGGGTCGCGTCGCGAGGTAGAGCGCAATCGCATGTTCGAGCATTTCGAAGCTGTCGCGCTGCGTCCAGCGGCCATCGGCGTCCGAGCCTCCGAACGCCGCGGTCATCGCCTGGTTAAGGTCGCGCCGAGCGATCGGGGTTCCGGCCGCAAGCAAGAGGGCGATTTCGTCCGCTGCGGCGCGATCGCTGACGTGCGGTAGATCAAGAAGGTCGAACATGGCAGGTTCCTCCGGCTTTGCTGCCAATCCGACAGCTCACCGCCCTCCTCCCCCTCCTCTCTCTTTTGCCTCGAGCGCTTCGGCCCAATCCTTGAAGGGCGCAGGCGGGTAGTCGGGTACGACCGTGCACGTATCTGAGGTGTATCGTTCGATGCTGCGGGCGACAGCGCGTCTCCCGGCAATATCGCGATCGGCTGCAAGGATTAGCCTCCTGACCGACGTTGGGATCGTCAGAAGATCGAGCCGGCGGGAGCCAAACGATGACCAGCACGGCATGTTGCGGATCCTCGACCAAGCTCGCGCGCTTTCGAAGCCCTCGGCGATCCCCAAGGTCGTGCCAAGGCCCCCGCCACGCCACGCTCCGCCACCCAGGGTCCCGAGTGTCGCCTTCTCGGAATATCCGCCATCGGGGTTGAGGAAGATCCTCTGGAACGCGACCAGACGCTGCCCTTCCCGGACCCCGACCAGGAGCGCCGGTTTGAAAACGGTCAGCGGCTTTGGTCCGAGCGGGCAGCGGGGATGGAACCGGACGTCGGTAGGCACCGGCAGCAGGCACCTTGATGCAAGGTAGCCCTCCGCTAGGTTGCCGGACACTGCGCCCGCCTCATTCCATAGTCTATCGATATTGGCAGTGCCGGTAGCCGGCGCGGGGGCCGGCGGTTCATAGCGACGTCCGAGCGGGATGCGATCAAGCTCGCGCAGGATGTCGCCGGCGTCGCAACCTGCGAAGCAGGTCACGAGCAATCCTCGGTCCCCCTGCCTGATCGACAGGCTCGGCGTTCCGTCGGCGTGCGCCGGACAGCGACACATCGCAGTGTTGCCCTGCCAGGTGCCGCCCAACGCCCCGACCAAATCGACCATATGCTGCGAGGGCCGGTTAGCGATCATAGCCATTTCCCATCCCCTCAGTACGGCTCGGCGGGGACGCCGGCGATCGCGTAGAAGGTATTGTCGCGGTCGAAGTAGCTGGCGATCTCCTGCTCCGCGGCGTCGGGATCGGACGGCAACGCCTGACCAGTTTTCTCGGCGACGTAGGCTTCCAGCGCGCGTTGCGCGGACGCCTGGTCGGGATGGAAGTCCAGCCTATCCGCAGTTCCGTGATCCCTGATGAGGAGGACAAACTTGTTCATGGCGAGTGGCCTCGGACTGAGGGCGGCCTTTACCGGCTCGCCCTGGGATTGAAGGGTTGAGGCCGCTTTCCACGACCCTTCTCTCACCCTCCCTCTCCGCTCCAATGCCGGCAGACCGGCGGGCCGACTGGCCGTTTACCGACTGCTAAACCAGTCATGTTACATCTGTCGGGAACTAGAATCATTCTGCGCTTGTTTTCAGCTTTGCTCCTTAATTTGAGGTGTCGATGAACCAGTTTTCGCAAATCGAGATTGCCAACTGGATCGCCATCTATCTGGCAGCTGCGATGTGCTGTGCAATCGCCATGATGCTCTCGGTCAGCGTAACCTTGCATGGTTTATGGCAAGATAAGGTATGGCAAGACGTCCGTAACGTCCGGGGCGCTGTTTTATTCTTGCCGAAGGCGTGGTGGCGTTGGCAGAAGCTGTACTTGCTTTCCACGCCGGTAACACTGGGCATCGTCAGCTATTTTGCAGCGACGATGACTTGGGCTTGATCGGCACGCCGTGATCGCTGGATAAGG
>Ga0265780_10010747_pt1 | contig 10889 bp, 12 predicted proteins | sample P1T30metagenome_FD_192432 | JGI IMG/M metagenome (GOLD analysis project Ga0265780, IMG submission 192432) | Plant litter microbial communities from East Loma Ridge, Irvine, California - P1 T30 | ecosystem: Environmental > Terrestrial > Plant litter > Unclassified | place: USA: California... | reverse complement strand
CATATCTACCATGAAGTAGAACACACCATACACGAACCAGCCATCTTTGACAACAAAGCTTTCCAAATGATTATCCCGCTCGAGCCCAAAGCCAAAGGAAACGCTCTCACATCCACATTCGCAAAAGCAATGCACCAAGCCAGACCTACACCTCCAACCCCGCATACCCATCACACGCCTCAATCAACGCCTTCTTCGTCCCCGGCTCCGTCGCACTATGCCCCGCATCCCTCACCCAAACCAGCCTACTCTCAGGCCACGCCTTATGCAACTCCCACGCCGAAACCGGCGGACAAACCACATCAAACCTACCCTGCACAATCGTACACGGCACGTGCCTAACCCTCGCAATATTCTCAGCGCGAAGTAACTGGCCCTCGTGCAGCCACGCGCGGTTCTTGAAATAATGCGCCTCCAAGCGCGCATGCGGCAGCAAATACACGGGGTCCGCGAGTTTCTCGAGATCCGCCGGGTCGAGGTGGAGCGTCGACATGTTGATTTCGTACTTGTTCCACGCGGTGGCTGCGGGGTGGGATATGGCCGGGTCGTCGGACATGAGGCGGGCGTGGTAGGCGTTCATGTGGTCTGCGCGCTCGGCTTCGGGTAGGAAGTGCAGCATTTCTTCGTGTGCGTCGGGGAAGAGGAAGGGTGCGCCGCCGGGCTGGTTGGTCCAGTTGAGCTCTTTTTCGCGCACGAGGAAGATGCCGCGCAGCACGAGGCTGCCGGTGCTTGAGGGGTGGGTTTGCGCGTAGGCGAGGGCGAGGGTGGAGCCCCAGGAGCCGCCGAAGACGAGGTGCCATTTGGGGATGTTGAGGTGGGTGCGGAGTTTCTCAATGTCGGCGACGAGGTGCCAGGTGGTGTTGTCTTTTATGGAGGCGTGGGGGCGGGATTTGCCGGCGCCGCGTTGGTCGAGGAGGATTACGCGGTAGACGGATGGGTTGAAGAACTGGGTGTTTGATTTGGAGGTTTTGCCGCCGGGGCCGCCGTGGAGGAAGATTACTGTGGTTTTGTCAATTCTGATTCTCTTCCTACTCGTATGAGATTCAAGTTACCTGGCTTTCCGTCTTTCTTGCCGTATTGTTCGTAATACACCTCATGCGTATCGTCGACCTTGAGCCAATCCTGCTCCCACGCATCGGCATGTTCGTAACCAGTAACTCCAGCCATGATGTTTGAGTGAATGCTAGCTTTAAGTTCAGCACAATTGTAAGGCAACTCAAGCTTTATGTATGAAAATCTTGAAACCAGGCGCCCGTCGAGTCACGATGTTGGAGGAAAGTATCATGCCACTACCCCGCTTTTGGTGTAGTTGCCCCACTGTGTAAACAAGCACCTTCCTCTCTAAGCTCGTGTGCTTACGTTCATGACATGAGATACTGTTGGAGAAGGGCGTTGGCTAGGCTCTAGTTCTAGTCTTTAATTAGCATCAACAGATGCAGTATTTTATCAGCTAGCTTGATGAGAGAATCAATAAACATCTCAAGTAGACTAGGATATGTGTTACATGTCTTCCCACGAGAACGGCAATACAATTCAGGAAGTCATGCTTTTGAATCTGAAATCTCTTTCACATGGAGAGAAAACTGATTGCTCTAATTTTGACGTACTATTTTCGAGCTGACGTTCAACTGCACGGCAAATATTGTTGCCATCAATCTTCCCAAGAATCGTTAACCTAGTATGCTCACTTGCAAATTTACTCTACAGGTGGGAAATAAAAGCGAGCACGTGTGAATATTGACGTCAATCCACTTTCATAACTTCAACAAAACTGACATCATCTCCACCACTCATGCAATTCATCAAGGTACCCACGAACTAAGCCTAATCCTTACATACCATACCAAACCGGGCTATCCATCCGCATCAAACCCTAATACCTTCTACCATATCCCTCATCTCCATACCCGCCTTCCTGTCTGCGCTGGCCATACTCATCTCCCTCATCGCGACGTCCGCCATAGCCCGAAGACTCTTCTTCAAAGCCTCCAGGCATGTCACGAGCGCCGTAGGATTCCTCTTGGCGGCCATATCCCGAGGATTCCTCACGACCGTAGCCTGAAGATTCCTGACGACCGTATCCCGAAGATTCTTCACGGCCGTAGCCAGAGGATTCTTGACGGCCATATCCGGATGACTCTTCCCGACCGTATCCAGATGATTCTTGACGACCACCATAGCCACCAGATTCGCCGCCACCGTAAGTCTCATCACGTCCGTAAGAAGACTGCTGCTGGCTCTGGTATCCGCGCTCTTCGCCGTAGCCACCACGCCTGGGGCTGGGGCTCTTGCTCTTCTTCCGGCGGTGCTGCTGCTCGCGCGAGCGTGAGCGGGAGCGAGACTTGCGTCGTCCGTAGTCGCCAGAACCTGCACGACGCCTGTCAGCATCGTCCGAGTCATCGCCGCTCCCGTGCTTCTTGTGCTTCTTCTTTTCTTCCTTTTCGCGCTTCTTGCGTTCCTTCTTCATGCGCTTCTCGTAGGAGTCGTCACCGTCGTCCGAATCGTCGTCATCGGAGTCTTTCTTGGATGACTTACCACGTCGTCTGGAGTTTGGTTAGCGGATGTCATACTGGTCAAACGGTGAAGCTCACTCCTTGTTCTCCGAGTAGTAATCGCCAGAGCGGTCGACGCCTTCACGCCTCTCTTCAGTCTGCCACTGGTTGCCACTCTGAACGGTGCGCTCCTCGCGACGCTCATATCCGCCGGAACCGCTGTAGCTCGACGTCTCTACCTTTTGCTGGTAGCCGTAAGAGCCACCGCGCTCATCCTGTTCACGACGAGAGTACTCCTCACGGCGGCCACCGTCTGGGTACTGGGTCTGCTGGTAAGAGGCTTGGCCATAGCGCTCACTGTCGCCATAAGACGAGCCCTGGTGGTGACCCGTCTCTTGGTAAGACTGGGTGTATGATCCATCATCACCATACTTCTCCTTCTTGCTGGACTTCTTCTCACTGCCACCGAAAGCGTCTCCGAGCAAGGAGCCACCAATGCCACCAACAAGTCCTCCGACGAGACCTCCAAGGGCACCACCGCCAACAGCCTCGCTCGCGAGCTTGCCAGCTTGCTGAGTAACCTGCTGGGCTTGACGGTTGCCACCACTTCCGCCGACGATACCGGAGAAGTCATTAGCCATGCCAAGTGGTTTCCCGCACCCATGACCCTTGTCGTGCATGCCTGGCTTGTGGTTCTCGCCATTCTGTACACCGCTTCGGCTCAGCTTGCGACGCAAGTCATCCTGGTCGGGCTGAGACCTCCACCACTTCTCGACCGTCTGGAACATGATCGAACGGCACTGCTCCGAGCCGCGAACGCGACCTTGAGGCACAGCGGGGTGATGGAAGACTCCGTCAATGATACGGCTGATGGTCTCCTCTGGATCTCCCTCGCCATCCCAGCACTGAACAATCTGGGGAACTGCCCAGGTCAAGACGGCAGAAGCAACGCGACCAGCTGGCTCATTGAGAATGTTGGAGAAATGGTCCTTGGACAGCATGCTGTGGGTGGGATCAGTCGAATAGTCGTCGTTGAAGACAATGTGTTGCTTCTCGCGCGAGCTGGCAATGACCTCGCTGGAACCAGTCTCGAGCTCCGCCTTGACCTGGCTGATGATGGGCAGGACATAAGGAGCCAAGAGGCTGAAGACGAAGACAGTGACCTGTTCCTGAACCTGCTCAATGATCTCGGGCAGGATGGGGATCTTTTCGATGAACTCAGAGATGGACATCATGATCTCGTCGTGGAATTCCATGATGGGATAGATCTGCTTCACAAGCTCGCCAAGCTGCTCGGTGAAAGCCTCGGGCTCCTTGGGTGTGACGTGCATATTGCCCATGGCAGCCGCGCTGGCATTGTTCTGGAGCTCATCGGCCTTGCTACCCTGGTCCTTGCCGCCAAAGATACCGTCGGGGAGCTGGCTCAGGAGGTCCTTGATCTGGCTCTTGTTCTTCTTCCTGTCTGCGTCGGAGATGGCGCCTTCAAGTTCTTGCAGCTCCGACTGTGTAGCCTTGTCGGACAGCTCACCGCACACGGAGTGCAGGAAGTCGACACCACCGAATGTGCCGGTGATGATTGGGTAGACCTGCTTGCGGGCAGCCTGGATATCAAACTGCGCATTCTGGCCAACATGTGGGAAAATATCACGCTCGCCGAGCTCGATCAGGACGAGCTCAGTGTAGTTGGAGTGGGCAGAGTAGTCCTCGAGACAGTGCGTTGCGGTTCCGAGCAGACGCAGCGCCTCGTGGAAGTCGGGTCCGCGTCCACCCGAGCGACGGCCGAGATCGATGCAGCGTCGCAGCAGGTCGCGGACCATACCGGCAGAGGTTGTGATGCCCATGTCCTCCGAGGCGATGTAGTTCTTCAGGCCGGTGCGCTCGTCGACGCTCAGCTCGCGGCGCTCATCGACGGGCGCACGCAGGCGGCGGTCGTAGTCGCGGGCATCGAGGTTGTCGGCGTAGTCCTGCCCAGTCAGCATCTCCCTGCGCAATCGAGGCATCTAGACTCACCTTGGGGTTGTCGATGTGCTCTTCAGGCCTGTAGCAGCCCAGCCTGTCGCGGGTAACCTCGAACTCCTTGGTGCCGTAGCCAAACGACATGAAGCCCAGCACCCAGAGCAGGATGCGGATGGCCTCGGCAGACACCATCTTGACGGTGCCGACGTCGACGGCCTGGGAGTAGTCCCTCAGCCAGTTGCCAAAGTAGACGCGCTTCACGTCCATCTTGCTGAACTTCTTGCCAGTCCTGCTGGAAATGAGAAGCGTAAGCAGTGTGTCCTCAATGTCTCCATGGCGCCAGTTCTGCCCTTCAACAGAACTGAGGCTGGCAATGTTGCCCGCGCCGAAAGCTGCCGTGGGGCGGGCCCAGAAGACGAGGAGGACCAAGCATGGCAGCCAGAAAGAGCTGAGCTCCAGTCTGGATGACATTGTGTTTGCTGGGGTTTCTTCTACGTGTTTGAGAGTGTGCTAGAATAAGAGAGCGAAGTAATTGTCGTAGGTGTTGACCGAGGGGAAGAATTGGATAGGACCTGGACGCTTGGTCAGGGTCTGTTTCAGCTACTCGTGATGGCGGGGCAATTGGGAGCTCAACCTGCCAAGACTGACGTAACGCGGGCGCCGATCCACTCTCCCTTCACTGAGCTCTGGTGTGGCGCATGGAGCGACAACATCGACGTTACCATAGAACCCATTGCCAAAACCCAGGCTGAGCCCAGGATTGTGTATTGTGTATTGTCATCTATTTCTCACTCTTTGTCTCATCTTACAACAACGCGTTGCCTCATCGAGAGCTATCGTACATCAGAGCTCGGTGCGCGTTAGCTGAGCCTCTCTCAAACGCGAAATAATCACCATAATCACGTGTCAGAGAGCTCTGCAATGTCTGGTCCCATCACACCGTGAAGCCAACTTTTCACCTCATGCGTAGATTAATCTTGCGAATCCTGATATTGCCCTAAACAGATCACCCTCCAGCATGTGATTAGGCATGCCGAGAAGCCACCTTCGGAGGCTCCAAGTATAGATCGTAGCCGCGTTGTACAACCGGCTATCTGCCTCCAGCCTTCTCAACCACTGTATATTTTTCATTGCGCAATCAATCCTCCGTCTCAGTGTGATGAGAAGCTCTCCCAACATTCTCTGCATCGCGATGTGATGCATACGTTCGAGCAGGTTGAGTGCATTGCATTCGCGTTTTTTTCCCTGTATCTAATATGCCGTCCCCCATTTGCTGGCTGCTGTGACTGTGGAGATGCCTCATCGGTGTGGCAGAGCATTGCGGCCCATTTCCATCGAACACAGTTGCCCGCCGTAGTGTGCTGCGCACCGCAGGAATGTACCGACTGCAGCAGGTAAGGGAACAAGAGCAGCCATCGCGATGGGACGGGAAATGCGGGAAATGTCGGGCAGCATGCATCACGTCCAAAGCGTCCAATTCTTCCGTGATCAGTCTTGTGCATGACAGATTGCCATTGGTGGTAAAGTCAGGAGCGCTAGTAATGGGAGCACAAAGTGCAGGGCACGCGGGGGCGGTCTATCTTGCGGAACCATTGCCAAGGTGGACACATGATTTTGACACCTTGGTGACAGTCGCACCTGCATGTCAAGCGATTCGCTGTGTGCTCGAAGGCGTATGTTACAGCCTTGGACTAATCCCGTCACTCCCGCTGTCAAGTAACAGACCTGTCAAAACGCCGTGACCCGTCTGCGCACATCCGTCAAGGGCAGGGCGCCCAACCCACGTTCCTTACAAAGCTGGTGTGATGGTTGTGTCGGCCACGGCAAACCGCTCCCTACAATAGGCGTTGGGATTTGCCTGCGCTGTAACTGTCGTTTGAGAGCCGAGACCATTTTGTGACCATCGATCATGATTGCATTCGGGCCCAAAATGCATGTATGCGTTCTGGCAGCGCTGTATGTGGTATGGAAAGACTCAAATGACAAACAAGGCGATGGACCACCTCCTACCGTGAGCGAAGCTATCTCGCTATGCTTGAGCTGATGCCTACTCGTGCCAGACGTAATCAGTTGCTGAACTGTATAGGTATCCAGCACCGAGGTATGCGTGAAGCTTTCAAACGAGAAACGTCCAAAAACTTGGATAGACAAACTCGTCTTCAAAGATGCGCCGGACTTGCTCCAGAACGAATGACTCCACTTTGCCTACATTCTTGAGCACTTGTTTTCCAGAGCCTTGCCCGCCGATCTCGCTTTCTACTCGGATATTCTCCAACAACCCGCCGATCTTGGGGCGCTGCACGGGTTGGGCATTCTCGCCGTTTGAGTCAGTCTGCAGTCCACCGAAGCCAGCGTCGCTACCAACTAGCGCTTCTGCATCGTCGGGAGACAGGAAGCAGAAGTGAGCTCGACGCTTGATATACGCTAGCAGGGCAACGCCGTCGAAGGTTAAGCCAGTGATGTTTAGCTTCAGTGGGATACCAACAAAGCTTTGCATTGGATAATCCAGGAGAATCTCCGCGGTCAGTGACATCTTGATGTCTCCAGAGTATTGCACGTGAGCGACGACTTGGATGTCCTCGGGGCTTTTCTCGCGCATGGGGTGAGGTGACACCGACAGCGTCCTGTCGTAGCCATGCTGGGACGAGGCGTCGTCAGATTCGGCAAGGGACCTTCTCCTTTCGTCGTCGTGCTGGTGCCGCGAGGACGGCCGGGAGCTAGGGTCTGGATGCGACTGCGGTGTCAAGGTGAGAGAATTAAAGGATGCAGCATGGCGAAGTCGACGCATATTTGTCGGGGTCGAAGGCCGACCATAGGGGTTGTCGAGCCAGCCCTGCAGCTGAGCACCGGCCACGGCAGCCAGAGGCGTGGTTGTACCAGACAGGCCGGCACTCAACGGAAGATGGAAGTAATTGATGTTAGAGGTCCCACCAGGAATGCCCGGTGTCAAGGCTCTAGGTAGTAGGGGATTGGTAAGTTGGTCATTGGGTGCCAAGAACGCACGACTGGTGGGAGGTTTCGAATTGACACGCGACGATGCTACTCGCGACTGACTTGAAGTTTGTTCCTTTGCGTGTGATGCATTTCTGCTAGGTTCGCGCAGCTGTCGCTCTCGCGATGGCTCATTGACCGAATTATTGACGTTTCGGGGATCGCTGCCGAGCCCCGCTTCATCGTCGTCATCGTCTTCGTCGTCTGGGTAATCTTCATCCTCCTCGTAGAAGTCGGGTAGAGGATCGCAGATGTCCTTGATCTCAATTTCCGGGGATGCGCTCCCGAAATCGAAAGAGTGTACGTGGACCGATCGGATGAATTTCGGTAGCGTCACCTGCTGAAATTTGTCGTGAATGAAAGCCCGGATTGTCTCTGCGCGAGCGGCCCCATCTGCGCCGCCGGTCAGTGTATCCCAGTTGATATCAATAGACATTGCTAGGCATGGAGTGGAGTTTAGAGTTGACAAAGGTACGTTGTGGCTGCTAGGGCCAAAAGCGGAAATGACCGTCCGAGCTTCATTGGCCAAGCCTTCCGACCTCGTTTATGCCTTAAAACCGTTGACGGCGGTGATATGCCACCAATTACATGAGCAGTCCTACCGGGCCGCAGATACCTAACGTTCAGATGGTCATCTCTTGCCGTCCCGTCTCTATGCCGACCGAAACGTTCGTCGCCAGTCTCAAGCAAGTCGGGATATACGACGCGACGAAGAGCCGCATGGCACTGCTGCATGTCGACAACTTCAAGTTGACGGCGGCATCCCATGCGGCAGATCACCATTGGGTCTTGGTCTGTGTGAGGCGGAGCGAGGCGGAGAGAGGAACTCGCATCATGCTTGGCCGTTTTCATGGTTGCTGCTCGTTGGTAGATTAATTAGACGACGCCACTTGACGGCACAGTCCCTTGAACGTCTGCACGGACTAACCGTTGGAAGGGCAGAACCTTGTCGTCGACGCATATGTGGCGGAGCAAGGATGATTGGTACGTCCGACCGGTGTGGCCTTACAAAGTGGCTCAACCCTCGGAGGGGCCAATCAGCTGTAGTCAGGCTGAATCGCTTCTAGAACGTCGTTTTCCCGGTTGGCTGCCTGCGCGTGAATGCGGGACCTGACGCATATCGACTTTAGATATACGCTGTATATTTGGCTATATGGAGATGGTCCCAAATGTGTCTACTGTGGCTGCGGAGTGGCCTTAGCATCACATGCCAGCTTAACGCCTTTACCGTCCCGAGTGGATCTTGACGTGTCGTACGGTGGGGAGACAATGTGACTTGTAGCATTATTGGATCCCGACCATCTTGTTGACTGTGATGCAGCGCTGACTGTATTCGCCAGAGAAGGCCACGGGCCGTTCCATTGCTCAAGCGGAAGGATTGCTACGCAGCCATGCGTTCCAGGCTTCATGTCGTCTGACGCACACAGTTGGCGACACCTCGCATGTGCTGCATCGTGAAGCTTAGTTTGGACGACGCCCACTTATCTCGGCCTATCAGGCATCGGCCATGGACAGCTCGGCGGAGCCATGGAGTGTAATTACCTGGTTTCAAGCGCAAGGCTGTATAGCAAGACTGTGCGCAGCACTATCTGCGGCCAATAGGCGTCAGGTCACGGCAGGGTCAGTTGGGGAAGCGGTTTGGTGTTGGGTGCCAAATGTCACGAGCGAACCGTGGGAGGGTGGTAAGCGAGGGCCATTGGCGAGAAACGGCGGTGCATATGCCGTGCTGCCTGTCACTGTATGGCAGATCAGCCTCGCGTGATTGGGTGCCAACATTCGTCTTCACCCACCACTCAACGCACAGTACACAGGGTGCTCAAGGTTTGAAGATGGCTGTCCGCCCTGAGAGCAATAACGCTCGTTCCGGACGGCTATACATTAATTGATCGTGGTATGCTCGAGTTCTCCCATGTTTCGCAGATGCAGAGGCATGGGTGCGTGATGGGATGTCATGATAGTAATAACGAGACGATAGGAAAACCCCGTGTGGCTCAGCGGTCGGCCCATGGCACGAGCGACGCGATTAGAAAGCCTGATATGCGCGAAAAAAGGAAAAAGAAGTAATACAAGGTGGGAAGTGTCCTGGCACCAGCCTGTGCGCATAACGCCAGACTCTTGTGTGCAGTCCCAGTGAATGCTAATGCCAATTGAACGCCGGTACTTTTTGAGATGGCGTGACGCCGTCGAATGCGGCTGAGCTAGAGCCTCTGCGGTGGAGGGAGCTCGTTGCGCCTGGGGTGCAGGGCTTTGTGACGGGTGCAGTGAAGCACGCACGCGTTGCACGGGCAGGACGGCGCACTCGCGGAGTGCTGTGGCGCGCCGTGGGGTGTGTGGTGTACGAGTGAAGGCCGCGTGGGCGAACTGTGGGAGGAGTCAGACGAGCGGTGCATGGAGAGCGGGATCAGCGGCGAGGGAGGCGTACCTGTTAGTGGTCGCACTGCTCACACTTTTCCTCGTGCTTGACCGTCTTGACGTTGTTGACGCCGCAGGGACTTGTTCTCGACGTGGCGCACGGCTCCGTGGCGGCCGTCTCATGGCCGCAGCCGTATTTGTGTACGACTTTGAGGCACATGGTGGAGGAGCAGCGGGGAGCGCCTGCCGCGAGACGAGCGCAGGGGAGTCGCGACGCTGCGAGCGAGGAAGGCGGGGCGGGGCCTGGATGCGCTGATTGGCGGGCGGGCGGGGAGCTCCTTCTCAACGCAGACAACAGGGTGAGACAATGCAGCGTGCGGGCCGACGAACGATTGCACGACGGGGCAATGCGGGCGGGCGAGGTCGAGGGCGAGGGCGAGGGCGAGGGCGAGGGCGAGGGCGAGGGCGAGGGCGAGGGCGAGGACAAAGGGCAGGCCGGCGTGCGGCGGCGGTCGAGGTCGCAGTGAATGTCGCGGTCGAGTCGAGGTCGAGGTCAGGGCCAGGGTCAGGTCGGGCAGAGTAGTGAGCAGTGGGCAGTACCTCGCAGCGACACGCAGCACAAGGTGGCAGCAGTTATGTGCGGGCGAGGGCAAGGTGGTCGAAGCGTCCAAAAGGGATAGCTATCCTGGGGCGCCGCGAGAGTTTTATAACCTATGGAGCCATACCGGGCAGGCGGTTCACTCGCAAGTTGTTAGATTGCTGCCCGCTGCCGTTTGCAAAGCAAAGAGTGCGACCATGTAGCCGTTGACCTCCGTCCTCCGTGCGGAAGGCAAGAGCTACCTAGCGCTGCATGCACGAGAGCTGGGGTGACCATGCCGCCGCTGTTGGTTGTGTCTGCACACGCCGCGCCCAATCACCGCGGGAGGCCAGCCGACGCAGCGTGCAGAGCCGTCGTTTGTCGACAGTCCAGCGTCCAGCGTCCAGCGTAGTCCCTTTTGCAGCATCCAGCGTCCAGCGTAGTCCCTTTTGCAGCAGCGCAGCGTCCCTTGGCCTCTCGCCCTCCTCGCCCTCCTCGCCGCACCCTCGCAGGACGCCGTT
>Ga0265780_10010746_pt1 | contig 10890 bp, 8 predicted proteins | sample P1T30metagenome_FD_192432 | JGI IMG/M metagenome (GOLD analysis project Ga0265780, IMG submission 192432) | Plant litter microbial communities from East Loma Ridge, Irvine, California - P1 T30 | ecosystem: Environmental > Terrestrial > Plant litter > Unclassified | place: USA: California... | reverse complement strand
GACGACATCGCGCACTGGAATTTCTACGGCGAGCGCTTCCTGGTCTGGCTCGACCCGGCCGCCCACCCGCACACCGGCCAGCAGCTGCTGCTGGGCGCGCGCGCCATCCTGGAAGGCGGCTGGTTCGGCGCCGACGGCGTCTTCGGCCTGGCCGCGCTGGGCGCCAGCGCGCCGGCTGCGCTGGCCATCCCGGCGGTGCAGGACGACTTCGCGCCTTCCTTCTTCCTGAACCGCCACGGCCTGCTCGCCGCGCTCGGACTGTGGACGCTGCAAGCCCTGTTCCTGTGCGCCCTGCTGGCGGCCGCCGTGCGCGCCTGGGCCGGCGCGGCCGGTGCGCGCGACTTCCGCCACGCCTGGCAGGGGCGCTTTCGCTGCTTCGTGCTGTGCGGCGGCGCGGCCTTCGTGTTCGGGCACTTCCTGCTGTCCTGGGGGACGAACCTGTCGTTCTTCCCGATCATGGGGCAGCCGATGAGCTTCCTGTCCGCGGGCGGTTCGCACCTCCTGTTTTTCATCTTCCCCCTGCTAGGCTTCGGTGCCGCGGGCGCCCCATCTTTAGAGGAGAGTTAATCATGCCGGTCTATGTCCAACACGAATCCCTGGGCAAGGTGAACGATGTCTTCAATGCCGAAGCCCTGTGGCAGGCGCCGGGCCTGGCGCTGTTTGCGCGCCGCCCGCTGCTGCGCGATTTGCTGGAGCGTTCGCCACGCGAGCAGCGCGGGCGCGCCGCCACGCGCTGCTTCTCGCACATCACGCTGATGCTGCCGCAGGACGAGGTCGACGACGACCGCCACCTGACCCGCGGTGCGCGCGTGCGCGACCTGGCGCAGACCCTGCAATCGCTGCACCAGAAGGATTTCGGCGACCTGCTCGGCGCCGACGAAGTACGCTACCACGTGGTCGGCTCGGAAGGGCTGGAACCGGGCCAGGTCGAAGTCAAGTTCGGCCACGCCGTTTACCTGCCGGCGCCGGGCGAGCAGGTGCAATATACGGTCAGCGTCTCGCGCGACAGCGCCATCTGGCAGACCGTCTGCCCGGTATATCCCGGCCAGCGCCTGACGGTGCTCGGCCACGACGCCGCCAGCGCCACCCACGCCGTGCCGGGCTGGCCCTTCGCCCTCGACGGTGCCATCCTCCTGATCAACGACGGTCCTGACGCGCCGGTGGAAGTGCACGTGCGGCCGAAGGAAGCCTTCGAATGCAGCTTCGACGCCGCCGCCGGCTACTACACGATCCGCGCACGCCAAGGCGACACGCCGGGCAATGCCGGCCGCCTGCTGCTCAAGGTCACGCGCAGCGCCATGGCCGCCCCCCCGGCGAACGCGGCAAACGCGGCCCGCCCGGCCAGTGCCCCGCCCACGCCAAGTCGCGCCCCGGCCGTATGGAAGACCCGCGCACGCAACCTCGACGACGCCGAACTCACCGCCACCCCCGCCCTGCACCGCGCCCGCCCCGCCGCCGAGGAAGCGACCTATGCCCCGGTCGCGCGCCAGCGCATTGCCCTGGCCGCGCTGGCCCTGCCGCGCCTGAGCCGCTACCGCGACACCGGCGCCGGATTGCTGGAGTTCGGCCTCGACCGCAGCCTGGCTGCCGGCGCGCCGGGCAAGGACAAGCTGATCGGCTTTGCCGTCGACGAGGCCGACGAGGTGTATGCCATCGGTGCCGACGGCCGCCAGCGCATCGCCGTGCCGAACCGCTTTGCGCCGAGCGACGGCGTCGACCTGCGCGTGCTGGCGCCGGCGCCCGAGATGGCCGACCGCTACAGCGCCATCGTCTGCCTGCCACAGGCGCCGTCGGTGCCGTTGCCGGGCGGCGCGCGCATGGCGTTCGGACGCGGCACGCCCGCACTCGCCGCCCTACGCGTGCTCGACGCCGCCGGTTGCCTGCGCGGCGCCGACGGCATCGATGCCGGCAGCGCCGACCGCCTCGGCCTGTCGCGCAATGCCGCCAGCATCGAGGCCGGGCCGGAAGGTTTACGGGTCGCCCGCCTGGCGCCGACCCAGGCCCTGTTCCACCTCGACGAGCGCTTGGGTTTTGTGGCGGCGATCGAGAACGGTTCGCCGGACGCGCCTTATCTTGTGCCGAACGGGCACCACATCGTCGCCGGCCATTACGTGCTGCGCGTCGAGGGCTGAGCGATGCCGCAGGCATTGACCGCACTCGCCTGCTTCGGCGCGGCGCTGGTCCTGACGCTGGTCGCGGCCGCGTGGATGACGCCGCGCATCTGGTGGAAACGCGCGAACGCGCGGGCACTGGCGGTGCTGATTGTCGGAACCGGCGCCATCGGCAGCGCCTTATGGTGGCTGACGGATCCGCTGCCGGTGCAGGCACATGAGCAAGCACAGGTACAGGAAGCGCCTGCCGCCGCTTTCCACCAGGATGCGCCGCTCCCTGGCCGCAGCTACCGCGTGGCCGACACGCTGAATTTGCGTGCGGCCGGCGGCGTCGGCTCGCCGCGCGTGGGCGTGCTCCCCGCAGGCGCCATCGTCACCGCTACCGGCGAACAGGATGGCGACTGGTGGCAGGTAGCAGCCGAGGTCGATGGCGTAGCAACTGAAGGCTGGGCCAGCAGCCTGTGGCTGCGCCGCGCCGACGAGCGCCGACGCTGAAGATCACCTCAAGCCCGGCTTCAAGCCGGCGTATAGCGCATCGGATTGAAGTACAGCCCTTTGACGCACTGGGTCGGCGCCATGCGCACGAAGCCGAAGGCCTCGTACACCGGCACCGCGTAGTTCGAGGCATTCACCAGGAAGGCGCCGTCGCCGCCGCGTTCGATGGCCGCGCGCCGCGCCACCTGCCACAAGCGGCGCGCCAGGCCCTGGCCATGCCAGCGCTTGTCGACGAACAAGTGGAACAGGTGGTTGTTGGCGCGAATGCCGATCATCCCGGCCAGCTCTCCCTCGCTTTCGGCCACATGATAGACGTGCCCGTTGCGCACGTAGTTGCGCAGCCCGGCTTCGTCGTTCTCGCGCAGGAAGGTCGCGGCGCCTTCGGGCGTGGATTCGTGGACGATGAACTCGATGGCGGCGGCGCGCAGCAGGCGGGCGGCGGCGGGAAAGTCGGTATCGTCGAGCGGTCGGATCAGCATGAGACGTGGTTGCGTTGAACGGTGCGAGGCTTTGCCAAAAGTTCAACATAGCTTACCATGGGCACAACGCAAAAGGCCTGCCTCCGGCCCCAACATTTTTCAACACTGCAAGAGACAGAACGCATGTTCGAAGGACTGGATTTCGGTTTGCGCTTCGAGGTCGCCGCGCGCAGCAGCATCGGCGCCGGCCCCGTCACGCGCGCCGAAAACCAGGACAACTGCGTCCTCATCGATGCGAATGGCAGTGCCGCCCTGCTGCGCGGCGGTAAACCAATGGCGCAACACGTGCCCGGCTGGCCCGCAGGCCACCTGCGCCTGGCGGTACTGGACGGCATGGGCGGCCACGGCCACGGCCGGGAAGCGGCGGAAGCGGCCGCCGAAGGCTTGCTCGCGATTCCCGCCTGCAGCGATATCGACGTCTTGTCCGCCCATCTCGACGCCCTGCACGCCACCCTCCAGCGCCGCTTCGACGCCCTCGGCGAGCGCGGCCCGCGCCCGGGCACCACGCTGACCCTGCTCGAGATCCCGCCGCTCGGCGCGCCCCTGCTCTGGCACACGGGCGATTCGCGCCTGGTCGAGGTGGGCGCCGGCACGGTCACGCCGCTGACGGTCGACCACGTGCCGGCCACCGCCTGGGCGATGCAGGGTTTAATGGACGAGGCCAGCTGGCGGCGCCAGGTGCATGGCGAGCATGCGCCGCAGATCGCCCAGGCCTTCATCCTCGGGAATACCTTCGCCGATCCGCTGCGCCTGGACGACGGCCTGTATCCCCTCACCGCGGACGTCCTGCCGCCCTGGCTGCGCGCCCTGCCCGACCGGCGTGCAGTGGCGCTGCGCCCGGACTGCAGCTACCTGCTGGCCTCTGACGGCTTCTGGTCCTGCGCCGATCCGGCGGAATTCATCGCGCGCTGGCCGCGCCTGCTGGCCGGCAACGATGTCCAGGCCGGGCTGGATGCATTGTTCGCCGAGATGGCCAAGCGCCCGCCGGTTGGCCTGCAGCCGGACAATCTGACGGCGATTCTGTTGCGCTTTCGCCCATATCGGCGCGACGAAACGGCTCTGCCGGCAAGCAATTGATTTAAAATAGGAAATAGTGCGTAGAATCAACTATCGGTAGCAGTACTGCGCGCCACTGTTGGGTCAAAACGCGTAAGCTGAGCCCTTCCCTGACCAGGCGATTTCCATGAACCGTTGCAGCAATCCCGAGCATCCGCATTGCACCGTCTGGGTGATGCCAGGGGATGCCGCCTGCGCGCACGGTCATGCCCAGCCTGCGGATGCGCCGCAAGCCGCTCCTGCCATGGATACGGAGGCCACGCTGCCTGCCATGCCGGCCAGCGCACCGATCCTGGCCACGTCCCCACGCCCGCACCTGCACGTCAGCGGCTTCGACCCGCGCGCCGCCGGCGGACGGCAGGTACTGAAGCTTGAATTGCGCGGCATGCCGCCCGACTGCGCGCCGCAAGTGACATTGCTGGCCGCGTCGCGCCTGCGCCTGGAAGGCGGCGAGCGCCACGCATTCACGCGTACCCTGCGCGGCGAATGGCTGCCGGTCTTCCTCGAATTTTCCTCGCGCGGGCTGGAACACGGCCAGTACCGGATCGAGCTCGAGCTGCACAGCCGCACCCAGCCGGCCCGCAGCTGGGTCGCCACGCTGCTGATCCTGGCGCCGCGCGCCGACGCCAGCCTGCGCGACATCCACCAGACCTTCCTCGCCACCCACAAGAACGTGCGCGTGCATGCCGACGACGCCTCGATCGCACGGGTCAAGGCGCACACCGGCGGCGGACGCGTCGACATCGACGTCAAGGCCAGCAACGCCGGGATCGCCCACCTCAACCTCGACGCCCTGGATGCACCGGGCGGCAAGATCGACCTCGGCTTCTCCAGCATCGCCTGGGACGAAGACCTGCTCGAACTCGACCTGCCGGCCGAGGCTGCCGCCCACCCTTGCCCGGCCAGCACTGCCTGCATCGTGTCCGAGGGCGGCCAGGTCCGCCACCTGCGCCTGTTTGCACTCGACGAATGCGTGCTGGGCCGCTTCGATGGCGAGGGCGACGTGCTGCTGGCCCACCACGACGCCGCCGGACCGGTGGCCGAGGGCCTGACCCGGCGCCTGTCGGCACGCCACGCGATCATCCGGCGCGGGCGCGAAGGCTTCGAGATCGAGGATGTGTCGCGCTATGGCTTGCTGATTGAAGGCGTCTGGCCCGGCAAGCACAAGCCGGTGCGGCTGCATCCCGGCATGCGTATCGAACTGACGGCCAGCATTCCCGGCATCGTGCTGCTGGAAGTGGCGGCGGTGCTGCCGCATGCACTCGTGCTGCAGCGGCTCGATGCGGGCACGGCGCACGAGGCCCTGTACATCATCGATCCCGAGCGCGCGCCGGCTGCTGCCGCGCGCGCCAGCGTGCCCGGGCTGCCGCTGCTGTGCCACCGCAATGGCGGCTTCTGGCATGTGGACGCCGCCACTGGCGAACAGACGCCGCTGGCGCCCGGCGCGGCATTCCACCGCCTCGCGGGCTGGCCGCGCGGCGCCGCGTTCACGGCGCGCGCCTACCCCGAGCTGCGCGGCGAACGCGCAGCCCTGGCCGGCGACATCAGCCGCCTCTCGTAAACATCAAGCCAGGCAGGCTCAATGCCCCTGCGGCAACAGCACCAGGAAGATCAGCGCGCAGCCGGCCAGCAATGCGGCCTGCAATCCGAATACGATCGCCGGAATGCGTAGCTCTTCAGGAATTTTCATGGCGAGCTCCAATACGAGTCGACAAACCCTTGGAGTCTCGAGCCTACGCCGCGCCGCAGGCCATGGCGCGCGTTAGCCGCTAATCAATCGACCTCAGGAAACCTCAGTGTCGGCTGCGGCCACCGGCAATTCGCGTACCACGCGGAAGCCGACAATGTCGTTCGACATCACCGCCGAGAAGCCGTTGCGCAGCGCCGAGCGCAGGTAGCGCGGGTTGTACAGCCAGGAGCCGCCGCGCAGGATGCGCCGGGCGCGGTCGCCGCCGCTTTCCCAGGCGCTGCCGTCGAGCGGCGCGCCGTCGTAGCTGTCGTGCATGACGTCCTGCACCCATTCCCAGACGTTGCCGTGCATGTCGTGCAGGCCCCAGGGATTCGGTGCGAACTGCGTCACCGCCGTGGTGCCGCGCCGGTATTCGCCACGCGCGCCGCCGTTGTACGTGAAATTGCCGTCGTAGTTGGCCAGGCTGGTGTCGATGCTGTCGCCGAAGCTGAAGGCGGTCTTGGTGCCGGCGCGGCAGGCGTATTCCCATTCGGCTTCGCTCGGCAGCCGGTAGCGCTGGCCGGTGCGTTCCGACAGCCAGGCCAGGTAGCGCTGGGCATCCAGCCAGGACACGCCCACCACCGGGTGCATCTCGCTTTGCGGGAAGCCAGGTGCGGCCCAGTTCACGTCGCCGTCCGGCTGCCAGTCCGTGGCCTCGACAAAGGCGCGCCATTCGCCCACCGTTACCGGATAGCGGCCCATGGCAAACGGCCGTGCGATGCCGACCCAGTGCTGGGGCGTCTCGCGCGCCAGCCAGTTCTTCTGGGCGCCGGCGGCCATCGCGATCTTGCGCTCGTGTTCGGGTGAGCCCATCTGGAAGCGGCCGGCGCGCAGCACCACCAGTTCCGGTCCTTGCGTGCTACCGTCGAGGAAGCGGTCGCGCATCAGGATGGCCTGCGGTGCGGGCGTCGTCTCCGCCACCGGCTTGGGCTCGGGGGCTTTAGTGCGCGCCTTTTCCTGTTCGGCGAGATAGGCCGCGGCAGCCCGCGCCTGCAAGGCCTTGCGCTGAGCGTCTTCCTGGGCCTGGCGCGCCTTGGCCACTTCCTCGGCCTGGCGCACACGCAACTGCTCGCGCAGGGCTTCGCGCCGCGCACGCCGCGCCTCCTCGGCTTGCTGGCGTTCGCGGCGCTGCTGTTCGCGGCGCGCGCGCTCGGCCGCGGCCTGGGCGGCGACGGCAGCTGCGGCTTCGGCACGCGCGCGTTCGGTGAGTGGTCGCGGCGGACGCGCGCCTTCCTCGGGCGGGATGGGCGGCGCCTCTGCCGGGGCCGGGATCGCTGCCGGTTCCGGCGCCGCAGCTTCCTCGACAGCAGCGGCAGGCGCACTGGCTTCCGTGGCAGGGACCGGGGCGACTCCCGCCGCCTCCAGGCGCGTCAGCAGCGCCGACACGCTCTCCGGGCGCTCGGCCGGATCGCTCGCCAGGCCCGCGCGCAGCGTCTGCCACTGCGCCTCGCCAAGCGCTGCCGGCTGCACCGGCGCGCCGTCCGGCAGCGCGCCGCCGACCATCTGGTAGATCATCGCCGCCACCGAATACACGTCCAAGGCACGCGCCGGCGTCAGGCCGGGCGTGGCCGCTTCGGGTGCCCGGTAGCCCGGCGTGCCCGAAATCGCCGGCGCTTCCAGCGGCGACGCCGCGCCCTGGCGCGCCCGCGCCGCGATGCCGAAGTCGAGCAGCTTGACCTCATCCCTGGCCGTCACGAACACGTTGGCCGGCTTGATGTCGCGGTGGACCAGGCGGTGCCGCTCCCAGGCATAGTCGAGCGCGTCGGCCACCGGGCGCAGCAAGGCCAGCGCCCGCTCCAGGCCCAGCGGCGCTTCGCGCGCCAGCAAGGCGTCGAGGTCTTCGCCCTCCAGGCATTCCATGATCACAAAATAGCTGGACGTGGCCGGGTCCTGGGCCCAGTCGTACACGCGCACGATGTGCTCGTGCGCCAGGCGGCGCGCACGTGTGGCTTCCTGCACCAGCAGCTTGGCGTGGCTGGCGCTTTCCGTCAGTTCCGGCGACAGAATCTTGAGTGCGACCTGGGCGCTGTGGCCCAGCTCCGCGTGCGTCGCCAGGTCGGTTGCCTGCCACACCTGGCCCATGCCGCCATGCGCGATCAGGCGCTCCAATCGGTAGCGCCGGTTGGCCGGGCCGACGTGCTGGCCCTGCATCAGGCCCAGCTCGGTGCCGCGCGGCGCTGGGCGTGGTGCAGGACGTGCCTCGGCGGCGGGCGTCGCCTCCGGCAGCGCGTGCGCGGCATCGAGGATCGCGTTCTTGCGCTGGTCGAACTCCTGGCGGCTCAGCAGGCCGTCGTCGTGCAGCGCGCGCAGTTCGCGGATCTTGTCGATGGCAGTCTGCATCGGCTCAGTCCTGGAGCGCGCTGCCGCAGACGGCGCAGAAACGGTCGTGGGCGCCGGCGGCGTGGCCGTTGGCACAGCGGCGCCCGGCCGCGGCGCCAGCCACCGCGGCCTGTGCGGTCAGCGCCGCCTTGTTGACATCGTTCTGCAGGGTCAGCAGGTCGACCTGGTGGCGCCGGTCCTTGTCGACCTCGGCATCGCGCCGCGCCTGTTCCTCGCGCACGGCGTCCTGCGCCAGGCGCGCCGCATCCAGTGCACTGAGCGCGCCGCCGGCCTGCACCACGCCGGCCAGCGCCGCCAGCTGGGCAGCATCCATGGTCGCGTGCACGCGGGTCTTCATGTAGTCGGCCAGCACGGCGGCGTTCGGCGCGGCGGCCACGGCCAGCTTGGCCGTGTCGTCCATGCGGCTGACCGATTCGTTGCGCGCGATCTCGATGCGCGCCAGCTCCAGCGCGTGTTCCAGCTGGGCCGCGCGCTCGGCACGCTCGTGGCCGAGGCGGCGCAGCTCCTGCTGCCAGGCCGCTTCCTGCTCGGCGCGGCGCTGCGCGTGCTGGCGCTCGTCCGCCATCAGCTCGACCTCTTTCGCGCGCTGGGCCTGGCGGTGCTCGGCCTCGATGGTGCGCAGCAGCTTCTCGTGCTGGGCGATGGCCTCCTGCTGGCCGCCTTCGCGCTTCAAAGCGTCGATCTTTTGCTGCATGCGCTCGGCTTCGAGGTTTTCGGCGCGCTGCAGTTCGCGCAGGCGCTGGCCGCCGGCCAGCTCTTCCCATTCCTGCTCGCGCTCGGCGGCGCGGCGGCGCGCGGCATTCGCCAGCACCACCAGGGCCAGCTGCGCCGCATGTTCTTCCTCGTCCAGGGCACGTGCGCGCTGGGCCGCCAACTGCTCGGCGGCGCGCAGGCGCGCCAGTTCCTCGCGCTGGCGCGAGGCGTCCTCGATTTCCTTCGCCTGCTCGACCTTGTTGCGGATCTGCTGGACCAGCAGGGTTTGCGAAAAACGCTGCTGCGCCAGCTGGCGCGACTGCTGCGCTTCCTGCCTTGCCACTTCCAGGGCGCCGCGCATGCGGATCGCGGCCAATGCCTGCACTTCGCGCCACTCGGCCGCTTCCACCGCGCGCTCGCCGCGGCGCTTGGCAAAATCGTGTTCGACTTCGGCCAGCACTTCGCCGGCGCCGCGGGCGATGGCTTCACGGCGCGATTTCGATTCCGCCACCCGCGCATACAGATCGATCTCGCGGGCGCGCAGGCCTTGCGCGCGCTCGGCGTTGACCAGCGTCTGCTCGGCGCGGTCCAGGGTCTCGGTCTGGCCCAGCTCCAGGCGGCGCAGGCGCACGCGCGCTTCGTGTTCCTCGTGGCGCAGGCGCTTCCACTCCTGCTCGTCATAGAGCTCGTCGATCTGGCGCGCATGCTCCATCTGCACGCGGCGCTCGTCGGCGGCCAGCCACAGCGTGCCGATGCGCGCGCGGTTGGCGTCGAACTTATCGTGGCGCAGGGACATGGTGTCGACGCCGGCCACGCCCAGGCCGTAGGAAGCCAGCAGCAGGCGCAGTGCGCCCTGCAGGCGCTCGTCGAATTGCGGGCGCAGTTCGCGGTTGCCGGCCATCTCGCGCAGCGATTGCGCGCCGACGAATTCCGCCGCCAATTGGCGCACGGCGGGCGCCAGCAATTCGCGCAGCTGCGTGCTGCCGACCACGCCCGGCATGGTCATGAAGTGGCGCGCAAAGGCCGGTACGTTTTCCACGCGCAGGCTGACGGACAAGCGCGCCGCCACCTTCAGGTGCTCGACGGTTTCCAGGTCGTCGAAGTCGAATTCCACCGGCAGCGCCGCCGTGCGCGTGATCAGGATCTCGGCATGGCTGTCGCGCAGCAGGTGGTTCAGGCGCGTGAAGAAGCCCTCGATCTCGTATTCGCCCTGGGGCACTTCGGTGGCGGCATCCCCTTGCAGGATGTAGGCGCGCGCGGTGGCCGGCACGCGCAGGGTCTTCACGAACAGGCCGGAGAGCGCCTTTACGCCGAAGAACACGGCCAGTTCGTCGGGGCCGGCCACCCAGCGGTTCTCGACCAGCACCGGCTTGTTGCGCGGCGCGCCCAGCGTGATGCCGCAGGCCGCGCAATAGCCGGCGCCGCCCGCATTCTTGTGCTCACAGCGCGGGCACCGGGTGCCGCCAAAACCGAACATCTGGAACATGATCCGACTCCATCCTTAATATATTCCTGGCCGGCGCTTCCAGCAGCCGGGGCCTCGCCACTTGTCTCAAATAATCCCGATCCGCTCGACGCAGGCCAGGCTTGCGCCTTTCGCCCGCAGCGCGTCGCGCAGGCCCGGCGGCAAGTCCGCTTCCCAGGCGCGCGGCAGCAGCACCCGGTCGCCGGGCGCGGCTTCGCGTTCGATCAGGGCGCATTTCGGCGCCAGCCCTTCCACCGGCTCGACCTGGCCGGCATGCCAGGCGCTTGAACAGGCGCTGGCGATGATACGCCCACGCGGCACGAATTCGCGCCCGCGCGCCAGGCGGTCGGCCAGTACCAAGGCCAGTTCGCAGGAATTGCCATGAAAATCGTTCTGGCCGAAGCGCACCGTGGTGCGCCAGCGCGGCGCCGGTTCGCCGTCGAAATGGCGGGCGCCGGCCAGCGCCTGGCGCACGGCGTGCTGGCGCGCGCTGTCCAGTCCCGGTGCGCCGATTGCTTCGTC
>Ga0265780_10010745_pt1 | contig 10892 bp, 9 predicted proteins | sample P1T30metagenome_FD_192432 | JGI IMG/M metagenome (GOLD analysis project Ga0265780, IMG submission 192432) | Plant litter microbial communities from East Loma Ridge, Irvine, California - P1 T30 | ecosystem: Environmental > Terrestrial > Plant litter > Unclassified | place: USA: California... | reverse complement strand
AGAATTCGGCACAGCACAACGCTCAAGGAAATCCACCTGATCAGGAAGTGAAGACGGGATGGTGTCGGAAGCCTTGTGGAAACGTGAGCTTAATCGTTCGGTGTCGTGTGCAGGAGTGGACGTACTAGGGGGTGCCTCTGTGCACCGAACGCTGAAGCGTTTGGCCTTGGCTTCCAACTCCGACCTCGTATCCCAAGTTCGACCTTCAAGCTTCTTTAGCGTTGCAGTATGCCGTTGGTGTGGTGGCTTACCTGAAAGTTCGACAGGCGACCTGCGAGTGGGAAGTTCGACTGGCGATCTACGCGCAGGAAGCTCTGCCACTGGTCTATGAGTCGCTGGCGCATCGAAACCGAAAGAATCCGCCCTATCGCCGTTCACGTAGAAAGTCGACGGTAGTAGCTCTTCGCTGTCCTTCTCAACCACCCACTTAGGTGGGTTGCCCTGGTACCATTCGTCATAGGCAAACGGTGGCGACCTTTCGCTCTTAATGGTTCCAACACTGGACTGCCCGCTCACTACAGATAGGTTAGTGGATGTGGGAAGGTACGTCTTGTTCGTGTACAGACCAGTCACACCCAGCATCTCTCTAGCCCTTGCTACACTTGCATCTGTCTGGATTCCGGGAAACATACCCATCGTGGCCTGGGCATCTGCATAGATCGAGGACGTATCGTGAACGGAATCGACCCGATGATGGCGCGTGTGCGGCACTGCTGGTGAGGCTGCGCGCGTAGATGGGGGAGCCGAGCCCATGGGCGTGCTATCACGCGAAGAGCTACCGTGTTGAGAAATCAAGACCGATGGACGACCCTTCTGCCATACTTGAGGGGGCATCTCTGGCTCCCGTGCTGGAATCGACGCACTACGATGACGGCCTGGAATGATTGAAGATATCCGCTCGGCCGTGTCACGTATCCTCGTCTCTAGCGAGGCTCGTGGCCTAGACTTCTCCCCAGCATGTCCGGACGAGCTTGGCCGCGATTCACCCACGGAACTGGATGTCATGGAACCGAATGTCATGGAACCGGATAAGAAATCTACACTGGGTGTGTACGCCGGTGGCTCATCGCCATTCACGCCCTTCCACTGGTCCTTCGTAACAGTGTTCTTATCCTTGTGCATACAAAAGAACTCCGCACATTGCTCGACGATCTCAGGATGGCGCGGCGTCTGATAGCTATGCTTCCTTGGTTGTGAGCAGCGACATACGAAGTCTTTGTTTCGGCTGGTGTAGTGAAAGTCTTCAACTAATACGCCTTCCATCGCCCATCTCGCTTCTCGGCTTGCGCGATACTTCCGGAAATCAGCGAAGCTGCAGGATTCAAGGCCGTGGCGGTCCAGGTATAGCATTATGCTGGCGCTCAGATGCCTCGATTCGCATGCTACGGTGGACGTCCGCTCGCCATGTCGCCCCGCATCATGACAACGGCAGACGCGGGTGCGCTCCCCGCCAACGTAATGTAAGATGCGTTCCTCGGATGATAAAGAGGATAGGGAGTGGCGGTGGAGATCATCTGCGCGGCGGACTTCGACCGATCTTGTGCGCTTGCGACGCACGTAGACGTAGTTACCTTTGTTGTGCGCGTAAGACTGCATCTTGTTATATTACTAACAAGTCTTCGTGGATGGGCACGTGGATGGGCACGTAGACGGGCGTGTCTGCTGGTAAATGTGACCCAGCGGTCTGTATAAAAGTACTGGACTGACTATCTAGGTTCCAGGATCTGTGCATTCTTCCCAGAGTGAAGAGAACTACAACTAGGTTCGCCTTTCGTGACGTCGTGCACGCACCATGTACAACGGCATCGTTCAGACGAGAGAGCGTTACGAAGGTGGTGTTGAGCATGGACCTGTACAATGCGATTCATCACAAGGGCGTTTCAAGAGCGCTGTGAGAAAGACACCGATACGATGAAGTCATACTTCAGATACTACTTCACGATGCGAGGACACTGTTTCTCGGGCCAGCAATAACGGGCGACGTTGCATGCGCGTGGTGGCTTTCATTCTGTCATCTATGCGACACTGTCTTCGGCCACCAAGGCTGTCGCTGTGGCCTTGCTAGACCTTGTGGTATCGACCCTTGACGTCGGCACTCTTAAGAGAGTTCCCTAGGATCCGGAAGTAGCCCCTACTACTCTGAGCCCTCATCCTCAAACAAATCATCCAATCTTGTATCATCTTGCTCGACATCTTTATCCGCATCTTCGAACAGATCATCCAAGCTAGAATCCTCCACGGACTCCTGAACCGCCACCGGCACCGTCTCCTCAGCTTTCTTCTTCACAAACGCGGGATTCTTGTCTCGAAGACAGGACGGCTCATCGCCCTTCAGGATAATTTCCTGCTCTGGTGAGAGCTGCAAATGTTGGATCTTAAGAAGTTTTGCCGCCCACCACTCATCGAAGCGTGGCCAATTAGGCCACTTCTTCCTACTCTCGTAGAGCCGACATTTCTTAATGTCCCACTTGTACTCCTTCAGCTTTTTTGCGATTTCTTCTTGAAATGCGGTCTCGGCGGCGGCAGCTTGTTTTTCTGCAGAAAGCTCAGAATCAAGTTCAGAGGCTGATGAGTAGTTCTGCTCGAGCGGATTTGGTGCCGCAATATCTTCTGCATTGATCGCATCGCGTGGTTGCTCGCGCCATTTTTTACTCCGTTCCTTTCTCGCTTCTTTCTTCGCGCTGGCATCCGCCTTCTTTTCACCCCGCAGTCGCTCTTTCTCTGCACTCTTCGTCTTCTGGTTTTCCTTCTTACTGGGTGACTGTTCCTGTTTCCATGTTATATGGCTCTCATGCAAGTCGCCCTTCTTGACCAAGACTTCCACCTTTCGTTTCCACGCCGATTTGTCCCGCGAGATCGAAGCTCTCTTTCTTTCCTTTGTGACTCCTTCTGTGCAGCAGGCCCCGGTTTCATATTGGTGGTTGCATTTGTACATTCCGGTGACCGGGTGCGGCGTGAAGTCCTCGAGCTCGCCAGGGTATGGAGGGACCGAGACTTTGTCCAGGGGATGTGTTGCCTGGTCTGGTCTGATGATCTCTACCGGTACTGACGGAGTTACGATTGGCGCTGGAGTTCCAGGAGTCTGGGGCTGTGGTAGTGAATTCTGCCCTGCTAGAACTTGATCAGATGTGGGCAGTTGAGTCGTGTCTGCCACATCCACCGGGGACGTCGCAGATGCAATGCCGCAATACTGGTCATAGGCAGCTACCATATCCTGGTCGACTAGAGTTCCAACTGCCTGAGCCGCTACGATCCGGTCCCACCTCGCCCTAGTTTCGGCTGTATCTTGCTTAAGTCTATTCGCAAACTCCACCTCGGCCTCCATCAAGCTCGCTTCGAAGGTTGTGATACGCTTCCATAGCGACTGGTTTTCTTTGCTAGTTTGGTCATACTCGCTCATCTGACGTCCTAGCTCTGCCATTTGGCGGTATGCGATATAACGCTTGTAGGAAGGCAGGGAGCGTAGACGCCACACATCGCGTGGTACGAGCATCTCATCTTTATAATCGACGGCAGATCCGATAGTGCCTTGATCGGCGGGAATGGCTGGTATGACCGTCACGGTCTTTCCTCGAAGGTCTGGATGCGCATTGATGAGCCACTGCTCTTGCTGAGTGCGCGGCGTCGTTCGCGCGGTTTGCACATTCACAGCGAGGACTTGGGCACCGCGATGAGGCCCTTCTACTCCTGTCTGGTGAGGGGCACCCTGTGTGGCTGCCACTGGAGTTGCGCTGTATTGGTGTGGTCCTTGTGTACCCACTAGTGGCTGGATACGCTGTTGCTGTTGCTGATTGAGCTGAGAGTTCGCGGGCGTTGTAGGCACCATAGGGTGACTTGACTGATGGCCACGCGCAGTCTGGGGTGTGTGTAGTCTCGGCGCATACTCAGGCCGTGTCGTTGGTGAAGGCTGCTGAACCGCTGTAGGGCCCATGGGGTGGTTTGGCGCGTAGAGACGCGCAGTCTGGGATTCATGTAGCCCCCACGTATCGCCATCCTGTATCACAAGAGCAGAGTGTCGGTTCACGTGAGATCCATAGCTTTGGTATAGATTCCCGAACCCCATCTGTGGAGTTATCAGAGGCCGTGACGGGGGGCTGACACCATAATGCTGGTTGTTGCTGTGTATATACCCTAACGTGGGAGTATATAAGCCGCCCTGGGAAGGCGTATATTCTGAGTTGACTCCCCATGGGTTTAGTGGGACCGATGGGTGAGTATGCGGCGGGCTTAAGTACGGAGGATGGACAAGAGGTGACGACGGGGGTCGTGAAATGTAAAGCGAGGGTGTTTGGGTGTAGCAATCGTGGACGTCGTTAGAATCTTCCGGCGGCGTCCAAAGCCCATGTTGACGTTGTCGTTTGATCGGCCCAACTAATTCCTCCTCGTGCGCGCGCTTCGGTGGGCGCGGTAGCGTCGCAGGCGTGGATGGTAGCTGAGACATAAGAGTATAACTACCAGTCGTGAGTATGGCGAGACGTTGTTGCTTGAAGACCTTTGGAAGCTCGCGAATCCGCGATCGAATTGTTGAGCGTGGCAGTGGATGGGTGGAGGTGGGTTCCAGAGGCTGCGGTATTGCTGGAAGACCAGACCCAACGTGAGGACCAGCTAGCACGTGTAACATTCCGTCACTATTGTTCTGATCATGGGGCGATGCCGGAGAAACGCACTGACGGTCACTGGCAAGCGGCAAGTGCTGTGTTGCTTTCACTTTCACTTCGCTTGTGCTACTCTTGCGTGGGTACGTGGTAGTCTATACAGGAGCCTGTATCAATTGGAATGCATGCTAGATAGATGATCAATTAGGGGGGGTTTTGGTACTGATGTCTACATGAATAGGGTTCATGATCAGAGAGATTGTGTCGCTCGCCGCCTACATAGGCGCTTAGATTAAAGAAACCAAACTGCATATTGGGACTTGAGGTATACATCATGTTTGACGGTGACTATCCGTTAATACAGAACTTTGCGTATGCAGCAAAACGATACAGAGCTGCCTGCATACAACTGTGTGTATGCAGCGACGCGGTACTAAGATGCCTACATAGATGTTTACTCCCATAGACTTACACTACATGTATAGCGTTAAGGTATACATTACCTTCTATACTTTCTATCTATTAACATAAAGTTCTATGTATGTATGCAGCAGCGTAATACATAGTTGCCTACACATACCGTCAAAGTGAGGAATATATACTATATACATAAATTTGAGGTATACATTATCTTCTCTACTACTCATGTGTGGACATAGAACTCTGCGTATGCAGCAACGCAATACAGATTTCCCTTAGTCGCGCGTTGAAAGGTAGTATAAGTAGTCTAACGAAGTTTTCCTCCACTCGTAATCGTCCTCATCAGTAAAGTTGTCACTGTCGTAGAGAGCCTCCAGAGCGTGTTTTCCGTCGAACTCGAGATGCACTTTCAGTCCGTCGGCGCCATGTTGGTTGAGAATGGTACTACGTTGTGTGTCACAGAACATGTAGTTGCATAGGGTCTGATTAACCTCAACTTATGGTACCAGCTTCATTGTATTAATAGTAGAGACTCTGAAAACTAACTACACCCTCAGCAAAGATACCTATCTACCTCTTCTCCATCCCCATAAGGGTTCTCATGCGGGCAAAGCAGCGGGACAAGTCCATCTGCAGAATCCTAGTTCAGTGCAGAGCCTTGACTCGTGTCGACAAACATATACGATCTACATACATTTTTGGACAAAGTCCGAGGCAACTTGTCCTTTACCAACTCTTCTATGGACTCCTCCGGCTCCATCAATGAGGAGCCCATGCCTCTGAATATCAACGTCTTGAGTTTTGGCCATCCTTCAGCAAAAACATTCTCCACAACGTCCTCGCGAAATCGTATATCCAAAGGACTATCTACCAGTACCTTTCTGATCGATACATCCTCATCCATCACATGGCTGGACCTCAATATTGCTCGGTGTTCCAGCACGACCTCTACCGCGGTGAGACGAATAGACCGCAGGAGAGACGCCCATTGCTTCATTTCAGCAGCCTCCTTCTCAAGATCTTGTAGCATCCCAGAATACCTCTCTTCCTCTTCTTCTGGTATGTCGACCGGTAGATCGAAGGGGCCCGGCTTGCACAGTAGGAGATGAGTAAGCCTCGTTAATGAAGGCCAGTTCACCTCTAAATGGCGCATGTCGCCTGAGGGTATGTAGTAAGTTCTGCGACGAGTCCTCCAGTCGTTTGTCTCCTCCTCTTCATCTGGTTCGAAGAGCTGGGGTTCTTCGAGAATGCCGAGATCGAGACTGACGATAGTAGACGCTGAAGCCCTGCAGATGGCTGAAACAAACTCCACGGGAACATAGCCTCTCAGGCGTACATTCTGCACTTTGGTTGCGGCCGGTTTCTGGAGGAGGCCTAGAGCTGTGGGCGGACCTTTCGGATCTTCGGAGTACTCGCCAATAACCTCAATCGTACGGAGATTAGGAAGTGACAGTATCATGTTCCAGATCTCAGGCGGGCTCTCGTGCGTGACCGTAAGGCAGAGGTGTCGTGTCAATTTCTTGATCCTACCCCAAGCTTCGGATTTTCCATTGGATGCATACATCTCCCTGATGGCAGCACGAAACTGCTAGTTTCTGCGCTCGTATTCCGCATCCTGTCCGGTGTGGTCGCGATATGACCATGAGTCGGGAGTGTGGTCGGTCAGGTAGGCTCTGGGAGGCTGCTCGTGGGAGAGGGTGAAGCATTCGTCATGGGCGTCTTGGCGGTGGAGCTCGATGCTTGTCCAGAGCGCAGACTGCGCGAACTCGCGATACCGCTTCGAAGCGCGTGCCAGCTGAGTCACATCGTGAGGTTTCAGGTAGCTGATGACCCACCAGGTCAGTTCGTTTGGCAGGGTGTCGATCATAGCCTCGGCTTTTGGTGAGGGTGCTGCTATGATGGTAGCTTGGTGTTGCAGGACACGACAGATGTATGTGGCTGTGAGGGAATGAAAGGATGAGGATGGGCCCAACAGGCAGCGGTGACGTGGCAAGGCGCTAGTGAGAGTGCACGTGCAGAGGAGGGGAAAGCGTGGACGCGAAACGCGTCATCACGTGCGCGATCCTGGAGTGATACATGGATGGCACTACAACACAGATGGGGTCGCCACATAGGATGTACTATATGTCAACAACTGATCTACATTAAAGGCAATGTATACTCCAGAGGTAGTCAAGTACTCAACTACATCTCCATCACCATTCCGACCCATGCTTTGTAAATTTAGGAATCATCGAAATCATTCCACCAACCCCCAGCCTTTTTCTGCACAGCCTTTACCACCGAATGCAGCAACGGCGCCGTCCACCCCTTCTCCACGAACATCGTCTTTGCTTTGTCGAGATATTAGAAGGGGCGAAACGTGTTGACACGTGTTAGCACGTGTTAGCACATGTCATCACATGTTAGCACATGTCACGACGTGCGCGATGCTGCTTGCTGCATACACAATACGATATCTTAACAATTGAACTATCTTTGAGAGGACGTATACTCCAGGTCTCATTCTACTTTTTGCTTCATTTTGCTTGCTGCATACACAATGCTGTACCTTGACATTCGACGTATCTTCAAGTTCATGTACGCTCCAGGCCTCGTCCCAGGATCATTTCATGCATATTCCTACTTGCTGCACACGCGCTATTATATCTCAACCATCGAACTATGTTCAAGCTAATGTATACTTTACGTCTTGTTATACCCTGTGGGTCATTCTGGTTGCTGCATACACAATGTTATATCTTGATGATCAAACTGTCTGCAGGGTGATGTATACTCCAGGCTCGTCCCAGAATCATCATGTGCACTACCCTGTTTGCTGCATACATAACACTCTATCTCGACAATCGAAGCATATTCGAAGTGATGTACACTCCAGGCTCGTCCAAGAATACTTACATGCACTACCCTGTTTACTGCATACACAACACTGCATCTCAAAGATTACACTATATTCAAGGTGATGTATACTCCAGGCCTCATTCTAGATACTGCGGCAATGACGCCGTCCATCCTTTTTTAACTAGTAACTTCTTCTCCTTTTCGTAACCCCCTTTCCTACTGAACACCTCCAACGTGACACCCAACTTGTGTAACTCGTCCGCCGCATATCGAAAGAATACAATATCCACCGGATCCAACTCGTGCAAAGTGACGGTGTTCATAGACTCGTTTCTAGTCTCCATGGGTACAATGAGAGAGAGATGCCTGAGAGGAGAGAACAGGGCGACGAGGATGGTGAGATTGGCTTGAAGGGCTTCAGTCTCGGACATGTCTTCGGCTTTTTCGACTGTTTCGTTGAATGTAGACACGAGCTTGTGAAGCTTATCCGTGTTGAAGCAGTCTAATGTAAGATGTTCCAGATGCGCGGGGAAGACGGCATGCGGATCTGAGAGACACTTCAGCTTGGTGTCTTTGTGCGGCACGAGTAGGCCAAAATCGACGTGTAGTTTACGGAGGTGTTTGATATCTCTGAAGGTATCGAACTGGGGGTGGCCTTCGGGTCTGTTTGACTCCTGATTTGACCACTGAAGTAGCTCCAGGAGTGGGGTATGCTTCTCTAAACTTCGTAGGAGTTCGACCAAGCCGTCTTCTTGTATACCATCAGGCTGCCAACGTCTGCCTTTTCCGCAACCAACGACCACAAGCTCTCTTAGGTTGCTCATTGCCGGGTTGTTGACCATCTTCTGAACCGCTGCAGGGGTTATGTTGTTTGCTCCAGTAAGTTGTATGCGGCGAAGGACAGGTTGTTTGGGCATAACCGATGGGTATTCGAACATTGATGCGGTAGAAAATGGTCGGAAAGACCGGACTCTGATCTCCAAGGTCCGCAAGGCGGGCAATACCATAACGGTATCCCCGTAAGGCACAGCCCCATTCATGTTAAGATGCCAAAGGCTCTGAAAGGGGCCTTCATTCTCCCTCCACTCTAAACCCAAAACGGCAGATATCCTGTAAGGTAATGGACGCCTTTGGAATTCTAGGTATCGAATGTTCTGTGCATGGCACAGAATAAGAGCCATTGCCGATTCATTGGATGAAGTACCTCCCAAGGGCGAAGTCATGATTTCACTACACCAACGCAATTTCGTTGAAAGAATATGCGGCAAACCGGAGACTGGAAAGAGAACTTCGTCCATTCTGTCCTGTATCGCGGTTTTGTATTTCCATACATCAGAACGCAATTTCTCTTGCTTCAAACTTCGGTTCGTGACCTCCTGACGGCGTACGGGTTGTGTGTAAGTCAAGCTTCCAATGTAGAGCGCAAGTTCCTTGCGGTCCAACAATGTGAAGAGTAACCGTAGCGACGTCTCAACATCGTTAGCGGCAACCTCGATATTCTTGAATAGATAAGGCTCAGCAATACCACGGTAGTATTTGTTTGTCTTAGAGAAGGCGCTGAGAGCTTTGGTGTCGCCGAGAAGACTGCTTGCGATCTGGCCATCGAGTTCGGTCGATAGCTTCTGGAGAGACATTCTAGATGTCGTTGGACCGGGTGAAGTTAAGTGTTATGGGCGCAGAAGGATTCCGTCGATATTGCGGCCGCGCTGAAGCTGGTAGATGTGACGTCTTCACTGAGGTAGGTGAATGCAGTGGTGTAGATCGAAAATGAGTCCAGCAGGTAAAAGCTGCGAGCTCGACCACCGTGAGGGAAGCATGTATCAGGAAGTGAGTGCTGTCGCGTTGACGTAGCAATTAAGAGATATATATAATTTGGTTGGCGTTGGTCGAAATTGATGGTGTAGACAGAACCCATGGTTGAGTGTGGAACTATGAGAACCACAGTCGAACATACCGCTTGGACCCTCCTTTCCCAAATTACTTGGGTACACCCGCCCATAGTGAAAGACTCATCTCTTCCCACCTGCGTGCACATGAGCATTCACTCTCACCTCTCCCACCGCCTCAACCCCATGAACATCAAGACCAACACCGCACCCACTTATGATGTAATACGATTAAACATTGACCAGCCCGAGCACACCACCTATCTATGTATACATATGCTCCTTTCCCTTTGACGCCACTTCATAACCTTCGTTGATCGAGCTGGAGAAAACGAACACGCTGATTCCGAAGAAAATGTTCCAAATGCGAGAAAAATTGCGGTCTTTCATTACCTCAACGGCGAGCCCACCCTGCCCTCCACAGGCGTCTCACCCGTCGTAACGCGTATACTAGGCAAGCGCTCTAAATTCAGATTCAACGCCGGCAACTGCGGCGCCCTCGTATTAATCGGACTTTCGTAATTCGGAGGATCCTCATACGCAGGCGCGTCTTCCCCTGGTACCATCGGTCCACTCCCGCCAACTCCACTTCCACTCCCACTATAACTCCTCTCCGGATTCAAACTCACAACCTCAAACCCTTCGGCATGCGGACTAGGACTAGGGCCGGCAGTAGAATGTGAATTCGAGCGCGACGCATCCGCAAAGTCGTAATCGTCGGATCCGCGGGATTCTACGGATTGTGTGAGAGATGTGACGGAGAGGCCGCGGGCGTGGGCGTCGCGGCCGCGGGATTGACCGGAGAAGGAGGCGGCGGAGTCGAGGAGGGGTCTGTTGTCGCTTTCGGAGGAGTTGGCTCGGAGGCGTGTGCCGTCGTGGCGCGCGACGCCTAGATCGCCATACGCAACAGCGCTCACGCGTCTGTCTCTCGACCGGGTCCGGGCTTGGTGCTCTGCGATGAGCATTTGTGAAACGGAGAGGTCGGCGGCTTCTTCTGCGCGGCGCCGTATGTCAGCCAGGGCCTGGACGTCGCCGCGAGCGCGGGCTTCTCGTCGGGCTTGACGCCGGGCTTCGCGGTCGGTGGCTTCGATGCGGCGGGCGAGCCGGATTTGATATAGAGATTCCATTTCTTCTTCCCGTTGGCGCTCTT
>Ga0265780_10010744_pt1 | contig 10894 bp, 8 predicted proteins | sample P1T30metagenome_FD_192432 | JGI IMG/M metagenome (GOLD analysis project Ga0265780, IMG submission 192432) | Plant litter microbial communities from East Loma Ridge, Irvine, California - P1 T30 | ecosystem: Environmental > Terrestrial > Plant litter > Unclassified | place: USA: California... | reverse complement strand
TGAACGTCGCGGTATCGCGCGCCAGGGACAGCTTCATCGTCATCGGCAACCGCAAGGTGTTCGATGCCGGCCGCACTGCGCTGCCGTCCGGCCTGCTGGCGACGTACCTGGTGGAACGCAGCCACGAGACGGTCGAGGGCTAGAACGCGCGCAGCTCGATGCGGACCAACGTCGTGCTCGACGCCTTGGAGCAGGCGCTGTAAGACCGCCAGCCCTACCGCAGCGACTGCCCCTAGTCCATTGCAGCGACCGTGGCTCTCAATGGGTCCCTGTTCGATACAGTGAGCGGCTTGCAGAGGCTAGAGTTGGTCCATCGGCGGCAGTAGGAGGAGCTATGACAACGCGCTTGCTGAGACCATCAATGGGTACTACAAGGCCGAACTGATCCACCGCCGCGCCCCTCGCAAGACGCGTGAATGCGTCGAGCTGGCCGCACTGGAGTGGGGGCTGGTTCAACGGCCACTGCTCCCTGGAACCGCTCGGCTACATACCGCTAGCCGAAGCTGAAGCAAACTATAACAAGCAGTTGAGCAGTCAAGCTATTTGGCGTGACTCACATAAAGTGGCCCCTACAAAAGCCGATCCAATTCAGTCAATACATGCAGACTAAGGGATTTCGCCAGGAAGATTGCAGCATAAAATACGATATAGGTGAAGAAGACTTGGGCCACCGCTATGACTGAACAAATCCTCAGCGGCGCATCAGTATAAAAGGCGGACGAAAGCCTTCCGGGCCTCGCTTTAGACGTATGTGGACGGCAATTCCGCTGGCGGTGAAGAAGCCGCTGCAGTACTGGACGAGCCTTCGCGGCCGATCTGGCTCGCTGCGTGCAGGGCCTCGCGAATATGGCGTCCAACTGCTTCCGCTACCGGCGGCGGGAACGCGTTCCCAACCTGTCGGTAGGCATGCGTCTTCGCGCCAACGAAGCTCCAATCGTCGGGAAAGCCCTGTAGGCGCGCAGCCATTCTCACATTCAAAAGCGGCATGTTCTCGCATCCAGACCGCACTCCGCCGTCACGGCCAATAGCGCCAGCGAATTCGGCGTGCGGCAGCTCGTGCTCAGCTGCTAACCGGTGGCCGTTCACGCCAAGCTTGTGCCATGCAGCTTTGGCTCGGGTAGGGCCGAGGTCGGGACCGCCATGCTTCTTCGAGCCGCCGACCAGCGTAGGCGCAATTGAATTCGCTTTAAGCTTCCACTCGGCGGCGCCGGGCCAGCCGTTCGATGCCATAAGGTCATGTAGGGCTTCGCCGACTGTTGGCGTCCTGAGCTCTCCGGGCTTAGGCCAGCTGAAGTACCCGAACAGGGGTTTTCTCAATGCGACCAGGATCGACCGCGGACGTAGCTGTGGTACGCCGAAATCGCTGGCATTCAAAAGCTTCCAATCAGCCGTATATCCCATCGCGTCTAGCTCGCTAAGGATGAATTCGCGGTAGGGCTTGAATACGGGTTCCATAAGACCGGCCACGTTCTCGAGCATGACCGCGCTAGGCTGGACCTTGCGCACGATTGCAAGGGCCGTTGGGAACAGGTCGCGCTCGTCCTTAGCACCTAGCTGCTTTCCGGCCTTGCTGAACGGTGGGCACGGAACACCGCCGGCAACGAGGTCGATTTTTCCCGCGAATTGGGCGGCCCGCTCTTCCGCGAAGTGCTTGAGGTCGCCCTCGACAATTTCTCCCCACCCAAGGCCGAGCGCCGCATTGTTATGCCGTAGGGTCCGGCAAGCAAACTCGTCAATCTCGACCAAAATGGAATGGCTAAATCCTGCCCGATGGAGGCCAAGCGCCTGGCCGCCGGCACCGGCGCACATTTCAATGGTAGAGAACTTGGGAATTACGGTGGTGTCGCGCATGCCAGCATTATACATGGCAGATAAGTACTGTAAATCTGAACAGTGCCTCGCCCGGTTCCCGCTTCGGCTACCATCGTTAAAGCGCAACATCTTGGAAGCATCATGGACACGATTTCACCGGTAGAGCGGTCTGCTCTGATGAGTAGGATCCGCAGTAGGGACACCAAGCCTGAGATTGCCGTACGCAAGCTCCTGCATAGCATGGGGTACCGCTTTAGGCTGCACCGCAAGGACTTGCCAGGGCGGCCAGACATCGTGCTGCCCAGGCACCGCAAGGCCATCCTCGTCCAGGGGTGCTTCTGGCACGGGCACGACTGCAGGCTCGCATCTAAGCCGAAATCGAATACTGGCTACTGGTCTGAAAAGATTTTGAAGAATCAGCAAAGGGACGCGCGCAATTTGGCGGCGCTGCAGGCAGCTGGTTGGGATGTGCTTGAACTCTGGGAATGCGATGTTCGCCGGGCTGATAATCTTGAGGAAACTCTGCGAAACTTTCTTGTTTCCGAACAAGTTGACTAAGCTACATTCCGAGCGTAGTCTTGAGCTCTGTCACTATTGTTGAAAAGATATGCGTCAGCTTTCAATCAGTCTCGAACATGATTTAGCGTCTTTGGTTAACGCAGAAATCCCTTTAGCACTTCCGTCGGATGCGCCAGAGCCGGGGAGTACTCTCGAGGATCGAATGAAGGCGATTGAGTCCGACCTTCTTGACCGTGCAGGCGGCCTCGACAGCTTTAGGACAAAGGCCGGGCAGATCGTTAGAGAGGCCGTTGACTACGTGATCGATGCTCCAACTTTAGCAAGGTACAGCATCGACGAGCTCGAACCCGACGAAAAAACCGCGATTGGGAAGCGAATCGAGCGCCTCCTGCGCGTTAGATTTGAAATTGAACGCGGCGACAAGCTAGATATTTTTCTCGGCGGGGAGGACGTGGACATTAAAACCACGATGACGAACAAGTGGATGTTTTCAAAGTCCAGTTGGCAGAAAGTCAACCTTCTGATCGCATACAACGAAGATAAGGCCCTGTTCAGCGCTGGCCTTGTCTATGTGCTGGAGAGCCAGTTGGGTGCACAAAATCGAGACAGCAAGCGGACGATCAAAGCTGAGTTCTACGAACAAATCCGGTGGATTGTCCGAGATGCGCGGTATCCAGCCAATTTTCTCGCTAGGCTTGAACGGGGGCTGCTCGACAAGATCAGGACTAAACAGTCCGGACAGCAGCGCGTAAATGCGCTTCTCGAAGGCGTCCCTGGCATGGTGATCCCGCGGCACGCTATCATTAGCGTCGGGAACCAATACGATTCTATGAGGCGTCTGCGCAAGAATGGCGGCGCACGAAGTCCTTTGTGGAAAAAAGGCTTACTGGTGCTGTCGGGCACCTACAACGCAGACAAGAGCATTGCAGCCGCTGTCTGCGGGGTAAGCTTAGAACCGGACCAGTTCATGTCGCTCTCAAAGGATGCGCCAAAAATGACTGATGAGGTTTTGTCGGTATACCGGTCTGAGCATGGTCTTGCGCTGTAAGGCTGGCGCTTTCAGCTAGCATCCGGGATTCCCCAGTTCTTACCCAATCATTGCTGGACTTGAGCAAGCTGCATGGCTATGTCCCTCAGCTTTCCGCGCAGTTTTTCGACATCCAAGAACGTATCTCGAGCCTAGCGTCTGCCGGAAGGTCCCGGTATGCGGCCCATGCTTTTAGAAGCGCACTGGCGGGAGGCTGGGCGGCCAGGTGCGATATTGCCATCCTATCCTCTACCGAAAGTGAGGAAATCAGCGAGACTAGTCCAACTAGGTCTTCGTACCTGCTTTCGCTACCGGACTGGCACCGCTTGCATTCGACTGCGAAGCGCTGTTCGCTGTGCCCATCCAGACTAGTGCGCATACGTTTTGCTATGGACAGAGTCGCCGACATCCACGGGGAATCGGGATAGCTCTCTCCGCCAGCAATGCCGCATATGGCGCATTGGTAACCCGCCGCAGCGAAGATTTCCCTCCTTTGTTTCGATGTTAGGCTCTGCGAGCCGTGGCTATCTCTTGCGGACGGTTTCCATATGGGCAGTCCCGCTTTCACAAAACGCTGTTCGCTGGAGTTTAAGGTTATGTCTTCGAGATTGGTGTGAATAATCCACTCGAATGCACGCAGGTCCCTAAGTCGGCGGTCCGCCTGCGCAATCCCAGGAAAAGCGTGGCGATGCTGCTCTTTGGTGAAAACGTTCCCCTCGCCGACTTCGCTGAGCAGCCACAGCGCAGTTCTAATTTTTGTGCCGGCCTTCAAAGCGGGATCATCCCAGCGAGGAAGAATTTCTCTTTTAATAGTAGAAGTCATTTTATAATTTAAGCCACTGAGCTTTAGCCTTTATGTTGCCACTAATAATAGCAGGCGAAAATGATCGAAAGTGTTGAATTTACGCGGTTTCGCGGGTTTAAGAAGCTTGAGGCAGAGCTGGCTCCTCATGCTTATATCGTAGGTCCGAACAGTGCAGGGAAGAGTACAGTGTTGGAAGCAATCGCACTTGCTGAGCAATTCCTGCGCATAGCTTTCCGCAAGCGCCCTGTGATCAATGTGCCCGATAGCGGCTATCGTGTTCCAGCCTATTCCCTTCCCTCAGCATTTGACAAAGGGGATGATCCTGTCCGGTACGACTTCGGCAGCGACGAGGCCAGAATATGTGTGCGATGGTCAAATGGCGCTACCATCCACATCGTCTGGCCTGAAGACGATGGAGAAGACGAGGCAGGCTACTTCTATCTTCAGGACGCAAAGGGAGGTCAGCCATCGAGTCCCGCTGCCGCGCGGTCGCTGTTCGGAAAGACGGCGATCGTTCCAGTTATTACCCCGCTAGAGCGGCATGAAGAACTGAAGACGGCAATATATATCGAAGCCCACAGCCAGTCCCGCCTAGCGAGTCGGCATTTTCGCAACAACGCCTGGCTCATGTCGAAATCCGACGAATGGGAACGGTTCCGTGTATTTTGTAGGCCGTGGCTACCCGAAATCGAGCTGCTTGATGTTTCTCTTAATGTTGGCGAAAATACGCTGGTCGTTTTCTATTCCGAGTACGGTAGCAGGGCGCCGAAGGAGCTTTCGTGGGCAGGCGACGGTATGCAGATATGGGTGCAGCTGTTATGGCATGTGTTTCGGGCTCAGGACTCCGCAACAATTGTCCTTGATGAGCCGGAAGTGTACCTGCATCCGGACCTCCAGCGGAGGTTGGTGCGTCTGCTAGGAGCAACTTCAGCGCAGATTATCCTTGCAAGTCATTCTACGGACGTTATAGCAGAGGCTCCTGCAAACGGTATCTTGTGGGTAGACCGTCGTGCCGGTGCAGCAGTCCGCGCCAAATCGAAGCGGGTGCTGTCGGATCTCAGCACCAGCCTGGGAACTGGTTTCAATATTGCCCTTGCCCGCAGCATGCGCGCCCAGCTGGTGCTGGCGGTGGACTGCGACGATCCCCGCATAATCCGCGCACTTGCTAGGCAGGTCGGGGCGGCTGCCGTTGGAGACGAGCAGCGCGTCACAATCTTGCCGCTCAGGGACGCGGCAAGATGGACCAGCATCGAAAGCGTCGGCGACAGCCTGCGCTCGGTGCTGCCGTCGAATTTGCCTTCGGCCGTCTTCCTGCAGTCGGCCTACCGGCCGCAGGCGGTTAACGACCGCATCGCTAGCGTCCTCTCGGCGTCTGACATAATTGTGGAGATATGCAGATTTCCTGAAATCGAGAACTACCTGCTTGATCCAAGTACGATTTCCCGTGCATCCGGCGCGTCGCTAGACACGTTATCGCTGCTGTTGATTGAAATATACAACGAGCTGCGCTACGAGGCCCGCGGCGCTTTTATCGCCGGACGAATTCAGGCCTCTGGCGGCACCGATATGCCGACTGCCCTGAACGAAGCGGGGATCAAATTTGACCAGATGTGGGCGCACCAGGCCAGCCGCGTGCAGCTCATAAGAGGCAGTTCAGTTCTCCGAAAATTGAACCTTTGGCTAGAGCAGGGTGGCTACCATCTTGTTGATGGATATGAGCTGGCAAAAGCCATCAGGCCCCAGTCCCTTCCTGCCGAGCTAGTCGGCATTCTTTTCCGTTTCGAGGACCTGGTCGGGGTGCGGGACCTTGGCTAGCAGTCAGGACAGCCAGGCGAACCACGAATCATGGCGGCCAGCGGCCTGAAGAAAGGCATGGAATGCCGGTGCGTCTGAACTGCTGCCCGAAAGATGTATGCCTTTCACAAAGCTGCTACCGCCTATTTCGAACATGGCGCTCTGCCATCTGGAGTTCAGGCCGACGTCCACTGGAGCAACATGCTGCAATTGGCCCGGCAATAGGGTGGCGATAGCCATTAGCTTGAGGTCTGCGCTGAGCCCTGCCACGACTAGGCGCCATGAAGGGTCGGCAAGGCCTGTTTCATATTCATTACGGCTCAAAAAAAACGTCAACCGCCCCCGGCGGGTGGTGCTTTTTACCTCCAGGTGCCATTCCCGCCCGCCTTGGATGAACGCGATATCGTAGCCGAACCCGTCGCCAAGGGCAGCGACATGGATAGCGCTGCCCGGCCAGTTCGCCTCTAGGTAGCCCAGCAGGGCATGTTCTCCGGCGCCGCCGATGAGTTGTCTTTTTTCCAGATCGACATGTGTGTGGGCGTTCCTGACCGCCCGGAAAGCTTCACTCTCTTGCAGCCCGAGCCCGGCTGCTAGCTTAGCTGCGTCTTCTGGAATCTCGCCAGAAGCCGGAACAAGAATGTCGGCATCCTGAAGCCAGGCAGGCGAAACGTGTCTGATTATGCATTCGAACAGGTGCTTGCGCATTTCCGGTTCAGGAAGCATTGCGAACTGCCCTGCTAATGCCAGCGAAGAGGTATGTCCTATTAGGACACCCGCCTCCCTAAGCAGATCGAACGCTGTTGCGTACTGGCTTTGCGTTAAGTCTGTGTACTCCGGATTGGTGCGGAGAATCCGCCATACGTGCGATATGGATGAGGTACGCAGCAGGTCGAGCAGCCTTAGGCTTGCTGCCACAATTGCATTAGACGGCAGCATGGACGCTCAGGTAGTGCAGCAGCTCTTGCCGGTCTCTGCTATCCATGCCGATTGTTTCGCTGGGCTCTTCAACCAGATCGGCGAGCTGGGTAACAGCAGGGTCGTCCAGTACGCCGCCCATAAACTGTAGCTTCGTTGCAAGCCTTTGTTCAATAAGCTCGTCGATAGTTTCCTCTGCCACAAGAACATGGATTTGTGTCCTCGTTCCCGGTTTCAGCCCCAGGCGATGAATTCGGTCCAGGCTTTGCAAATACCGTCCTGCGGAAAAATCACGGTCGACATAAACGGCGTCATGGCATTCATGGTGCAGGCTGACGCCCTCGCCGAGCGTTGCCGGGTTGGAAAGCAGGACGAAGCAACGGGGATCTGTCCTGAACCGGTGCAACTGCTCCGCGCGGTCCAGCGATCCGCCATGCACGAGGGCTGGCCCGAAACGCGCCAGCAAAGACTCGAGCGTCTTCAGATTTCTGACGAACGTAGACCAAACCAGGGTCTTCCTGCCATCCGCCGCGTTTTCTGAGACGATCTTCAATACCTCCATATACTTGGGAGATAGCTCGTACTGCGGCAGGTCCCTCATCAGCTCGCTAAGCGACGATCCTGAGGGCGGAGAAAGCGGCGGAACGCGGAAGGGAAGAGGTTCATGGCGACTCGCGCCAGTTGCTAGCAGGGCTGGAGTCGTGGCTGCCATCAGGAGGTAGAGCATTATCTTTCCGAGCTCCTCCATATCGGCTTCACCGCCGCGCCACTTTCCCGAAAGCTGGCCAAGAAGGGCGTTATACAGTTCGCGGTGCAGGGGCGGGAGTGAAATCCGGCGGACAGCCACATCGACTGGCGGAAGACAGAGGTCGGCTTTGGTTGTTCGGCAGAATAGCGGGCGCAGCTGCCGGCTGGCGGCAGTGAGGTCGTTCGCAGCGAGCGCGTTTGCTACTGTCCGGCGCCCCTGTCCAGGCCACACAAATGTAAAAAGATTTTCAAGGTCCTTGGTACCGTTCGGCGCAGGAGTTCCGGTCAGGATCATCCTGTTCGCAGCGTAAGGGCCTAGAGAAAGACAAGCGGCGCCCCATGCCCCAGAGGGGCCAAGCTTCATTCTGTGAGCCTCGTCTAGGACTAGCAGCGCAGGCTGTAGGCGTAGCCAGTTTATGAGCGCCGCCCTCGCAACAGGCAGCCGCTCATAGTTCACAAGGATGATGTCCCCTGGCGGCGGGGTCCCCGTATCCATGACGGCAACGTGTACTGGCGAAACCTTGAAGCACTCCCGGGCTTCGTTTTCCCAGCTTTCAAAGGCTGCCTTGGGACATACGACAAGCATGCGGCTCACTGCTCCAGCAGCCCGCCGTGCGTGGAAAACCGCGAGCGTCACCCTGGTCTTGCCAGCGCCAGGCACACTGAAATTGGCGCCGTGCTCCATGCTGAGAAGCTTTGCAATGTTAGTTCTCTGGAACCCGGTAAGTGGCGCGTTCCAGCTTCCATTTTCCACAATATCTATGTCAATTGACGGCTGGATCCCCTTGGACAGTGTCGCTTCCAGCACGCCTGCGTCGTGCGCATTGCTTTCGACGAGCTTCAATAGCTCGTCTTGCCAGCGGAAATCAATGTCGAACTCTGCCCAAGCCGCAAACTGGCGCAGATTTACCAGAAAGTCGTCCAGCTCGGTTTCGAACTCAATGTTGCTCAAACTCGTAGCCGAATGGAAATGGCGCCGAAGAACCTGAAGCGCATCGCTGCGCTCCTCGCTGCATGAGATGGCGACCTTTCCTGCTGTTGTAGAGAAGCGGAGATTAAGCACAGTTCAGCCTTAACTAAACTTTGATGCTAGTCAGCGCCGCTAACCATTTTGCGCCTTCCGATTCACTGCTTTGGCCGCGTGAAATCATAGCGCCGAGCTTTTCCAAGCTATATTTCAATGAAAGTAGTGCCTCGTCAATATCGTCTACAGTGAACTGCGACACTGCCCGTGCCCGTGCTACCTCGTCGATTGCAAGGTCGAGATCTTCGCGCGCGTCTGCGATGCGGTCGGCAGCCGCAATTTTCCGCTTCTGTAGACGCGCCTGCTTTCCTGCGTGGTCTAACGCTTTATCAACGGAAGCGTCAAGATCAATCATTGTCCTGTTCGCAGCTTCTGCCTCCTGTGGCGCTACCCGCGTGCCCGCATTTGAAACCGCCTTCGCCCGCAGAGCTGAATCGGTCAGTTGCTGAAGCGCCCGCACCTTGGCCGTGTCGCCCGCGACCCTAATCGATGTGCCCGGAATGCTCAGCGCCGGCGCAGCGGCGGGACTGGGCAGTAGCTGCTTCATATACTTCTCCGCGAAATCGTGCTCGATCAGGCGTACGTCCGTTTTCGCCTTGTTGAGCAGGATTGCCAGAAGCCGCTGTTCGCAAAGCGCCTTCGCATCGTCAGGCGAGCGCTGAGCGACCGCCACGAATGCCTTGTAGAGCTCTTCGAGCTTGCCCTGCTGGGACTCAAAGTCCACCAGGTTCAGGCTGGCAATAGCGCCGTTTTCGGTCGTCACGCTGCTGCGCTTTATGGCGTCTTTAATAAACGCTAGGATCCATTGCGAGCGGTCGAAGACTGTTGGCTTAATCCGGAAGCTTTTTTGGATAACTGCGGCCTGTCGCCCTTCCTGGACCTGCTCATCGATTGCCAACAGGAAGTTCATGAACGAGTAGTCTCGCCGGTGGTCCTTCCTCAACTGCAGTGAAAGCTCGATGCCCTGGATGTCTTCGCTTCCCGCGTCCGGGGGCAAGACACCGACACGGATGTGCTCCTGGCCGAGCTCTTTCAACGCTGCCCGGCGCGTGTTCCCGTTAATCAAGACCCCGGCTCTTGTAATAATCCCTGGCTCGTTCTGGCCATGGTCGCGCAGGTCCTCCCTAAGCGCGTCAAAACTTGGATCAGGCTTCGATGGGTTAGCGGGGTCGCCCATCAGCAGCTTGTGCAGATAGCTCTGAGCCTCGCCGCCCCAGGGGGCATCTTCAAGTGCCTTGGAACCTGCGGCGTCGACCGAGCGCTGGGCGCGTATGCGGTGCGTGTCTGGATTGTAGGCAACCAAGTCTACCGGCATTGAAATGACCGGGATATAGATTGACGAGCCCCGCCATTCAACGCTAACTGTTTCTTGTGCGTCCCTATGTTCGTCGAGCGCAGCCAGTCTTGTTGTAACGATTCGATTGACATCTGCAGCATTCGGTCGCGCTTTGGCTGGCATAGATCCTCTCTGCTTTCATAGAAGTGTGGTGTAAAAGCTCCGCAAGGAAGATAGCGTAAGCTCGCAACTTCGCAAAATTGTACAGCTGATTGCCCTAGAAATCACAGCCAAATTCTTTGAGGCACGCAGCTAGCTCAGCCGAGCATTCAATACTTGGTTAAGTCATATGTGCAACGCTTAGAAAAGGGGAAGCGACACTCTTTCCCACCACAAGACGTGTAATTCCAAGTTCTGGCCGAGGTCAGGATTAAGTAGTGCCAGCAATCTTGGCTGCCGTGTGACTTGTAGTAGTGAAGTAATTTCGAACACGAAAATAAGTTTTATCTCCGTCCTTTCGCGTCTATAGCCGCTGGGCGACAGGGAAGTTACGTTTGCCGCGTTGAAAACACTTCGCTAGCAGCTTAAAGGGCGAACTTCCTGTCCAACGGTTGAACTTGAAAAAGGGCTTTACGAAACCTTTATCACGTTGATGTGTATACCATCGTTGCCAGCCTCGGGTTGGCAATATGGACAAAAGAGCTATACCATCACCGTGGATTGCTGCCATACTATTCGCCTTCCTCCGTACCACCGAAACAGCATGGCCACCGTCTCCGAACTCGTCCTTTATCCGATCAAGTCCTGCGCCGGCCTGTCCGTGCCCGAGGCGATGCTTGCCCTCGACGGCCTGTCGGCGGGCGGCGTGCATGACCGCGAATGGATGGTGGTGACGCGCGAAGGCGTGTTCCTGACCCAGCGCGAATACCCGCGCATGGCGACCATTGCGCCGCGCGTCGACGGCTATACGCTGGT
>Ga0265780_10010743_pt1 | contig 10895 bp, 14 predicted proteins | sample P1T30metagenome_FD_192432 | JGI IMG/M metagenome (GOLD analysis project Ga0265780, IMG submission 192432) | Plant litter microbial communities from East Loma Ridge, Irvine, California - P1 T30 | ecosystem: Environmental > Terrestrial > Plant litter > Unclassified | place: USA: California... | reverse complement strand
AAGCCAGATAGCAAAAAACCCGCGCTTCCTAGGGAAGATGACGGGTTTTTAGCATAATACGAATCGTGGTGCGAGTAGGTGGTGCCTCCGGCCGGAATCACACCTTCCTATGGAAATCGGGTACCGTAGGAACAAGTACCAACAAAAATACCATCATCGAGCTTTGTCGCTGAGCGGGAGCTGCAATTGTCGCTGGGTTCGATCCGGTGGCAGTGCTCTATCTTGAGGGTACTGTGTTGCAGCTAGGCAAGCTAGGCCTCACAAACGCTGTGGCAAGCTAATGCCGCGACGCTGGCAATAATTGATAAAAATCTGCGTGCCAGGGACGGTATTGTGCGCCGCGCCCGGGTGCGGCTATTGCTTCCGGAACGAGCTTCCATCACGACGCCAAAGCCATGCGAAAATGCTTTTATGGCTGCGGCGCAGTCCACTACACTCCCTCGGTGCGTTACTGAAGTTCTGAGTCGCTGGTGCTCATCAGCAACTAGTGGTGACACAGATTAGTCAGATGGGCTGTTGATCAGATTCTTAGTGCGAAGCCAAGTTCAGCGTGACTACACCAGCAATGATTAAGGCGATACCTATGTAGCGGCCTATAGACGCTACATCGCCGTAGAACATAATCCCAATAGCAAAGGTGCCGACAGCACCGATACTTGTCCATACCGCGTAGGCCGTTCCGATTGGAATGTTGCGCTGTGCAAGCCACAGCAACGCACCACTGAAGGCCATACAGATTACCGCTACTGCGATCCCGATAAGGCGGGAACCGGGAGCCTGGGCCATTTTTATTTTTCGTCGTTGCTGTAGATGAGTAAAATTTTCCCGGCCCTTCCTTGACTTAGATGAGTAGGGGCGAAGGTCTGCTTTGGCCGAAAGCAGCCTGTCGGAAACAGATGTTTTCGGCAGCGACGGCGTGCAACCAAAAGGGATCTAATTGAGATATAAACATATAAAACGAACTATGTGAGATAGTAAAACAGCCGGAATCCACTACGGTGATGACTTCCAACGGAATTTCAGCAGCTCCGGCTTACATCCACAATAAGAAGCAAACATTAATGCATTTCATTGGGTAGTGAATAAACCAGTTATTTCTTCATTGGCTTAGAAGACTTACTTGGTTTTAAAGCTGGATTATTTTTAGGCGTGTCTTTGTTGTCACGCCGACGTTTATCAACTTCCCCTGATGAATCAGCAATTGGTTTTGGACCGGGCTTGAGCGGCATATAATCCTCTGTTTTAGATGAGTTGTAAGAGAGAAGCTCTCTCAGTGCAGAATATATGAGCATTTAAAAAAATTTGCAAGAAAAAGGAGATTAAACCAAGTTTTTATTTCCGTTGGGGTAATTCCCACCACAAAAAGAGGGCGATCAGAAGTAGAGTTTTTTACTTAAGACACAGATAGCTCTACATGAAGACGTCCCGCTTTACCGGCAGCCAGATCATCGCCATTTTCAAGCAAACCGAGGTCGGCAGTCCCGTCCCGGAGCTGTGCCGAGAACACTGCATCAGCAACGCTACGTTCTACAAGTGGCGCACCAAGTTCGGCGGCATGGACGCGTTCTTAATGGCCCGTATGAAGAAGTTGGAAGACGAGAATCGGCGTCTCAAGTAGATGTATTCCGAGGGCCGCCTAAAATCCGAAATCGTTGCCGAGGCCCTCGCAAAAAAGTGGTAGCGCCATCTCGACGGAGAGAGATGGCGCAACGTGCCGTAACGGACCGCTCAGCCACGATCAAGCTGGCCTGCTAAGTATTTGACATCAGCCAGACTGCTACCGCTACAAGGCCAAGCGAATGCGGAAAACGATGTGATTGCCGATTGGCTAGTACGGCTGACGACCAACCAGCACAACTGGGGGCGGGCTGGACTTTCTGTATCTGCGCAACGTGAAAGGTTTCAAATGGAACCATAAACGCGTCAACAGGATTTACCGTGACCTTGAGCTGAACTTACGGATCAAGCCGCGTCATCGACTGGTGCGCGAGGGACTGCCGCCTTTGGCCGTGCCGGTCGCCATTAACCAAAGCTGGTCGATGGATTTCATGCGTGAACAGCTCTCCGAGGCAGGCAGCATTCGTCTGTTCAACGTGATCGATGACTTCAATCGTAAGGGCCTCGGGATCGAAGTCGATTTCTCGCTACCGTCTGAACGCGTGTTCCGTTCACTTGACCGCATCGTCGAGTGGCGGGGCAAATCGAACGCTATCCGCTGCGATAACGGTCTGGAGTACATCAGCGCGGTGACCTTGGCATAGGCAGCCAGACACGGAATCCGCATTGATTTCATACAGCCCGGCCAGCCCCAGCAGAATGCTTACTTCGAGCGTTACGTTCGCTATGACTGGCTTGCCCATCATCTGCTTGAGAGGCTCGACGAGATCCAGGAATTTGTCAACAACTAGTTGTGGACCTACAATCACGACCGTCCCAATATGGCCCTTGGCGGCATTACACCAAAAAAAACTTTCCCTTGTCGCTTAACCCCTACTTTAGGCGCGCTGTAAAAATGGGGGGATTACCCGGTCAGCCTTTTTGAGTATTACCCGTGCGACTGCGTTAGCTAGCTCTGAGATCTGGAACGGCTTGCGCAACACTACGTTGTCGCCTAAGGAGTCGACGATGGCAGACATGTCCGCGTAGCCAGTCGCCACCAGTACGGGTAGTTCAGGATACAGAGCTCGAGCTTTAGCGGCGAGTTCAGCTCCAGTCATTCCCGGCATCAGAAAATCCGTTAGCAGGACGTCTGGTCGTGTGCATTCTAATTCTGAAATCCCTTCCGCGCCACAAGCAGCCTGCCGAACCACACATCCAAATGAGGCTAGGGCATCCGCCATTCCAGCTCGCACCAATTCATCGTCTTCAACCAACAGTATCCTCAGCCCAGCCAGCGCATCCAAATTGGCTTTATCAACTAGGCTTTCCTCGTGTGAGACTGTGGCTCGTCGCAACCAAATTTCAATGGTGGCGCCTTCACCCTCTACACTGTGCGCAAATGCGGCTCCGCCAGACTGCTGAGCCATGCCGTAGACTTGACTAAGCCCTAAGCCCGTCCCTTTGCCTACCGCCTTGGTACTAAAAAAAGGCTCAAATACTCTGCGGGCAACCTCTGGTGCCATGCCGGGGCCATTGTCTGAGACCTCAATTTTGACGTAGTCTGCCTCGGGCAGCTCACCTGCTGACGCAAAAATGGTGGACGATCTGAAAATCAGCAATCCCTGTCCATCCATGGCATCGCGTGCGTTAATGGCTAAATTTAACAAGGCCATCTCCATTTGATTTGCATCAGCCGCTACCAAGTCCGCGTCGTGTCCTACTGACATCAAGATCTCAATTCCTGACCCAAGCAAAGGCTTGGCAAGTTCCACGACGTTGGTAAATAATTCGCTGACTGAAAGAGGGCGTAAGTCGAGTGTTTGATTGCGTGCGAATGCTAAGAGCTGGCTAGTCAGCTTCGCACCGCGAGCGCATGCCGACTTGGCAATCGTGACTCGGCGGCGCACGGCTTCATCGGAATTCGTTAACAGCAGCAGATCCATGCTGCCCTGAATGACGTTCAGCAGGTTGTTGAAGTCATGAGCGACGCCACCCGTGAGGCGCCCAAGGGATTCCATTTTTTGATACTGAGACATTGCTTGCTGCGCCTTCTCCCGCTCAATCACCTCGGCGGTGAGGCGGTCGTTCGCCTGCGACAATGCTTTGGTTCGATCATCAACTTTCGCTTCTAGGCTGCCGTTAAACGCCGCCAGTTGTTCCAATGCTCCTTGCCGGTCTTCGAGTACCTCGCGCGCCTGATATTGCCTGCGGCGCGCCCGTAGCGCCGAACTAGCGGCGCTGCCAAGCGTCTCTGCGCTCAATGGACGTTCCAGAATGACTACGTTGCCCAGCACCGCAAGCGCAGCTTTGAGTGCGATGTCGGCCTTGCTCATCCGGCGCGAGAGCATAACAATGAAGGGGAAGTCTGACCATGACTCCTGCTCCGCTAGCCAAGATCTTAGAGAACCGACGTCGGCCCCTGCCAATGCCTCGTCGGCGATCACCGCGATACCCGCTCCGGCCATAATATGCTTTACGAGATCATTGAAGTGGGCGACTGTTTCACAAGTTGCACCAGTTCCGCCAATGACGCTGGAGACCACTTCGGCATCGCGACCGCGCGGCGCCAAGATCAGGACGCGCTCCTTGCGAGCGTTACTTAGCGGCATCGTCCGGTGACACCATCATCTTGGTGTCGCCTCGGTAGGTTGGCAACCCTGTCAGAACGCCTTCGAATCCTTTAAGCGGCTCGCCAATTTCGACGCCTTTGCTGTGAAGTAGCAGCTCATGAATAGTTGGCGCGTGGTTGGATGTGCGGCTTTTTGTGACGGCGATCGCCCGGCGAAGTTCACCATCAGACTCGAAGAATCTCATGAGCACGGTCGTGTCGCTCAGGTAGCTTAGGTCGACATCGCGATTTAACGATCCAACGAGCCCATGCTCACCCAAAATGAGCACAGTGGTCACTCCTTTCTGATTAAGAAACGACAGCAGTTCGTGCATTTGCAAAACCAGAAACTTTTCTCCAGGCATAGCTTGCAAGTAAGCGTTGAGGCTGTCAATGGCGACAAATTTCACATCTCCCAGCCCCACCGCGTCGCGTACCATTTGCGCGAATTCGCCTGGCGAAAGTTCGGCGGGATCGACGTGGCGCATTTCAAGCTGGCCATTGGCGATGAACGGCCGCAGATCCATGCCCAGATTCTCACTGCGCACAAGGAAGGTGCCGATGCCCTCGTCGAATAGGTAAAAAGCAGCTTTGTCGCCACGCTCAAGGGCGGCGAGCATGCAGCGCACCGTCAACGTCGTTTTTCCGACCCCCGACGGGCCCATGATGAGGCTGTTTGTGCCAGCAACTAAGCCACCCCCAAGCAGTGCGTCCAAGCTAGTCGACCCGGTCGAACGAGTCTCGGAGACGAAATCTGCCAGATGCTCGATCGCCACAAGTCTTGGAAACATACGAATTCCGCCCGTGTCGAGCAGGTAATCGTGATAGCCCCCCCTGAATTTGATGCCGCGCATTTTCACGATGTTTACGCGCCGGCGTTCCTTGCCAAACTCTTGGGCGATTTGCTCCAAGCTGATGACGCCATGGGCGATGCTGTGAAGGTGCTGGTCGGATTGGCTCGTCTTATCGTCCAGCAGCAGAACCGTGCACGCTCGCGTGGAGAAGAACTGCTTGAGCGCGAGAATTTGCCGACGATAGCGCAGCGGATTTTGCGCCAGAAGACGCATTTCCGATAGGCTGTCAAATACCACACGGACGGGTTTGACCAAGTTGACGTGATCCATCACCCCTTTTGAAGTCTCTCCCAGCTCAATCTCTGATGGATGCAGGACCGATTGCTGAGCGTCTGGGGTAAGCGTTTCCTCGTCGGCCAACTCGAAAATGGACAGATCGTCGATATTCCACCCATGACTTTCGGCGACAGCATCGAGCTCGTCGGCGGTCTCAGATAACGTGATATACAGGCCAGATTCGCCTTTGGTGAGGCCTTCAAGGAGAAACTGCAATCCCAAAGTTGTTTTTCCGGCGCCAGGCGACCCCTCGACCAAATACACTCGTTCGGCGGTCAGGCCTCCAGACAAAATGTCGTCAAGGCCAGGAACGCCGGTAGATATGCGACGGGTGGCTTTGCGCGTGGCGCGGCGTGATTGAACAGATTTTGTCATAGGTAACTGCTGATTTAGTGGAAAGCGACCCGGCTAAGCGCTCGGCGTCGATCGAACGCGCCCACTACCATTGGGAGCGCGGCGCATATGGGCATCTCTTTTCATTATAGAGCCAAAGACCTGACGACGATCGGCTGTCCCTTTCTCGCTCAGCGACCGAACGAGCTTCGCTTCCGATTGCGATGCGGCATGTCCCGTGCGTTGAACCCTTCGTGGTCACTGCGGCTCAATTCTTACAGCACAAGCTTTCGCGAAGCCGCAGTCTCAGGCCTCAGATGACAATGAGGCGACGCGAAAGTGCGATTGTGCCAACTCGATTCGTTGCAACGTCGCGAACGAACCTAATCTGAACCGATTCAAAAACCATGCTAGATAGACAAATTTCGCACGACATTTTGTAAAAAGGCATATATTTATACTTGCTTAGGCGCGGCTCTCCAGGCGCGTGGTCGAAGTCATACAGCTCGTCAAGGAAGAAGATGCTTACCTCGAAGGGCCTAGAGACGGACGAGAGCTGTTTCGAGAAATCGTCCCGCACTCTCATGTCCGTTCGAGACGTCGTGTTTGATATCTGGGAAGTTGAGGTGCGCGCTAGGGTGCCAGGAGCTAGTACATTACGGCACTCGATCTTGATCAACACATTCCCGGTATTTTTCGACAATTTGGCTGAGGCGCTTACGCCGAACTACCCGCGCGAACATGCGACAAGTGGAAGCACGGTTGCCCGATCCCATGGTGACGAGCGCGCGAGATTGAGTCCTTACACTCCGGCAGAGGTCATTCTCGAATACCAAATTCTTGAAGAGTCGATCGCCACTGCTTGCTCGCAAGCGAATCTCGCGCTTTCAGAATACGAATGGACAGTGGTGCGTCGTTCCATCGATGTTGCCATGTTCGAGGCCCTGCAAGAATTTACTAGGGCGCAGGCGGCATTGCGCGACCGACTTGCCGCCGCCTTGGCGCACGACATGCGAAATCCACTCTCAGGCATGTGTCTGCGAGCACAGTTGCTGACCGCCCCAAACATGCCTGACAAGGTCAGGGGGTTAGCCAATAAAATCAAAGAAAACGGCGATCGATTGAGCGCCATGTTCGATGAATTGCTCGACGCGCTCGCGTATGGCGGCGGCGAGAGGCTGCCGTTGCGTTTGTCGTCTTTCGACATGCTCGAAATGGCTCGGGAAGCTTGCTCTCAGATCAGCGACACCAATCAAGCTCAGTGCGGGGTGACTGGGGAATCGGTACGCGGGGTCTGGTGCGCGAATTCAATGCGCAGGGCACTCGACAATCTAATTTCAAACGGAATCAAATACGGGGACGGCGGGCCGATAGGAATCAACGTCGCCACATGGGACGATCGCGTTTGGCTTTCTGTCCACAACTCAGGCAACAGCGTGCCGGAAGATCAAATAGGGCGTCTGTTTGAACACCTGCGCCGCGAAACCACGGGAGTTTTACCTGGTTGGGGTATCGGACTGCCTTTCGTGAAAAAGGTCGCCCAAAGCCATGGTGGAAGCGTCACGATCGACAGCGCGCCTGAGCGAGGAACTACATTCACGATCGACATCCCATTGGATGCGCGAGACGTCGAACCGACGACAGACTAAATGACGCCCTGCTTCTGGGAGACAGCTGCCTAGACATTAAACAGGTTAAAAGCAAAGTGGCGAAGGGCTCTGCTTTCCTCACTCTCGATGTGGGAAACGGGCGAGCGCCGCCTCTCTTAGCAAGTTTTCAATCATGGCAGGCTTCACCAAGTGTGCGTCGAAGCCACATGCCACGGCGCGCGAGCGCGAAGCGGAATCGCCCCACGCGGTCAACGCCACAATTCGTGCCGAGTCCAGAGCCGGGTTTCGGCGCAGCTCGACCGCAACTTCGTATCCATCCATACCAGGCATTCCGATGTCCAAAAACACCACATCGGGCAGAAATCTTTCGATGGCAGCCAATGCTTCGTGCCCTCCATTGACGACAGCTACCACATGCCCTTCCATCAACATGATCTGGCCCACCATTTCGGCAGCGTCCACGTTGTCATCGACAACTAAAATACGCCTGATTTCCAACGACTGCCCCATGCATGGGCCTCTTCAAAAAATACTGTGATTTTCAACGCTGCTGACCCCAGATTATATTACTCTTCCGAAGATACAAACCATAGAACAGAGGTGCGTTACGTGTAACTGAATGGTATGCCATTTGTAAATCCGAATCTCGCAGAACATAGAACTGAATCTTTTGTAGATTTGATAAGCGCGCTACGCACGTTCGATGCTGTGACAGCAACCCTACGGAATTAGGTGCTGCCACAAGGGTGGTCAGCGCGGGCAGTCCTGCATGCCTGCCGTGGGAACTCGGCGATGCTGAGCGCGATCGTCCACGGCATCTCATACAGCCTAACAATTGACCATCCCGCGTGCTCATATCCGCTACAGCATGGATGGTTTCTGCCGCGTGGATGGCTGCAACCGGCGGCAAGTTGTCAGGAGTAGCCCAACGACCTCGTTGTCCAGCCCCTCTCGTGCACGCGCATAGTGACGCGCTTCAGGCAAGCAACGAACGCGTCCGACGGGGCGCGTTCGTCCTGTTATCGAGTAGTACATGGGCATTGAAGTAGTCGACCGTTATCGGGCTCAGTTATCCACACAGGCTTTGTCATCGACGCTTGCCAGTCGCGCGTGCGATGGACATCGGCGGGAGTACATCGCACACGGTGCGCTGGCCGTGCGACTTCTTAAGTAACTCCGGATTGACAAGGCCAAAGTCGAGCACGCCACGGTCGTCATCTCATCCTTGATCCGTCCTCGTCGATGCGACAAGCTTTACATGCGCCACATCGCGCTATGGTATTTCAAGGTCTACTCGTTTGATGCCTACGAAGTCAGACAGGGTTAGGACATTGATCTTCTGGGTTAGTACGCGGCGGTGCTGCTAAGCTTGCGGGACGCCATGATAGTTCAGGCCTGACTGCAGTCGGGATGGGGCGGACTCAGTCGAAGTGATCTAACGCCTGCTATCGACCCATTGCAGGCGTTGACCAACTTAGCAGGCTCTAACTGGCTCGTTTGAGAACAATGCCCGCGATATCACAGCGTTGGGAACGCCTTCGTTGACAAGCATTGATACCAGACGATCAAACGGTCTTTTCCCAACTAGCGCTAATGCGGCATTTACATAGGCTGCATGGATGTAATTTTTGCGCAGGCAATGAAATCTAAGACTTGGAAACATAGCTCTTCCCCAGAAGAAGTTGCAATGCGGAGAAGAGTCGCTAATTCACTTCGCAGAGAGTGAAAATTTAGAATACCACGTCTGGACGATAATTTCTGTTTGTCCGCATTTGGCCGAACTCGGTAGTCCACATTAGCCTAGCCGGTTGTCACGCTGGAAAGTCACTGACTGTCTCGACAGGCTGCTTCTGACCCAAAGCTGCCATTCGCCACTAAGCGACTGTTAGCGGAATATTGAAGCGTGCTTCACGCTAAAAGCGAGTGCGAGTGCGAGTGCGAGTGCGAGTGCGAGTGCGAGTGCGAGGTCTTGACGTTCATGTAGCTCTATGAAGCATTCAAGCTCATCCACTGTTTTTATTTCAAGGGGGCAAATCGCGACATTTGAAATTTCCGCAAAGAAAATCGATTCGTCATGCGTTAGCCCAATAAATTTTTCATTGAGGTCTTTATCAAAATCGAGAGCCGCATTCGAATTAAGCCATTGTCGATAAGTTGAATCTATATTCAGAAATTTCATTTAAAAAACTTTCTATTTCTATTTCTATTTCTATTTCTATTTCTAGTTTGTTCTGTTTTTGTTCGAATTCAGCCACCGCGTGGAAGGCGGAAAGCCAAGGAAATACGCCGTAGCGTGACTGATCTACCTGATGTTTTTGCCTTTGTAAAACCAATGGTGGCGCCTCCATAAGGTGATTCGGAGAGGTCACCGTTCCAAGGGTGCATCGAACAGTCCAGTTCCAGCTCGTTCTCGTCGAATAATTCGCCTTTGACACAATGCTGGACTTGCGATATTGCATGGCGACTCAGACGGTACAGTGAGTGAATGCCTGGCGAAGGCATCGAGTTTACCCAAGAAGGCGCAGCTCTAAGTTTCACACAGCTTCGCCCAGCTACTGGCGAAGCAAGTTCGATGGTGATGAGCGCCCCTCCGTCAGGGATGAACTTGGCAAGAACAGTTCCGCGTCCCAGCCGAGGCGCCATAAAGTAACGTAGGATTTGTTCCATAAGAGTTGTTGTGCAGAAAAGCTTAGTGTACCCGACTCCCATCTCGACCGTTGAGCTGCGGTAGGCTAGGACTGGGCTTGGCACTGGTTAAAAGTCTGATCAAACTGCATCATGGCAGTGTCAGTGCCTACAGTGCAGGAATAGGCAAGGGCAGTACTTTTTCGCTGGTTCTTCCATATCTGGCCGAGCGCGAGGAAAAGAAACGCTGGGCGCTATTCGGGGATGCTGCGCTCAAGAGTCAGTCGTCGCGGCGCATCATGCTCATTGACGACAACCAGCATGCGGCCTTGATGCTGGCGATGCTGCTGGAATCCGCTGGCCACGAAGTTACTGTAGAACATGCGGCGAAGGCGGGCGCTAGCGCATTCTGCCAAGGCTAGGCCCGACGTTTTCCTGCTCGATATCGGCTTACCGGAAATGGATGGTAATACCCTTGTCGGGCGGTTGCGAGAGCAGCCAGAAACGGCCGATGAAGTTACTGCGTTGATCCTCTCATTTATGCCGACGCTGGACGACCGCAAACCTCCAGTGGCTTAGGTGCGCACCACCAGTGGCCGCCACAGCCCGGAATCGCCAAGCGGTCATTAGGCAGTAAATCGTTGTTCGGAGAATGATTCGGCAACGATAATCAGTCTGAACCCCAATATCTTAACTGTACTGCACGTTGTTTCGCATGTTCACGGCGGCAGTTCATCTTGTACCATGAGTGTAAGCCCGCTTCTGGATGCAATTCTTATGGGAGACGGTTTTGTGCAGCTTAGATCTTTCCGTAGTCCAAGAGTGTCGGTCAAGACGGTGAACGGCCTTGCCGGACTAACTGAACGGATGGAACATACGACGCGTAAGCTCGTGGCTTGACTTCAGTAAAAAATCTTTCATCCAAGGCTCTACTTGTTCAGTAAAAATATATCGCGAAGCATTCGATGCCGTGCGGCGATTGACCTCCCG
>Ga0265780_10010742_pt1 | contig 10895 bp, 22 predicted proteins | sample P1T30metagenome_FD_192432 | JGI IMG/M metagenome (GOLD analysis project Ga0265780, IMG submission 192432) | Plant litter microbial communities from East Loma Ridge, Irvine, California - P1 T30 | ecosystem: Environmental > Terrestrial > Plant litter > Unclassified | place: USA: California... | reverse complement strand
GACCGATAACGAGCGGTATGACGAGATCATTGGGTCGGTGAATGGAAAGGGGATCATGTAGGACTGCTCCGAGGCCATTTGAATGGCTTTGCGGATTGCGCATTTTACATAATATAGATTATGCGAAGTTCGGGGACGCGACAATGCACATTGTCGAAATCCTCACCATGCCGGTACGCACAGACCGGACCTCAACAGCCAGACACAATTTGTCTGGCTGTTTTTTTAACAATTCGTTCAAGGAGACTGCGTGCGCTACCCGAACCTTAGATACGGCAATCCTGTTGAAATGCGCTACTACGCCATGGGCCGACCGCTGGCCGACCTGGCGCGCAGCCTACGACGCGACGAGCGCACCGTCCGCGACTGGCTGTCAGGCCGCACACGCGTGCCCTGGTGGGTGCCCGAGATCCTCAGGCTTCGCCGCATGGAACTGGACTTGCGCATGCGGCAGATGGGCATGGGCGCGCTCGCGCCGGCCCTTGGCATCGTCGGCGCCGACGTGATCACGTTGGCGCAGCCAGAAACGAAAAAGCCGCAGGATGGCCTGCGGCTTGTCGAGTCGGCCCCGGTGCCGGCTATTGCGTGACGCATCACGGATAAAAGCCGGTTCAGGCGCCCAGTCGTTATTTGCGGCGCTTGAATCGGCCGTTTTTGCCGCGCGGCGGCAGACGCTTTTTCGTCATGGCGTTACTCCGGTTTTCACTTCGACCTTCAGCAAACGGCGCTCGACCGTCAGCCCCCATTTGAGCAGGCCGACGCCGCCCGAAAACAGGCCCAATGCCTGCGCGATCTGGATGGCCTCGACCAGCGTCATCACTTCACCGCCGCCTTCTCGTTCAGGGCCACGCCCAGGGAGGCGGCGGCGGCGCTCACGCTGTCCACCACGCCACCATAAGCCGGCGGGACGAACGCCTTGGTAAATTGGATCAGGACTGCCAGGGCCGCCCAGGTCGACGGCTGTTTGATACGGTTCATCGGTTTCTCTCTTTCAGGTTGTCATCACATGCCGTGGTATCCGGCTTCCAGTTGCTTCATCGCCTTGTAGTCGGCGTCCTGCTGCTCTTTCGTGTAGTTCACCAGCTGGCCAGGCGCGCCGCCCGGCATCGGCTGAGCCTTGTGCATGTAGTCCCAGGCGTCCTCGCCAATGCTTTGCGTGCTGCCCGTAGCCCACTGCCACAGATCGTTCGCGGCCTGGTTAACGACATTGCGGTTATCCGCCGGATTGATGAACGGGAGCGCGTCTTGCGCTGCCGTCACCACGGCCGATCCGGCCTTTTGGGCCAGGTAGATGGCGGCCAGTGCGATGCCCAGTACAACCATCGTTTCGGCCTTCAACGCGCTTACCATCCCAGGGTCCCCAGCCAGTTCGTACCGTCCGGCGCGGCCACATCGACGTCGCCATAGCCGCCGGTTGAAATCACGTTCGACAGATCGGTGTACGCCTGGTCGATGGGCTTGCCGTCGCTGGTGACGACACGACCCGCCGAATCGCGCATCAAAAACGGGCTTGTCGAGCCGCCGGAACCGACAAGCGAATTCCAGGCGCCGCCCAGGACGTTCGCCCAAAGCTGGTTGTTCAGGTTCGTCGCGGTCGGGCTGGTGGCCGCGACGGTGGCCGCCGATGGCGCAGGCGTGGCCGCCCTACTCTTTTTGTTCATGACCAGCACGGCGGCGACGGCGGCGACGAGGAAAAGCATGTTGTTGTTCATGCCGTCACCTCGTAGCCTGCTTTGCTCAGGATGGTCGTGTAGTAGTCGCGGGTTTCAGCCGGCGCGGCGGCGAGGCCCTTGCGCTGCACGTTGCCGATGCCCCAGTTGTATCCGGCCAGGGCCTGCGCCCAGGTGCCGGTAGCGCGGTACAGCCACGCCAGCATGCGCGCGGCGCCGGGGATGGCCTTGCTCGGGTCGAGCGCGGCGTCAGCGCTGCCCAGCCACTCGACGGCGGTGGCCGGCATGAACTGCGCGATGCCCATGGCGCCGACGCGCGAACGCTTGGTGCCGTCGATGATCGCCGGGCTGTAGCGGGATTCCTTCCACAGCAGCCAGGCCAGGATGGAGACGGGCACGCCGCTGGCCTGCGCCGCTTGCGTGATCGCGTTTTGGTAGGGTTCCGAGCCCGAAGGCCAGCCGGTAAATGTGCTTTTCAATTGGTCCACCGTATCAGATAAAAGGTCAGATTCGTCGTCGCCGGCAGTCACCGCCGTGGTGCCGGTGTATAGCTGCCACCCCATCACGCCCAGAAGCGCGCCGGCCACGACGATTAGGGCGCGCTGATCCATCAGGCCGCTTCCTCGAAGTACTCGAAGTAGACGGTCAGGCCCGAATTGGCGGCAGTGTGGCCGACGTTGAGCCCATAGCCCGGCGGGAGCACGATTGGTTCGATGTAGCGTTTCTGGATCAGGTTGTTACCCGCCGTGATGAATACGCCAATCGAGCCATTCACCGCCACACCCTTGCTCTCGCGCCGCGTCTGACTTGCACTCGGCGCGCCGGCTGGCTTCTTCGAACGCCCGTTATCCACGAACGTCGCCAGTTGCGCACCGGTGAATTCCCAGGCGATATAACCACCTTCCGGCGAGGTCATTTCGAACACTTCGACCACGATGTTTTTGCCGCTTCCCGCCGGGTTCCAAAGCTGTGCGGTCGAGTACAGACCGCCCTGGCCGACCAGCCCCACGCCGGCGACAAACGCCATGTTTGCCAGGGTCCGCGCCTTGCCGCCGTCGACGACATCGACGGTGCCGGTAATGCGGTCATCGCGGAAGTCGTAGATGCCGGCCAGGATGGTGCCGACGTTCTGCGCGCCGGTCCGGTCCTGAATGTCGATGCTGGTGAAGCTCACACCGTTTACGCCCTGCCCCGGCAGCAGGTCGATGTAGCCGCCGCCATTCAGGCGCACGCGGATCGTGCCGGCGCCGCCCTTGTACTTGACGAAGGTGCCGACCACGTCGATGTGCTGGCTCTGGTTCGGGCCTACGTTGAAATCGAATTGCATGGCTTATTTCCCCAGGCGTGGCGCGATGACGGCCACCGCCGCCACCAAGAGCACGCCGATCATGATTTTCTGTTGCGCCTGCGTCGTGCCCTTGGCGTCCGCATAGGCGTTCTGCACCTGGCCCAGCGCGGCGCTGAAGCCGTCTTTCGTCATCGCCAGCGCATCGTTCTCCATGGTCGACGCGCGGGTGAAGGCGTCCAGGGCGCGCGAGTCGCTGGCCTGCACCGCGTCGAGCGCGCCGTGAAAGATGTTGTCGGCGTAGTCGTAGGCGTGCGCCAGGCTCGCATTCTGGCCGGCCACCACGTTCGACGCGAAGCCCAGGGTGGCCGCGTTCTGGCTCGACGCGAAGCCCAGCGTGGCGGCGTTCTGCCCGGTCACCACATCGGACGCGAAGCCCAGCGCAGTCGTCAACGTGCCGATGACGCTGTTGACGGCACTGGTGGCCACGTTCAGGGCGCCGGCCACCGCTCCGCCGTCCGTCGTCGAGTTGTAAATCGTCGTCGTGCTGCGGTCGCTGTTGTCGGTCCAGTTGCTGGTGTTGGTCACGCTCCGGTCGCTGAAGTCGGCGTTCGTCGTGGTGTTCGTGACGCTGCGGTTGCTGCTGTCGATCCAGGTCGAACTACGGTCGCTGAAGTCGGCGTTGGTCGTGGTGTTCGTCACGCTCCGGTTGCTGCTGTCCGACCACAGGTTGGTCACGCTCCGGTCGCTGAAGTCGGCGTTGGTGGTCGTGTTCGTCGTGTTCACACTCCGGTCGCTGAAGTCCGCGTTGGTAGTCGTGTTCGTCGTGTTCACGCTCCGGTCGCTGAAATCCGCGTTGGTCGTGGTGTTCGTCACGCTCCGGTTGCTGCTGTCGCTCCACAGGTTGGTCGTGCTGCGGTCGCTGAAGTCGGCGTTGGTCGTGCTGTTCGTCGTGACGTTCGACGTATTCACGCTCCGGTCGCTGAAGTCGGCGTTGGTGGTCGTGTTGTTGACGCTCCGGTCGCTCAGATCGTAGTTCTGTGTGTCCCAGGTGTAGACCTGCCGCTGGTCGTAGGCGTTCGACGTATTTTGCGTCGAATTTGACGAGTTACCGCCCGAAAAAAGTCCCATAGTCCGGCCTTATTTTTTCATCAGAATGAACGCGGCCCCGGCCAGCAGCAGCAGCATCATCGTGTTGTTGCTCACTGCCGGGATCGGCGTGCTCACCTTGCTGGCCGTGGCCGACGCGCTGCCCGATCCGAGGTTGACGCTCCAGCCCGACGAATCGAAGCCGGTGGTGAACGCGCCCACGGTTTGCGTAGCATTGCCCGGCGTGACCGCCTTCGATGCCACACTGCCGAGGGCCATGATCCCGGCGCTCCACGGATCGGCCGGAACGTTACTTGCCATGACGCGAAGCCATGAAGGCCAAGGCCAGGACGATCAGCAGCATCGAGCTACCGGCCTGGCCGCCCAGCGGCGACGTGCTCTGGACGCCGGTTGGCTGGCCGACCTGGTACAGATTGCCGTTGGCGTCCATGCCGTAGGCCGCGCTGTGGTCCGTGATCACCTGCGGGTCATTCAGCTTGCGGTCGACAAAAACGTCAATCGCGTAGCCGAGGCGGGACAGGCCCCAGGCGCCGAGGTTGTCACTGGTCAGGGTTTGATCCATGGTGGCCCCCGATCAGAACGCTTGCAGCGGTTCCAGCACTTCGACTTCGATGGTGATGGTTTCGCCGCCCGAGAAGGTGCCCAGCACTTCCATCGTTTGCGCGTCGCGGGTGTTCAGCACCTGGCTCTGGTTGTCGTCCACGATGGGGTCGAACACGTACAGCGAAGCCTGTGGGACCTTGCGATACTCGCTCTGGTTGTAGTCGTTCAAGCCCTTGGTCGATTCCTCGATGGTGATGCCGTTCTTTTTGATCAGCAGGCCGGTCATGTTCGCGCTGAAGAAGGCGATGCGCTTGAAGATCGAGCCGCCGCCGGCCACGTCCATGTGCGGGACCGGCAGGGAGAAGGTGCCCGCGGCGCCAATGGTGATCGTGCTGTTGTGTACCTTGGCGATCAGGTTGCGGGTGGCCTGCTGCGCCGCGTCGATCTGCGGACGGTTCACTTCGGCCCAGCCTTGCAGGCTCGGTGCGGTCGCGCCGTTGACTTGGATTTCCAGCTTCAGGCTGGTGATGCCGGCAGTGGTATCGATGGCGCCGAGGTTCTGGCCCAACTCGGTCTTGCTGCGGATCTCCGCGAAGTCGAGCGTCAGGAAGGAGCCGTTGGCCTGGATGCCGCGATACTGGTTGCGCGCGTCGACGCGGGAACCGGTGGTGTCGTAGATCACCTTGCCGTTTGCCTTCAGCTGGATGCTGGTCAGCATGGCCTTGGTGAAGGTGGTCCCGCCCAGGTTCAGGATAAGACGCTCGATGGCGTAGCCCAGCAGGTTCGACAGGTCCAGGGTCGCCAGGCCGGTCGCCACGACGTTGTTGAACGGCAGGAGTTTAATGCGTGCGCCCATGTGTGCGGCCTCCGATTACAGGTAGTCTTTGAGGACCGGGGTGCGCTTGGCAACCACGATGCCGGCCACGCCCAGGGCGGCGGCTTTCGCGGCCGGATGCGGCACGAATTTGTAGACGGCGTACAGCATACCCAGGGCCATGGCCATGCGGGTCAGTTCGGTTTGCGACATGTTTTGTCAGCTCCAGAAGGTTGAAAAAGTCGTGTTGGTCAACGAGAGATTGCATCTTGCGAGAGCCGGCCCGGGAAGGCAAAAAACCCGCCTAAGGCACGCCCCTTAGGCAGCAATGAAAAATGGCCCCGAAGGGCCATATTTTTTTGCGACGTGGCGAAATTATCGGAACCGGACCTTGCCCCGATCCTTTGCCTTAGTGACCGGATCGAAGCGGATGAACTGGAAAGGCTCGAGCGCTTCAAGCTCGCCTACAGGCACGCGGGTTTTGCGTGCGATGTAGTCGATATCCTCGCCGCGCGACGTGAACAACATGTAGTCGCTCGCGTTGCCTATGCACGTTTTATCGGCCTCCGCCCAGCGCTGGGAAATCGCGAAGATGCGCATACCGCGCTTCAGGCCGCGCCTGATGATGATGCCCCAGTTTCCCGGCGCCTTCGACGGCGTGGTCACGTCGGCCAGTTCCTCCGCGATGATCGTCAGCGGCGCGATGTAGCGCGCGGCGTAGTAGACGACGCCGCACCAGTAATTGAACTCGTCTTTCAGGTCGCCGCCGGCCACGTAGGCAATCCGCACATGGCCGCGCGCCTGCATCGCCTCCAGCAGTTCGCGCCGCGTCGTGACCTTTCGCCAGCCGGGCAACTGCGCCCACTGGTCTTCAGGGTCCCAGGCGCATATGCGGCGGTCGGTGCGCACCTCATTGGCTACCTGTGTCGTCTTGCCACATCGGGACGCTCCGGAGACGACCGTAAGGCGCCCGTCCGCAGTCTTGAGAATGCTCATCCCAGGCGCACCGTTTCTTCTGCCTTAGGCGGCGGGTCGACCTGCTTCGCGGCGACTGCCTTAGGCACTCGTTTTTCGCGCGCTTCGATGTCCGCCTTCATGCCCTGGTAGGTCGCCATGGCGATAGGACCGCATACCATCACCATGGCGATTTCTTCGCGATAGCGTCCGCCTACATCGCCCAGGTTGACGCCGTACTTCGTCATCACCGGGCCGACGGTCATAGCCACCGCCTGGCGTGCCCCTTCATCGTAAATGGTCTCCAGGGACGGATACAGCTTGCACAGGAACGGTATCGCCACGTCCAGGCCCATGCGTACGGCCTGACTGTTCTGGTCGACCTGCACGGCCATCTCGGCGGCCTGGCTGGCCGCCTCAGCATCCTCCAGCGCCTGAAGTTCCCTGTTCGGCTCATCGGCGGCCAGTTGCAGCCGGCGAAGGTCGGCGGCCTGTTCTTCGGACATGTCCGGCGCCTGGCCGGCCTGGTTGTCGTGATTGTCCATCATAGCCCCGCGAAGTCGAAGCCCTTACGGGCGGGTTTCGGTGCCGGCGTCGGGGCCGGTGCGGGTGCGGGTGCAGCCGGCGCCGGCTTCGTGCCCACCAGTTCCAGCAGCTTGCGCGCCGCCGCCGTGTGCGGACGTGCGAAGCCGCTGGCCTCGCAGTCCGCGTCCTGGCACTCCCACTTCAGGATGCCCGAACCGGTTTTCTTGAGCGCGACGGGTTCCTTGCAGCAGGGGCACGGAATCTTGCCCAGGTTGGTAGCGGCGGCGGCAACCATCACAGCACCTGCAACGAGGTGTTGGCGAAGGTGTCGTGCTGGCCGGCCTTGTCGTCGTCGAACTTCACGACGCTTTCGCCGTCGACGGTGCCCGGGCCGAGGTAGACGCCGACTTGGCCGTTACGCTCCAATTCCGAATCGACGACCTTCACGGCGCCGTAGACTTGCGTGAGCATGGTTTTCATTTGATGTTTCCTTTCAGGGTGTTCCAGTTGAGATGGTCAGCCAGTTCGCGAAAAAACGTCTTCGCCGGGCCTGGCAAGAAAAACCCGTACTGCTTCATCAGCGCACAGGCTTTCGCCTCCAGCGCCGTATCGGCGGCGGCGCGCGCGCTGGCCGCCGTCCGCAGTTCCGATAGCTCTACGTCGAGTTGCATGTGTCCGTCCTCATTCATTGAATTTGCGCTTCAGTCGATCAAGGTGTGGCTCCGCGTAGCGGGGCGAGTGTTTGCGCAGCAGGCGTTCGGCCTCGATGTCGTCGCCAATGCTCCAGCCGCGCCGATACAGGGCATCCGGCGCCGCCGGCATTGGCTGGCCGTCGCCGCGGTTCTCGGTCGGTGCCTTGGAATGCACGTAGCTGCTGTACCTGGCATGGCGCGACGGGTCGTTTTCGCGCTTGGTCCAGGCCGGGCCGCCGGTCGGCTTTTGCGGCCAGTCCGTACACTTATTTACACCAGTCCGAGGGCGGCTAATCGACGCCGCCGATGTCCGGCCATCGGTGACGGTCCACCGATAGTGAACCCCTTCATAGACCTCAAGCGGGAACGCTGCAGCGTAGACGCCGACCGGCTTTTTCGACTCGCGGGTCGCGTAACGGCCATGGATCGTCACGTCGCGTGCGGCGATCAGCACGGCCAGGTTCTTCCGCATGACGGACGGTCCTCCTTGCGCCCACAGGTAGTCAGCAAAGCTGGCCTGCTTCGCTACGGCCGGGTCTTCCGATTCGATTTTCTGCGCCGCCGCGTGCGCCGCGCGCACCGCCTCAGGCGCATTGCGCAGGGCTTCGGCCTTGACGCGGCGCAGCTCCCGCCAGACGCCGACCGGCGCGCCGCCGATCTGCTGGAACTGGCGGATGCCCCACACCTGCGACCAGTACGTGACGCGCGCCGATGGCGTCAGCTCCATGTCCCCGAACAGGTCGGGCGCGATGGTGTAGGTGGTGCCTTCCTCGAAAGTCTTATGGTCGCCGACGCCCGTGCCGTCGATGTTCTTGCTCACGTACTTGGCGATGTAGCCGGCCGCCGTGCCTTTGCCGGCCTCGATGCGGACCAGCTTGACGCGGTTTTCGTGCGCGCCGCGCTCGGCCTCATCTTCCTTGATGGCGTAGGCCGTCACGATCATTTCCATGTCGTTGACGCGCGCCGGGTCGACAAACAGCAGCAGGTGCCAGTGCGGGCAACCGTCCGTGTGCGGCTCAGCGATCCGGAAGCCGTACGGCCGGATGCCGGCGCGGTGCAGGGCAGCGCGGATGCGCGCATACACGTCGACCATGTAGGCTTGCGCCTGGCGTGGCGTGGCGCCGTTGTATTTAGGGTTCGTGCCGCCGACGCTGTGGAACTTCGACGGACAGGTGATCGTCCAGAACATGCCCACGTCGCCCAGCTTGTTCGCGCACTCCTCGAAGCCTCGAATGCGCGTCATCAGTTCGTGGCGGCGGTTCGCCTTGTTGGACACTCCTTTCTCGGCCAGCTCCGCGACCGTGTACGACTGGCCGAGTTCGTTGGTAGCGATCTGCCTTTGCAGCAGCTCCATGTTCGACCGGTTGCGCGCTTCCTGCACTGCGGCGATTTCCCGCGACACGTACGGGTCGGTGCGCAGGTACGTCAGGCCCAGCTGAATCGACGTGTGCTCAAACCGGCGCTTCCACTCGGTGTGAAGGTGCCGGCGCCACCATGCCTCATCGGTGGCGCGCTTGATGCGTTCTTCGTCCGTGTCGCCCAGGGGCGGCGCGATACCACGGCGCGCGCACAGCTCCGTGACGGCGGCCAAAATGGCATCCGTAGTCATGAGCTGGTAGCAGATTTCCGAGACGGCGCGCACGGACTGTTCGGCGGCCACCCAAATTTCTCGGTCCGTCGTCATGCGGCCTTTGTCGTCGGCCAGGGGAATGCGGTCCACGTCCGCCATCAGGTCGTGGATCAGGACCAATTTCGCCTTGTGCTTGGCCTGGCCGTCACGTGCAAACATCGCCTCTATGGCGCGCGCCATGCGCTTCGGAATGCCCCAGCTTACGGCGCGCATCAATGCGCCTTTCCGGTGGTGGCCGGCATCGCGCCGCCTTGCATGCACTTCTGCACCTGCGCAAGGTCGGCAAGCAGCTTTTCGAGCGCGATCCAGACCACGCCGCGCTCGAAGGCGTCGAAGGTATTCAGCGCATCGCTTGCACGTGCCTTAGGCAGTCCCGCCGACATCACCGCCACCATGCGGGCGCCAAGGGGCGCGCGCAGCCAGAACGCCGCGCGCATCGCCTCAACATCCACAGGCCGCGCGACGAGCGCGCGCAGGGCCTGTATGCGCTCCTGACGCACCTCTTCCGGCACGTGTGCAATGCGTTCACACGCCTCGGTGAAGTCGGCCAGATATGCCGAAGTGGAGATTTCCAGCGGCGAGCGCTGGACGGCGGCGGCGCCCAGCGCGGCCAGTTCGACGCGCTCGGCTTTCATGCGCGCTCCAATTCCTTGATGGCAGCGGCGATCTGCGCGGCGCGCAGTTCCCAGTAGGCTTGGTCATCGGACTCGCTGGCACGCTTCGCATCAGCGATGAAGCCCTTGACGTCATCCAGGCGCAGGCGCAGCACGGTCAGCGCCGTGCTGATCGTTTGGTCGCTCAGTCGGACGGTTTTCATACGATCCCCAGCAGCCAGAGGGCGAAAGGCAGGGAACCGCCGACACAAGCGGCAAGGTTCTCTGTAAACGAAGTGTCTACTTTGTAAGATTGTGTTTCGTACATGTGGCCTCCTCAGGCGTCTTTTTCCTCAGGCTGAAATGCCGCGCGGTAGGGCGTTGCGCCCTTTGCGCCTGAGGAAAGCTGAATTTCCGCGCGGCATTTCGATAATGTACGTCAATCGCAAGAAACTAGTCAAATGCAAGATACGTTGCTCGCACGCTACGTTGTCTTGCATTTGACGTTGAACTATGATGACTATCTGGCCAGAACGGCTGTAAGCCCTGAGGAGAGCTTAGAAATGAACACTGTTGAGTATTTACGTGCCGTGAAGGCACGCCATGGGATTTCGTCCGATTACGCCCTTGCGGCGAAGCTCGGCGTCACTCGTAGCGCCGTGAGCAAGATGCAACAGGGTGGTGTCGCATTCAGCGATGATGTTGCACTGACTGTTGCGGAATTGTTAGAAATTGAGCCTATCGTCGTCATCGCGGCGGCTAATGCTGAGCGTGCAAAAACGCCAGAACAGAAAGCCAAATGGATGGGCCTTGTGGAAAAATTTTCCGTCCCTGTCGGGTCTTTTCTTAACCTCCTATCGCCGTGGGACGGGCGCACGGAACGCAGGGCTCAGGCTCGTTTCGCTGTGCAGTGATAGGTAGTAACGTCCCCGAATTTCGTTAGTAAAATAACTATAGATTATGCGAAATTAGCCTGGGGTCGCCTCGATGGCGACACCAGGCTGGTCCATCACAGCGTTTTTTGCATTTTCAGCATTACGAGCGCCAAAAGATCCCTCTGATAGCTCAACTGTCTGATT
>Ga0265780_10010741_pt1 | contig 10895 bp, 12 predicted proteins | sample P1T30metagenome_FD_192432 | JGI IMG/M metagenome (GOLD analysis project Ga0265780, IMG submission 192432) | Plant litter microbial communities from East Loma Ridge, Irvine, California - P1 T30 | ecosystem: Environmental > Terrestrial > Plant litter > Unclassified | place: USA: California... | reverse complement strand
CAGTCGGCCGAAGGAGGAATGGGTTGCAGCCGGAACGCGCTGGGGGGCGCATTCACAATAGCCAGGGTATTTTTGGCAATGCGATACGTCTCGCGTTCATCGGCCCCACGCAAGCCCGAAATCCGGTTGCTTTTAGCAACTTCGATGGGCAAACCTAATGCCGTAATCCGTTCGTGAATCGCCTGGCCGAATGGTTCATTAAGTGCATCGGGCGTAAACACAACGCGCCTGGGCATCCAGAGACGGTGTGATTTGGCCAAAGGAACAGCCGGTGACGAGGGGAAATCAGCAAGCATAACGAGAGCGGAAAGAAAAGAAAATCAGTACATATTAATAACAACCGATCAACCCGTTTAAATCCTTCTTTTGAGAAATGTTATAACTAAAAAGTAGTTGATTGTGAGGTAGTTATATATTTATTTTTATGCTGATTTGTTGTGAGTGGAACACAAAAAAGCCGGTTAATTCCTGACGAATAACCGGCTATAAAAAGTAAAGTAATGCTGCTTATTTAGCGAGTTGCACACCGCGTTTGCCAACCCGGCCGAAGTAATAGTTAACGCCAAATTTCACCCGGTCGCCTTTGCCACGTCCCAAGGCGGGATCAAATTTATTGTAGAAATTTCCTTCATAGCTTACTTCAGCACCCAGCCGATGCAAGATCCAGAACATAACACCAAGTTCTAACCCTACGCTCGTGTACCGGGCCTTCGTGTCGGAAGAAATAGTCTTGGAATACTCCCGACCACTGTTAATACTGGCGCCTACAAAGCTGCTTACCCGAGTCCGGAAAGGATAGTAACGAGCGAAAATGCCGGCCTGCTGCGCGCGGTATGAGTTGCCGACCAACCGGTCGAAGTCATACCGGAGACCAGCCGCGAAGCCCGGCTGGAAGAAATAGCCGGCCCGTAAATTAATGTCGGTATATACCTTCCCGCTCGTTGCGCCCAGACCAATACCGCCCCCAACGAAAAGGTTGTTAGGCTGAAACCAGCTGAGTTGGTTCTCCTGCATGTAGGTGCGGGATTTCTGGATTTCGGTATTTAGTTTTTCTTCAACCTGAACCGCTTTTTCGCGCGCTTCCTGACGGGTGTTTTCGTTACGGGAAGATCGCCGACTGGTCGAATCCGCATCGTTCTGCGCGAAGCTGGCCGCTGACAGGCAAGTCAGAAAACCCATTGTAGCAAGTAAATTTTTCATCGTCGTTGAGTTAATAATTTAGTGTTTACTGCAAACACCAAACTATTAACCACAAACGTTTGATAAGGTTTGTCTACCAGGAGGGAGGGCCTGAAAAGAATACAAAAAAAAGCAGGTCAGGCTCATCGAAATGAGGTAGTAGCCCGGAAATAGACAAAAAGCAATCTCTATTTTTTTAGCTCCTGAACCAGGCTAGCGACCTGATCAACGGAAACGGCCGGGAAATTAGCGATCCGAATCTGCGACTCTTTTAGGTTGCCGTAGCCGCTGCCAACGATCATACCCGCTTTTTTAACTGTCGCAATAATATCGGCCGATGTGCTTTTGGTGTTGGCCACAATCACTGTCTGCGAGCGGTGCCGCTCTTCGTTAACAAAGGGCGAGTACGCACCCGAATCCTCCAGGAATTTGTACAGCATCTTCGCTTTTTCTTCCGTCTGCTTTCGAATGGTGTCAATCCCGATTTTGTTGAAATCCTCGGCTATTTTGCCCAGCAGATAAATGTACAGAACATTAGGCGTTGCGGGCGTTTCGAACGTTTTGTAATGCTTCCAGAGCGTCGGCAGGGTGTGGTGAGCACCAATGGTCATCGACTCGTAACGTTGCAGCCGTTCGGCTTTCTCCAGGCAGCTCTTGTTGGCGATCCAAACGCCCAGACCGGCGGGCATACCAAACGCTTTCTGGACGGAGAAAAAGGCAGAATCAATCAGCCCGAAATCCAGATCAGGGTAGGGAGCCGACGAAACCATATCGACGCAGAACAGCTTTTTTGGGTATTTCCGCTTCAGCTTGTGCATGTCTGTCGGGCGCATCTGCACTCCCGACGAGGTTTCGTTGTGGGTCAGGCAAACGACTTCGGCATATTCCGGAATCTCAATGTCGTTATAATCGAATCCTTCGCCTAAGGGCTTCTCCAGGATATGTGCAAACTTGTGGAGGCTACTGGCGTAGTCGTAGAACTTGCGAGAAAACGAGCCGTTCACGAGGTGAAAACTCTCGTGTTCGACGCAGTTGAACAGCATCCGCTCCCACACTTCCGAGGCTGAACCCAGAAAGAAGATGCCGTGAGTTTGCGGAATGTTCAGCAGAGTACGCAGCTGCTCATCCGTAAACTTATAAATATCCCTGAAACGCTGGCTACGGTGCGAAATCGAGCCAAGTTGCTCATCCATGGCCGTCTGCAGGTGCTGAGAAAACGTCGGGTACAGCTCCGCCGGACCGGGAGTAAAGTAGGTGTTTTTCATTTTTAAAGAGCGAAAGAATGAAAGAGCGAAAGAGTGGGGCCAGCAGTTCGCTCTTTCACTCTTTCGCTCTTTTCACTCTTTAATAAAGCAGTCTAAACTTGATCGTGTTGTCGATTTCTTTGAGTTCCTTAACCACTTCGTCGGCGTATTCTTTTGCTACGTCGGTGATCACGTACCCGATTTTCTCGTTGGTTTTGAGGTACTGGCCGTGAATGTTGATGTGGTAGTTGGCAAAAATCTGGTTCATTTTGGCCAGAATACCCGGTACGTTGGCGTGAACATGCAGCAACCGGTGCGAATCTTTCAGCAACGGAAGCTGTAGTTCGGGGAAATTGACGCTGCCGTACGTACTGCCGTTATTGATGTATTCGAGCAGCTTGCCGGGAACGAAATTGCCAATATTGGCCTGGGCTTCTTCGGTACTGCCGCCAATGTGGGGCGTTAGAATGACGTTCGGCTGGTTGCGCAGGGCGTTGACAAACTCTTCGTTGTTGGTTTTCGGTTCCTGAGGGAACACGTCCACGCCCGCACCGATCACTTTACCCCGCTCAATGGCATCGACCAGGGCCGGAATGTCGACGATGTGCCCGCGCGACAGGTTCAGGAAAATAACCCCGTTCTTCATCAGGCCAAACTCCCGGTAGCTGATCAGGTTCTTGTTTTCCGGACGACCGTCAGTGTGCATACTAATGAAGTCAGCAACCGTCAGCAGTTCGTCGAGCGTCTTGCACTTGCGGGCGTTGCCCAGCGCGAGCTTATCGACGATGTCGTAGAAATACACTTCCATACCCAGCGCTTCGGCCACGACAGACAACTGCGTACCGATATTACCGTAACCTACTAAGCCCAGTTTTTTACCGCGTACCTCGTAGCTGTTCTTGGCCGATTTGTCCCAGTCGCCCCGGTGCATGGCGTTGCTTTTCGGGACGATACCCCGAACGAGCATGATAATCTCGCCAATGGCCAGTTCGACCACCGAGCGGGTATTGCTGTAGGGGGCGTTGAAAACGGCAATGCCTTTTTCGGTGCAGGCATCCAGGTCGATCTGGTTGGTGCCGATGCAGAACGCACCAACCGTCATCAGTTTGTTGGCGTGCTCCAGCACCCGGGCCGTTACGTTCGTTTTCGACCGGATACCCAGAATCGATACGTCGCGGATGGCTTCGATCAACTCGTCTTCGTCCAGCGCTCCTTTGCGGATCTCGACGTTGAACCCTTCCTGCTCGAAAAGCTGCACCGCTACCGGGTGAACGTTTTCCAGCAGCAGAACTTTGATCCGGCTCTTGGGGTACGACTGGCTGCGGCTGAGGTTGTTATGGTACAGAAACTCGTCGAGCGAGGGCGCAACGAAATCAGCTTTCTCGACAACATTGGGCCGCAGTACATTCTCCGTGAAGGCATAAAATCGGCTGGCCGCACCAGAGGCCCGGATTTCGTAATCGGTGTACCCGTCACCCAGGACGTACACCTCGCCGTCGAGGTTCAAATTCCGGATCACCTGCGATTTGCCGCCGTTTGCCGAGAGCGGATTCTCCCGGTTGAAGCCAACCACGTAGCCGTTTTCGTCAAAGATGAAATCGTTGGCAAATACGTTCTCCGCGTGAATGCCCAGCGACGTAACAATCGGGACAATAAACTCTTTGAACCCGTTCGAGATGATATAAATATGGTCGGCGTTTTCGGTCAGAAACTGCTTGTTACGCTGAAACGAATCCGAGATTTTATGCATCAGCGTTTCGATCAGCGCCGGTAGTTGATCGCGGTGCGCTTTCAGCAGAGCCAGTCGCAGTTCGAGCGATTCGGTAAACGACAGTTCGCCGGACATCCCCCGGTCGGTAATGGTCTTGATCTGGATCAGGGCGTTGTTCCGGTCCGGATTGCCCGCAAGGGATATTTCCCCCAGCACATCGAGGGCTTCAACTTTGGTAAACGTACTGTCGAAGTCGATGACGAAATACGTCTGTTCGGGTGTTTTGGTGAGCATAATTTACACTGGTTCAAGATCTGCCCCGCCTGGAGGCTCATTGTCTAAAATAATGTCAAGCGATTGCCGAAGCTGAGGAAGATGAAGTGTAATGATTCGCCAGATGATCTCATAATCAAGACCAAAATAGTCACGAACGAGTATGTGGCGGGTACGAATAATACGTGTCCATTCGACGTCAGGATGCTGTTCGCGAAAAGCCTTGGGTACTCGGCTAGCTGCCTCTCCCAGTACCTGTACATTCCGAATAACGGCATCGCGAATCATTCTATTGGTTAAAAACGTCTGATAATCTACGCCTGTCACGTACTACCGAATCGCGTCAACGGCCTCCAGCATGTCGAGTAACAGAATTGACGTTGATCGTTCAGACATAGTGTAGTTGACGGGTAACGTAAGGCAGCAGCCTGGGTTTGATGGCCTGTCTGGTTACCAGATCAACCGGTTTTTGTAATAAAATCTCTAATTCTATGGACAGATCAATAAATTCAAAGCCAACTGGGCGGTTAAACTCGACCAGAATATCTACGTCACTGGCTTCGGTAGCTGTACCCGTTGCGTACGAGCCGAAAAGCGCCATTGACGACAAGGGATACGTCGAAAAAAGACGGGCCTTATTCAGCCGAAGCAGTTGAGTAATCGATTGTCCGTCCATTGTCGTACTCATTTCCCAGTTTGTAAAAAGGCCAGCGCCCGTTGTTCCGACCAGAACGTACCGTTCAGGCAATTGGTCAGCGTTGGGAAGCCACAATGGCCGCCCTGCTCAGGAAACTCCATCCAGACGTTAGCCAGTTCCCGCCCCAGCGATTCCGGGAAACATTCCGGCGACAGGAACGGGTCGTTCTTTGCGTTGACAACCAGCGTAGGAATAGCAATCGTTCGCAGAAACTGTAGCGAACTACTCTGTGTATAATAGTCTGTCACGTCACGAAAGCCAAATTGCGGAGCCGTGAACAGATTATCGAACTCCCGGATGTTTCGCGCCTGCCGCACAGCCAGGTCGGGGAAAGCCCCCGGCATACGTTCGGCTTTTTCCAGTACTTTCCGTTTCAGCGCCCGACTGAAGCGATGATTATAGATCAGGCTGTCCCACTGTTCCAGCCGCCGGGCGGAACCGAGCAAATCGAGCGGTACCGAAAAGACGGCTGCTCTTTTTATGGCTGGATCAATGCTGGTACCCTGCTCACCCAGGTATTTGAGTGTTACGTTACCGCCCGCACTAAACCCCATCAAATACAGATTTTGGTAGCCTTTGGCCAGAACATTCTGAATGACTAATTGCAGATCGCCGGTTTCGCCGATGTGGTAAAAACGCTGTTGTCGATTCAGTTCTCCGCTGCAGGAGCGGTAGTGCCAGGCCAGGCACGTAAATCCATGCTGGGTAAGATGCCGTACTATACCGGCCACATACTGGCTGGTGGAACTGCCTTCCAGACCATGCGAAAGAATGACAAGCGGTGCGCTGGAAACTGGCTGCTCATCGGTTGGGTATGCCCAGTCCAGATCCAGGAAATCATCATCCGGCGTATCGATCCGTTCGCGCACATAGCCGACCGTAACCTTGCGAAACAGCGAAGGAATGATGGTTTGTAAATGGCCGTTCCACAGACGAGTGGGCGGACGGTAACCGGATGGGGCAATCAGCGGCATTACCAGACGCGGATGATTGAAGGCGTAAAGGTACGATTTCCGGGGGCTTTTGTTTTTAACGGATAACAAAAACTCCAAAAATCATCGTCCTACCTCACTTGGAATGAGTGGTAGAGGTCCACACGGTACCTTATTGTGATTGTTAACGGCGTTTGACCTTTTCTTTGAAAACTATCGTTTATTTGGCAGCGTATATATAGCGTATGCACCAATTAAATCGACTCTCATCATGAAAAACGTACTTGTTCTTGTTGCTCTGTTGATCAGCTTTGTTTCTGTTGCACAAACGAGGAAACAACCCATGAGCCCTAAAATAACGGCGGAAAGCCCGGATAAAAATATCAAGGTCGTTTACGGACAGCCTTCCAAAAAAGGCCGGGTGGTTTTTGGTCCCGAAGGGTCGGCCAGTCTGGAAAAATTTGGTAAAATCTGGCGCACCGGTGCCAACGAAGCCACTGAAATTACGTTTCAGAGCGACGTAATGTTTGGCGGGAAGATGGTCAAATCTGGTACGTACACTCTGTACACAATTCCCGGCGAAAAAGAGTGGAGCGTCATTCTGAACAGTACACTGGGGGAGTGGGGCGCGTTTAACTACGACAAAATCAGGGCGTCTGACGTGGCTGCGGTGAAAGTGCCGGTATCGGCCAATAAAACTCCCATCGAGAAACTAACAATCACCCCGGCTAACAGCAGCATCGCTATTGCCTGGGACAATATGACCGTATCGGTACCCGTCATGAAACACGGTTGATCCTGACATTTTCTCAACAAAACCAATCCCAAAATCCAGCTCCATAAGGCTGGATTTTGTGGTTTAATGGGGTATTAGCTTAGGTAGATAGTTGAAAATAATCGGCCTATTACCTGCTAATAGGCCAATAACTCGAATTCTGTGTAGTAAAGGATGAAATTTAGGGGGTTAAACAACTAACAAACAATAATTTATACAGTTATTGCAGAGAGCTTTATACCAATACTGAATGATGAAAAATTACGTTTTGTTCTTTTTGCTACTAATCGTCACCCTGCCTACAGTGGGGCAAGACATGACGGATTATTACCGCATGCCAGAACGTAATAATACGTCTGGCCGGTTGCTGGCGCGCTACGGCGGTCCAACCATACGGGATCGCTGGTACGTTGCCTTCGACGGGTTTGTCCGTACGGACCGGGCTCAGCTGGAAAACTCCCTGGATGGGTTAGTCGAAAGTGGACTGGTCACGAAAGCGGGCTGGGGGGCCATGATTGGCTGGTCGTATCGTGAGCGCTGGGCCATTGAAGGCGGCTACGCCCGGATGCCCATCCATACGCAGGTAACCGTTGGAAATGCGTACCGCCCAACAACATTCCGGTACACCAATGTCGGTAATGCGTTTATGGTACGGGGGAAACGATTGATTGCCTCGACCAGCGGGCGCTGGCTACGGTCCGGCTTCTGGTTAAGCGCCGGTATGCACCTGGTACCTACCAATGGACAGCAGGAAGCTCGTCTCGCGCTGGTTCGGTACAGCTACTGGGGAAAGATGGAGGTGCCCGATACACTCCGCAGCCTGACGAATGAATCACCACAACTAACGGCGCTGGCTGAACTGGGTGCTGAATACAATCTCAGACTGAGCAACGCGGTTGATCTGGGCTTTTCGGTCCGGCGGCTCTGGGGGCTGGGCAACGCTATGACAACCGACGTGCGTTACGTATCCAGCAAGGGAGTAATGCAGCAAACTGCCCTGCACGGGGCAGGTACGGGGATGAGCTACGGCGTATCAGTACGGTATACGTATGCACTCCGGCGGACCCGGCCAACCAATGTGTTCGAAGTAAAAGGAAATGCTATTAGCCGGATTCGCTAAGAGCTGTATAGATAACAAAAAAACGGGAGCCACTGGCTCCCGTTTTGCTTTCTAAGATTTTGCTTCCTGCTTTCGCATGGGCATCTTGTCGATCAACCCGAAAATGGCCTTCGGGTCAGCGGGTTTCTTGTACGTTTCTTTTACCCCGCCGTCTTTGCCGATCAGCCAGCCCGCAAACTCGTCCGAAGGAACGAGTTTGAACTGACTCATCAGGAACTGCCGGTCCGGTTCGACGACTTCAGAAGCGACTAGGACAATGACGTCCAGATCACGCTCGTCCATGTCTTTCCGGTATTCCGTGAGCGATTCCTGTTGTTCGATCAGGAAATGCTGGGCATCGTCGCGACCATACAGGAGTAATACGCGCCGGTTGTCTTTTTTTTCGTCGAGTAAGGCTTTCAACGATTTCTGTTGATTCGCTACGCTTTCCATAACTAGAGAAAGTCCGATAAGGAGGACTGTTAGGGGTATTAACCAACGGTATCGCATAGTGTTTTGAGGGAAGGCGGCTTGTCGCAGTCGCGTTACAATTATACAGGTAACCAATCGGCACGGAAACGGTTTACATCAGATCTTCCGACCGCTCGAGCATCAGGATAGAACCCTGCGGCACGATGACGTACTGTTCGCCTTCGTACTGCAGATCGATGGCGTTCCGCTGGAGGTACAGCGCTACGTCGCCCTCCTGCGCCTGCAGGGGCATATATTTTACTTTCTCTTCGGTTTCTTTCCAGGGTTCATCATCAGTGGGAGCAGGAATCGGGTAACCGGGACCTACTTTCATGACGTAACCCGATTGCACCTGCTCTTTTTCCTGAACGGTAGGGGGTAAGTACAGACCACTAACGGTTCGGTCGGTGGGATCTTTTGGTTTAATCAGTACCCGATCGCCGACGACGATCAGCCGTTTCAATTTGTTGTCAGCCGTAATGCCAAGCATAGGAGAATAATATAGAGTGTCGTGAGTTGATAAAAAAGCAGTCAGCCTTATGGGACAGGATCATAGCCATGACCACCCCAGGGGTGACAGCGGCTGATTCGTTTCAGCCCCAGCCAGCCTCCTTTCAGCGGCCCGTGTTTCTGAATCGCTTCGATGGCATACTGCGAACAGGTGGGCGTGTACCGGCAGGCGCCGGGCAGGTACGGCGACATCACCCCCTGGTACACTTTGACCAGACCGATCAGAATCGTTTTCATCATGGAACCACAACACCAAAACAACAGAAAACTTTCCCGCAATCTGTATCTTTGCCCACGATCGACTTTTACGCTTATATTGGGCGTCGATCTTACTTCTTATGCTGCAATACGTTATTTGGGACGTTGATCCCGAAATTTTTCACATTGGCGCGTTCTCCGTTCGCTGGTATGGGTTGCTGTTTGCGCTGGGCTTCCTGATCGGTATGCAGATCATGACGCATATTTTTAAACAGGAAAACAAACCCGTTACCGATACAGACTCCCTGCTGATTTATATGGTGGTCTCGACTATTCTGGGTGCCCGAATCGGTCATTTCCTGTTCTACGAACCACAAGTACTGTTACATAATCCACTCGAAGTGGTGTTGCCACCGTTTGCCGGGCTGGCCAGCCACGGGGCGCTCATTGGCATTCTGATTGGTTTATGGCTCTATTGCCGCCGGGAATCGAGCCGGGCCACGGGGCAAAACTTTCTTTGGGTAACCGACCGCATCGCCATTGTTGTGGCGCTGGCTGGTGCCTGTATTCGATTCGGTAACCTGATGAACTCCGAGATCGTTGGTCGCCCGACCGATGTATCCTGGGCGTTTGTTTTCCTGCGGAACGCCGAATACGCCAAAATTCCCCGTCACCCGGCGCAGTTGTACGAGTCGCTGTCGTGTCTGGTCCTGTTCTTTATTATGATCTGGTTCTGGAACCGGAAAAAGGCCGCAACGCCCCCCGGCAGTCTGCTCGGTATTTTCCTGATCTGGATTTTCACACTACGTTTCCTGTACGAGTACCTGAAAGAAAACCAGGAAGCCTTCGAGAACACGATGGCGCTGAATATGGGCCAGATTCTGAGCATTCCGGCGGTGCTACTGGGTATTTACTTCCTGATTCGGAGTTCGCGGTTACCCGTTCCCGTTGTTACAGAGCCATCGAAGCGAGTTAAAAGTCAGCCATAATTCGCTGACCCCGATGGGTTCGGTTAAGATACTACTAGTTTCGGTAATCGGATTAGAGACAGATTCACGGAATAGCGCGTAAATTTGGTGATTCATCAAACACTTACGCGCTTACTTCGTGACTCTGTCTTTTTTGATTAATCGCCGACAGTGGCTGGCTGCCCTGCTCGGTCTTTCTTCGCTAACCACTCAGGCTCAGATCCCCGGTCGTCAGATGCACTGGACCGACAACGGCAATGCCTTTGCTGCCGTCGAACAGGGAAATCTGATAAAAACGGACATCCGGACAGGTCAGAAAACGACCTTGCTGGGTACTGATAAACTGCGTCGGTTCGGCTCCAGCGGCATGCCCGTCGTTGACTTCGCGTTTACGCCCGATAGCAGCCGACTCCTGATTTTCACCAACCCCGCCCGCGTCTGGCGCTACAACACCCGGGGAGATTACTACCTCATTGACCGGGCCACCGGCCAGAATAGGCAGTTGGGTACGGGGGCTGGTTCGTCCCGCCCCATGCAGTCGCTGATGTATGCCAAGCTCTCGCCGGATGGACGCAGCGTGGCCTACGTGAGTGAACACAACCTGTACGTAGAAGATATTGCCACGGGCAAGACTACTCAGCTAACCACCGATGGTACCCGCAAGCGGATCAACGGTACGTTCGACTGGGCGTACGAAGAAGAATTTGGCTGCCGGGATGGTTTCCGCTGGAGCCCGGACAGCAAACAGATCGCCTACTGGCAGATCGACGCGACCAAGATTCGGGATTACCTGATGCTGAACACCACCGATTCGGCTTACTCACACGTCGTGCCGGTC
>Ga0265780_10010740_pt1 | contig 10896 bp, 9 predicted proteins | sample P1T30metagenome_FD_192432 | JGI IMG/M metagenome (GOLD analysis project Ga0265780, IMG submission 192432) | Plant litter microbial communities from East Loma Ridge, Irvine, California - P1 T30 | ecosystem: Environmental > Terrestrial > Plant litter > Unclassified | place: USA: California... | reverse complement strand
ACCTTCGACAGGTGCTGTTAAGGTCCGTACTGTACGCTCAGGTCCCCAGAAAATATTTCAGTTGTTTCAAAACTGTTGAGGTCCGCAGCATTGCCTCAACAGACAGGAAGCGGAAGGTAGTATTCATGAGACCATGCATAGGATATTTTCGTCTCGTAGGCTGTCAGGATCTGAAAAGCGCACGCTCAGCTCATTTGATACGTAGGCAAGCATGTCTTTCGTTTGATGTTCGCCAGGGCAATGCGAGGCATCCGGAGAGCGCGACATGAAGATGGGTAATTTCCGAATTCGTGGGCGGTGTTGGTTTTCTTAAAAAATGTTTCGAGTTTGATGAGCGTTGTTGGGGTTCGACAAGTGGAGCTGCTTGGATGGATCCGAGGCAATGTTGGGTCTAGTACTACAGTCACCTGACTTGCCATACTCTAACAAGCTATCAGATTTTGACACTCAAGGTTCCATCGGTATCTTAGGTTGTTCTTCTCTTGGAGTGCACTTCGGCAGAACGAAGTGTGTCTTCGCCGAAATCTTCGAACACGAGACGGTCCGAAGCCTGCGTGCTGCGTCGTAATTGAAGGCGTCGCAAAACGCAATACAGCACCAAACCTAGCAGGATGTGCTGGGCACAACTGCAACGATGTGCTACGTTGTGCCGTGTCTATTCGGCACGTTGGAATTTAATCCAAGTGGAGCCAGTGAAGGAGAGTTGACGCAGGGAAAAGCACTCGGGCGGGCGCCACAATGCTCAGCCACCTCCCCGTCGCATCCGAGCCATCGATGATCCCTGAGTGAGCTTCGACCCGTTCCTGTGCGACCACCAACGTCATGAGCATTTCTCACAAACTCACCCCTCAAGCTCGCCTGCGATACGAGTGGTCACTTCTCTAGCGATCGCCCAGGGGCCCGTGTTCTGCCAGTCGCTGGATGCAGACGAACAGCCGCGCCGCGGACTCTGGCGATGCGTTTTCCAAGCCTTGCGATAGGGCAAAGTGGACAGCGGTACTTGGTCGTTGCGGATAACTGCATGGATGCTTTTGCAACACCTGCCAGTTGGAGTCGGAGGCAAAAGCCTGTTTTGCGTCGTGCTGGTCTGGTATCGTCTCTGCTCAGTGTCGCACAGTGGTACAACGTGTATCGACGATTGTACTGCGGCAAACTAAACATGCGTTTGCCTTCCAGCGTAACGGAGGTTGGCGCCAAGCTCATGCGTGTCTACACAGTGACGCAATAGGAAAAACCAGGCCTGGTCGTATTTTGTGAAGGTGCAGCTAATTCTTTTAGTGAAGGCAGCCGATTGGGCGGACTGCTCGTTTGCAGCAGACAGCTTAAAGACAGGGCTGGAGGAAACGGGAGCTCTTGCGCACGGTGAAAAGACAGCTGGGTGCCAGTGGGTGATCATCAGTCACTTGATCTCGCTCGTGCGCACGCTTTCGGTGGCTTCTGCATTCCTCGGGCCTTCCATTTCACCTTTCCCACTCCCGTCGCACCTGCCCGCTCCTGGCTCCCTCCCAGGACGTGAAAATCACGGCTTCGAAGTGCTCTATTGATTCCACGATTACCCACCTCCCTCGCGCCACATCCATTGAATCGACGACGACATGGCGAGGTCAACACTCACGTTGCTGCGCGCAGCTGCCATAGCTGCCCTTGCTACGCAAACAATTGCTCAGAAATGCTGTAAGATATCCCGGCTCGCGACAAACAAGCAATTACTTACACTGCTAGACTATCCTAATGGCAGCGAGGCGCCTAGTACGGAGAAGCCATGCTCAAACGGCAAAGGCGGTTCATCATGTTGCCCAGACACGTGGGAATGTCTTGACAACGGCCTATGCCATAACCCAAATGGCGACCTGTTCGGACGCTACAGCTGTACCGACAAGGACTGGGAAGCACCGGGCTGCGCGTCGAACATGTGCACCTACGGTACGGCCCGCTCGCCATATTGCAGTTGCGACATACTTACATGATTCAGATGGAAAAGCAGGTGGAGGAGAAGCTGTAACACAGTGCTCGAACCACGACAACCAATGGTGCTGCGATGCCGACCGCACCAATGTGAACTGCTGTCAAGAGTCTCCCGAACCACGTCCCTTCTTCAAGCTTCAAGACGGCAAGGCATACGCAACAATTGGTCGCAACCAGGCCGCGGACCAACCAAACGTCGCGACCTTCACTGGGCTTGCGTCTGGCTCAGGGGATAGCTCGCCATCGAAGACTTCTGCGCCCGTTTCGTCTGCTGCAGCCACCACCGCGCCGCCTTTTGAGTCGACCAGTATCAGCGTGTCCTCTGGACCAGCTGGCTTCGTAACGGTCAGCAGGATCATCACCGTAACGCCGTCTGCAGACCCCTCCGCCAGCGCTGCCAGCTCTGCCAACACGTCCGCTCCTTCTGGAGGCGGCGGCTCAAACTCGAAGCTCGGCGTCATCATCGGTTGCGCAGTCGGTATTCCGCTCGCTCTTGCGCTTGCCGGTATCATCATCTGGATGCTGCGCAAGCGTAGTGCGCAAAAGTCGAGCGCGTACAAGAACTCGCCAGAGCTAGATGGCAACAGCGTCGACTCACCTGGATTTGCCGGTGGCGCTGCCGCGAAGCAGGAGAAGTACAGGCACTCGCGACCAGGAACTACTGAAATCGATGGTGCCCCCGCTGGCCCTGGTCGCCCCATTTCGAACATTCCAGGCCACGCCGAACTCGACTCTGGAACAGGATTTGAGGCCGGTCACAACGCATACGGACCGGATACTGTTGGCCTTGGAGGCGGCAACGGTGACGGGCGATCAACGTGGGGCAGCGCACCACCTGGCTACTCTCCGGGCATGGCGCAGACGGGTTTCCATGCGCACAACGCATCCGAGCTGGACGGCACGAGCGTTATGCCAGTAATCAACGAGAAGGGGGAGGTACCCCAGCAATACCAGGCATACAGGCCACCGAACCCAGCTGCCGCGGAGCTGCCGACCGTAAAGACGCCGCCAGAGGATGTGGAGAAGCAGTTGTAGAACAACAACAAAAATCAGAAGGTGTTTCGGGAGTACATACGAGGGCAATGTCTGTTCAGGATTTCTCAGACGCGCCGCGAGCGCGAGTGCACAAGAGTGCCATGTACATATAAAGAGGGGGCTTCTACATTCGGACGAGAGCTGAGATACCATTTTCTTGTAATGATGACACAATTCAATTAGCAAACAGAAACTAGACACTACACGAGTAACTGCACGTGTACTATTGCTTCAATTGCTGATAACTGGGGTGAGGTACAAGGGCGTGGGGTAGAAGGCGCGAGTCACGGCGCGCTTCGGCATGTCGTCAGCCCTCGCGCCCTCAAACTGGGGATGTGGAGCCCTTCATAAGCATCGAGATAGGCGCGTCGCAACCACCATTGCCGCGTCCCTATAATTCTTATACACACCCCACTCCCCTACCGACTTCATCAACGCATCCTACATCTCTAGACACAATGAAGTACCTCCCCGACGAAATCATCCTCTCCATCATCTCATGTAAGTCCGAGCTGCATCTCACCACCCACCCCACCTAACACCTCCCAGATCTCGAGCCCTCGGAACTCGTCAACGTCCAACACGTCTCGCGCCAATTCCTCGCCCTCTCGCGCGACAACAATCTCTGGAAAACACTCTGTTTCTCGCACTCGGTCGCCGAACGACGCCGGCGCCGCCTCGAGGTCGCCTCCGACATCGACCCCCGCCTCGCGGAACTCATTACCGCGGCGAATAATTTGTCCAGCGCGTTTGATACGAGTGTGCATGATCCGGGCGCGCCGAGTGCCGAGGTGCAGCAGGAGCGCAATAGGGAGAAGAGGTGGGAGGCGCTGAGGACGAATTGGGACCCGAGCTATCCTGAGGAGAAGGTCGACTGGTATCGCGATTTTGTGGAGAGACATGCGCCGCAGAAGATTGGCTGGTTTCAAGATGTGGGGGAAGTGAAGGAGGAGGAGGATGCGAGGGGCGAGGCTACGGGCGCGGGCGTGTTGTTTGATAGTGAGGGTACGGCGGATAAGTTGGTTGCGCCGATGGATGATGGGAGAATCTGCGTGTGGGATGCAAGAGCGAGCAGTGAGCGACAAGGCAAGATTGTGGCCAAGACGGATATAGGGGTGTTGGCGGACAGAGGGGCAGATTTGGATTACGAGACGAGGAGAAGACAGAGTCGTGCGATTATGACGGAGACGGGGGCAGTCGAGTGTGTGAGCATTGATAGCACGTTGAACAAGGGCTTCTTTGCGGTTATGAATGTGCTGAATGAGGTGGATTTGAACACGCTCAAGGTAGTCTCCAGGACGCCGTATCCGTTTCCGATCACTGCGCTGTCCGAGGCGCATCACCGCACGCCGTTGACTGTGGGCACAAATTGGACGTTACATCTTCACGATACGAGAAAGCCCCCCGCGCCATCATCAACGCGATGTGAACTAATCGGCGGCTCGACATGCCCCTCCTTCTCGCGCCTCGAAACTGGCGACTTTGGCGGGCACGTTTCCCTCTCCCAGCCGGGCGCCCTCTCCATTCTCCATCTCCCCACCGCCCGCGACTGGGACGGCAATGGCGACATCTGGGTCGGCGGGCGCTTTACCAGCCTGCTAAACTTCGACCGGCGCTTCTTCCCACGTCTGCGCGGCACCGTACACTCGGGCGCCCGCCTGTCCTGTCTAACCTCCACCCCCCTCCCCTTCATACCCCAAAGCCTGCGCGTCAACTCCCCTCCCGCCTACCTGCGCGACGCCAAACTCACGCCAGGCCACACCCTCATCACAGCCGGCGAGTACAAAGGCAAAGGCTCGCTAGAACTGTACGGCCTCAGCGCCGAGCCAACACGCAGCATCAATTCCAGCGACAGCCGCACGACGCGCAATCCCCAAGCATGCTACCAGAACCGGCAGACGGCGAGCAGTTCCAAACTCCTCGCCGTCGCGCCGCATGGCACGCGCATCGTCTTCTCCGACGGCGACGGCAATCTCAAATGGGTCGAGCGCGACGGCTCCACGCCCGTCCGCCAGTTTAATATCAACCCCCCTGCACCCACGCCCGCAGAGCAAACCATGACGAACCCCCTCCAGGGCGATGTCGAGGGCGATATTGTGCAGAAGATTTTGCCGACGACGAGGGGTGGTGGGGGGAAGAGTGATCTCGTGCTCTGGACGGGCGATGGGAAACTGGGCTTGTTGGGGTTTGGGCGCGAACCGCCGTTTGATGGGGATGTTTTTGAGGATGCGGTGGAGGAGCAGGGGGAGAAGGGCAGGGAAAGGGAGTATGGGGAGGGGATGAGGAGGGCGTTGGAGATGCAGGCGAGGGAATTGAGGTGGTTGAGGGGGTATGGGCTTTGAGTGGTTTGTGGAGTATTTCTGTCATGTCATGTACTCGGTCATGAGATAGGGTGGTCGCTCCTTCCTTCACGTCTACTGCCAAGATTTAGCGGATGTTCTCGGCTCTTACCTAGGTCACTCGAACACACTCATGGTCAATCCATGCTCAAATATGCATTTTCAACCTACTGCCATGTTATTAGCTTTTACCTTTGAATTGATTTCTGCCTATTGTTCAAGTGCGTCTTGATGTTCCTATTCCTTTAACCTCAAGGTCACTTGCGGGCTATGGTATGAGTGACAACCTTGGTCAAAGTTGAACATCATGTGTTGGGGTTCACGTCTCACTCTTGCCTTCACTTAGACATGTGTAGAGGCAAAACTTAGCGGCTTTATGAAATCATCTTCTTGCTTTCATACTGATTCCTTACTGTATACTTTTTTACAAGATTACGGACTATCATATATACACAGTAACATCTCGATCCCAGGAATTGCAAGGACAATATGGAAGCCAACGTCAAGACAGTTGATGCTTTCACTGAGTCGAGCTCTGCTGAAAATCAGTCAGCTCAGACTGAAAAGAACACTCTGGGTTTCTTCTCGCTACCGGCCGAGCTGAGGAACAAGATCTACGAGCTCATCTTCGAGCACAAAGATCCCATATTCGTCGCCCAGCACGAGCACCCAGCCAATATCCATCTCGTTACTTATCGCCGCATCACCGATCAAAACGACGGCCTAGCCCATCCTCGTGGATTGCGCATGCAAACCGTGCCTGGCACGCCATGCGTCAGAGTTTACCAACCCGGCATCCCTCTCTTCCTCGCGAGCCGCAAAACATACGAAGAAGCGTCCTCGGTCTTTTAGACAAACAACAACTTCTCCGTGACAAACAGTTGCACGCGCTGGCTCGAGGTTGGTAGTGGCCCATCCGGCCTGCACTCAGTGATGCGCTGGCTGCAAAAACTGGGCACTCGCGCGCGATTGCTTCGACGGCTCGAGGTCGATGTCGATGTCGATATATTCTTCTCGTCAAAGAAAAGCCTTGATTGGATACCCATGGCCGACGAACTTCTGGATCTTTGGCCCCTACTGGAATTTCTGTGGCGCAATGACTTGCGCTTGGATTTGAGTGTTTTGGGCGCTGCGAGAGCGAGGTCGAAGATGGTGCTTACCATACGACCTCAAGAGCGAATAGTCCTATCAGTATCGATCTTAATAGATCTGCGCTGAACGCCGCCATTGCGTCCTTGAACCGCGACGATCTTGGGTTGAAAGTTCATGCACGCTTGATATTCCAGATAGCTGTGAGACTGGATGGCTCGGGCGGCGTAGTTACTTTCTTCTCGACGGCAGCGGGTGGCTCACGTGAGTCAACGAAGCCGGGCTTGGCTCCTTATGGGTTTCAGGCGGCGCGAGAGAGATACCTTGATAGGACAAAAAGGGGGTACAGCGAGTACACGGATGGCTTCCGGCGGTTTGTCGTTGAGAATGGCAGATGTGTGTGGGGGTCGAATGAATGTCCGACGCTGTCAAGTATGCCACCTCACTTGCGCCAGCGTATCATCAAGTACACGCAGTCCGAGGGATAGGAAAATGCGGTATCTTTATTTACATTTGCACACCACTTAGTGATACACTTGACGTCCTGAGATAGGGTGGGCGCTCCTTCCTTCACAAGTGCTGCCAAGATTTAGCGGCTGCCCCAAGACCTTCTCAGTGCCTCAAAAACTTTTACCTCCAATTAATTCTCATACAAGTATTTATATTTTCTTGCTGTTAGGTCATCATACGTATGATCTACTACTTTGCTAAACATATACTGTCACGCAACGCGCGTGACGATTTTCTGCCTCTCGTCTTGCACTCGCGAATCTTCTCCCGTCGCCATTTAAATTTCATGTGCAGTTTCGCCTTCTTCACCGACGCACCGACGTCAAGATGACCATGAGTGACTATGGTAGTCAAATTCTACTACCATGGATCCTGCTTCACGTCTCGCTCCTGTCTTCGCATCCTTCTGCTTTTACTTATCTGTTTCATCTTCATGAACTTTCATCTTCGCTCCACGTAACATCGTCAATGGCTGACTTGGCGCGTGGAGGGGAGGTATGCAGATGGCTGACTTGCAGATCGTGACTTCCTATGTCATTGGAGCTTAGAGTTACTATTCAAAGGCTCGAACTTCACTCTTCTGAACACCACGAGGCATTGACATGACTGCTGTGTTTCAAGTTACTGGAATTTTGACTGCAGCGGTGTTTTCTTACATCACCGCATCCTTCCATGCTCGAATCCTGGACGCGCAATGTGGCCTCATATCGTCTTGAATGTACAACCAGCTTCAATCGCGGTCATGAATGTACAGAGTATCTAGGTATATAGTCGCCGATTGTAAGACTTTGCAGCTTACACAACAATGGCGACAGACACGATACCAGAACCACAGACAATGCGCCCAACTTTGGCAGCTGAACATGGAGAAGGTCATTTTGGGTTTCTGTCACTTGCGCCAGAAGTGCGAAACCAAGTCTATGAGGCGCTTTTCGAACATACTGAGCCGCTGCGCATTGCCGATACTGACGGCTATGGCGTACGGTTGCACCGCTACCTCCTCGAGGGGAGTAGTCGACTAGAGTTCTCCAGTAAGTATCTAACCGCCAATTTGTATATAGCGCTAACTAAACAGAGCACCCTCGCCACGCACTCACCAAGATAACCGATCTCAAGGGTGCGCATCAGCCAGGAATTGCGCTTCTATGTGCTTGCCGCCAAATACATGAGGAAGCAGCGTCCATCTTCTACAAGCGAAACGTCTTTCGCGTTAGCTGGCATCGATCTTGGACTAAAAACGGGTCGGATACCAACGGCAAATTTTTTCTCCGGGGATCTATACCTTGGCTAAAGGCCTTGGGCATCCATGCTTCCATGCTCCGAAAAATCGAGATTGATCTCAGCTGTCTCTGTGCAAATCGCTGCTGGCATGAGCCCCAAGGAAGGAGCATTTGGCCTCATACACCCCAGGACCTGACAGAGCTGATTGAGGTCGGGCCTCTTCTACGACTCATATGGAGCAAAACACTGAACAGGCTGAAAGTGGAGTTTGTGAAGTCTAGAGGACTTCGGCAAGGTTGTCAGTCGTGGTTTACAGTCCACAAGCCGGACAATGGATGCAACATAGTTGCCTTAAACAAGCTGTTTACCACCATTCGCGTGGACGAAGTCAACTTCAAGCGCTATTGGCGTACGATAGGGCACATTGGCCTTCAAAGAGATGGGTCTGGTGGAGCCATGGCATTCCGAACCATCAGAGGTGCCGGTGGAGACCCTGTTGGCTGGGGCATTGGCCGCTGGGGCATTGGCGGCAACACAAGAGAGCTGAGAGGTGATGACGCCCATTATTTCGCGACCAGTATCAGCTTTTTCGAGGCCATTCCCGGATCGCATGTACGGATGCTCGAGCGAGAAAGTCCGAACTTATTATTAATTGACGAAAGAAGCCTCAACCTCATATTCTCGTATGGATCAACTTACCAAGTCCAAAAGACTATTAATCTCGATATTCCAGTAGACCTTATAAGCCTGACCAACATAATGTTGGTGAATAGGGCCTGGAGCGAAGCGACTCAGTGCTACCTGCAAGTACAAACGTACAAGTTCGAGATCACCAACACCAACGGTATGAAAAGACTTTATCAGTGGTTGCGAAGCCCATTCTTCCTGTCCAGACACCACATGGAGGTCACTTATAAGCCTACTGCGTCTAACCCGCTCACTTACTCGGCTCGTCTTGTGCGTATTGCTGGCATGCAGGTCATCCTTGGCTTCAAGACGAACAACATGGAGGATGTGCGCTTCGATCTGGTCAAGCTCATTGAAGCCACACTCATACTGAAAGGAGACTGTACGGTCATTGTAAGGCCTCGAGACGTAGCACTCAGTAACACATTCACACTTGCCAAGCTTCGAAGCGATGCTATGCTTGCTTGGCCAATTGTTCAATCTGAGTGGAGCAAAAAATGCCCCGAAATCTGGATGAACGGGCTTGGTAAGATTATTAAAGTCGAGGACGGCGGAGCTTTTTTCAGAGAGGATGAACACGACTATGCTGACACACACGAAATAAGAGTCACGGCGAATGTCGACCCAAATGGTCTCAGGAGTCTGGAACTCGCCACTTCTTTGAAACAACTATTCCCGCATCCAGGGTCATCCTACGAACTGCTTGTGTGGTTGAGGGATGATTTCAGAGGTGGAACAGAGCCGGAGCTGGAGTGGACACTGAGCAATTCATGTGGAGACAGAAGTACAAGGAAGCTATTGGGTGTGATTCCAATCGTTGGAGTGAATGGACGAGATGGAACTGAGTTTCTACCTAATTAGATAGGGCTGGCGCCTACATGTTCTCATGAGTGAATTGCTTCGCCTTGTCAATGACCGTGCACCCTCTCTCGAGTATGATATAAGTGAAATTGCTTTGCCTTGTCAACAACCGTGCACCCCCTCTCGAGTACTTATCATTCTCGCGCCACCCCTGGTGTCAAGTATCCTTCCAACATCCGTTCAAAGGATCTCTACTCTGGACTCAACTCGACCCGCCCCTGCGCTAATCATGGCGTCCGATTCGATGCCAAAGATCCCCCTCCGGATCGCCGATGGCGTCTCAAAGCCGGCAGACAGTCAACGTGCTTCGTTTCTCGATTTACCTGGAGAGATCAGAAACCGCATATACGACTTTGTGCTCAAGGAAGACGAGCCACTTCGGATTACTGGAACCCCGCCATCTTCAAGACATTCATATTATCCACCACCAGTACTGGCAGCGAGCTACAACATGAAGTCAAGTTTACGTCTATTCAAGACTTGTCGAGCGATTTATCACGAAGCTTCTTCGAGGTTCTTCTACAACAACATGTTCGTTGTCTCGAAGCCGCAGTATCGCCATGATCCAGCTGGGAAGTTCATTGATTTCATCGGAGCGACATGGCTAAGGTCACTCGGGTCTTGTATCCATGCGCTCTCGAAGGTTGTCATCGATCTGGACACTCTCTGTTCTCCAACTTGTTCTGTTGGCTACTATACTCTGGACTGTTGGGACGTATTCTATAAAGAGGACGCACTGATTGAAGTAGACTCACTTTTGCATGCCTTATGGCTCATGGGAGTAGCTCCTCGAGTAGAGGTGGTTCAGCCCAAAGGAGAAGCATATCAAAACTTCCAAGCTTGGGTGAACTCACCGTCAGCCGACTTCGATTGTGATTCTGTCAAAATCACTGAGGTACTGAACACTCTCATTGAGGACCAGCTTGGTCTGCGCAAGTTTGGTCGAATGTTAGGCGGGGTTGGTATCAAGCGTGACGGAACTGGGGGCGCTGTCCATTGGGCAAAAATCCCGGTCCCTGTACAACGGATGTACGGGCAATGGCCATTCAACTACCGACCTTTTCGAAATTTCAAGACTCATTTCATTTCATCTGATGACGGAAGGCAGTTACAGTGGCGCCCTGTGGCCCCGTCATTCATGGGACTTCCAGAGGACGTACGCGAAATGATCTATCACTACGCAATGGCA
>Ga0265780_10010739_pt1 | contig 10896 bp, 8 predicted proteins | sample P1T30metagenome_FD_192432 | JGI IMG/M metagenome (GOLD analysis project Ga0265780, IMG submission 192432) | Plant litter microbial communities from East Loma Ridge, Irvine, California - P1 T30 | ecosystem: Environmental > Terrestrial > Plant litter > Unclassified | place: USA: California... | reverse complement strand
GCCGTGACGGCCAGCGGCGAGGCCGCGATCGCGAAGCAGCACGCCAAGGGCAAGATGACCGCCCGCGAGCGCATCGACGGCCTGCTCGACCCCGGCTCGTTCGTCGAGCTCGACGAGTTCGTCCGGCACCGCACCCACGCCTTCGGCATGGAGGCCAAGCGTCCCTACGGCGACGCGGTCGTCACGGGCACCGGCACGATCCACGGACGCCAGGTCGCCGTCTACTCGCAGGACTTCACGATCTTCGGCGGCTCGCTCGGCGAGGTCGCCGGCGAGAAGATCATCAAGGTCATGGAGCTCGCCCTCAAGACGGGCGTGCCCATCATCGGCATCCTCGACTCCGGCGGGGCGCGCATCCAGGAGGGGGTGGTCGCCTTGGGCAAGTACGGCGAGATCTTCCGCCTCAACACCCGCGCCTCCGGCGTGATCCCCCAGATCTCGCTGATCATGGGCCCGGCGGCGGGAGGCGCGGTGTACTCCCCCGCGCTCACCGACTTCGTGATCATGGTCGACAAGACCAGCCACATGTTCGTCACGGGCCCCGACGTCATCAAGACCGTCACCGGCGAGGACGTCGGCTTCGAGGAGCTCGGCGGCGCGCTCACCCACAACAAGGTCAGCGGCGTCTCGCACTACCTCGCGAGCGACGAGGACGACGCCCTCGACTACGCCCGCTCGCTGCTCTCGTACCTGCCCGACAACAACCTGTCGGAGCCGCACGTCTTCGAGACGTCGGTCGAGCTCGAGACGACGGACGACGACCGCCAGCTCAACACGCTGATCCCCGACAGCCCCAACCAGCCCTACGACGTCATGACGGTCATCGAGCACGTCGTCGACGACGGCGAGTTCCTCGAGGTGCAACCGCTCTTCGCGCCGAACATCGTCATCGGCTTCGGCCGCGTCGAGGGGCGCTCCGTCGGCGTCATCGCCAACCAGCCGTCCGCCATGGCCGGCACCCTCAACATCGAGGCGGGCGAGAAGGCCAGCCGGTTCGTGCGGTTCTGCGACGCCTTCGGGATCCCCGTCCTCACCCTCGTCGACGTGCCCGGCTACCTGCCCGGCACCGACCAGGAGTGGACCGGCGTCATCCGCCGCGGCGCGAAGCTGCTCTACGCGTACGCCGAGGCGACCGTGCCCCTCGTCACGGTGATCACGCGCAAGGCCTACGGCGGCGCCTACATCGTCATGGGGTCGAAGCAGCTCGGCGCCGACATCAACCTCGCGTGGCCGACGGCCGAGATCGCCGTCATGGGCGGCCAGGGCGCCGTCAACATCCTCTACCGCACCGAGATCAAGGCCGCGGAGGCCGCCGGCGAGGACGTCGCCGCGGTCCGCGCCCGTCTCGCCAGCGAGTACACGTACAACGTCGCGAGCCCGTTCCTCGCCGCCGAGCGCGGCGAGCTCGACGGCGTCATCGAGCCCGCCGCGACGCGGGTCGCCGTCGTCAAGGCGCTGCGGGCCCTCCGCACCAAGCGCGCCGACCTGCCGCCCAAGAAGCACGGGAACATCCCCCTGTGAGCGGGCGCCACGCCGCGGGCGACTCCGCAGCAGGGCCCCTCGACGACGCGGTGCTCCGCGTCGTCGCGGGCTCTCCCACGCCGGAGGAGCTGGCCGCGGTCACGGCCGTGCTGACGGCTCTCGAGGCCGAAGCCGCCGCGCAGGTGCGGACGACGCCCCGGCCGCCCCTCGCCTCCGGCTGGTCCGCCCGGTCGGCGCGCCTGCGCCGGCCGCTCGACCGCGGGCCCGGTCGCTGGCGCAGCTTCTCGGGCTGATCCCCCGGTCTCGCCGTCGGGCCCGTATCGCCGTGCCCCTGTGTCGCGCCCGTGTCGTACCCCGGCGGCGTACCCCTCCCCGAGGCGGTGCGCACGCCACCCCCCGGTTCCTGCCCGCCCCGAACGGGGGTAGAAGACCTCGGAGCCCCCTGGCTGTCCCCCTAAATGACGACTTTGCGCCGCGGGCCCCGGACGACATAATCGGTAGTGCTAGGTGCCTCTCCATGAGTCGCACCACCGATCGGGAGCTGACTAGGGTAAGCGAGTTCTCGATCGGCGGCGGGTCAGGGCGACATTCGGGTTGCCGCCCTGATCCGGGATATCTCCCATGGGGGCCAGACGGGTGTCTGGTCCCCTTTCCCGTACCCGGGCGCACGACAGCCCCCGTCGCCGGGTGCCAGGCGGCCCCGCAGCCGCGTCCCCCGACGGCGACGCGCACCGCGCGTCCGTCAGCGGACGAGCGGTCCCCCGTCGTCGGCGTCGTCGCGGGCGTCCGAGGCGTCAGGCCCTTCCGCAGCGTCGGGCTCGGCGGCACGGACGACCCCGTCGGCTCGGCGCGGGATCTGCAGCCAGAGCAGGACCTCGTCGTCGTCGTCGTCCTCGTCCGCCTCGGCGGACACGCCCCTGCCGAGAGCGCTCGAGCTCAGGTCGGGCGACCCGAGACCGACCACGGACACGGCGTGGTCGCCGCCGCCCACGGTCCGGACGATGAGCTTGTCCGCCCGCGAGCCGCGCAGGGCCTCCGCCAGCACCTGGTGGATGCGGCGCAGCTCGTCCGCGGGCACGTCGTCGATGCCCCCCTCGTCGAGCAGGCTGACCTCGGCCCCCCGGCGTCGCGCCGCCATCACCTCGCGCCGGACGTCGTCGTCGAGGAGGCGCCTCCCCCGGATCTCGTCCCGGATCGCGCCCTCGAGGTGCAGGCTCTCCTGCCGCTGCTCCGGCGAGAGGTCGCCGGCCTGCGACACGATCGCCTGGAGCATGGGGCGCGCGGTGCGACCGGTCTGCAGGAGGCGGTACTGGCGCTCGTTGACGTGCGCCTCCTGGGCCGCCTGCCAGTCGGCGGCCTCGTGCTCGGCCAGGATGAACTCCCGGGTCTCGCGGCCGGCGCGGGTCAACGTGGACGAGATGGCGTGCGAGAAGGCCACCCAGCTGACGCTCCCGACGATGCCGAGGTCGGCGATGCCGGAGAAGCCCGCCCACGAGACACCGTGGACGGCGAGGAAGCCGACGCCGAGCCAGGCGAAGCCCTGCCGCCGCCTCGTCGACACGATGACCATCAGGGTGCCCACGGCCGCGACGTACCAGGTCGCGTAGCCGTTCTCGGCCGCCGGGTCGAGCACCGACGTGACGACGAGCGGCACGACGATGCTCACCGCGAGCGCGAAGGCCGCCGCCCACACCGGCAGGACCGGCTGTCGGCTGGGCCAGAGGACGACGGCCGTGACGACGGCGTAGAGGACCATGCACGCGATCACGGGCACGGGGTCCGCGACTCGTCCGAGCGAGACGGCGCCCAGCACCAGGTGGTAGCCGGAGAACACGGCCGCGAGCGAGACGATGAGCCAGCGGGGGACGGTGACCCTCATGGCCGCTCCTCCGCCGAGGGGCCGACGACGAGCCCTGCCGGCCACATGATGCGGACGACCGTGCCCTGGCCGGGACGCGAGTCGATGCAGGCGCGTCCGCCCGCGTTGGCCACGCGCTCGACGATCGAGACGCGCACGCCGAGCCGCTCCTCGGGCACCGAGGCGAGGTCGAAGCCCGCCCCGTCGTCTCCGACCTCGACGAGCACCCCGGCGTCCCCCGTGCGCTCGAGCGCGACCCAGCGGTGCACCGAGCCGGGCCCGGCGTGCTGGGCGCTGTTGACCAGCGCCTGTGCCGCCGCGCTGACGAGCGCCTCGGCGGCGGTGGTGGGCACGACACGGTCGTCGGACTCGTCGGCGCGCACGTCGACGTCCGAGCCGGTCGCCTGCACGGCGTCGAGGAGCCGCTCCCGGAGACTGCCGAGGGTCGTCGTCGATTCATCGAAGGGCGTCGCGGCGGCGGCCGAGGTGAGGTGGGCCATCGCGTTGCGGGCCATCGTCGTGGCCAGCACCCGCTCCTCCGGGGTGTAGGCCCTCGCGGCCTGGATGAACGTGGTCAGCACGCTGTCGTGCACGATGGCGTCGACCTGCACGCGCTCGAGCTCGGTCGCGTGCTCGCGGATGGCGCCCGAGTAGCGGGCAACGGCCGTCGCCTGGGCCGCGTCGACGGCCGCGCTGGCCTGCCGGAGGATGAGCACGAGCACGAGCACGGCCCCGCCGAGCAGGATCGCGTAGGTGGAGTCCAGGGTCGCCCGCGTGACCGACTCCCCGCCGCCCGACGGCGTGAGCCGGATGAGGCCGTAGACGACAGGGACGGCGACCGAGTAGCCGATCGCGATCCCGGCCGAGAAGGCGTACGCCGCCGCGGCGGTGGCCACCGTGCAGAGGTACCAGAGCCACGGCACCCCGACGAGCACCTGGTCGGGGTCGACGACCGCCACGGGCCAGGTGATGAGGGCGACGAGGTACGACACGGCGAGCACGGCGCAGGCCGTCTCGACACCGCGCACGACGACGCTCGCGACGCCGACGGCCACGACGGCGCCGAGCATGCCGAGGCCGATCACCCAGGCCCACGCGGCCTGCATGACCCCGATCTGGGCCAACGTCGTCGGCAGAGCCTGCACGCCGAAGATCAGCCCGGCGAGGGCGATGACCCGCCCGAGCACCTTGTCGAAGAGCGCACGGCTGATCGGGTTGCGCGCGGAACGCGACGGCGGCGCCGGCGCCGCCGGGAGGGGGTCAGCGACCATCGCCGCCGTCCGCGTCGAGGCCCGGCAGGATGCCGTCCTCGACGGCGCGGCGGAGCAGGTCGACCTTCGTCGGCGCCGGGCGGCCCACCTCGACGTACTTCACCCGGATGCGGTCGAGGTACTCGCGTGCGGTCGAGTAGCCGATCCCGAGCTGCTGGGCGGCGAGCTTGAGGGGCAGCCCCGAGGCGTACAGGTGCAGGATCTCGCGCTCGCGCCGGCCGAGCTGCGCCTTGGCGAAGTCGCGGTCGGCGTCGATGGCGCTCGCCCACTCGAGGTTGTTCAGCACGTCGCCGCGTGCGACGGTCGCGACGGCGGCCATCACCGTCTTCGTCGCGGACGACTTCGGGATGACCCCGGCCGCCCCGGCCGCGAGCGCCTCGCGGACGCTGGCCACCCGGTCGGCGATGCTGTGGACGAGGACGGCCGACCCCGTCGCCTGGACCCGCTTCACGTTCTCGGTCACCGTCGACCCGTCGCCGAGCGAGAGATCGAGGACGACGACGTCGACCTCGCGGCCCGCGAGCGACTCGACGAGCTCCTGCACGCCCGCGGCGGTGAGCACCACGTCGAAGCCCTCGTTCTGGCACGCGGCCTGGATGCCCAGCCGCACCGACTCGTGGTCGTCGACGATCGCGACGCGGACGGGAGCTGTGGTGCCGGGCGCCGGGGCGCCCGTCGAGGTGTCGGTCACGGTGGTCCTCCATGTCTCGTGCGACCCGGTCCCTGAACCCGGGTCGTCAACGTGGTCATCGTAACGTGACGCCCCGTCAGCGACGGAGCAGCCTGACCACCGTCTCGACGTGGTGGGTGCTGGGGAACAGGTCGAACGCCCGCAGCGCGTCGACGTCGTACCCGTGGTCACGGAACAGGGCGAGGTCGCGGGCGAGGGCGACCGGGTCGCAGGCGACGTAGACGACCTGCGCGGGGGCGAGCTCGGCGATGCCGTCCACGACGGGCCGCCCGGCACCGGACCGCGGCGGGTCGAGCACGACGGTGGCGGAGCGGAACCTGTCGCGCTCGGCCGCCGACGCCTGGGCGGCGGCCTGCCGCACCCAGCGGTCGACGCGGGCGGTGACCGCCGAGGCGCCGAGCCAGTCGGCGAGGTTCTCGGACGCGTGCTCGGTCGCGCGCTCGTCGCTCTCGACGCTCGTGATGCGCACGCTGCTGCCGAAGGCGTCGCCGACGGCCGCGGCGAGCAGCCCGACGCCGCCGTAGAGGTCGAGGTTCGCCGCCCCCGGCTCGAAGCGCGCGGGGTCGACCATCTGCTGCACGGCGGTCGTCAGGGTCTGGGCGGCATGGCGGTGCACCTGCCAGAAACCGCGGTCGTCGAGCTGGAACGTGCGCTCGCCGACGACCTCGGTGACCGTGCTGGGGGCCTGCTTCCCGATGATGAGGCGCGCACCTCCCGTGGCGGGGGCGAGGACGTCGACGTGCTCCTCGCCGGGGAACGTCTCGGCGAGAGGGGCGGCCTCGGCGACCTCGGGCGTCGCGAGCGGCAGGTCGGCGACCCGCACGACGCGGTGCGACCGGGCGGCGTACTGGCCGGGGCGCCCCTCGTCGTCGAGGTGCAGGCGCACCCGGGTGCGCCAGCCGGTGCCGCCCCGCTCGTCGTCGCCGGGCAGCGCCTCGACCGTGAGCGTCACCTGCTCGACGTCGAGGCCGCCGGTCCGCGTGAGGGCGTCCCGCACGACCTGCGACTTGAGCTCGCGCTGGTGCGCGAGCTCGATGTGGCCGAACTCGGCGCCGCCCGCGCGGTCCTCGGGACGACGGTCGACGGAGGCCGCCGCCCACACGTGCTCGCGCCGGTGCGGACTCGCCTCGACGACCGAGACGGTCTCCGCACGCCAGAACGACTTCTTGCGGTCGTCCGTGACGCGGGCCAGCACCGTCTCGCCCGGCAGCGTGTCCGACACGAACACGACCCGCCCGTCGAGTCGAGCGACCGAGATGCCCCCGTGTGCGATGCCCGTCACGTCCAGTTCGACCTCGCGGCCCAGCATGTCTCCCATGCTCCGAGTCTGACAGGCTGACGGACATGACCGTTCCCCTCTACCTGGCCAGCACCTCCCCCGCGCGCCTCGCGCTGCTGCGCGCCGCGGGCGTCGAGCCCGTGCTCATCAGCCCGGGCGTCGACGAGGAGGCGGCGGTCGCGACGGCCGAGGAGGCTGCGGGACGCGCCCTCACCGCCTCGGAGACCGTCTCCCTGCTCGCGCGGGCCAAGGCCGAGGCCGTCCTCGACGTCACGGTCGACGGCGCCCCGCTCGACGGTCTCGTGCTCGGCGGCGACAGCGCGTTCGAGTTCGACGGCCAGGTGCACGGCAAGCCGCACGAGCCCGCCCTCGCCCTCGACCGGTGGCGCCGCATGGCCGAGATCGGCCGGGGCACGCTGTGGTCCGGCCACTGGCTGGTCGACCACCGCGGCGGAGCGCCCCGGGCGGACGCCGCGTTCCCGTCCGGCGGAGCGGGCGCCGTCGCCAGCGCCGAGCTCGTCTTCGCCGACGACCTCGAGCCCGAGGAGCTGGCGGCGTACGTCGAGACGGGCGAGCCCCTCGAGGTCGCCGGCGCCTTCACGATCGACGGCCGCGCCTCCGCCTTCATCACGCACATCGAGGGGACGCCGAGCGCCGTGGTCGGTCTCTCGGTGCCCGTGCTGCGCTCGCTCGTGCGCGGATTCGGGGTGCCGTGGCACGAGCTGTGGACGTCGCCGACAGCTGGCTCCTTGTAGGAGTCCTCACGCGCCTCCCGCGTGTTTTCGTGCACGTCAGCCAAAGGCGGCGGCGAGAGGCGCAATAGGGTGGGGGACTATGCCGTCCATCAGCAAGGTCCTCATCGCCAACCGTGGAGAGATCGCGGTCAGGGTCGTCCGCGCCGCCCGCGACAGCGGCATCGCGAGCGTCGCCGTCTACGCCGACCAGGACAGGGACGCCCAGCACGCCCGCCTCGCCGACGAGGCCTACGCGCTCGGCGGCACCACGAGCGCCGAGACCTACCTCGTGATCGACAAGATCCTCTCGGTCGCCCGCCGCTCGGGCGCCGACGCCGTGCACCCCGGCTACGGCTTCCTCGCCGAGAACGCCGACTTCGCGCGTGCCGTCACGGCGGCCGGCCTCGTCTGGATCGGCCCTTCCCCCGAGGCCATCGAGCAGCTCGGCGACAAGGTCAGCGCGCGCCACATCGCCGAGCGCGTCGGCGCACCCCTCGCCCCCGGCACCCTCAACCCCGTCTCGGGCGCCGACGAGGTGCTCGAGTTCGTCGACCAGCACGGGCTGCCCGTCGCGATCAAGGCGGCCTTCGGCGGCGGCGGTCGCGGCCTCAAGGTGGCCCGCACCCGCGAGGAGGTGCCCGAGATGTTCGACTCGGCCACCCGCGAGGCCGTCGCCGCCTTCGGCCGCGGCGAGTGCTTCGTCGAGAAGTACCTCGACCAGCCGCGACACGTCGAGACCCAGTGCCTCGCCGACGCGCACGGCAACGTCGTGGTCGTGTCGACGCGCGACTGCTCGCTGCAGCGCCGTCACCAGAAGCTCGTCGAGGAGGCGCCCGCCCCGTTCCTGACCGAGGCCCAGACCACCGCCCTCTACGAGTCGTCCAAGGCGATCCTCCGCGAGGTCGGCTACGTCGGCGCCGGCACCTGCGAGTTCCTGATCGGCAAGGACGGCACCGTGTCGTTCCTCGAGGTCAACACCCGTCTGCAGGTCGAACACCCCGTGTCGGAGGAGGTCACCGGCATCGACCTCGTCCGCGAGCAGTTCCGCCTCGCCGAGGGCGGCGTGCTCGACTACGACGACCCCGAGCCCCGCGGCCACTCGTTCGAGTTCCGCGTCAACGGCGAGGACGCCGGCCGCGGCTTCATGCCCGCTCCGGGCCCCGTCCACGTCTTCAAGGCGCCCGGCGGCCCCGGCGTCCGCGTCGACAGCGGCGTGCAGGCCGGGGACGAGATCAGCGGCTCGTTCGACTCGCTGCTCGCCAAGCTGATCGTCACCGGCTCGTCGCGCGAGGACGCCCTCGAGCGCTCGCGCCGGGCCCTCGACGAGTTCGAGGTGGCGGGCCTGCCGACCGTCCTGCCGTTCCACCGCGCCATCGTGCGCGACCCGGCGTTCGCGCCGGAGGACGGCGAGCCGTTCTCGATCTACACCCGCTGGATCGAGACCGAGTTCGTCAACGACATCCCTGCGTGGAGCGGCGAGGCCGAGCCTCCCCGGCCCGACGACGAGCGCACCACCGTCGTGGTCGAGGTCGGCGGCAAGCGCGTCGAGGTGTCGCTGCCGGCCGGTCTCGGTGCCCGCACCGCGCCTCCTGTCGCCGCCCCCCGCCGTCGCGGCGCAGGTCGCGGCGCCGTCGTCACGGCCACGGGCGCCGAGGTGAAGTCGCCCATGCAGGCGACCGTGGTGAAGCTCGCCGTCGAGGAGGGCCAGCAGGTCGTCGCGGGCGACCTCGTGCTCGTGCTCGAGGCCATGAAGATGGAGCAGCCGGTCGCGGCGCACCGAGACGGCGTCGTCTCGGGCATCTCGGCCACGGTCGGCGAGACCGTGTCGTCGGGCCACGTCCTCCTCAGCATCGACTGACCCGCTCTGCTCTCTTCATTCAGGAAGGCTGATCCTGATCGGTGCGGCGGGGGGACCGTCGGTCCTGATCCGTGCATCGTGCAGGAACGCGGGCTCGTCCGTTCCTGACTCGTGCAGGTCTCGGACCCGGGCGATCGTGGCGACGACCCGGCCGAGGTCGTGCTCGACCTGGTCGGCGCTGAACCGCAGCGTCGTGTAGCCGCCGGCCGCCGCCTCCGCGTCCTTGCGCCGGTCGCGGTCGAAGGCCTCGCGACCGGCGTGGAACGAGAAGCCGTCGAGCTCGACGAGCACTCGGAGCGGCTGCCCCCGCCGGCCGCGCAGGCGCATGTCGCTCGGCCCGACCGACGTCGCACGCACCTGCTGCTCGACCTCGATCCCCCGTGCGGCGAGGGCTTGCCGGACGATCGACTCCACGCCGGAGTCGGACCCGGGACGGCTCTTCGCGAGCACGCTGCGCACGCGAGGGCCGTGCGCCTCGAGGCCCGCCTCCAGCTCGGCCGGCATCACGAGGCCTGCCTGCAGGGCCGTGTCGACGCACGCGACCGCAGTGACCTCGTCGCACCACGCGACCATCTGTCGCAGGCACAGGACGACGGGCGGGCGCCAGCACGACTCGACGGGATCCGGCGCCGCGGTGTCGGTCCAGTGGACGACCACCGACCGGTCGCTGGAGTCCGGCGTCGTCTCGCCCTTCTCCGCCTGTTGCCGGGACACCCTCAGGCGCGACGCGTTCCGGGGCACGGAGACGTGGAGCCGCTGGTCGTAGCCCGACCAGAGCCCGTGGGCCGCCGCGGCCGACGGGCCGGCGAGGCGGCCGCCGATCCGGACGGCGGTCACGGCGTCGGCGGGCGCAGCAGGGTGCGCGTAGTGGCCCTGCCGCACCCGCCGCACGTCGCCGCGGAGCACCGCGGCCGTCAGGTCTCCGCCACTCAGGCCCGCCGTGACGAGTTGGCGGCGGGTGGCGATGCCGCCGAGAGCGGCGAGGGTGTGAGCGACGTCCATGTCGGGATCGTCGACCTCCTGGGCTCGCCGACCCGCGCCTCCTCGGCTCGCCTGTGGACGGATGTGCCGCTGCCGGCTCGCGTGCAGGGACGACCACGACAGGTCTGGGGCCACGGAGTCCAGGAAGTCGTCGGGCCGTCTTCCTGAGCAGTGCACGATTCAGGATCGTCGCTCCCCCGACGGCACGGAACAGGACCCGACTTCCTGAATGAAGGGAGGCGCGGGGCGGGATCTAGAGTGGACCGCATGTCCGAGACACCCACGCACCCCCTCGACGGTGCCGCCGACCCCTTCGAGGTCGCCCGCACCGCCGCCGCCGAGATCGCCGAGGCGACCGGCGTCGCCCACCACGACATCGCCCTCACGCTGGGCAGCGGATGGGCGAAGGCCGCCGACCTGATCGGCGAGACGACCGCCGACGTCCCCGCGACCGCGATCACGGGCTTCAGCGCCTCGGCCGTCGTCGGGCACACGGGCTCGATCCGCAGCATCGCGCTGCCCGGGGGCAAGAACGCCCTCGTCATCGGCGCCCGTACCCACTACTACGAGGGCCACGGGGTCCGCCGCGTCGTGCACAGCGTCCGCACCGCCGCGGCCACGGGCGCGCGCACGATGATCCTCACGAACGGCGCCGGCGGCATCAAGGAGACCTGGACGCCCGGCAGCCCCGTCCTGATCAGCGACCACATCAACCTCACGGCCGACAGCCCCCTCGAGGGCG
>Ga0265780_10010738_pt1 | contig 10897 bp, 7 predicted proteins | sample P1T30metagenome_FD_192432 | JGI IMG/M metagenome (GOLD analysis project Ga0265780, IMG submission 192432) | Plant litter microbial communities from East Loma Ridge, Irvine, California - P1 T30 | ecosystem: Environmental > Terrestrial > Plant litter > Unclassified | place: USA: California... | reverse complement strand
GCGGGCGTAGCAGCTTCCTGGTATCGTAGACAAGATCTCGGTGCCAGGGGCAAACAGATCGACTGTCTGCTTGCCGTAGTTGGACGACCGGCTCACCAGCTTATCCGTCAGGGGCGGGGTGCTGCTGCCTACCACCAGTACGTTCCGGGCCACCCGCCCATCCGCATAACGGGCCGACGGATAGGTAGGCATCGTATCAGTGCTTTGCCCATTGTTCCCGGCGGCAATAACAACCAGCACATCGCGCTCTTCGGCGAACCGGATGGCCGCATCAATCTGCTCCTTAAATGGCGACAGCCGCTTGCCGAAGCTCATATTGATGACTTTCGCCCCGTTCTCAACCGCGTAACGGATACCGTTGGCTACGTCCTTATCCCGCTCATCGCCGTTCGCCGGGACAATTGCCACCGACATGATCCGGACGTTGTCGGCAACACCATCAACCCCCAATCCATTACCCCGCTGCGCTCCAATGATGCCCGCTACGTGACTGCCATGAACAGCCAGGTCTGACCCTTTCGGCAGGTGCATGGTCGGGTTGCCGTAGTAGCGCTCGGTTAAATCGGCCGGGTTATCGCCAACGGATTCCTGCGGATGATAGTCGGGGTTGAACGCAATATCGGCATCGCTGTTGACGATAAACCGAAACCGGCTCCAGTTGAGTTTGAGAATAGTCAAATAAGCCCGGAACGAGCCGTATTGCGGAAAATAAGCTCCGGCCAGCAAGTCTCGTACCGTCGATGCCAGGCTGTCGTTCGGTAGCGTAATGCTACGAATCGCCTGCTGCGTCGTTGCCGAATCGGGAAGCTGTACTTGTATCTGCCGGGCGATCTGCCAGAACCGGGTCGTATCGGTAAAAATCGTCCGTTTGGTCTGCCCAGCCTGGTAGCGCTGTAGAAACTGCTTCTTCGCGCTCTGGTACGTATCATACTGTCGACGGTCGGCGGGTTTGACTTGATCTGGCGATAAACTGTCGTATTTGGCGCGTAGGTTCAGATACGTCTGAGTGATTTCCGGCTGACCAAATTCGTACGTAGAGCCACCGGGGCCGCCCATGAAATTCCAGCCATTGACATCATCGACATAGCCATTTTTATCATCGTCAGCCTGGTTTCCGGCTATTTCTTTCGGGTTTATCCAGAGCACGTTTTTTAGATCCTCATGTGTGGGGTCGATGCCGGAATCCAGTACACCAACGATGACGGGCGTCGCCGTTTTTCCTTTCAGCAGGGCATAGGCTCTATACAGGCTGATACCCGCTACGGAGTCCGTTTTAGGATCGAGATACGACCAGTCAGGCCGAAGCGTATCAGCCTCTGAGCTGGCCGATCGCGCACTGGCAACCGACGTAACCCAAAGGCTGATAAACAGAACAAAAAAGCAAACGATACGTACAGACATACGGGCAATTAACGAACGAACCAGCTATCCGGTATATCGGCCGGGGCCGAACCGTTCAGGCTGTATTTCAGCTTCAGCGTGAAACCACCGCCCCCTTCAATGAAATCGGCTTCGAAGGGGTGAGCACCTTTCGACAGGGCTACCTGGCCGCTTTTTTCGATGGGGAAATGGTTGCCGTCGTTGTCAACCACCATCCGGTCGGCAATGCGGAGAATACCACCATCGTCGCAGGTGTAGAAGAAGCTGTAAACGCCCGTTTCCGGTACGGTCAGATACCCGCGAAACTGAATCCCGAAGCTGGGCGCATTGACCGACTTCGGCACAATGACATTATTGATCGTGTAGGTGCTGTCGGCTTTCTGCTGTTTCATCAGCTTTGTTTCCCGGAACGCCTGTTTGTAGTAGCTGCACTGCAAGCCCCGTTTGGGGCTGGTGAGCGCGACAGGCTCGGCATAGGCCTGCTGCTGGTAGCGGAGCGTGTACACATCCCCGCGCAGTCCCGAGGGCGTAAAGGCCGCTACGTTGATGGTCTGTGGTGTCGAAATGGCCAATTCGTCTTTCAGTTCGGTCGAACTAACCGTAGGCTGCGAGCCGTCGATTGTGTAGCGAAGCGAGTAGCTGGGCAGCGGCTTTTTAATATGTAGCGCGGCTTTATCGACGAACACGTTTTCTTCGGCAAAACCGGTCAGGTCCGGTAGCCGGTAGTGAATGCCCAGTGCTTCCATACGTAAGAAGTGCTGCGACAGCCGCTGCTGGTACGACGCAAAGTCTTTCTTATTCGTCCAGACAACTTCCGACAGAGCCGTCAGCCGGGGCATGGCCATGTACTCAACCCGATTCTGGGTGGGGATGTACTCCGTCCAGATATTGGCCTGTGCACCCATGAATAACTTATGTTGCGCGGGCGTAATACCGTCGGGCGCTACGGTCAGATTATAGACATTTTCGACCGACTGAATACCCGGCGGGCTGTCGAAATACAACGTACTAACCGGCGTCATGACAACCGTATTGCCGTTTTTGGCGGCTTTTACCGGGGCGTCTTTCACCCAGCTCCGCCAGTACATCACCGCTGCCGACGAGTCGAGGCCGCCTTCGAGGGCATCGTCCCAGACCATCAGTTTCTTGCCCTTCGACTGGATGAATTTCTCTACCCGACGCACGAAATAACTCTGTAATTCTTCGACGTTCTTGATGCCTTCCCGCTTCATCAGCTCCTGGCAGGCAGGCGACTGTACCCAGGTCGTTTTCTCGACTTCATCGGCCCCAATGTGCACGTATTTACTGGGGAACAGCGCGATGATTTCGCTCAGGACGGCTTCGGTAAATTGGTACGTCGGCTCGTTGCAGGGGCAGATAGGGACCGAAAAGGTCTTGCCCCAGCCTTCCTGCCCCGTACAGCTTAGTGACGGATACGCTTTGATGGCGGCAGTCAGGTGACCGGGCATGTCGATTTCGGGGATGATCTCGATGTGTTTCGTGGCTGCATACGCGATCAAATCGCGCATCTGGGCCTGGGTGTAGAAGCCGCCGTACTGCGTCTGACCGTTCTGCTGGCGCAGGTGCTGTTTCGGTAAATTGAAATCCGGATTCGTGACGGCCCGTTTCAGAACGACCGAATCCTGGTTGTTGAACGTCCGCCAGGCACCCTCGCTGGTGAGTTTGGGGTACGCTTTTATTTCCAGCCGCCAGCCCTGATCGTCGGTTAGGTGGAGGTGAAACTTGTTGAATTTATAGAGCGCCAGCCAGTCGACGAACGTCCGCAAGTACTCCATCGAGAAGAAGTGCCGTGATACGTCGAGGTGCATCCCCCGCCAGGCGTAGGCGGGCTGGTCCTGAATCTGGACTGCTGGCAGTGTCAATGACGAAACCGTTTTTCCGCCCTTCTGCTCGACAGAAACGGGCAGCAGTTGCCGAATGGTTTGAACAGCCCGGAACATACCAGCTGGCTCGCTGGCCGACAGGGTAATCTGCCGGGGCGTAATGGACAGCTTATACCCTTCGGCCGCGGTAATGGTCGGGTCGTGGCGTAACACGATTGTCGAGCCGCTCCCGTTAGTGGGCAGGCGTTTGCCCAGGCTGGGTTGCAGGAGCGTTTGTAGGATGTTGGCTTCGTTGGTAAAGCGCTTGTCCTGCACCAGCAGGACGGTCTGTGCAGTCAGCGTAAACTGTCCCTGTGCGGGCGTGAGCGACGCGGGGTAGGGGATAAGCGGGTAACGCTGGGCCAGATCCTGCGCCTGGGCGACGCATAGGGACATGAACATCAGCCAGAGGGAGAGGTACGTTCTAGTCATGGAGGGCAAAAATACGAACGGATATTGAACGCAACGCCCGTTTTGTATGATCAATGCCCAAGACGCCCTAGCATGGTAATTGACCTTTTGGTATTAGTCTAACCCTCTTTCTACTGATTGATTCTTACGAAACATCAGTTTGCTTCAATTTCGATGAAAGGCTCCGATTTCTATAAAGATAGTGCCAGCGAAGGTAAGCGCTGCGTCAGAAACGATACCAGAATAAGCTCAGTCCGATTAGCAGTACCAGCCCAATTTGTAACGCCGTCAGTACATAGATGTAATTGGTTTCCTCACGCGATTCGGCTAGTAGTTCCTCACCAACCTGAACCTGTAAAGTTGCCAGTTCATCGAGCGTCTGCGCTATCTGGCCGAAGGCCTCGCTGCCGCTACCAGCGAACAGCGCCTGCTGGGCCGGTTGCTGATCAACTAAATGCGTGGCTAATTCTCCCTCCAATCGATTGTAGACGACAAGCTGCTGTTTTAACAAACGAAGCTGGTCGGCTTCCCGAACTGTCAGCGAAGTTTTACCAAATTCTGTCAGTAACGAATCAGTTCGCCGGTTAAGTCGGTCGAGTGCTGCCCCGGTCACGGTTACGTCCGGTGTTGGTATTGCCAGTACGTAGGTTTCCAGCAGCAGTCGTTTACGGTAAACAGTGGATGTCAGGTTAACTAGCATGTTAGTCGGCAACAGTCGGTCCTTATAGATGGACGAAGACGTTTCCTGAATGTTATAAGCCCGACGACGACTTAAAAAAATGCTGGTCAAAATCAGCCCGATGAGATAAACAATCAGCAGAACCGAGCGTGTTCGCGAACGAGTATTGGGAGAAGGTGTCATGATATAAGAGGTTGATGTGTATAATTGTCATTACCCAGGAAAGATACTCTCATTCCGTAAGGCTGAAGTTTTCACATGGTGCAAAACGGCCCAGATTACGTTCAGATTTGTTGCAGTTCTCGCCAGAACTGGCGGATAAACGCTCGCTCTTCCCGTGATATACCTTCATGAACCCGGGCCACGCGCAACAGAATAGCAATAAACCGTTTCCTGGTATCCGCATTTATCTCCACGCGTTTATCGGTCATCCGGCGTAGGCCAAACGCGCGTGCTTCGTCAACAGACTCTCCTACGTTGTCCCGTAAGAAACAGGCGCAGATCGCTAAATCGCTGTAAGGCTCACCAGCCAACAAACTTTTGATCGCCTGAGCCTCTTTTCTGTGAAAATCTCCGTCCAGCTTGGCCAGTGCGTACACAACGCTGCCTAATCCTAGGGCTACATCAGGTGAAGACATATAAGTTGATTTTGTAGGGGTATATAAAACACGCTCACAGCGACATCCATCAGGCATACGCCTGAGCCGCCAGATGATGAAATACCCGCTCATCCAGGCGGTACCGATCGTTAAGCGTTAAACTACTTCGGCTCGTAAACAGCGCGTAATTGATGGCGTTATACAGTAGCCAGTAAGAGGCTGGTCTATCCAGCAGCCGTTCTTCCAGCCGCAACCGATCGCGAGCCTGTTTGGCCAGTTGAACAGGTACGGGCAATTGCCGAAGAACTTGCTCGTGATTCCCCACCATGTTCGTCTGTTGAAAGTGATCGTAGACGGTAGCCGTTAGCGTAGCACCAGTTGGCAGGTGATCGAGCAATAGTTCGCGCAGTTGCTGTTGAAACAGCGGAATTGTCAGCGCACTCTGGTGGAGTTTACGGATATCCGGTGCTGTCCGGCGCGACCGGGTAGGTAACGGTGCTTTGGCCGATGTTTTTTTCGGCGACTCCTCAGTTCGGTGCCCCAGCCAACTTTGGTAAGTAGCTAAATCGACGAACGTATCGGCCCAGCCTAATAGCCCATTTTGACAAATATTTCGGTACATGCTACTACCCAGATGAGTTGCTGGATCTAACAGGGCCGTTAGCGGTTTGCCTTGAATGCTGAAGGGCGTTTTCCCATTGTAGCTATTGGTAATGGTCAGACTTCGTTGCAATTGTTCACTGCCCACCGATAAGGACGAGGGGAGAATAATGCTGATACTGAACTCGCCCGTGTTCGTATGTTTGATAAGGAGTTGGTAATCTGGGATTAATTCGTCAACAACTTCCTGAATGGCTCGATTGGGAATAATGGTATAATCAGCACTCTGAATACCAAACAACGTCTTACGCCCACCCGCCCGCTGACCCACAATCAGTTTTTGGCGATCAGTAGCGATAATGTCGTAATCGGGTAATAAATCCGTCAGCAATACCGGCTCTATTGGAAAGCAGATGTCATCCCACGAGGTTGTCAGTTCCGGTTGTGCACTAATATACGTCATAAATTTGCCTTTGTATTTTTACAACTGTAAATTTACGATAGGAAATAATTAAAGTCAACCGTTATCGGATAGGCTGGTTGAGGTATGGACTGGCGAGATTTAGCGCTTAATGGCGTTGGTCGTTGGGAACTGAAGCTAGTTTTCCGGGCTGGTGGACATGGTTAGGTATTATAAAATCAACCAATTATGTCTGGCGATCGTATCTTACTTCTTAAGAAGCCACGCAGCTATCGCTGGCTGCCGCTGGTTTATCTAGCTTTGTTTGGCGGTGTTTCAGCGCTCTGTTTGTGGATGGAAATGACCTGGGGGCATCGGGGAATTGCCGCGCAGCCAATCTGCTGCTGCATAAAGGCGAACGGAGCTGCAGGATCAGGGGCTGAATTAACTTTGTTGACAAACGGGAAAGAGTACTTTTTGCGAACAGGCGATTACAAAGGAGTCCGTTGTCGTAGATAGATGACGAAACCGCCAACTGGTGTGTTAACATGGAATACCGGGTTTCGTAGCTGGTACTGGCTACCACTCAGTCCGTATTAGCTGACTGATCGTCAGCCCAACGATCTTTGCTTTGCCGCCGATCGCACCAATGTTGCCGCATCTTGGTCCGTTGTTCGGGCGTCATTTTTTTCCAGCGCTCGGTCATTTTCCGGCGCCAGCTGTTTCGAAAGTCCTGGTCGCCAAAGGCTCCACCCCCCGCATGTCCCCAGCCGGCAGGACCCCGTCCGAAACCACCAGATAAAATTCGACAGAGGAGTAACAGACCCAGCGCCTGCCAGAACGTAATGGCCGACACGCCCGTAATATCCGGAAGCAGCGCATTCCAGAGCGTTTTCACGGCAAGGCCAGCTAGCCCGACAAACAGGATGGCGAAAGCCGCAATACGTAGCGCCCGACGAAAACGTGGTCGATTCATCTGATTAACTGTGAGAAGTAAAGCGTTCTGGTTTGTTGAGGAAGTTGGTAACGGCAAAATTACTGCCTTTTGCAGGGAGTAGGATTAGTCCAGTAAAAAATCGTCGTAGAGGTTGCGCAGCCGTTTGCGGAGGTGCAGAACAGCGTATCGCTTTCGGGACAGGAGCGTATTGACGGGCACTTTCCAGGTGTCGGACATTTCGTTAAAACTTCGTCCTTCGAGCTCGTGCTGCACAAACACTTCGCGCTGATCGCCGGGGAGTTCGGCCAGGGCATCGGTGAGTGCATCCATGAAGGTCTCGCGGAAAAACTCGCTTTCCGGGCCGCCTTCATCAACTACTGCCAGCCACTCCATGAGCACGGGTGATTCCGGATCGTCGTCGCCAACGGGCTCATCCAGCGAAATCGTCCGGGAACTGTTTGGCCGGGATCGCCGGTACCAGTCGCTGATTTTATTCCGGGCCACCGCAAACAGCCACGACGCTACGCGCTCAATGGGATTGGCCAGGTCGTAGGCTTCCATCAGTTCCATAAATACGTCCTGCATCACATCTTCGGCGTCTTCCGGCGCGGGGAGCCGCTTTCGGATAAACGCCAGCAAACGTCCCTGCTCCCGGCGAATGGTATCGCTGAGCTGGCGGGCGTCCGGCCTGGGATTGTGGGCAGATGAGTCCTGATCGGCAGTGTTCATGGCCAGTGCCAGGCGGTAGTTGGACGGTATGTTGGCAGATAAAGTACTCACGGCTGACACCGATAATCGACGACTGAAACAGAGAGAGTCACAGGCATAAGGAAAAGTAAACGCAACGAGTGCCATTCATCGCTGATTTCGGGATAAATGGCGAGGAGGCAGGAATAGCGGCTACCAATCGGATGACAACCAGCCTGTAAACCGCTTCCGTAAACCATAAGTACATCGACTGGCCAGCGTCTGCAAGTAGCTGACCAGTCGATGTGCCTGCCGAAATTAGGCTACGTTAATCGTCTGTGCCGGGGCGTTGGTTTCCGGGTTCTTGGGTAACGTAACCCGCAGGATCCCGTCGGCGTAACTGGCCGAAATTCCGTCCGTTAGCACTTTGCCGTTCAGCTGGAACGACCGCTCGAAGCCACTCTGGCTATACTCCTGATACGTGTACCTGGCCGAGGCATCCGACGAGGTCGCTTCCGTGTAGCCAATCCGCAGCATATCGTCTTTTACCGTGAGCGTTACGTTCTCTTTCCGAAGTCCGGCCGCGAACAGTGAAATGACGTAGGCTGAGTCGCTTTCTTCGATGTTGACTGGTGGCTGACCAAAAGCGCCTGCCTGACGTGCCCAGAAGTTGCCAAATTTACCCCGGCTCCAGGGGCCACCAAATTTACCCCGGTTCATTGACCCACAATTGCCTTTAAATTCAGATTGAAATGCGTGTTTATTATACATGACTGTTGTCTTTACGTGTGTTTGTTCAAGTAGTTATTGTTCTTGTGTTGCCTGCTTAGCTGATGGGAATAACCCGATCGTAAGTTGCTGAAATAGGCGTTGCCCGGAAGGCGGGAGTTGGGCTGTCGATGGCAATGACCTGCGGTTGCTGCCACTGGCCCTGTCCGCGGCCCAGTTGTGCGCCAAAGAACCGGCTTGCGATGTACCTACCTGCTATCCGGACAACAAGCCCGACAGCCAACGCTACTAATAGAAGTTTAATAAGAAGTGATACCAGAAAAAGAGCAAGTCCTGCGACCAGAGCCACACCTGCTATGCGCCAGATAGCCATAGATTCGTTTGTTTAGAGATTATTAACCCGGAGCGGCAGAAGCAGGATTGACGTATCATTGCATGCCATGCGTCGGCCAAATAGTGCACCTGCTGCTCTTAAGATGGTAGTCGCAAAACGAGGGATGAATATTTTAAGCCAGCGCGGAAATTTTTAAAAAAAGAGTGGACGCTGCTATGAATACCTGATCAAGAACGACCTGGAATCTGGTTCTGGCAGAACGGATAAAATACAAAAAGGGGCTTCCAATTAATTGGAAGCCCCTTTTTAGGCAATGTTACGTAGGCTTAGTAACCAGGATTCTGCTGCTGCGCCAACGTTGGGTTAAGTGCAGTTTCCGAGGTTGGAATAGGCCACAGGAAACGTGGATCACTGTATGGAATCGCTGCCACTATGCCCGTAAGCATCGGACGGTTCGTCAGATCATAACTCGTTCTTCTGATTTGCGACACGTCCAGTTTCGCCGGAATTCCACCTGTTGAATACTTAGTATCAACAGCCAATCGGTGAATATCTGGCCAACGACGACCTTCGCCCGTAAACTCGATCCGACGTTCATTCAGAACAGCCTGAATTAAATCGTCTGGAGCAGCTGTAAAGCGAGAAGCTGCTGGAACCGCACGGTTACGAACAGCATTGAGAAGCGACAACGCCTGAGCACTATTCCCTTGACGAGCATAAGCTTCTGATGCATTTAGCAACACTTCAGCATACCGTAAGATAGGTGCCCAGTCGGCCCGCGTTGTGTACTGACGATACTTGTAGTTGAAATAGAATGGATAACTACCTGTCGTCTGCGTTACCTGTAATAAGGTACGACGTGTATCACCCGCTACCCAGAACGGTGCGTTATAGAGATTAGGGCTCGTAGCGATCAAATCCCGGCTACCTAATGAGGTTGGGCCAAACGCGCTGGGCAGGGCACCGTTAACACCAGGGTTCGAGTTGAGGCTGTTCGCAATCGAAAAAATAGATTCTGTATTGCTGGTGTAGTTCACAAATGGAGCATCCGGGCTGGTCTCCAGTTTGTAGCTGCCAATCGGACTCGTAAACGTTGCTGATGTTCCCGACGTACCAAGTTTAGCCCCTTCCGTAATAACACCGGCCCAATCCTGCATGTGTAATTTTATGCGGGTTTTAAGCGCAATGGCAGCCCCTGATGTGGCGCGGGAGATAGACGTTGCTACCGCAGCACGCGTGGCGGGCAGATTCGTTTCGGCAAAATCAAGATCAGTCAGAATCTTTGCATAGGTCTCGGCAACGGTGCCACGACCCTGAGCTAGTCCTTCCTGAACGGAAGGAACTGAGTTGATCGGATTTTCCCGGTAGGGGACACCTGGATTAGCGCCTTTGTTATCCGCGTAGGGACGAGAGAAATGGAGCAGTAATTCATGGTGCGCAAGCGCACGTAAAAAACGGCCTTCTCCCTCATACTGAGCAGCCGCCGTTGCCGTCAGGACACCGTTGGTACCCGCCTGTCTTACACCATTGATCATGATGTTTGCCTGATTGACCAACGCATAAAGCTGTTCCCAGTGGTTGACGTTATTCGCTGTCGTAGTCGAATAAAGCGCCCGATACGTAAAATCGTAGAAAGCCTGCAGGTTGATCATGTCTTCTCCCCGCATTTCAGCCTGCTCGATAGAAGCAGATCCAAAAGGATAGCCGCGACCAGCGCCACCTGCGTAGGTGCCAATAGCCGCCGATTGATATACCCCGTTGACTACCAACTCAACACTATTAGTTGAGTTGAAGGCCGTATTTTCAGCCAGCGATGCTAATGGATTTAGCTCCGTAAATTGTTTACAAGAGGAGACCACGAGCAATGCTCCCAGAAGAGAAGCCTTCGCTAGATTTCTCTGACTCCAAAAATTATTTATGATCTTTTTCATGTATGTCTATTAATTAAGCAATAGACCCTGCGGTATGATGTAGCGCTGCAACTAATCAGGATTACTAATTGCAGCGCTACGCCCTCGATAACACAGCTATTGCATTAATTCAATACTTAGAAATTTAGATTAAGCCCAACCGTATATGTTCTTGGGATTGGGTTCGTCCGGTTATCCACACCTGGAGCAACGTTTGTGGTTACGCTGCTGCCCAATTCTGGATCCAGACCCGTATACTTCGTGAAAACGAAAGCGTTTTGCACCTGAGCGTATACCCGGAAACTGTTTGCGCGGATGGCCCGGCGGATTCCAGTGGGGATTGTATAG
>Ga0265780_10010737_pt1 | contig 10897 bp, 4 predicted proteins | sample P1T30metagenome_FD_192432 | JGI IMG/M metagenome (GOLD analysis project Ga0265780, IMG submission 192432) | Plant litter microbial communities from East Loma Ridge, Irvine, California - P1 T30 | ecosystem: Environmental > Terrestrial > Plant litter > Unclassified | place: USA: California... | reverse complement strand
CAGATAGGCGCGGTACAGCAGTTCGTCGCCCGGCAGCACCCGGCTGCCGGCCACCTCGCCCCCGGCGCCGACGGCAACGGCGTCCGAATAGCTGCTGCCGAGCGTGTCGATGTCGGCCAGGCCTTTGGTGGCGGTCCAGGCGAAGGCATGGCGTTCGAGGCCGGCCGTGTCGGCGGCGCCGGCGATCAGGCCGGCGTCGTTCAGCGCGGAACCGAACGAGGCGCCATTGGCGTCCGGCGCCAGCGCGCCCAGGCTGGTCATGCCGTCCGCCACGCTCCAGCGGAAGGCCAGCGGCGGCGTGGCCGGCACCCCTTCCGCGGTGCCGGTGACGACGCCACGGTTGTTGATCGCCTGCGCCTGCGCATTGCCGGTGCCGGGCAGGAGCCCGAGGTCGAGCATGCCGCCGCCCGCGCTCCAGACGAAGGCGCGCTCGCCGCCGCCGGCGCTGCGGGACACGCCGGCGAGCTGCCCGCGATCGTTCAAGCCCAGCGCCACGGTGTCGCCCCCGCCCATGGCGCCGATGTCGGTGACCGTCCGGCCATCGAAGAAATAAGCGTGCGAGGCAGCGCCGTCCCAGAGCGAGAACACGGCCTGTCCGGTGGCGTTGACTTTCGGCAGTGAGCTGAGGTCACCCGATCCCAGGTTGATCACCCGGTAGGTGACGGGAGCGGCCAGCGCCGTAACGCTTGCCGCCATGCCGAGCAGCAGGATGGACAGGCATCGTCGGACAGCGCCGAGCCAGTTGCCTTGATGATCGCAACACATATTTTCTCCCCATGAAATTGCACGCCCGTCCGCCGCGGTGGCGGATGGAACACGTGAATCATGTGGGCCGTGCGTCGCGCACGATTGGAGTAATCCCACTCCAATACGTTTCATTGATATAGATCAAACGGATGCTTGCGATCAGGGGTTTCCTGTAAGCGCGTTCTTTAATGCATGATCCGCTCAGGCCGCCTTGTCCGGCAGCGGCAGCCCTTCCGCCAGCGCCAGTCGGATCATCGCCTCTTCCAGCACCACGCGTGCCCGGCCCGAGGCGAGTTCGAGTTCGCGGTGCAGGCGCGCATCTTCCTGGTTGCGCGACGCGCACTGGGCGCTGTAGCGCTCGAAGCTGCCGACCATCATGAGGATGTCGGACAGGTGGCGCGGGCATTCGCAGCTGAGACGGTTGCCGGCGGCCGTGATCGCCGCCAGCGCGGCGTCGTCGAGGCGGCGCGGCGCCACCGCTTCGCCCGCGGCGTCGGCGGCGGGCAAGCCCTGCCCGGCCAGCGCCGAGCGGCACAACAGCACCAGTTCGCCGACCTCGGCCGGAACGCGCGCAACCAGGCAGCCCTCGGCGCGCAGGGCGCGGATGGTGGCGCTGCCGCCGAAGCGGTACAGCACCACGGTGGCGACTGGCTGCACCGCCGCGCGCGCCGCCGCCACCAGCGCCAGCGGGGCGTCGTCCAGCTCCGAGGCTTCGATCAGCAGCACGTCGACCGCCATGCCGTCGCCACCGGCCACCACTGCGTCGAGTCGCGCATGGTGGCGCAGCACCTGCAGCGCGCGTCCGTCACGGCCGCTGGCCGCAATGCGGCGCGCCAGGCCGTCGCCCACTACCAGCAGCCGCATCGGCCCGCTGACTTCGAGCGCGCGCGCCGGATCGGGCGCGATCATCTCTTCCAGCCGCTCCACCGGCAAGCCGGTCAGCACGCCGATCGGGTGCCCCAGGTCGACCAGCTGCTTGAGCAAGCCAAGGCGGCGCACCTGCTCCGCCGTGTACAGGCGCTGCCCGTGCGCCGAGCGCTGGGTCTCGGACAGCGCATAGCGGCGCTCCCAGACCCGCAGCGTTTCTACCGGCAACCCGGCCAGCCGCGCGGCGACGCCGCTGCGGTAGGTCACCTGCCGAGCCTGCTCTCCGCTTCCTTGTTCGCTCTTCTTCGCGTTCATTTGAACCGCCCTTGCACCAATTGTCTATATAAGCCCCGTTACAATACCGAGACAGGTTCAGTTTAGCGCAGTAGGAATGTCAATTCAACAATGATTCGTTTCAGATGCTTCCCAACAAAAACGCCACCTCGTGGGTGGCGTCGGAACGGCTCCTGGAACCGTGCTTACCAGGTGAAATCGTCCGGAATCTTGTAGTCCGCGTAAGGATCTTCTTCCTCGTCCTGCGGCGCGGCCTCGGCCTTCTTGACCTGAATCACGCTTTCCGGGTCGCGCTCGGCGATCTTGGCGCCGATGACCTTCGGCACCAGCTCGTAGTTCCCGCTCAGGAACACGATCACCAGGCGGCCCGCGATCAGGTGCTGCTGCACCTGTTCCGATACGTAGATGCGTTCGATCTTGCTGCCGTGGGTGAAGTTATAGGCAACTTCGCCCTTGCCGGCCCCCTTGCCGGCGCCTGCGCGCGGCTGGCGGTTCTGCGCGACCAGCTGGGCGATCTGGGCCCGCACCGCCTTCTGCGCCGCCTGCGCGTCGCGCTGCGCATTCAGCTCGCGCGCGCGCTCGGCGTTCTTGCGCTGCTGCTCCAGCGCGGCTTCGCGCGATTCGTTGACCGACTCGGCGCCGGTACGGCGCTCGATCTTCTTCTGTTTGCTCTGTTCCTGGGTGACCAGCTTGACCTTCTTCTTGTCGACCAGGCCGGCCTTCAGCAACTGCTCCTTCAGCGAGACCATTGTTCTGCTCCTTCGAGGGCGCCCGGCACGGCGCCGGCGCGCGTAAAGGCGCTAGCATAGCAAACCAGGGCCGGGAGAAGCCAGCCGCCAATTTTCCAGGCGACAGACGGGACGCTAGCCGCCTGATTCGCGACACTATTCACCCGTCTCGCATGAATTTTCATGCGTGTATGGACGGCTGCGGATGAGTAAGGGATAGTCGGCGATCCTGCGCCTTCAAACCATCCCGATGAGCACCTACTACATCCTCCCTATTTCTGAAAGCGGCACGCCGGAATTCGCTGCAGCCGTCGCCACAGCCGGGGTCATCCTGAGCGGCACCGAGGGGGACGACATCCTGGATGGTGGCGCCGGTAACGATATGCTGGGAGGCTCGTTTGGCAATGACCGTCTGTCCGGAGGCGACGGCAATGACCAGCTCGACGGCGACCGGTCGGTTTCCCCGTCTGGAGAGTGGATCCAGAATGAGCAGCCACGTACGCAAACTGGCGACGATTACCTCGATGGCGGCGCCGGCAACGACACACTGATCAGCAACTGGGGCGCCGACACGCTGCTCGGCGGCGCCGGCGACGACCTCCTGCATCTACGCGCGGCGCCCTCGTGGCTGGGCGAGTCCGTCTACCAGGTCACGCTCGATGGCGGAGACGGCAATGATCGGCTGCAGGTCTCGGCCAGCGTCCGGTCCAGCGTCACTGTCTTGATGAGCGGCGGAGCCGGCAGCGATATCTTCGATCTGCAGCTTAACCCCCGCCTGCAAGGCCCCACCAGGATCATCACCGACTTCCAGACCGGGGCTGGCGGCGATATCCTCGACATGTTCGAGCTCAGGAGCTTTTCACGGCAGACACCCTTTGCCTCCGGCCATTTCCTGCTGGAGCAGCGCGGCGCCGACACCGTGGTGCGCTACGACGACAGCGGGCCGACCGCGCCGGGCCCGGTTTTCGACGTTGTCATCCTCAAGAACGTGGTGAAGGAAGCGCTCACCGCCCACAATATGCGCTACGGCTATGCGCCCGACGGCACGCCCGCCGTGCTCACCCCGGACCAGCGCGGCGGCGAGGGGCGCGACCGGCTCGATGGCGACGCCGCTTCGAATGCGCTTTACGGCGGCGACGGCAACGACGTATTGACTGGCCATGCCGGCAACGACTACCTGAACGGCGGCAACGGCACCGACACCGCAGTGTTCCACGGCACTCTCAACCAGTATTCGGTGATCCTGACAAATCCCCAGGATTTCGTCGTTTCCGAACTGGGTGGTGGCGCTCGCGACGGCAAGGACCGGCTGGTCAGCATCGAGCGCCTGTTCTTCGACGACCAGGCCGTCGCCATCGGCGTCGGCGACAACGGCGGTACCGCCTTCGAGGCTTATCGCCTCTACCGCGCCGCTTTCGACCGCGTGCCCGACCTGGATGGCCTGGGCTTCTGGATCGAGATGCTCGACCGCGGCGTCACGCTGCTGGAAGTGGCGGAGGCGTTCGTCCGCTCGCCGGAATTCGTCGGCCTGTACGGCGCCACTCCGGGCAATGCGGAGATCGTCACCCGCCTGTACAACAATATCCTCGACCGCGAACCCGACCAGGGTGGCTACGACTTCTACGTGTCGGTGCTCGACCGCCAGGCTGCCACGCTGGGCGAGGTGCTGGCCGATTTCAGCGAAAGCGCGGAAAACCAGGATGCGGTGTGGCAGCTCATCGGCAATGTCGTGTACTACCACCACTATGTTGGGTGACATGGCGCAGCCCTGGCTGTGACGTGCCGAATACACAAAGCTATTCCTGCGGCATGGAATGCATACGGCACATGGACAGGAACCGATGAGTCAAGGATAGTCGATGTCTTTACGACTTTAGTCAGAGCCCGTCATGTCCGACCAGCACGCTCCCCTGATCATCCAAGGCACCATGTCCGGCCAGTCCGCGGCCACTGATACCACCGGCCCGGTCATCCTGAGCTCGCCGCAGAACGGCCACCGCGCGGATGCGCCGCTGGTATTCACCTTCAACGAAGACATCAAGGTCGGCAGCGGCACGATTTCCCTGCTCAACAGCAGCGGCCAGGGGATCACCGAGACGCTGGCCGGCAGCCCCTACGTGACGGTATCGGGCAACACCCTCACCTTCGCGCCGCCGCAGCGCCTCGCCTACGCGAGCCAGTACTCGATCACCCTCAGCTACGACGCGATCACCGACCTCGGCGGCAACCGGCTGGACGGCGGCTACTGGTCGCGCAGCTTCCAGTCCGGCCTGGTGCCCGAGGCGCAGAACCTGACCGGAACGGCGGGCATGGACACCCTGAACGGCAGCGACCTGGCCGACACCATCGACGGCATGGGCGGCGGCGATACCATCAACGGCCATGGCGGCGACGATATCCTGCGCAGCGGCGACGAACCGGTCGGGCAGTCGTACGGCAGCGGCGCCACCATCTACGGCGGCGCCGGCAACGACACCATCCACGGTGGCGCCCGTGGCGACCGTTTGTCGGGCGACGACGGCAATGACCGGCTATTCGGCGGCGACGGCGACGACAACCTGTCCGGCGGCGCCGACGACGACTACCTGGAGGGCGGCGCCGGCAACGACGTGATGTACCACTATCTCGGCCACGACACCATGCTCGGCGGCGACGGCGACGATGAGCTGAACGTCTATTCCATCAGCGCCACCGGCGTCCTCGACGGCGGCGAGGGCAACGACCGGCTGAACGGCTACCTCGGTTCCTCCTACTCCGGCGGAGGCGGCGACGACCTCATCGAGATCAGGATGAGCGGATCGGCCGCGCGCCCGACTACGGCCAGCGGCGGCGCCGGCCGCGACACCTTCGACGTCGGCTTCGGCGGCACCCAGGCGGCCGTCACGATGTCGGGCGGCGCGGGCGCGGACACCTTCATCATCCGTACCGGCGGCCAGGCGATCGGCACGAATGCCTTGACCATCACCGACTTCACCCCCGGCGCCGGCGGCGACCAGCTCGACCTGCTGCACATCTTCGGCGTCCAGGAAAACGGCAATCCCTTCACCAGCGGCGTGCTGCGCCTGCTCGCCTCCGGCGCCGACACCCTGCTGTTGCTGCGCGAATCCATCGATCCGCCGGCCTACAAGACCCTGGTCACCCTGAGCGGCGTGCGGCCGGAGCAGCTCACCGCCGCCAACTTCGTGGCCGGCATCGATCCGCGCGGCGGCACCACCGGCATCACCCTGACCGGCACCGCCCTGTCGGACCAGTTCGAAGGCCTGTTCCTCGACGATACCCTGTATGGATTGGGCGGCAACGATTCGCTCAGGGGCGGGGCTGGCAACGACCTGCTCGACGGCGGCGCCGGGGAGGACTACCTCGACGGCGGGGCCGGCGACAACATCCTGCGCGGCGGCGATGGCAACGACCGCATCTACAGCACCGTATTCGGGACTAACCTGATGGAGGGCGGGGCCGGCAACGACGTGCTGGACGGCGGCCTCGGCAACGACCGCATGCTGGGCGGCGCCGGCGACGACGTCCTGCAGCTGGAGTCGGCCTACGGCAACAATGCGCGGACCGTGAGCATGGCCGGCGAGGATGGCAACGATACTCTGCGTATCGGTTTCGCCCCTGGTAACGTCAAGATCGTCGCCAGCGGCGGCGCTGGCGCCGACATCTTCGTGATCTCGTCCTTGTCCGACCTGACCATCCTCGACTTCGGCCAGGGCGACGTGCTCGACCTGCGTCCGATGCTGTCCCACGTGAACATCAACGGCAATCCCTTCGGCGCCTCCGGTTTCCTGAAGGCGGTGCAGGACGGCGCCCACGTCAGGATCCATGCCGACACCGACGGCGCCGCCGGCAACGAACAGCCGCGGCTCGCGTTCACGCTCGAGAACGTCCAGCTGTCCGCCTTGAGCAGCGCCTCGTTCGCCGGCGGCTACGATCCGAGCGGCACCAGCCAGGGCGTGACCCTGCGCGGCACGCCGGGCGCCGACACCCTCACCGGCGGCGCACTGAACGACATCATCGAAGGCGGCGACGGCAGCGACACCATCAACGGCGGCGCCGGCGACGACAAGCTCTACGGCGGTGACGAAAGCATCGTCGGCGGCGGCGACACGCTCTGGGGCGATCTCGGCAACGACGAGCTGTATGGTGGCGGCGGCAACGATACCCTCAACGGCGGCGAGGGCGACAACCTGCTGTTCGGCGGCAGCGGCGACGACCGGATCGATGGCGGCACCGGCAGCAACCGGCTCGAGGGCGGCGACGGCCGCGACAGCCTGTACAGCTATTCCAGCAACGACCACCTGCTGGGCGGCGCGGGCGACGACGTGCTGGGCGGCGGCTGGACCGGCGTGGATGCACCCGCCGCCACCATCCTCGATGGCGGCGACGGCAACGACCAGATCACCGCCCGCAGCACCGTCAAGACCGTGCTGGCCGGCGCCGGCGACGACACGGTGAGCGTCGAAGCCAACGGCAGCCAGAACAACAACGCCGCCATGCTGGTCGACCTGGGAGCGGGCAACGACAAGCTGACGGTGGGCTCCAGCTACTCCGTGACGCGCGCTGTCCGGGCCAGCGGCGGCGCCGGCAGCGACACCTACCGCTTCGAGGGCGGCGACCCCGGGCCCCTGCTCACCATTACCGACTTCCAGACCGGCGCCGGCGGCGATGTGGTGGACCTGCATTCGTTCAGCTGGAACCTCGCCGGCAATCCCTTCGGCGCGGCCGGCCAGGCGCGCCTGGTGCAGGACGGCGCCAAGGTGCTGCTGCAGATGGACCTCGACGGACCGTCCGGCGCCGGCGCCTGGGCCACCCGCATCGTGTTCGAAAACACCCGCGTGGCGAGCTTCACCGGCGCCAACTTCAGCCAGGGCGCCAGTCCCGACGGCAGCTCGGCCGGCATGGAGATCACCGGCACCGCCGGCAGCGACATGCTGGAGGGAGGCAAGCTGGACGATACCATCCGCGCGGGAGACGGCAACGACACCGTGGTCGGCAATGCCGGCGCCGACAAGCTTTATGGCGAAGGCGGCAATGACCAGCTCTCCGGCCGCGAGGGCAACGACCGCCTCGACGGCGGCGAAGGCAACGACAGCCTGTTTGGCGAGGAAGGCAACGACGAACTGCTCGGTGGCGCTGGCGACGACGTGCTGCAGGACCGCGCGGGTGACAATGTCCTGCGCGGCGGCGATGGCGACGACGGACTGTACGTCACGGGCGGGCGCAACGCCCTGTTCGGCGATGCCGGCAAAGACTGGCTGTCCGCCTCGGGCAGCAGCGGCACCATCGATGGCGGCGCCGGCGACGACACCATCCAGATCGACGGCGCCTTCTCCGAGGCATTCCAGATCGAGGCACAGGGTGGGGACGGCAATGACACCTTCATCGTCTTCTCCCTGGGCAATGCCGGTTCCACCGTCCTGCTGAGCGGCGGCGCAGGCAGCGATACCTACCGTCCGGGCAATCTCTCCGGCACGACGGCCATCGTCACCGACTTCAAGGCCGGCGCCGGCGGCGACCTGGTCGACATCATGACCCTGGTCATTCCGACGCAGTCGAATCCGTTCGCACCCGGCGGCAGCCTGCAGCTGGTCCAGCGCGGCGCCGACACCGTGCTGCAGGCGCGCGTGAACCGCGACAGCGGCGCCGCCTTCGCCGACGCGCTGGTGCTGCGCAACATCGACAAGACCACCCTCACCGGGCAGAATTTCAGCTACGGCTTCAATCCCGACGGCTCGACGACCGGCCAGACCATCGTCGGTACCGACGGCAACGACCGGCTGGTGGGCGGCTGGCTCGACGACATCCTGCGTGGCGGCGCCGGCAATGACGTCCTGCATGGCTCGATGGGCGACGACCGGCTCGAGGGCGGGGATGGCGACGACCAGCTCGACGGCGACCGCATCGGCGTGGTCCCGATCGGCGCGAACGGAACGCGCTGGCCTACCGCGTTCAGCGGCAACGACATGCTCGACGGCGGCGCCGGCAACGACATCCTGACCAGCACCTATGGCGCCGACACCTTGCTCGGTGGCGCCGGCGACGACCTGCTGCTGCTGGCGCGTCCCTCCGGCGCCGGCCAGACGGGCGGCTACCAGGTCACCCTCGACGGCGGCGACGGCAACGACCGGATCACGATCCAGTACGGCATCCAGGCCACGGTCGGCGCAAGCATGCGCGGCGGCGCCGGCAGCGACACCTTCCAGCTCAACGTCCCGGCGCCCACGGCCGCCTACGTCATCACCGATTTCCAGGCCGGCGCCGGCGGCGACCTGCTCGACGTCTTCGAGCTGTTCGGCGCCACCCGCCAGTCGCCGTTCGCCACCGGCCACATGTCCCTCGAGCAGCGCGGCGCCGACACCGTGCTGCGGGTCGACCTCGATGGCGCCGGCGGCAGCGAATCCGCCATCGACCTGGTCACCTTGCAGGGCGTCGCCAAGGATGCGCTCACCGCCGCCAATTTCCGCTACGGCTATACCCCTGCCGACAGCATCGTGGCGCTGGCGCCGGACGTGCAAGGCGGCATCGCAGGCGAGCGCCTGGTCGGTAGCGACATCTCGGACGTCCTGCATGGCAACGACGGCAACGACATCCTGGTCGGCAATGGCGGCAACGACCTGCTCGATGGCGGCGCCGGCATCGATACCGCGGTCTTCCGCGGCGAGCGCAGCCACTACGTGGTCGGCGGTTTGAATACCTACACGCCGACGGTGTCCGACCTGCGCACCGGCGTTCATGACGGCAAGGACCAGGTGATAGGCATCGAGCGCCTGGTGTTTGCCGATGTCGCCGTCGCCCTCGACACCGGCATCAACGGCCATGCCGGCCAGGCCTACCGCATCTACCGCGCCGCCTTCGATCGCGAACCCGACCTGTTCGGCATCGGCTTCTGGATCGCCAAGCTCGACCAGGGCGTGAGCTTGCAGGAAATGTCGGCCGCCTTCGTGCGCTCGGACGAATTCGTCACGCTGTACGGCGCGGCGCCCACCAATGCGGAGATCGTCACGCGCCTGTACCGCAACATCCTCGACCGCGATCCCGACCAGGGCGGCTACGACTTCTACCTGTCGGTGCTCGACCGCAAGGCGGCCACCGTGGGCGAGGTGCTGGCGGATTTCAGCGAGAGTTACGAGAACCGGTCTGCAGTGGAGCAAGTGATCGGCCTCGGCTTCAACTACCTGCCGTACGAGGGCTGATGCGCGGCTTGATCCGCCACACATGATCTGCACACGAGCGGCAGGCAGCCCCTGCCGACTCGTCCATATTGACGTTCACTATTGAGCCCGCCCCAGCCATGACCACGATCTCCCTGAACATCCCCGGCACCATCAACGCCGACACCCTCACCGGCACCGAGCAGGACGACACCATCGACGGCGGCGCCGGCAACGATACGATCAGCGGCCTGGGTGGCAACGACATCCTGAGCGGCGGTGAAGGCGACGACCGCATCGACGGCGGCAGCGGCCACGACACCCTGAACGGTGGTGAAGGCGACGACGTGCTCGATGGCGGCGACGGCAACGACTGGCTCGAAGCCTTCTCCGGCAACGACACGCTGCGCGGCGGCGCCGGCGACGACCAGCTCGACGCGAGCTATTACGGCACCAGCGTGCTGGACGCCGGCGCCGGCAACGATCGCCTGCGCAGCTACGGCGGCGGCAACGATATCCTGAACGGCGGCGACGGCGACGACAAGCTGTACCTGATGGAGCACAGCAACGGCGAGCGCGATTCCACCATCACGCTGGCGGGCGGCGCCGGCAACGACACGATCGACCTGCGGCTGGTGAGCCGCGCCGCCAGCGTGCTGGTGAGCGGCGGCGACGGCGCCGACCTGATCACCCTCGGCACCCTGATCGGCAGCGGCAGGGTCCGGATCCTCGATTTCGGCAAGGACGACCGGCTCGACCTGCAGGAATGGCTGCCCTACGGGATCACCGAGAATCCATTCGGCGCCGGCGGCTACTGGAAAGCGGTGCAACAGGGCGCCGACGTGTCCATCATGATCGACCGCGACGGCGCGGCCGGCGCCCAGCCCGCCTATAACCTGGTCACGCTGGCGAATGTCGCGCTGTCGTCGCTCAGCAGCGCCAACTTCATCGGCGGCTTCGATCCGGCCGGCGGCAGCATCGGCAACACCGGCCCGATCGGCCTGACCATCACCGGCACGGCGAACACCGACGTCCTGTTCGGCCGCGACCTGAACGACACCATCGAAGGCCTCGGCGCCGACGACATCCTGCGCGGCGAAGGCGGCGACG
>Ga0265780_10010735_pt1 | contig 10898 bp, 9 predicted proteins | sample P1T30metagenome_FD_192432 | JGI IMG/M metagenome (GOLD analysis project Ga0265780, IMG submission 192432) | Plant litter microbial communities from East Loma Ridge, Irvine, California - P1 T30 | ecosystem: Environmental > Terrestrial > Plant litter > Unclassified | place: USA: California... | reverse complement strand
CGGGCCGCTGCGCTACCCGGTGCAGCACGCCGACCGGTTGACCGAGCCGTACCTGCAGGCGTTCCTCGGGGCGAAGGGCGTCGAGGCCGCCGAGCGCGGTGTGCTGCTGCGGATCGGGGCGGAGACGTTCGTTCAGGGGACGATCACCGAACCGGGCGACGTGACGACCGTGCTCGGCAACCTGGTCGACAACGCGGTGTCGGCGGCCCTCGGCGGCGACGAGCGAACGCGCGACGGCGGATCCCCGTGGGTGGAGGTCGAGGTGCTCGACGACGGCGCGACCCTGCACCTGTCGGTGATGGACTCCGGGCCGGGGGTGCCGGACGATGCCGCGGACTCGCTGTTCGTCCGCGGGCCGGCGGCGGCTCCTGCGTCGGAGGGCGTCTCGCAGGTGCACGGGCTCGGGATCGGGCTGCCGTTGTCGCGGGAGATCGCCCGGCGGCACGGTGGCGACGTGTGGCTCGCCTCCCCCGGCGGTGGCGACCACGGCGCGGTCTTCTGCGCCCGACTGGAAGGAGTGGTGTCGTGAGTTCCGTCTTCACCGTGCTGGTGGTCGACGACGACTTCCACGTCGCCGACCTGCACCGGCGGCAGGTCGACGAGGTACCGGGGTTCCGGGCGCTCGAACCCGTCGGGACCCTCGCGGCCGCCCGCGCCGCGCTGTCGAGCGGGACCGTGGACCTGGTGCTCGTCGACGTGTACCTGCCCGACGGCAGCGGGCTCGACCTGCTGCGGTCGATCGACACCGACGCCGACGCCTTCGTGCTGAGTGCTGCGTCGGACTCGGGCACCGTTCGGCGGGCGATGCGCAGCGGGGCACTCGCCTACCTGATCAAGCCGTTCGCGGCCGGGGTGCTGGCCGAGCGGCTGCAGGCGTACGCACGGTCGCGGAACGTGCTCGACGAGCGGTCGACCCTCGATCAAGAGGCCGTCGAGCGGGCGTTCCGGATCCTGCACGCCGGCGACAGCGGTGGGGCGTCGCCGTCCCGGGCGGCCACGGCGGCGCTGGTGCTCGAGCAGCTCGTCGCCGGTGAGGAACGATCCGCCGCCGAGGTGGCTGCGGCGATCGGGGTGTCGCGGGCGACGGCGCAGCGGTACCTGGCGCAGCTCACGGCAGACGGGACGGTGGGGATGCAGTTGCGGTACGGGGCTGCGGGGCGGCCGGAGCACCGGTACGTGCGGCGGTAGCGGGCCCTGTTGCCCTTGCGTATTTCACCGGATACCGGCAGGTTTGGTCTGACACGCTCCGCGCAGCCTCACTGCGCGCACGAGCGCGATGACCGACCCAGAAGGAGACCACGTGATCGCGATCGAGACGGCGGCCGCCGTCCTGACCATCGTCCTCGTCGCACTGCCGGCGCGGGGCCTCATCGGCAGGAACGGACTCGTGGGCATCCGCACCCGGGCGACCATGCGCAGTGACGAGAACTGGATCCTCGGCCACCGAGCAGCGGTCGTCCCGACGAGCATCGCCGGCGGCGCGACGGTGGTCGTGAGCCTGGCCTACATCGCACTCGGACGCGCCGACGACGTTCCCGCGTTCGTCGCGTGCGCCGCGATCCTCGTCGGTGGAGCCCTCTGGGGCGTGGAGGCCGCACGACGCGCGACCAGGTGACGGACGGGAGGCGCGGGGCGGGGCCGCACCGGGCCTCCAGTCCGTCAGGTGGTCACGCGACGATCTGCACCTGCGTGGGCACGTCGGCGACGGCGAACACCGTGGACGCGCCACGCACGTCGACGCGGTAGTCGCCACGGAAGCCGCGGACCTGCACTCGACCGCGGTCGTCGGTGCGCAGCACCGTCGGGCCGAGCCACCACTCCTCCTTGACCAGGCGGCGGAGCGCGTCGTAGGACGGCTTCGGGGTGCCGTCGGCGCGGACCAGTCCGATCGGGGCGCCGAGCCAGGCGCCGGCGTCGGTGATGCCCCAGTAGGTGATCGCCTCGACGGAAGGGTGGCCGACCAGGCTCCGGTAGTGCCGTTCGATGTCGTCGGCCTGGCGCGCCTCGCCCTCGGGCGTCGACGGCCACGAAGCGACCTGGTGGTCGTTGAGGTCGACGATGTGCGCGGGCATGAGGTCACCGGAGACGAGCGAGGTCTCGGTCAGGTGCAGCGGCAGGCCGTAGCGGGCGAACCGGTCGACCATCGCGAGCATCGTGTCCTCGCCCCAGTAGCCCTGGTGCATGTGGGTCTGCAGCCCGATGGCGTCGATCTGCACGCCGGCCTCGAGCACGCCCTCGATCAGGCACTCGTACGCACTCGACAGGTCGAAGTCGTTGAGCAGCAGGGTGGCGTGCGGGTTGGCGGCGCGGGCCTCCTCGAAGGCCATCCGGATCGTCGGGATGCGGCCCTTGGCACGGGCGAGCGGGGTGATCGCGTTGTCGCCGTTGTCGAACACCGGCATGATGACCACCTCGTTGATGGCGTCCCAGGTGTCGATCGTGCCGGCGAAGGCGGAGACCTCGCGGCGGATGCGCTCCCGTTGGAGCTGCTCGACCTCGTCCAGCGGGAGCCCCAGCAGCCAATCGGGCTGCACGGTGTGCCAGACGAGCGGGTGGCCCTTGAGGGCGATGCCTCGGTCGCGAAACCACTGCGCCGTCGTCAGGAGTCTGGCGGTGTCCGGGGCTCCGCGCTCGGGCTCGAAGCGGCCCCAGTAGAACGGGAGCGTCGCGGTGTTGAAGACGTCGGTGTAGAGGTCGGCGAGGTGCTCGGTGCCTGCTTCGTGCTGCGCTCCGGCGTTGGCTTCGCCGGTCGCTTCGCCGTTGGCTACACCGGTCGCTTCGCCGTTGGCTACACCGGTCGCTTCGCCGTTGGCGAGTCCGATGAAGTCGAAGCCGATGTTGCCGAAGGCGAAGGCATGGCGGGTCTGCTCGACGGCGATGTCGGCATCGCGAATGGGATTGCCTTCGGCATCGACGATCGTCAGGGTCGTCTCGCCGAAGCGGTGCTCTGTTGCGTGCGTCATCGCGCGTCCTCCGACATCGTCGTCTGGGATTTGTTGTGCGCGCAAACATAGCAGCGGGGATCGTCGGCGTCACCCGGAAACCGGCCGGGGGTGAGAGGATGCGTTCGCATCCGCACTGCTGCGGGGCGCACGGCATCAGTGTCGGGCCGGAAATCGATGTCAACCAAGACCGAGTCGGCCTTGCTGTGAGGTGGCCCCCGTGGTCTTGTTGGAAGCAGAACGTGCAGGCGCCCTGCGTCGCGAGCTGGAAGCTGCGCGTGCGGACGGCCACACGCGCACACGGCTGGAACCGTTCCCGAGCCGCGCGGGCGCACGATGGCTGCTCCGGCTCGCGTTCGCCGTCCCGTTCCTGGTTCTCGCAGCCGTCAGCGCCGACCCCACCGTGGCCGACGTCACCGTCAACCGCTCCGTCGTGGACCACGTCGCGACACTGAGCTGGGACCGCGCAGACGTCTCGTGGCTCAGCGAGCTGTACCCGCCGCTGGGCACGATCCTCGTGCGGCTCATCCCCGGTGACGCCGCCGGACTCGCGGTCGCCGGGGCACTGGTCGCCGGGATCCTGCTGCAGCAGCTGCTCGAGGCCATGGTCCAACGACGCTTCCCATGGTGGAAGAGCACGGTCTTCCTCGTCGCGATCGGCGCGAACCCGCTCTTCGCGTACACCGCCACGGGCAACTTCGAGGCGCTCCTCGGCATCGCGCTGTTCGGGATCGGCGCGATCAACATGGTCCGCTTCGTCTCCAGCCGGAACACCAAGGCGGGCTTCGAGTCGGGGATCCTCTTCATGCTCGCAGCGTTGGCGGACGCTTCGGGGCTCGTCCTCGTGGTCGCGGCGGCCATCACGGCCCCGCTGCTCTCCGTCGCCCGGCGGGGCGAGTCGGGCGCGAGATGGTCGAACGTGCTCGTCGTGCTGTTCCCGACGATCGCGGTATTCGGCGCGGTGATGTTCCTCGAGGCCCTGTTCGGACGGAACCCGTTGCTGGTGTTCCAGAACGCCGTCCACTACGACCCCGCGCTCTGGGGGCTGGTCCCGGAACTCGTCACGACGCTCAACGGGCTGCTCATCCTCGCCCCGGTCGCGAGCGGTTGCGCCCTGGCATTGCTGAGTCGTCGGCCCGGTTCGGTCCTGATCTCGGTGTTCGTCTTCGGGGCACTGATCATCGGCTACGTGGGTGGTCTCATCCCGGTGAACTCCGCGGGCAACGTGTTCCTCATCATGACGATGATGGGCATCGCCGTGGTCCCCGCCGCCCGGACCACCCGGGTGAGCGGCCTGATCGCCGCCGTGGGCGCGGCGCAGATCGTGATCGCGTGGGCGGCTGCGTTCAACCGGCCGATCACGCTGGCGTGGATGGCCGCCATCGGTGACTCCCTCGGGTGGTGGTGACGAGTGACGACCCCGCACCTCTCCGGGCCCGGCCGGCACACAGCCACATCCCGACCCGATGAACTCACCGAGCTCGAGGCCTCCGGGATCGACCCGGCGTTGCAGCGCGCCGGCTCCGGGCAGCGGTACCTCGCCGAGGACTGGATGCCGGTCCGCGTGCTGCAGGACGGCAGCATCCTCGTCCTCACCTCCGGCCGGGCCGACGATGCCTCACTCGGGGATGCGTTGTCCGAGGAGCTCGGGGCTCCGGTCACGTTCGTCTCCGTCGACAGCTGGACCCTCCGCCGTGCCGTGCTGAGCCAGTTCCACGGTGCCGTGGCCGATGCCGCTGCGAACGAACTCCATGACCGGAACCCGACGCTCTCCGCCCGCGTCGTCTTCTCGCGGTCGCAGAAGGCCTCGGGCATCGTCCTCGCCGTGACCGCCGTGGCGTGCGGGATCATCTGGCCGGTCCAGACCGCGATCGCAGCGCTGATCGCAGCCAGCCTCGTGTTCCTCGCCGGGACGGGCTTCAAGTTCGTCGTCGCCACGCAGGGAGCCCGCTACGACGTCGTCGAGCGGATCACCGACACCGAGGTCTCTGCCCTGGACGACGCCGACCTCCCCGGCTACACCGTCCTCGTGCCCGTGTTCCGCGAAGCGAACATCGTCGCCCAGCTGATCGACAACCTCGGCGGCCTGGACTACCCCGTGCACAAGCTCGAGGTCATCATCCTGACCGAGGAAGAGGACCAGGAGACACGGGACGCGATCGCCGCGGCGAACCCGCCACCGCACTTCCGCGTCATCACCGTGCCGAAGGGGCACCCGCAGACGAAGCCACGTGCGTGCAACGTCGGACTCTACGTCGCGACCGGCGAGTACCTCGTGATCTACGACGCCGAGGACACACCAGACCCCGACCAGCTGAAGAAGGCACTGATCGCGTTCGAGCGCGGTGGCGAGGCCACGGTGTGCGTGCAGGCGGCACTGAACTACTTCAACGCTCGCGAGAACGTCCTCACCCGCATGTTCACGCTGGAGTACTCCTACTGGTTCGACTACATGCTGGCCGGTCTGGACCACGCGTCCCTGCCGATCCCCCTGGGCGGCACGTCGAACCACTTCCGCACGGCATCGCTCATCGAGCTCGGCGGCTGGGACCCCTACAACGTGACCGAGGACGCCGACCTCGGCATCCGGGCGAGCGCCGTCGGGTACCGCGTGGGCGTCATCAACTCCACCACCATGGAGGAGGCCAACACCTCGGTGCCGAACTTCATCCGGCAGCGGTCCCGCTGGATCAAGGGCTACATGCAGACCAGCTTGGTCCACGCCCGTCGGCCCCTCGCACTCGTCCGTGAGATCGGACTCGTCCCGTTCGCGGCGTTCGTCCTGCTCATCGCGGGCACGCCGGCGACGTTCCTCTGCGTGTTGCCGTTCTACGCGCTCACCGCCGTCACGTTCTTCCTGCCGCGTGAGACCGTCGACGCACTGTTCCCGGTGTGGGTGCTGTGGCTGTGCCTGTTCAACTTCCTGGTCGGCAACGCGATCATGATCTACCTGTCGATGATGGGCCCGTTCAAGCGCGGGACCTTCCACCTGATCCTCTGGTCGCTCCTGAACCCCGTGTACTGGACGCTGCACTCCATCGCCGCCTACAAGGCGCTCTGGCAGCTCCTGACCCGGCCGCACTACTGGGAGAAGACGGAGCACGGGCTGACGACCCAGGGTTCTGCGACGATGACCTCGTCCGACTCGCCGAGCTGAGCGTGAGGCCCGCCAGAGCCGTTCCGATTCGCCCGAGGCCCACGAACGGGAGGATGCAGCAGGCCACCGCCGTAGGGAACACTTGCCACGACATGAGCACTGGCGTTCCTCCACGCCCGCCGCGGCCTTCGACGCAGCACGCTGGTCATCGGCGTCGCCGTCGTGGCCCTCGTGTCACTCACGGCCTGTTCTGATCACCCGACGCCGGAGGAGAACGACAAGGCGTACTCCCGCTGGATGCAGCGCGTGCAGGACCGATGGGCAGGACAGCCCGGCGAGCTGGGCAGCGGTGCCGGCACGAACGACTCGTCCAGCCGGCTCTCCTTTGGCGATGACGGGGCCGGGGACCGTGCGCGGATCCGCGTCTCGGTCACCTGCCAGGGCGGCGGAACCGTGCAGATGGCCGTGTGGGCAGGACGCATCGGTGCGAACGGGTCGGAGACGGGCAAGCGACTCGCGTCACGCTCCGTCCACTGCAGACACGACGAGGACCTGTACGTCGTCACGTCGAGCGCGGCGATCACGATCGGCCCGACCGCCGGAGACGGCACCGTCGGCTGGTACGCGGCGGCCTACGGCGATCTCGCTGCGCGCACGCGCTGAGCGAGCACCGCAACAGCGGAGCAGCGAGCGCAGCGCTTCCCGCCACGAGCGCTGGCCGATCCTGCGACCGGGCCGGTTTCCGGCCACACCACACGGCGGCCTGGAGGCGCGGAGCGGCGCCGCCACGCGCCTCCAGGCCGTCTCCCAGTCGCGTCGAGGGCACCTGCGACCCGCCCCTGGGGTGGTGGGATGCGATCGCTCACGAAGCTCGATGACTGGAGCAGGTTCGACGTCGACTCGGTCTTCACCCTGGCCGACGACTACCACCGGGGCCGAGGACCAGCGACGGCAGGCTCCGCGGTGATGTTCTTCCCGTCCACGAGCCTGCGGACCCGGGTCACGTTCGAACGGGGCGCCTCCCTGATGGGCTTGCAGCCGATCGTGTTCCCGGACACCACGCTCGACAAGCCGGAAGAGTTGACGGACGTCGCGCAGTACCTGGCGGCGTGGGCTGACATCCTCGTCGTGCGCCATCACGACCTCGCCGTCGTCGAAGGCCTGGCTGCAGCAGCAGCACTGCCGGTGGTGAACGCGATGACCGACGAAAACCATCCCTGCGAGGTGCTCGCGGACCTGTACGCCCTGCGGCAGCGAGGAGACATCTCGTCGCTCCGCTACCTGTTCGTGGGCGCAGACGGGAACATCGCCAGAGCCTGGCAGGAAGCGGCTCGGGTCCTGCAGCTCGATCTGGTCCAGTGCTGCCCCGCCGATCTCGCTTCCCCGGGTGCGACGTGGACGGACGACCTGGAGACCGCCGTTCAGTCAGCAGACGTGATCCTCACCGACGGCCCCGGTCAGCACGCCCGAGCGCTCGAACCGTTCCGGATCACCGCGGCTCTCCTCAACCTCGCACCGAAAGGGGTGGTGCTCGATCCCTGCCCGCCCTTCGTGCGCGGTCGGGAGGTCAGCGCCGACGCGCTCGAACACCCTGCCTTCGTCGGGCACGCCTTCAAGGCCGCGCTGCTGCCGGTCCAGCAAGCCGTCATGGCGCATTGCCTCGAACTGCCGTCAGCGAACCGCTGACGCGAGGCCGGCGTGCCACGGTGCACCTTCGTCGTGGTTCGGACACGAACCCGAGCCGCGTGACCCACCTGCGGTAGAAAGGTGACGCCGTCGCGCAGGCGAACGACGCGCATTGCCGGGGGAGAGCGTCGTGGTACGTCAGAACAGGATCCTGTCCCGATCGTTCACAGCGCCCGCGCCGCGCCATGTCACACGGACCATCGCGGTTGGTCTGGCGATCGCCCTGTCGGCGGCAGCTCTGGTCGGCATCCGTGCAACGGCAGGATCAGCGGACACCGCAGCCTCGGCGGTGACGGTCACGAAGGTCACCGCGACGACCACCGTCACCTCGACCGGCACCGCCGTGCGCACCACTCTCAAGGTCAAGAACACCGCCTCGGTGCGGAAGCCGACCTCCTCCGCGTGGCTGTACCTGTCCGCTGGCACCGAGAAGTACACGCTCGGCCGGGTCGCGGTGAAGGCACTCGCCGCTGGTTCGAGCGCCTCGGTCACCGCAGTCCGCGGGACACCTTCCCGTGCCGCGGCCGGCAAGTACTCCGTCCTCGCCTGCGCCGGTGCGTACTCGGCGAAGCAGTGCCGCACGTCGACGGCGACCGTCACCACCAAGCCCACGAAGCGCGCGCGTCCGGAGACGGGCGTGATGCTCGACGTCGCTCGCGCCTACTACCCCGTGGCGTTGATCAAGCGGTACATCGACCTCCTCGCCGACGACGGCGGGCGCTTCCTGCACCTGCACCTCACCGATGACCAGAACGTCGGGATCGAGAGCACGGTCCTCGGCCAGACCCCCGCGAACGCGGATCTCGACCACGGCGTCTACACCAGCCGCGTGACCCATCGCCCGTTCCTGAGTGCCGCGCAGGCACGCACGATCTCCGAGTACGGGGCGGAGCGAGGCGTCGCGATCGTGCCGGAGATCGACACTCCCGGACACATGGCCGCCGCGTTCGCCCTGCTCGAGGCGCAGCACGGCACGAAGTGGGTCGACCGCATCCGTTCGGGCGAGAACGAGCTCGACACGTCGGCGCCCGAGAGTCTCGTGCTGGCGAAGAAGCTGTACGCAGAGGTGCAGCGGACCTTCCCCTCCAGCCGAACCGTGCACATCGGCGGCGACGAATGGGGCGACGACGTCACCGCCGCACATCGCGTCGCCTGGATGAACGAGATGGCGGCCACGCTCGGCAGCCGCGAGGTCTGGGCCTGGAACGACGGGATCGATCGGGTTGCGGTCGGGCGACTCGATCCGCGCATCCACGTCACGTACTGGAGCTTCGACGGCGACACCGAGGACGCAGCAGAACGGCGCGAACGCCGAGCGCGGCGGGCGAGTGCGGTCGACCTGCAGCAGGCCGGGATCGACCAGCTCAACTACAACTCGTACTACCTCTACGAGGTGCCGACCGACCTCGACCCGGCCGACAGCGATTACACGGTCGCCGATCTCCGCGAGAACTGGTCGCTCCGGGCGTGGGACGGCGACTCCGGTTCGCTTCTCGCGGCTCCGATGTCGGGCGCCGCCGTCGCGATCTGGGGTGAGGACCTCGAAGACCCGCCATCCGACGCGCTCCTGCGGTGGAGCGCACCGCACGTGACGGCGATGATCGAGACCGCAGCCTCCTGACGGACGCATGTCGTGCCTCCAGGCCGATCGCTGGAACCGCCGGACCCGCCGCTTACCTACCCGAGCGGCTCGACGCCGTAACTGCTGACCACCGCGCGCAGTTCGTCCAGGTACGTCTGCGCCTGCACGGTGAGCGGAACCGAAGCGTGCGCGATCCAGCCGATCTCGATGCGCTCGTCGACGTCGAGTGGGATGGCGACGATCTCGGGGTCGAGGTCGTCGCTGATGAGCCCGGTCGAGATCGTGTAGCCACCGAGGCCGATCATGAGGTTGAAGATCGTCGCCCGGTCCGACACCCGGATCTCCCGCTTGCTGGACATCGTCGACAGGATCTCCTCGGCCAGGTAGAAGGAGTTGTTCGCGCCCTGGTCGAACGTGAGCCGAGGCAGGTCCGCGAGGTCCTCGAGGGTCGCACGCTCCCGCGACGCGAGCGGGTTCCGCTTCGCCACGAAGATGTGCGGCTGTGCGACGAACAACGGTGTGAACACGACGCCGGCGTCCCGCAGCAGCTTGCCGAGCACCTGCTTGTTGAAGTCGTTGCGGTAGAGGATGCCCACCTCGCTGCGCAGGGTGCGGACGTCCTCGATGATGTCCCAGGTGCGCGTCTCGCGCAGCGAGAACTCGTACTCGTCCGCAGCCGCCGCTTCGACCATCCGGACGAAGGCCTCCACCGCGAACGAGTAGTGCTGCGCGGACACCCCGAGCAGCCGACGCGACCGCTGGCCGCCGACGTACCGCTGCTCGAGCAGCGAGACCTGCTCGACGACCTGTCGGGCGTACCCGAGGAACTCGACGCCGTCGACGGTGAGCACGACCCCCCTGGCCGAGCGGGTGAACAGCGGGCGCCCGATCCGCGTCTCCAGGTCCTTCATCGCCGCGGACATCGTCGGTTGTGACACGTAGAGCAGATCGGCCGCTGCGCTGATCGAGCCCTCCGTCGCCACTTCGATGAAGTACCGGAGCTGCTGCAGGGTGATGTCGTTCGAGACACGAGCCATAGGCCGAGGCTATACCGGTGCATAGCGTCTCGGTATTACCTGATGGCTCGCCATTCCCGCCATGATCGACTCATCCTTCCCACCGCGCCCACGGGCCGCTCGACGAACAGATTGCCGACCATGGCGAACGACCTCACCTTCAGCATCACCCGGACCCGGTTCGACGAGGACTACTCCCCCGCCGACAGCTCCCGGCTGACCACGAACTTCGCCAACCTGGCGCGCGGCGAGCACCGTCAGCAGAATCTCCGCGCTGCCCTGGCGATGATCGACGGGCGCGCGAACGAGCTGGCCGCGGCGCACGACCGCTACCGTCTGCAGCTCGACATCGTCTCGGTGGCACTGGAGTTCTCAGACAGCGGGTCGGACGCGGAGTTCCCGCTGCTCGAGATGCTCGACGTCACGATCCTCGACCAGCACACCGGCGAGCGCCACCAGGGGATCCTCGGCAACAACTTCTCGTCGTACCTGCGCGACTACGACTTCTCGGTGCTGCTGCCGTCATCGCCGGGCTTGCCGTCTGACTTCGGGGCGCTGCACGGGGCGCTCTTCCA
>Ga0265780_10010733_pt1 | contig 10899 bp, 11 predicted proteins | sample P1T30metagenome_FD_192432 | JGI IMG/M metagenome (GOLD analysis project Ga0265780, IMG submission 192432) | Plant litter microbial communities from East Loma Ridge, Irvine, California - P1 T30 | ecosystem: Environmental > Terrestrial > Plant litter > Unclassified | place: USA: California... | reverse complement strand
CCATCAAGGAGAAGAAGGAGAAGAAAGAGAAGAAGGACAAGAAGAGAAAGTCCGAAGCTGCCGACGTTTCCGAGACACCCATCAAGCCTGAAGTCGTACCTCCAGCAGAGGGAACTGCTAGCGCCGAAGCTGTCGCTATGGAGGTAGATGGAGAGAAGGCCGCCAAGAAGGCAAAGAAGGAGAAGAGGAAGAGCGTTGGAGGTGATGTTGCTACCGAGGAGCAGGATGCCAAGGTGAGTTTTAGGTTCGAACTGGTTTGGACTCTGGGCAGTGGGTTATCTAAGGAATGGTTGAGTAGTTGGGCCCGATGACTTAGCTGTTGGCTTCCTGTCTCTTACTGGTCTTCGATATCAGGCGGAATACTTCACTGACGCCCAGTCCGAGTTCTTTGTCCCTCTAGACGCCATTTCGCCCATAGCCGCCCCTCTCGCCAACAAGAAACTCTCCAAAAAGCTCTTCAAAACCGTCAAGCGAGCGTCAAAAGCCCGTCAATTGAAGCGAGGTGTCAAGGAGGTCGTCAAAGCATTGAGGAAGGGAGAGAAGGGATTATTGTTGTTGGCAAGTAACATCACCCCAGTGGATGTTATCAGTCATTTGCCATTGATGGCCGAGGAGGGAGCTGGTGTCGAGTACTGTTGGGTCCTGTCGAAGTGAGTTCATTACACATGACATGTCATGATCAAAGCTGATAGAACAGGGAGGAACTAGGAGCCGCCTCCGGAACAAAGAGAGCTACATCATGTGTTTTGATCTCGTACGTTTTCGTTATTGTATGTTCTGCCTCAGGCTAACGAACTAGTACTACCCCCGCCAAGCGCCCGGCACCAAAAGATGGTCAAGCACCCAAAGCTGCTCCTTCTGCTGAGGACCTCGCCGAACTCAAGTCGAGCTTGGACGAGTGTACGGCCGAGGTAAAGAAGCTAGAAGTGCCTGGAGGGCCTACATACTAGATATATTGTGTATCTAGTGACTAGACTTAGGAACAGCTGCGAGGTTCTCTGAGCTGTATGTATTGGTATCCAGAGAAAGTGCAGGGAAACCGGAGGAACGGCGCATTCTTAATTCACGTCAGCATACGAAGCAACCCTATTTCGTGTCCCACGCACAAAGTACGATCGAAGCGTGAATTGCGTTTCAAAGGAGTGCCTAGAAAGGACAATCAAAATACCTTTTATTGCCCACACATCTTTCGCTTTCCTCATTCCGTCATTCAATGGCGTTTTCTCACGCTGCTTATCTCACCCCTCGACCTTCTCGGTCATATCAAATCCTTTGAGGGAAAGCCTTATTGACTTCAGATCCATGGACGTGCTCACTGTAGAACTGAATGAGCCGAACTAGGTTAAAAGCCGTGAAAGGGATTCGGCTTAGACACCTTTGCCCCAGCTCCATCTAACTTCCATCACATCATCTCATATCTTGCACCAAACTGTATGACATGTCGACAACGATTGATGATCCCAATATCACTCTATTCGATGGCAGTTCGTGGAAGCAGTACAACGACGCAGCAGCGGGCTGGCATGGAGGAACATACCACGAGACTTGTGATGATCGAGATGATCTGACCTTTGTATTTACCGGGACCGCTATCCAGGTATATGGAGCCAAGAGACCTACGTAAGTCAATCTATCTGGATGACCATCTGACAAGCAGGTACGGATACTACTATGCCGAATTGGATGGAGAGAACAGGCGATTCTTCAATGCACACAGCGATACCGACGAGATCCCTGCCCTACTGTTCGAAGCAAAGGGCCTCGCTAATATTGAACATTCATTGTGGTTCATGAACCAGCAGAACTATGGTACTCAGAGAAGTCGAAGCTGTAAGTCTGTCTCAGCTAGGATAGGCAATTTGGCTCATAGATCCAGGCATTGGGGTCGACTATATCGTTGTAGAGCAGACCGAGTACGTCATATGACCTCAGTGGTCCTTTACCTTCAGCTGATGGCTTAGGGCATCAGGGTCTGGAGCACCTTTACCCTCTGAATCGGACTCGGCGGTTCCAGTCAGCCAACCACCGGAGAACGTGACAAGCGACCCAATCGCCTCACCTTCATCGACCGAAGCGTCCATCACACCCTCCCCGTCTGCCTCCTCTGACCCCAATACCGAAGTCGGACAGCCCATCGAATCATCATCTTCAGGCGGAAACGCTCTCACGGTCCCAAATCTCGCCAACTTTACCATGGCCCCATCTGCAGCAGAGGTAAACGCTCCTAATGCCACTTGGACCGCCGACCAAACTATGACCGCTGTCACTGGTAGACCGGGTGTTTACTCTGGTCAGCCACTACCTGTATTCACTGGGCAGGCGATTCAGTATAGCGGTATTGCTCCCAAGCTTCAGTGAGTCCTCGATTGTTCACTACGGAACATGAGCTGACTCTCAGGCAAGAAGTGTTCGCGTCAGCGGTCAAGGCTGGTGCCACCAGTGGAGCGACGAGTGTGTCGATGCCTTCTGCGTCTATTGCGCTTGTTTGTGTTTTGTTCTGGTCAATTAGACGATTTTGGGCTGTTTAGGTAAATACATGTCATGCAATCTGGCGTATAATGATACACTGTCCCTATCTCATTTACCTTGACTGCGTTTCAACTCCTGTAGGATCTTGGCGTCCACCCTTCTCACAGGCTTGTTCAAGATACGATCAATCTCGTCCCCAGGCAGCCCACTCTGGCGCAACACGCGAATAATGAAAGCCTGTTTCTTCGCTCCATACGCCCCTATACTCGCATGTTCCTCTTTTGACAATGCCTTCTTCAACTCTGCATACTCATCTCGCAGCCTATCGTCCTGTCGAAGTACGTCCCTGAAAGCCAAATGATTGGCAAGTGCCGCTCCATCGCTCTTATTAAGATATACCGCTCGCCTAGGGGTTCCATCCTCTGTAGCTGTACTACCTCCCGAATCGAGTTTATGCGCATTGTAACGGAAGACCATTCGATCAATCCCGCCACGCTCGTATGCGTAGGTATATCCGTGACTAGTAAGAGCTTGGGTAGCTTCCATGATCAATGTAGACGGGACGATGATATCGATATCGATAATTGGCTTGGCTGCTAGACCGGGCACAGAGGTGCTGCCGACGTGTTGAATATCATAGGCATCGTGGGGTAGAAAATCGGCTAGGGCGCAATCTAGCCCTTGACGAATTTGAAGGAAGTGATCGACCCATGTTGCGTTGTATTCCACCACATTGATCTTGAGCATACTTGGTGAGTAGAAGCTAGACTAAACGATCTTCATGTGCATGTCGAAGGTCCACTCTAGTATTGCGGTAGTGACTATCAGTCGGATAAAAAGATGATAAGGAATCTCAGCAATAGGTTAGCGTAGAAAGACCCTGATATTGACCCATACGGTTCTTATCTCGGCAAGTATATAAACAAATAGAGCTAGTCTAGTTCGAGTATATGTATCCCTTATTGCTGTAAAGTCAGCAGGTCACGCCCGATAGTCAATCACTGCACTGGTAACTCCATGGACTCGTCCAACACAACGGTTCATACCTATCATACCATCCACAGATGCGCCTGACAGGAGTCCGCGGCATCGTCCAACCCGGCTTCGCCGAGACTTCGGGCTGGGCCTCGTCCCTTCTCGGATCAGCCATCCGCGATCTTCTCAACTTTGAGCTGATGCCAATGACCAATCTCGCTGACCCTTCAGCCATTGCATGCATGTTCCTATTCTGTAATGATACACATGGACATTTCGTTGGCCAGATCATCAAGGGCTAAATCCAATCAAGGTATTTTCGAAATACCGCCAGAACGCAGAGACGACAAAGCAACGCCCATTCCACCACGCTATCAGACACTCTCACGGATCAATCTACCAAAGCCACAAAGCAAGGTCGAGTCCCTCGCAATGTAGATCCTCTCACTCCACCGCCACACGACCGAGTCACGACCACTCGATACAGTTCTACGGGTCCACTCCTTTTACATGACCGACCGCTCCTCGGATATCCTTTATGTGACCGAGGACGATCATTCCAATCGTTTGTCGATCGATCAATTTCACCCTCGCGGGGAAATGTTCCATCTTGAAGTCACATCAGTTCCTTTGCAGCATGACCATCTGCGACCTAGATTGCAGCAGGAACTCACGGGTATATAATTTGGTCCCCTGATCGGTCTTCTGTCTTCTCAACGACTTCACTTGATCAGCTGTGCTATCAAGTCCCGTCTCTGATCAATAAAGAAGCATTCAGTGATCGATCTACTACGACTCAACAGCTTTCAATTCAATATGCTCTCACAATTATTCGCTATCCTTGCCGCATTGGCGGTATCTACCACGGTCCAATCGGTACCACTTCCCCAAGCGGCCGATGTCACCTCCGGTGCGACATCTCTCATGATGTCGGACGGTACCGCTTCCGCCACCGATGCCGGAGCTTACACCACTGGTCCAGACGGAAGCCCTACTCCCGTCGCTCCATCCTCGACCAGCGCCGTCACCAGCGCTACCGCCGCCTCAGGCGCACCCGATCAAGGAGTTGGCTCGGATGCAGTCACGAGCGAAATCCCTGCATCCGGCGATGCATCCAACTCCACTATAGCTAACGACACGTCTGCCTCTGCAGGAGGCACTACGGACGACTCCAGTGTCGCCGATGCTGGCCTTTCAGCATCTAACGGGGCTGCGCTTCCAGAAGCCAGCGCCGGTGGTGACTCGATAGCCCCTGGTGGACCTGGCGGACCCGGAGGCTGGGGACGAAACAGGGGAAGGATGCGCGGACCGCCTGGTGAAGTCAGTGCGGGAGAGAATGATCAAGCCGGTGCAGGCGAGAGTGACGGTGCGAGCGATGATACGACTGCTGTCGCCGCTGCTACCGCAGGAGCTGGGGGCAATGATTCGGAATCGACCTCCGAATTCGCCGACTCCAGTGCTTCATTTGAGCTTCCGCTAGACTCCGCTATTTCTTCCGCACAGTATTCGACTGCCGAACCCACTGGTAATGTGGCTATCGAAGCCTCGGCGACATCCAGCGCCGATGCTACCTCCCTCCAGGCGCGACAAGTCGAGACCACCGGCACTGCCATTGGCGTTGCGGCATACCAAAATCCTGGTACCCCTAATCCGGAAACCATGGAGAATCATGCTTCTGCCCTCGCCGCCATGGGCGCCGATGATGCGGCGATCGAGAACGCAATGACCGCCGTCTCAAGCAGCTACACTCCCATCGCCCTTGATGGCACCGTCATCGGAGTCGCAGGGGCGGTGCAGACCCCTGACCCCAACGTGAAGCGATCTCCTCAGGGACGACAAGGCCGACACGCTGAGGCAGCTTCTCCGGATGATGGAGCTGCCGCTATCCTACCGATATCATCGACAGTCGATATCGAGCTTACCAATCCCGTTCAGCCCACTAGTGTCCCTCTTGGAAAGCGAAAATGGGCTGGCACCGAGAGCTCAGAGTTCGGATCGAACGAAGATACCAGCGCCGATACATTCGAAGAAGAGGAAAGTTCGAACGAAGAGTCCAGCGCATGGTCATGGTCGTCGTCATGGACCTCTTCGAGCTGGTCTACCACCTACGGCTACACCGATGATATCACTACTGCCGCCGCTCAGGCTACATCCGGATCCGATGCCACGGTCCAGAAGCGACAGCAAGGTGACAGAGACGAAGCCACCAACGGCTTGACCGACGAGGCTCCTCCCCGAGTCGGGTCCTCCCAAGGGCAAGTCAAGAATTACAACCCAGACAAGCGACAGCAAGTGGCGACCGACGAAGAAGCTGACTCGACCGGGTCCGGGGCTGAAGAAGACACAACCTCTAGCGACCCAGCAGCTGCATCCACCGCCGGAGCTGTCACCGATGACGAGTCTGCTGGATCGTCCGCGCAAGCTGAGAGTGATGGACCACCTCGAGGACCTGGTGGGTCCAGAGGTGGTCGAGGAGGTGGTCGAAAGCGACAGGAGGCTGCCGCTGAAGAAACCGCAGGCTCGGGCGACATTGCCGCTGCATCCACTACTGGAGCTGCTACCAGAGCAGATGAGTCTGGAGCCGGTGGCGATGCTACCGACGAGATAAGCGGAGGCAGCGATGCCGCGAGCGGAAGTGATGCTGCCAGTGAGGCGCCCTCTCGAGGACCTGGTGGTTTCAAGGGAGGAGGTCGAGGAGGACCCCAGAAGCGACAGAGTAGCGGGGGACCCCCTCGAGGTGGAGTCAGGGGCGGTGGAGGTGGCCGTGGAGGAGCGCAAAAGCGACAACGAAGCGTAGGAGGAGGTAGCGGTCGAGGTGGTGGTCGTGGTGGCGGATCTGCTTGAGCTTACTCTCCAGAATATCTGTGAGTATCATTACATCAGGATAGTGAACATTGCTGACTGCAAAGAGCGCCCTCGCAAGATGAGAAGTTTAGTATAAACGTACAACAACTTCCATGTTCTAGCTATCGTTTCGTATTCCAATCGTTAATCGTCTCTCCATGCAACTTCTCCTCTAGACCACCTTTCTGCCCAGATTGCTCGTTTGTGATATGTCTTTCGGGATGCCTTGAACTCCTGAATGAACTCTTCCACGGTTCTGTTTGCGCCCTGGCCCTGAAAAAATTAGCGGAGGGTCTAGACAACCAAGATTTGACTTACGCCAGAAAACGATGAAGCGGAAAACCCCGCGCTTTCCGACCCCAGTGCTGGAGAGTCCGTTCTCATACTTGGCGTCGAGGGCCCATTGGTCGGACGGCCTTCGATAAACGCATTGGCAATTCTCTCGGAGCTATCGTCTTGGGCAGTTATCGAATGCCTCAGTCGAAGGTGCAGGAAAGATGGTCGCTGTTTCTTCGAGAGATTAGCATAATTCGAAGGTAGGTGAAGGGATCACTTACCTGATAGTAACTCGCTTGCGCCTTCTCGATCTCCGACCATTGGGATTTCAAAGCCTCCGCATGTGCATACGACTGAGCTGTAGCATCCCGTAAAGCAAACAATTCGTCCCTCAGAGCCATATTACCCTCTGAATTGTCAGCCTTGTATCGCCTTCTCCATAGCGCCTAGACCTACTGGCTAAGTCCTCATTCTCCTTGCTCAGCCGCTCGACTTCTGCTGCTAATTCTTGAATTTGCGGCAGGGTGAATAGGTATGCCTCGACCAGCTGCGGGGACGATAGGAGGTCTTTGAGAAAGGACGTCGGATAGCCGGATAGTGAGGGGAAATGTTGTAGTAGCTGTGTCGACATGTTGGATTCGTCGTTGATCCGCAGGACTGTTATGACTTGCTCTGGCCACTCTGAACTTTGAACTTTGGTGGATGTCCCTATAGCAGCGACAGATTGTATGGTATATGTAATGTGATGTACAACACGAGGGGGGTATAGTGGTGATCGAATGAAGGGGTGAATTATGACGGCATCAACGCCGAGCCAGTCCAACGTAACTCTCTTGATTGGGTTCATCTTCCACCGCATTCATCACTTCCAGTCGAGCTCACAACCAATCAAACGGGTCATCAAGAGTCTAGCTCGACACTGAATGTGCCAGTGATCCCGGAGGCCACTGCCTGTATCACCAAGTCGCGACATGACTCCCCCAACAGCCCCCACTCCCCAAGGGTTGTGGGATAGCGACTACGTGAACAAGGAGTAAGTAGTCATTCTCTGATTGGTACACAAGCTGATACTCATAGCCACGTCGAAGCCTTTGCTCATGCTCTATCACTATCTGATCAGATAGCAAACGACGGAGACGCATCGCCATTGTCACCTCGATCACCACCATTGCACTTTGACCCAGACGCGGATTCGAGATCGCCAAACCATCTACACCAATCATGGAAGTATGGACAGGACAATAGCTCGCTATGGGGCAAGGACAGGATCGAGAAGCTGAGTGCTACTTCTGATTTTGCTGTAAGTGACATCCAAGACGAACGATAATCTTGCTGACCTTTAGCCAATTCACCAACGTGTTTCAAAGTACGTCTCTTGCTCAATCATACCCGCTGATGCTGATCTACAGACGTAGAGGCGGAGGAAGGCATTCAAATCAGGGGTGGACTTACCATCTGATGAGATGGCCTCTACTGGTATGCCCGACAACGCGACACACAGCTGACAACAGGCCGGTATCTTCTTCATCATATATATGGAATTCTCGGCCTACATCGTGACTCGTCAAGTAGTCAATATCTTTGAATGGGTCTTAGCATGGAGGGGACACAAGCGACATCTTCGACTCCAATTGCGCAAAGCCAAGACGTATGAGGAATGGATCAAGATTGCAAAGGAGTTGGATCGATATATGGGGTTCGACGATTGGAAGGAGAATGGAGATGATGGATATTTCGACTATACCCTGGTGAGCTACCCTACATCTTGACAGTACTCAGCTGATTATGTAGGTCAAGCGAGTCAAGCGGACCTTACATAGGATGCGCGCTGCCAAGGATACCCGAGGGCTGATGGACACATTGGCTGTATGCGTGAGAAGCAATTTCGCAGGGACCGAATCGTCCAAGATGTACAGCGAGGTGAGTTGGTCCGACGCGATCTGATCAATGCTAATTGGGAGTCATTTTACGGTACAAAGTACCTTGTCGAGGCTCACATCCGTGAAGTCGCGGCCTCCATCGACTTCGTCAGGACGGCCACGAATGTCAGTGCAGAGGAGAAGCGAGCTTTCTTTAGAGCAGTCAACAAGAATTACGGGTCCAGTGCTCTTTGCCTATCAGGTGGAGCTTCCTTCGGCTACTACCAGTATGTCTTTTCTATCTATTGAATGATGTGTTCTGATGAGCAGCTTTGGTGTAGTCAAAGCATTCCTGGATGCTGATCTACTTCCTCGAGTAGTCACCGGCACATCAGCCGGTGGGATTGTGGCCGCTCTACTGTGTACACGTACAGATGACGAGCTCAAGCATCTCCTAGTGCCAGAATTGGCAAACAAGATTACAGCATGTGAAGATGCTTTCGGAGTCTGGATCAAGCGATGGTACGAAACAGGAGCTCGATTTTCCTCTATCAAGTGGGCGGAGAAGGTGCGCCAAGAGATCTTCTTGCGAAGTCTGCTGACATTTAGGCAATGTTCTTCACCAGAGGTTCGCTCACTTTCAAGGAGGCATATGAGCGTACTGGTCGTGCACTCAATGTCTCCGTGGTACCTTCTGATCGTCATTCGTGAGCTCAGCCCACATTGGCAGTGGATCATGTAAGCTGATGTGTGTTTAGCCCAACTATCTTGCTCAATCATCTGACGGCCCCAAATTGCATCATCTGGTCCGCACTCATTGCCAGTGCGGCGGTACCAGGTATTCTGAATCCCGTAAGCCGGTCGATACGATATAGCTCGACCTGGCGCTGATCTCATAGGTTGTTTTGATGGCGAAAGATCGGAACGGCCAGGTCAAGCCCCACAATTTAGGTGGATCAAGATTCAAAGATGGTAGTCTGCGGTAAGTCAACTTCGCTACCGTTTCGCCTGTGCTGATCAATCAGAGAAGACATCCCTCTCGGAAGTCTGCATACTCAGTTCAACTGCAACTTCTCGATTGTCTCCCAAACGAATCCACATATCCACTTGTTCTTTTTCGCCCCTCGTGGATCAGTCGGTAGGCCGGTCGCGAACCGAAAAGGCAAAGGTAAATTGCATCTCACAGATACCATATTCGATTTTGACAGACAGGATGGCGAGGTGGCTTTATCCTTTCAGCACTCGAGTCGTACATCAAGCTGGACCTATCGAAACATTTCAAGGTAGGTGCCATAAATCAGTGAACATCTGGCTGACATAATCAGGTCATCCGTGATTTAGACTTGCTACCTCAGATCTTGCAAAGTGATTGGAGTGGAGTCTTCCTTCAGCGTTTCTCAGGAGACCTGACGTTGACGCCTAAAAGTACTGTTGGGGTGAGTACTGCTTGTAATCGAAGAAGTGGCTGTACTGATGGACAGGACTGGTTCCGGATTTTGACCGATCCAACGCCTTCGCAACTCGAGAAGATGCTCTCGGTCGGACAGCGAGTCACCTGGCCTTCCTTGAACATGGTCAAAAATCGTCTCACGATCGAGGTAAGCTTAAAGTCTGCACTTCAGAACGAGTAGCTAAAGGGACAGCGGGCGATTCTTCGCGGGCGAACCGAAATCAGAGCCAGTATGCGTCGCGATAGAACCACCACAGACCAAGGTCAAGCTTCATCTCGTCGACCTGAGACTGGCAATCAAAGTGATGCTCAAGTACCCATTGAATCCGATGCCGATGCTGGCTTTGCAAGCCGTTCGCGAAGAGTCAAACATGCCAAAGATCGAGGTATATCGGCACGAGATGTATTTGGCGAGATGCCCGAACCCGCTCGATCAGTCAGACGTCGGAAGTCATCACTGCGCCCGCCTCCAACACATCACCGCTCCAGTCAAGAGACTCTGGTTCTCCCGCCCGACAATTATGTGGACCGATCTCTGCCGCCTCCACGACTCAGTGAATCGCCAACCCGGGGCTATGCTGCTTCCCTCACCGACGCGTTCAGGCATGTCAGAGCTAGCTCATTATCCGCTTTTGGTCAGAATAGTTCGCCCGTACGAGCTGTGAGATTCGGTTCCAACGAAGAAATCAGTCAGGCTCAGCCTCGACAGAAGAGCAATTTGTCGATCAGTAGATGGTTTGGCGGAGCTTCGGAATCGAGCAGTGAGGAAGAGACGGCCGACGAAGGGGATATCAGGGGGTCTGGGTCAGGGCTGTCAGGAGATGAGACATCCCCTACTTTCCGGTTACCCACCCAGGATGAGGTCGTAATGGATGATGACGATTCCTCCGATGAGGGCGAGATACCAATTCCAGGAGGTGAACGAGTCGACACGCTTTTCGTAGAGGCTGGTGCCGGGTTCGGAGATAGGCCAAGGGCCAATAGAGATATAGGTAGAGCCAGTACTCGATAACGCCTGATGTACCC
>Ga0265780_10010731_pt1 | contig 10900 bp, 8 predicted proteins | sample P1T30metagenome_FD_192432 | JGI IMG/M metagenome (GOLD analysis project Ga0265780, IMG submission 192432) | Plant litter microbial communities from East Loma Ridge, Irvine, California - P1 T30 | ecosystem: Environmental > Terrestrial > Plant litter > Unclassified | place: USA: California... | reverse complement strand
CGTCGCGCTCGAAGCCGGCCCCGAGAAGGTCTCCGTGCTCGGCGGCGTCGGGGACGACTGCGAGCGTCAGTTCTGGTCGAGCTTCACGGCGGGGGAGTTCTGGAAGGAGTACCCCGACCAGGTCTCTACCCTCACCTTCGCCGACGTCGACAGCTCGACGGTCTCCCTCGACGGCACCGCGGTGCCGTCCCCGTGCCCGGCGCCGTCCCGTGTTCTGAGCGACGGGACCGTCGGTCTGGTCGCCTGCGCGGACGCCGTGTCGACGCGGACGACCGGTGGTGACTGGTCCTCCGTCAGCGTGCCCGGTCTGCTCGACGCGGTTCTGCTCTCCGGCGAGTACCTCGCGGGAGTGACCGGCGTCGACACCTGTGACGGCGTCGCCGTCCAGAGCGTGACCACGCCGGTGACCCCGCGGAGTGCGGCGACGACGATCGGCTGCGTCACAGGTGTCGACGCGGCTCAGGGCATCGTCCTGGCATCCGTCGACGATGTCGTCTGGCTCTCCGCCGGGTCGGTGTCGCGGGTGTCCGTGGACGGTGGCGTGACCTGGTGAGGACGAGACGATGAGCGCGGCACCCAGCACCCGGGAGATCCGGTCGGCGAGCTCGACGATCGGCTGGAACAAGGCGTACTCGCAGCGACTGTTGCTGACGGACGCCCTCGTGCTGATCTGGGTCGTCTTCGGCGTCCAGATCGCCTGGTTCGGCATCGACACCGCCAACGTCGCCTTCCGAGGCGACCTGCGCAACGTCGCGGTGAACTACACGGCGATCTCGCTCATCGTCATCGTGCTGTGGCTGAGCGTGCTGGGTCTCTACGGTTCTCGGGCCGACCGCGTGATCGGCACCGGCAGCACGGAGTACAAGCTCGTGGTCGACGTGAGCCTTCGTGTCTTCGGTCTACTCGCCATCTTGGCCTATCTCTTCCACGTCGACCTGGCGCGCGGATACATCCTCATCGCGTTCCCGGTCGGCGTCCTAGTCCTGGTCTTCTCACGGTGGTTGTGGCGTCAGTGGCTCGTCCTCCAGCGTGCCCAAGGTCGGTTCTCGGCGCAGGTGATGTTGGTGGGGTCGAGGGAGACCGTGGAGCACTTCGCCAGACAGCTCATGTCGCAGCCCTCTGCGGGCTACCACGTCGTCGCCGCGTGTGTTCCCGGCACAGCGGGTGGAACCGTCGGTGGCTCACTGGACATCCCCGTCGTGGGGACCTTCGATGACCTCGAAGCGGCTCTCGTCACGAGCCGAGCCGACACGGTGGTCATCACGAGCTCTGACCATCTCCCGCCCGAGCGCGTCCGCGAGCTGAGCTGGAGCCTCGAACCAGGCGGGCAGCACCTGGTCGTCGCTCCGAGCCTGACCGACATCGGTGGTCCCCGCATCCACACGCGTCCGGTGGCCGGCTTCCCTCTCATCCACGTCGAGACGCCGACCTACGCCGGGCAGAAGCTCTTCTCGAAGCGGATCTTCGACATCGTCGTGAGTGGTCTCTTGCTGGTCGTCCTGTCGCCGCTGGTGGCCGTGGTCGCGCTCATCGTCGCCGTGGGCAGCACCGGGCCGGTGTTCTTCCTCCAGGAGCGAGTGGGGCTCAACGGTTCGACGTTCCGCATGGTGAAGTTCCGCACCATGGTCGTCGATGCTGAAGCACGCCTCCAGCGTCTCGCGCAGGAACAGCGCGCGGAAGGGAACTCGGTGCTCTTCAAGATGAAGGACGACCCACGCGTGACGCGCGCCGGGCGATGGCTCCGTCGTTACAGCATCGACGAACTACCCCAGCTGCTGAACGTCCTGCGAGGCGATATGGCGCTCGTGGGGCCGAGACCGCCTCTGGCGCGCGAGGTGGCTCAGTACGAGAGCCACGTGCACCGCAGGTTCCTCGTCAAACCCGGCATCACGGGCCTCTGGCAGACGAGCGGCCGATCGAACCTCTCTTGGGAGGACAGCGTCCGTTTGGATCTCTACTACGTCGAAAATTGGTCGATGGCGGGCGATCTGACTATCTTGTGGCGAACAGCACGCGCAGTTATCGCCCCCTCAGGCGCGTTCTAAGGTCAGGCACCCCTCGCGTTTCCCCTGATGTCCGTGGACTCTTCGAGCCCCAGCCATTACAGACAGTCACTTAGACGCCCATCGAAGACGTAGAGGTCGTGCGTGTGTCGGCTTGATGGCTACCTCGAGGGCGTTGCTCGCAGCATCAGCTCGACGCATACTCCGGTACAGAAACCCGCAGGTCGGTTTGATGAGGCGCGAACCGCGTTTCGATGGCGGTGCCGGGTCTTGAGGCCCCGAACGCCAGAAGGGCAAATATCGCTCCTGAAGAGGCCCACAGCAGAACATCGAAGCTAAAGAACATGAGGAGCACTGCGATCAACGGAAGGCGTGACCGCGAATCTGACTGCGCTAGTGCAGTCACGACAAGCACCACAAAAAGGGCAAGACCTATCAGGCCGCTTGCCATGAGGACCGTCGCAAACATGTTGTCTAGCGTATAAAAATTGTCGTTAATCAATGCGCCCGACAAGTAGTTTGCGCGTTCGGATCCCCACCCGCTTCCGAAGAGTGACTCAAGTATGGGTCTCTCCGTGACCAGATTGGGCATCGACGTTATCGAATTCAGACGGTGTGTGCTGTTGACTCCACTGACGTCGGCAATCACTGGATCAAGAATGCGAGCAACGAAAAGAACGTATATGCCTGCGGCCGTGGCGATGAGTATCTTGATAAGACGCCACAAGAGGTGCCCTCGCACGAGGAGCGGGTACGCGAAGCAAAGGATCGCTCCTACATAGACACTTGAGCTGCCTGTCGGCACGATTCCCGCCACAAGTACGAGAACAAGCGGCCATCGGCGCTCGGGTCTCATCGGTCGTGATAGCACGAGGGCCAGTGCAACCAGGATAACGATGCCAGCCAGAATCCCGTGTCCTGCCGTGCCCTCTGTTCTCGTGCCTTCGTAGAGTGGATGGAGCCCGCTGTCCGGGTTCAATGGGTCTCCCCGGAAAACAATGAACTCTGTGATGCAAACGCCGGCTTCTATGACGCCAAATGTGATGAGGCCCAAGTGGACGAGGTTTCGGTTTGAGACCGTTTGTCTTCCGCTAATGAGGCCTACGAGTGCTCCGTAAAGCACCACAACTGAGACGTCGGGCATTTGACCGTCCAACACTGGCCACAGGACACCTAGAACGACGGGAACGAATAGGAGCAGCCAGCTACGGTCCGTAAATCTCGTCTCGGCGTTCACGCAGAAGACTACGAGCCAGAGAGCACCCAGCATCATGCCCGTGAATCCGGGCAGAGGAGTGTAGAGGGGCGGCACGATGACAGGGAAAGCAACTGCTCCTAGTAGAGCAACACCTTGCAGGGCAGATCTATTTACGGTGAATCTCAAAACGGCCGTTGCTGCAATGAAAGTGATACCTAGGCCCACAAGCGGGGCTTCGATGAAGGTGACGACTAGGAAGAGTACGAGTAGTGGGCTACAGATATAAACGACGCTTTTCATCCGCCTGGTCATGGCTTCGGCTTCGCTCCGGCGTCGGTCGCGTCTACAAGGGGGGAGCCCTTAGGGGTCGATCTGAGGGCGGCCAGACCATAGACGGCAAACTTCTTGGCCAACGTTCTGCTAGCGATCCTCCTTTGACCACCCTGCATAGAGCGTCCAGCGAACACGGCGGAACGAGCAAATAGTCCGAGTCCGACAGTTATGCCCCAAAGTAAGACGTGCAGCTGCGAGGGGGCGAGTTCGCGTGCATAGAAGTCCCTCGTATTGACCACCCACGCAGGGTTGACAGCGAAGGACTCGGTGGAGTCGCTTTCGCCTACCAAGTGGGTAGCGCGAAGCCGCGTGTCGAGGACGACGGCGCGGCCCGTCAAAGTTATCCGCCTACAAAAGTCAATGTCCTCGGCGTACATGAACCATCTTTCGCTTAGCCCGTGCACTTCCACCCATGTTTGGCGTCGAAACACCATGCATGCCCCAGTCACCCAGTCCACGAGCATCGGGCCGCTCCCAAGCTGGCTTTCGTATAGATAGTGCCCACGGAGCGCAGGCAGTCGCTTCCCAAGACGTGCCAGGCCGCTGTAGTGGACGGCCATTCGCCTGAGTGTCGGCAGGTAGCCCGCCGAAACGACGCTCTGCATCTTCGTGGGATTGTCCAAGACAGGAGCGACAAGGCCAATGCCGTCTTTCCCCAGGTCCTCGAGAAGGTCTCGCACGACACTTAAGCTGACAACTGCGTCAGGATTCAGCAGCATTATATTTTGACCTCGGCTGGCCCGCACGCCGATGTTGACCGCCTTGGAGAAGCCCAGATTGACGTCCATGGGGAGTACCGAGACGTCGGGAAACAGCCGGGCCAGAAGATCTGTGGTCCCGTCCGAGGACGCGTTGTCGACCACAATCACCTCCACATCGACATGGCCGGCGAGAGGCTGAATGGCTGACTCGATGATCGATGCGCTGTTGTAGCTGACCATGACGACACTCACTGCGGGTGTGGGCCGATCGCTCTCACTCAACGGTCTTCCTCCAGATTCCGGGTGCCGATGACGCGAGCGGGGACTCCGACGACTACTGAGAACTCCGGCACGTCGCGCGTGACCACGGAACCGGCGCCCACCACTGAGCCTCTCCCCACTGTGACGCCCATCATGATCCGAGCTCCAGCGCCGATCCAGCAATCGTCCCCGATGTCGACTGGCGCACGCGCATGCCCCTGGCTCCGGATCGGTACGGCGGGGTCGTTGTGCACGTGATTCTCGCTGACGATCACGACGTGCGGGCCCAGTAGGCAGTCCGAACCTATGGTCACGCCTCCCTGCCCCCAGATGATGTTGTGGCTGCCGACGGCAGTGCGAGCTCCGATGTGGACGAACTCGCCGGGCTCAGAGATCACGCCACTCGCTGATATCTGAGTGAAAGCGCCGACTGTCACGTTGTCGCCGAGCCGGACCCCCGCCCGGCCGAAGGAATTTATGTCGACACCCCTGGCCAGTGAGACGCCTCGACCGAGCGACAGGAGATGCCGGTGGTGCAGTCGCGTGCCAGAGGCGCGGAAACGGAGTGCGGGCCCGGAGGAGATGGTTGAGATCGTGCCCCGGGCGGCTTCCAGAGCCTTGGTCGCAGTGAACTCGACGAGCACTCTGGACGGAATACCGTCGGGCATCGGCCGTCCTCTGAGCTTGGAATAGATCTTGCGTAGTGCTTCAGCCATTTCGACGTGCTCCTTCTCGAAGTCGGGAGACGACGTCGGACCAAGGTTTGGCTCCCGGGGGTGGGCCCGCATTCGTCGCAGGGGCGTGGGGGGCCGCAGCAACGGCCTTCAGCGTCCGGGCTATAGCAGTCGTATCCGTGGGATCCACGAAGGTAGCGTGAGAGCCCAGGATCTCGTGCATGACGGCGATGTCGCTCGCTAGGACCCGGGATCCCAGGGTGGCTGCTTCCAGGGGCGGGAGACCGTAGCCCTCGTCCAGCGACAGGAAGACCATGAGTCGGCAATGCTCGTACAGCCACTTGAGCTGAGGGTCTGGTGTGAAGCCCAAGAAGATGATCTCGCCCCTCGCTGCTGCCGATCGAGCCTCATCCGTGAGGCGGACGTCCTTTCCTGAAGTCTCTCCGACGATGACGAGAGGAAAGGCATCGGAGAGCAACCCGGAACGGAGGGCGCCCTCGATGATCCGGCCGAGGTTCTTTCGAACGTTCAGACGGCCGACAGCGAGAAGATACGAATCCTCAGTGAGCTCGGGGCGGGATTCGGACGGGGCCTCCGGCAGGAACGCCGTCGAGAACCCGAGCCCGATGGGTGTGACGTCGCCGATGTGGCGATTGAGTGCCTTGATCCGCGTGGCCTCGGTGTTCGACGACGTGACCACAGTCCGTGCCCAGCGTGATGACCACGTGGCCAAGGCAAGGTACAGACGCTCCGCCCGGGTGAACCACTCGGGGTTGGACTGGAAGATGACGTCGTGGAGAAGGACCGTCGAGCCAGGCCGCGGTACTGCGAAGTTGTGGGCCAGCACGATGTCGAACTCATCCCGTGCATCCAGACGCGCGACAGTTGTCCAATTGATGAGCGGATGGAGTCGGAACCTCGACGGGATCACCACCGCCCGGAAGCCCAGTCGCTGCGCTGCGTCGACCTTGCTGACCGGGACCACGAGAACGAGTTCGTCTTCGGGGAAGCTCTGATTCCATGCTCGGAGCATGTTCCGGAGGACGCCCATGCCTGACGGCGGCCCGTCCACTAACCAGTAGGCGTCGATCAGCGCTCTCACGGGTTGGAGTTCCGCATCCGCGAAGCTGGCGATCGGGTGTGTCTGGCCGAACGCAGAGCCTGCTCGTAGGCCAGGCACACGCCAGCCCACGAGTAGCTCGAGGCCGCACGCTCCTGGGCTCTCTCGCCGAGGGTCTTCCGCATGCCATCGTCATTGAGGAGGTCGATGAGGCCCTGGGTGATGGCGTGAGCGTTGGGCTGCACGTAGACGGCAGCCGTGTCGAGGACCTCTCGGTTGTAGATGGTGTCCCTCGCGACCGTCGGTGTGCCGCAGGCCATGGCCTGCACGAGGGCGGGGTTCGTTCCTCCGACGCTGTGACCATGGAAATACGCCCCGGCGTTCTGCCAGAGGGCGAACAGGCGCTCGTCGTCGCTCATGTGACCGAGCCAGCGAACCCTCGGATGTGTCCGAGCGAGTGCCTCGGCCCTAGCGTCGAGTTCGCCGCCGAAGCCCGAGGAGCCGACGATGACGACGTCGTGCGTCTCGGCCAGGGAAGGAACCGCGTCGAAGAACTCGCCGATCGTGTTCTCCGGAACGAAGCGGGCGACGATCAGTACGTAGCTTCCGGGTTCAAGGTCGTCTTTGAGTGGAAGTGGAGCCGGCGCATCACCGCCGTAGGGGATGAAGATGCCGACACGGCCGAACTCGTGTCGCCACCTCTCACCGATGGCCCTCGCGTCAACGACGATCTCGTCTGCCCAGCGGGCCGTGAGGCGTGCTCCTGTCTTGAACACCCACTTTGCGAGCCGTCCCCACTTCTCCCGTTCCCATTCCATGCCGTCCACGTTCACCACGACCGGGATGCCCCGCCACCTGAGAAGCGGCAGCCAGAACCCGTTGGCGACGTTCATGACCAGAGCCACGTCGGGTCGCATCACCGCTGCATGCAGAGTCGATGTGAGTCCGTACGTGAGCGTGCTGAGCGACTTGGTCGCGAGGCCGATGGTCGAGACGGTGTTCACTCGCGCGTCGGCGCGATGGTCGTCAAGTGTCTGGTCTCGACGGCCGTAGACGGTGACCTCCATTCCCTTGTCGACGAGATAGGGGGCGAGCCGCCGAACGGCGGTCTCGAATCCGCCGTAGTAACTCGGGTATCCCCGAGTACCGAGAACCACAACGCGCGTCATCCATCGTTCCTTGCCTGTGCCTCAAGCAAGATGCAGGAGGAGTGGTCTCAAAATCTACACAGATCAGTGCAGTGACTGACTGCGGCTCACCTGTCATCGCAACATCTCAGAGGTGAACACGGAGTGGGGACGCTCCGGGCTAGGCCTGCTCCGTTGGTCAAGCGGAGGTCTGATTGAATGAGTCCATGTCAAGTAGCCACGTCGGGCATCGACGCGACCGACAGACGTGGCCGATTCTCCGGGTGGTCCTCTTCTCCGTGGCCCTCGTAGTTCTCTTCGTCGTGGTCTGGGTCGGAGTTCGCGGCTACCTCGCGGCCCAGCACCTCCGCGACGCTGCCGTCTCGGCCGACAGCGTCCGCGCAGACATCCTGGGCAATGACGGCGACGCAGCTCTGGCGTCGGCTCATCGGTTGCGCGACCAGGTCCATGCCGCCCGTGACCTGACCGGCGATGTCGTCTGGCGCGCCACCGAGGTCGTGCCGGTGATCGGGGATGATCTGAGAGCAGTTCGGCAGGTCTCCGACGTCCTCAGCTCAGTGACCGACGACGCTGTCCTACCCGTGGCGGCCATCGCCAGTGACGTCAGCGTGGACTCCTTCAGGCCTGTTGACGGTGGGATCGACCTGGCGCCCCTCATCGCCGCGCAGCCAGTGGTCGGTGGTGCCGATGTCAGCATCACGACGCAACTGATGGTTGCGCGATCCATAGATGCCACTGGTGCGATCGCCCCTGTCCGCGACGCCGTGTCTCAGCTCGTGACCGTGCTCAGCTCTGCTAGCGACCAGGTCGATGTCGTAGCACGCGCTCTGGACCTGGCTCCGGCGATGATGGGAGCAACGGGCGGGCGCGATTATCTCGTTCTGTTCCAGAACAACGCCGAGCTACGGGCCACCGGAGGGATCCCTGGCGCAGTTGCGCTCCTCCATGTCGAGAACGGCAAGATCGATCTGGTTCAGCAGGCATCGTCCAGCGACTTCCCGAAAGCTGACGCGCCAGTCCTTCCTCTGCCTGACGAGACACGGGGCCTGTACGGCGACATCACGGGCCAGTACATCCAAGACGTGAACCTCACGCCGCAGTTTCCGCTGAGCGCACAGTTGGCCCGCGAGATGTGGAAGCGCCAGTTCGGCACTGAGGTCGATGGGGTGCTGTCGATCGATCCAGTGGCCCTCAGCTACCTCATGACCGCGACGGGCCCCATCACGCTCCCGACCGGTGATGTCCTCACCGCGGACAACGTGGTTCCCTTGCTCCTCAATGAGGCTTACTCGAGGTACGAGGATCCTGTCGATCAGGACCTCTTCTTCGCAGGGACAGCATCCGGTGTCTTCTCAGCGGTGGCGTCAGGGGCACTGGAGCCTCGGACTCTCCTCGCCGCGCTGTCTCGAGCCGGAGTTGAGCGCCGTATCTATCTCTGGAGCAGTGATCCGCTCGAGCAGGAACGAATCGCCGAGACTTCACTGGCCGGTGAGCTCCCGACAAGCACTCCGGATCGCCCTCGCTTCGGCGTGTACCTCAACGACGGCACCGGCGCGAAGATGGACTACTACCTGGGGGCCGGGTTCGGGGTCGGACAAAGCGTGTGCCGACAAGACGGTCGCTCGACCTTCGTCGTCGAGGTGACGCTCCACAACGATGCGCCAGTGGACGCAGCTACGTCTCTGCCCGCTTACGTCACGGGGGACGGCAACTTCGGCGTTCCAGCCGGTCTCATCAGTACGAACGTCGCCGTCTACGCCCCCAGTGAGGGGGTGTTCATGGAGGCAACGGTGGATGGTCAACCTGCAGGTGTCCAGACCGCGACGGACTCGGGTCATGCTGTCGTCCAGCTGCAGACCACGCTCTCACCAGGACAAAGCACGACGATCAAGATGTCGTTCCTCGGCGGGCCGACTACGACTGGCGCTGCGCAGCTCGAGACGACCCCGATCGTTAACCTTCCGGAAACACAACAGGTAAGCGTTGCCTGTGAATCTCCGCTAACCTGAGCCTGCGTCTCATTCCGCAGGGGAAGTCACTGGGGCGCCTATCCACTTAGGGGAACCCATGAAGAAGATCATCGCCGCAGCTCTGCTCGTGGTCGCCGGCGTTTTCGCTGGTCCGGCTGCTGCCCAGGCTTACGTCCCGTCCACCAGCGTCACGGTGCAGGGCAACGTCGCCGCCGGCGGCACCATCAACGTCACCATCGTCAACGGTTCGTTCATCGCTGGCGAGAACGTCAGCTTCGCCGTCACCGGTGAGGGTCGCGTCACGCTGGCCGCCGTCGAGACCACCACTCTCGTCAAGACCGCCGACGCCAACGGCTCGGCTCGCGTCGCCGTCACGCTCCCGACCACGGCTCGTGGCTCCTACGCCCTGACCGCGACCGGCCTCACCTCGGGCAACGTGGCCACCGCCGCCCTGACCGTGGTCGCCGCTGACGGCACCCCCGCCGCTGGCTCGAACAACGCCGGTGGCCTCGCCTTCACGGGTTCGACCGTCCCGACGCTCGTCATCTGGGCCGCCGCTGGCGCCCTGATGCTCGGCATCGCGCTGATGGTCGTCGTCACGCTGCAGCGCCGCGCGCGCAACAACGCGTAAGACGAAAAGCAGAAATTGAAGGCCCCGAGCTCCCGCTCGGGGCCTTTTCTTTTCCCGACAGTCATTACGTTCGACACCGTCCGTTTTGTACAGGGTTAAACCACCACAGGATGATCACTAATGGGTAACGCGACGGTTTTGTTAGGTTCGAATGCGCTTCGAGACGTGAACGCCGGAGTGGCGGGTACGGTCCTCGAGCTAGGTGAATCCCTTGCGCGGCACGGTTGGCAGCCGCACTACCAGTTTGCGAAGCTCGGCGCTAACCCTCGGCGCGAAAGGCAGATGGCGTACTTCCGCATGCTCTTAGCGGTCGCGAAAGTCAAGCCTGTGGCCGCCATCATCGGAAGCGCCGACGGAGTTCTGATTCCGTTCATACGGCCAGGTCTTCCCCTTGTTGTCCACTCCCACGGTCTTGAGCACATGGCTCGGGCCGCGTTCGATGCACTATCTGTACCGCATACGTTCGGGCGGGGTCACCGGTATATTCGAGAGCCAGCAGTCAAGCTCGCCTCCCGGCGTGCAGATGCCCTTGTCGTCCAAACACAGTCCCAGGCTGACTTCGCAATCGAGCACTTTGGTGCCCGGCCCGACCGTGTGCATGTAATCCCGAATTCAGTCGACTCTTCGTTCTTCCTAGTCGAGGCCATCGACACCCCCCGACCAATTGTCGTGTGGGTCGGGAGTTGGCTCCCAGGTAAAGGCAGCGAGTGGGTCCCTCGTGTATTCGCCGACCTTCGTCTGAGAAGGCCTGACGCGGTCTTGCACTTAGTGGGGACTGGTGCGGCAGAAGAAGTTGTGCGGGATTCTTTCGCCTACGAAGATCGAGAGGGCCTTGTCGTAACACCCAGAGCTTCGCGAATGGAGGTGAGAAGCGCTCTAGCTGAGGCCCGCGTGGGGCTCTTTACTAGTGCCTTTGAAGGT
>Ga0265780_10010729_pt1 | contig 10901 bp, 16 predicted proteins | sample P1T30metagenome_FD_192432 | JGI IMG/M metagenome (GOLD analysis project Ga0265780, IMG submission 192432) | Plant litter microbial communities from East Loma Ridge, Irvine, California - P1 T30 | ecosystem: Environmental > Terrestrial > Plant litter > Unclassified | place: USA: California... | reverse complement strand
GGGTGAGTTGTGCAGAGCGGGGGATACCACGGGGTGAGCTTTGTTTAGGCCTCGCTAAGCTGCACTACGGCTGTGACGGGCAAGGCCTCCGAACATCTCGCCTACTAGTCCTGACTTCACATGCGTCCCCAAACATATTACACCAACATCGTTTAGATCAGCGACTCTAACCACTGCGTGGACGTGTAATCCCATCAAGGATGGTGCCCAGGTCACCTGCACCCTCGCAGCCGGATAGCCGCGCCTTTGCTTACATCCCCACTCACGCCACGCAGACGAGAACGAGTCAAGAAAGAAGCATTACAAGGCCACCAATAACTCCATCCGACAATCCAAATACCCATTGCATCCAAATTTCCTGAAGCGCCAATGCTGCTACTACTTCCTCTTCATATAGAGCGGGCGAAGCAGAGCCTTGACAAAGCCGTCCTCCTTAGCCTGATCCAAAGGGAAGATGCGGCTCTTGAGCGTATATGCACGGAAGAGCTTGTAGTTCTTGAATACAATGACATCGTAGCGCTGGGGATTGTCTAGATGGTCCAGGATGTTGAAGATGTTGACATAGACGCGTGAAAGAGCCTACGAGGATACGTCAGCAGAACTATGCGACTGTGGAGAAAAAGCGTAACCTTTTTGCACTGTGTTATAGAAGGCGGTACAGGTTCGATCTTGACATCACGACACAGCTTCTGCCAGTTTTCCAGTTTCGACTTGTCGGGGCCGTAGTGTCGAGACACCTCGAACTCAACAACCTCCGCGCGACGACGCTTCGCCTCACTCTTGGACCAACCTTGGTGGATCGAAAGCTTGCTGAGTTTCGCTATGAGATCGTCCTCAGGGTCTGGGACAAATCCATTAAACTTTTCTTGCGAGAAATAGTCACGAACTTCATCAGAGGTACCGTCGTCGCTTGGAGGAGGAGTGCTACGGTCGCTCGAGGAAGGAGAAGCAGTTGTCCCAGCTTCAGGTACAATGGAGACGCCTCCCTCTGTTCAATGTGAGCATATCGCTATTGCTTGTTTATGTACGCTACTCACTAGCGCGACTTCCGCGAACCATCGTGCAGGGTCAGTAGTGCGCGGAACTGCGGCAGTCGCCAATAGTGCCCAGGTGGTTTCCGGAGTATCGCGCGACACTAACCAAGAGCGACGTTGGGACTGTTGTGCACACGAAGAAAAGAAAGGACTAGAAAGTGTAAACACAATGTTTACGTGTCGCCAAGCGGGTGCTGAGTCATACGGATAAGCAACTATCTTTTGGTTCCATTATTCGTCGCACGCATCTGGTGTTGCAACCCCTGATATTGCTTCTGTTTGCAAGTGCAATTACGGCCCACGCGGATTACTCCGGCCTCCATCACAACTTCCTTAACAACGCCTTGATGAAGCCATCTTCCTTCGCCTTCCTCAAAGGAAACACCCTTTTCGGACATGTGTACGCTCGGAACTTGGAGTAGTTTTGGAATCGGATCACTTCCACGCCGATGTTACGATGGTCAATAAGGTTCATCAGATTGACCAGGACGTTTCGGCTGCCAAGCACCTACCCACGGTTAGCAGCAGACTTTGCATCGCTTGCAACTCTCCTTACCTGTCTACACTGTGTTATACTGTCTGGTGGATCGCTGATGTGCACCTCACGACATAGCCTCTGCCAGATCTCTAGCTTTGTTGTATTCGTTCCATATGCATAGCCGAATTCCTCCTCCTGGCATTCAGCCCAACGCCTCTGCTTCAGTCTGTTGCCCCAGCTGCGTTGTGCTGCTAGACGCTCGAAATTGCTCCTGATTCCGACCGTTGGATCGTGTACGAAATTTTCGAACTGCTGGAACCATGCGCCGCCCTGGGTTGGGGTGTCGGTATGAGCATCATCGTCCGCGTCAGCATGGTTTGACGCCACTAAGACCACTTGAAAATTGGTCCACTGCTTTCTTCGGAGTTTATCACCCCAGTTGCGCTTTGAGGCGAGACGATCGAAGTTACTCCAGGTGCTGGCGCTTGTGTCATATACGAAGGGTGCAAACTTCTGGAACCATATGGCAGTCTGACCATTATTCTGGGCATTCGAGGCGTTCGCGGTCGCAGCAGAGGCTGCAGATTCTAAAGACATCGATTAGAGTGTGTCTCGTAGGATGTCACGGTAGCATACTCACTAGCGTGGCCTTTATGACGATGGGACATGATGGAGAGTCTCGTACGGACAATGAGGTTCTAGTGCGGTGGCAATGAACCTAGACTCCTTAAATCGATAACCTGGTGCATATGGGAAGCTGCAGCAAACCGAGATAAGCAGACAATCGGACCATTGAGGACGTGGAAGACCCGAGATGCCTGGCGCCACGTCGGCAACGAGCTGGAACATACTAATAGCATTCTCTACAGGTATAGATGCATGTAATTCAATGCTACAGTCAGTGGCTCCAAGCTATCGTCAATGAGCGGACAATGACCACATCGGCTGGCTGCTGGACGGGAAGTCACTGTGCCGCATACACGCATATGAGTACAGCAGGGTGAACACGATCAATCCATTACTATTGGTACTCGCAGACGATCGTCTTGTTCTTTAGCCTTGTGATTGAAGGCTATCTCTGCCATTCGCTTGTCAATCTGCGAGGATGCAAAAGAGGTAGCTGGCCAGCCTTCGAATAGCTCAATTACGACAAGCTCGGTGCAAGAGCTGAAACATAACTCGAGCTGACTGTAAAGCCAAACGTGAGCTGCAACAGCCAGGACAGATGTAGTGTCTCCGTCTATCCACTTTGCTGAGGGAAAAGCTTCTTCAGGAAGACCGGCAAGAACGTGTCCACCTTCGCTTCCTCGATGGGATACATACGATCGTCGTAAGTGTAGTCTCGAAACTCCACGAAGCTCTCAAAGGGCGTGACGACCGCGCCATTGCGTTGAGAGTCGAGGAGATCATAGATGTTAACCAAGACGTTCTCTAAAGCCTGTTCGAAAGTGAGCTCATATCCTGCATGTGATGGAAGGTGCGCATACCTCCATGCAGCCAGGAATACTATCTGGGGTTGGATTAATGCCGCAAATGCGACAGAAGTCCTGCCAACGAGCTAGATCACCCAGATCGCTGCCTATGTGGGCTTCCCAATCGGCATCGAAGATCTCAACCCTGGCCCTGCGACGCTCTTCACGACTCCAGCGCATGTGTCTGCACAATCTCGAGAACTCATTGTTGAAGCTCGTTGAAGAATTGGGGATGAAACCGTTGAACTGATACCAGATGTCGCTCGCACGAACGCCGCCACTGTCCCTTGGAGTGGACGTAGCATTTGACACCGAAGTACCAGCAGCATCCTCGGGAACAACACTGGTAGCTGGGTCGGAGGAAGTTGACAGAGAACCTGGGATCTGTCAGTTTTGTTGTCAAGTCAAACACTGTCTACTCACCGAAAGCGCGCCAGATGTAGACCTCGCCGAAGCACTCATGCCAGTGGTCATTCCACGTCTCTTCTCCGCCGACCCAACCCATCATCTTGGCTAGAAGACAGAATTGGCGCTTGGTAGAATCGTGGATATCGAGTATGAAGATGCTGTCCTGCGCCCAGTTGCGAAATAGCGACTTCTGGGCATTTGAAGCGATTACTTTCGAAGCCATGGTGAGTTGCTGTCGTAGTCACTTGCGTTGACGGCTGCGGGGTGTGTCGTGACTTAGAGGAAGTCAAAGAGGTGGACCAAAAAGAAGGGCAAGATATCTATCAAAAGCGTACTAACAGAGTGCGTGAGCGGTGAAGATTGAGCGACACCTCAAGATCGGTGAACGGTGAAGGCACGCGATTGGCATGATAGAAATGCGAGAAGCTTCTACACACACCGTTTTGTCACTGCAGAACGAGATGAAGTTTCAAAATTAATCAGATTGATTGGACAAGAACGGTAATCACGTGCCGAGTTTATGACGTTTGGTCGTCACTCCAACGAGAGGCTGCATACCATCGCGAGCACCATCTTGTTCCCAGAATCAGATGTACCATGAAATGCCTAGATGTGAGAAGCCACACGCATGTCTGATTACCCTTGCAAATCCAGATAGATCAATGCAACTACAACTTGGACAGCAAAGCGGCCATGCAGCCTTCACCAGCCTTAGCACATTGCCTCGGAAAGGTGCCCTTCTTGCGGACGCTTTGGCGAAGCTCGCGGATAGTCTTGTATGTGATGACCTTGATCTCCGGGTTGCGCATGTGGTCGATGACGCTATAAAGGTTGACTTTGAGAGGCCGAAGCGCCTATTTATTGTCAGCGGCGTACTTTTGCGTGGGCTCATAGATGATGTGCTTACGTTCTTCGCCTGGGTAACAGTCAAAGGGATCTGCTTGACGCCCATCTCTTGACATAGGAACTGGTAATATTCAAGCTTGTCAACGTCGTCCGCACCCCAGTAGAACTCAACCTCGCTAGTGAGCAGCTCGACTAGGTGCTGGCGTTTGATACGTCCCACCCAACCTTTGGTGCGAGCTAGACGTTCGAACTCTGACTGAAAGGAAGCATCTGGGCGGTGCACGAAGTTGGTGTATTCACTCCACGCTGGGTTTTCGTCCAACTCTAGCGATGAAGCCTCTGACTCAGCATCGCTGTGTTCTGAAGCCGTGTCCGGGATCTCAACGCCCCCAGAAATTTCCTCCAGGGACTTGACCGTATCAAGAGACAGTACGCTGTTTTGTAAGTCGGTGCTATCCGAGACTTCTGTGTTCGGTGGAGGTTGTGGGCTGGTGGAAAGACCTTCGGCTTCGTGTGACTGGTCGCTGTTGATCGACCTCACACTTTCGAAAGAGTTCGCCCTTGACGTGCGTGAGATGAGCGAGAAAGACGACGCATCGGAACCAATGGAGAGCCTTCGCATACGTTCTGTTAGATCGATCCCACCAGCTTGAGCAGTCACTTTCTTGAGTACAGTCGTATCGGCTGTTGTTGACTTATCTGATGCCATGCATTAGTAATGGTTCGCTCGACACCGCCTTTCCAGCTTCCTCGCATCATCAAAGACGCATCAAGCGGAGCGAGCTGAACTTACGACGAACTCCCCATGTATATGTCTCATCGAAACACGCTTCCCAGTGATGGCACCATTCGGTATCTCCGCCGGTCCATCCCTTTGCCTTTGCCAGGCGCGCGAACTCGGCCTTGGGTGAATTGTTGTCGTCAACGACATGTTTGATGTCCTTGGCCCATTCTTTTAGAAGCAGTTTCTGGGCTTCGGCGGTCATTTTGACAGAAGCAGAAGATAGCGCGCTGATACAGCTACCGTCCGCTCCTATCGCAATGCTCTTGAAGTGTCCACGGGTTGTTGGCGGAATGGTGGGGTTGGGTTTAAAAGTGAGCAAAAGACAACAGCGGAAAGGGGTGCGAAGCACTCGTCAAGTAGTTGGGGGAGGCAGCTGTGCGGGTAATGGAGGGGCTGCAGCGGAACTCTCCCAGGGTTTCGCATACGCGCTCACACGTGGTTGCGAAGCTTGAGATCCGCATTCGGTTAGCGTTTGATGCCGGATTTCGGCCTATTTGCGCCAAGCAGGGCGTTTGCAAGGCACACTCATCACTGCATTCCAGTGAATGCTTTGACAGATCGTACAATACTAGAGACACATTGATATGGTAATTGCTCCTGCTGTAACATCATTGGTTATTAAGATGCCGAGGCCATCCAAGATGTCCGCCAGTGCTTACATGCCGAGATACATCCGAGCCACCTCGCCTACATGCGTGTTCTGCCGCGCAATGCAGCGAACTTCCCAAGACGTGACTTCGAGCCTCAAATTGACTGCTTGATCGCCCGCTTATCATTTCGCATGCGCTCCTTCTCGTTCACTGTCGCATTCTCCCCGTCCTCATTTTAGACGCTTGTCTGCATGGTGGCTTCAGATGCCTCCTGAGCCTTGCGTCGATTTGTAGCTGCTCGAGTCCGTCCGCGACTGTCGACAAGCGCAGCAGGCTTCTCGTTAACGACTCTGGTAACTGAAAGCTCGTAGGAATCGTCGCTGTCATCTGCGCTGCCGTCCGCACTGTCGTGGACGGAACCCTCTAACTCCTCACCTGCTGTATCTTCTGCTTCCTCCTCATCATTCTTCTCTTCAGCCTCGATTGCTTTCTTAACCTCACCAACCTTCTCCAACTCCTCGTACACTTCAAAGTCTGAATCGACGCAATTCTTAGATAGAGCCTTAATCGCTGCCTCTTTGCGAGCGCGGTCGAGTGTGATCTTGAGTGGTTTAATGGGAAAGCCCTTCGGTTGGCGCAGCTGTAGATCATTTTTACGGAGGCGAGCCTTGGGAGTACCGAGGTCCCAATTCGTCTTTAGGAGGATGGGCATTACGAGAGTGCTATTCATATTCTTAGCTTGGTCTGTCTGGTATCTTGTGGATACACGCTTACCCATTCGGCGCGGGTCCATCGGAGGGTACGGCAGGGTCTGAGAGCGCTGCGCCTGAGTCGATACGGGGCTCTTCATACGCCTTTTTTGGTGCTACTTTGACACGAGTCATGTTGCAAGATGCTGGGATGTTTGGGTACAGTGGGAAGCTGATGTGCTGACGTGCGTTGCTGGGTATTGTCGCAACAGGGGAGTAGGAGCACAGAAGGGTACGAAAGGTAGAGCAGCCTAGCGAGCGGATACACTAATGATTTTACGTGACGCTAGCCGGGCCAAGACGTCCAAGATTGAGCGTTGTAATCAAAGTGAAAGTGAAAGTGGAAGTTGGCGCAGTCGTCTGGTACCAAGGTCTTATTGAGCAGACTCTGGGATAAGGAAACGAGGGTGACGCACGGTGCGCACCGACAATGCGGAGAATTTATCCAAGGAATGGCGACGGGAAGTGTATATGCTCTATCTTTATGATAGTTGTTGAGCCTGTGGTGAGTTCCCGAGGAAGTTGAGAACGTGGCGCCCGATACATGCGCGACGCGGTGGTCGGGGAAGCACCCTCAAGTTAGACTCTTAGGCAAGAGCGGAGTTTCCACATTTTGCTACGCAGACTGCGCTACTTTCCATGGCAGGCAAATGTCCTCCATCACGCATGGATGTGTGTGGTCGATCGCTGAAGTCTGATTGAAGGGGAACCCTGTGGCCACAGCCTCTGGTAGCATCGACGAGTGATGTAGTGATAAAGGAACTAAGCGCATCGTCTGATCTGTATTAGTTAAACGATCCTGAATTGAGATGTATAGTCCACCACGAGTGCTCCACACGATGAGTAAGACACTCCACATTGCTCTCGACCCCAAGTGAAGCTCATCGGCTTTCTGTTCCTCATATGGGGCAAGGCAGTACCTCCATTTCCAAAACGCCATCTGACGTGTAAAATAAGTAGGAGCAAGAGTATATAAATGGACTTTACTCGAGAGTGCAGTTGCGGAGATGTGCAGCGCAAGCGCGTTCAGGCGCAACGCGTGAGACACGCGGATCATTTCCTCATTCGACATGGCTCCACTCGGCGCGGCGAGTGAAGCAGCCATCACGCCGGCGATGAGGAATACACGATACAATGCGTGATGTGCAACGAGATCCACGTTCTTAACGTAATTATCATGATTGTTCAACAGTACCTAGTTTGAAGCTGATGACTCCATAAACTCTAGACGGAGGGGCCACAACAAAACCACACGTAACCACCATGATCAGATATCGATGTATTGGCTCTAAATATACCGATGCCTCCCACCCTCCAAACGCTACGCATACCTAGCTCTCTACTCTTACTCATCGCCGGATTCTTAGGTACGGATCACGGTACGAACACTGCTTGCGCTCACGTTGCGCGAGTGTGAGGTCGTTCTGGCCAAACTTGTGGCCTGATCTTGCTGCTGCGGAGCTGCGAGTCTAGACATGCGAGCTGGGGTCAAGCACTTTGAAGCAATGTCTGGGACTGGCGATGTCATCGGTGCCGATGCTATAGTTCCGCCGATGCCTGTTCGAGATATTGGCCACGCCGTGCTGAACGGCGCATTGCGGGTGATGGAACAGCTCATTGGCATAGTGGCAGCGAATGGGGTTTTCAGAGCTGACTTGCGTGGTGCACCCAAAGATGTGACGACAGGCATGCTTGAAGATGAAGCAGTGCTGTGTCTACGTTCATATTGAAGCGAGGGCTGCGTAGCATCGTTGTTCGTGTCATGTGGTGAAGAGGCTGTTTGAGGATCTGGCGAGAAAAGAGCTGGCGAAGTTCGCTCGGCGAGTACATTCGCTGACAACATTTGCGCAATGTGCGCGCTGGATGCCGAGCGTCTGCGATTCACTGGTGCTTTCAAGTAGCATCCTTGTATACCTTCCACTCGTTCCGCAATCGGTCCATGGTCTCCGTGGGAGGTCTGATACGCCCTAAATAATGGTTCACTCATACTACGTTTGTGTATAATGCGCTGATTTGGTACAGCTGAATTGGGTGATGGGAAGCTCGTGATAAGTTCGCTGCACTGGACGAGTTAGACGGCGGGCTCGAACACCGTCAGCGCGCACATACCGTAGCTGTCCGCGGTAAGACCAAGTTTGAAGAGGCCCCAGCACCCATGAGATCAGCTGCGGTTGCGTAATCATCCTTATGCGCCACCTCATACAATGTTGCTGGTATGTCGAGCTCGCGTGAGTTTCTTGATGCCATGAAGACGCGGTCCCGATCGCGCGAGGGAGCCAATGGGGAGATAGCAACCGGGGATCCTCCCAGGGCAGTCACAATATGACCTTCGTCTATAGCAGGCGAGACAACACTGGCGCCATCGAGCTCTGGTGTGGTCGGCGGGAAATATGAGGGAGCAGGTGTAGCTGTTGGCCTGAGAGAACATGCTTCAGATTCCAGATCGCTCGTCCGGCCGTAAGCTTCCATTTGCGCAGTGATCTTCTTCAGCTTTCGAATGTCGCTCTTGTAACCTTTGATGTCGAGCTTGAAGAGAATGATTTCCCTAACGTAGAAGTCGATCTCCTGTCGCAAGCTCTCCATCTGCACATCCGGAGTATCGGCAAGAGCCTTTCCCTTCTGTTTAGATTGCTCCCTCCTCAAGCGCTCGTGGAGCCTATCCATCCACCTATCGATGTCTTCCCGTCTCGCAATGGAGGCAAGCTCGGGCCAGCTGTCTTCCCCTTCCCCAGCCACGTGAAGCTTCATTGCCGCATGGCGTCTGGTTTCCGCTTGCAACAAGAGTTTGTGATGTTCCAGCTGTCTTTCCACTGTACAAATGACCCTGTCCTTCTCCTCAATTACGTATTCGCGATTCAGGATTGCGGCTCGAAGGCTTTCCATGTGAGTGTCTGGGTGGTGTGTGCCTGAACGACCGGCAGTTGTCTTGTGCTCCTGTTCTAGCTCGCTGCGTGCTCGTCGTAGCTGTTCTCGCTCCTTCTCCAGTTTCGCAATGCGATGATCTTTCTCTCTGACCTGGTCTTGCAGACGCTCAATGTGCGCAACAAAAGAAGCTAGCGTTGCGTTCTCTTGCGAGTCAAGCTCTGAACTGATAGGCGAAGCGCTCGAGAAGACCGTACTCATACTCATACGTCTATCGGAAGCTGGGTGACTCGTGCTAGGTGGTCCTTTGGAGGTGAGGTCGAAGGGTGATTTCCCGTTCATCAAATTCGAAAGTTGCTCTTCCGCGTCCAGTCGCTCAGTGTTGGCGATCTCGAGACGGCTTTCGAGATGATCTATAGTGTTTTGCAGAGCCTGCGTGGATTTGGCAAGCCTGTCAGCGTGCGCCGCCTTGTCCTCGAACTCAGCACATCTCATCTCGGTCAGTCCTAGTGTTGAACGAAGCTCTCTCTCGCTTTTCTTCGATTCGTTCAACTTCGCCATCAATGATTCGATCTGCTGTTGGAGAGCGGCATTGTTTTGTCTGTACTGATTGAGCTCTGGGAGCAGGTTCCGAGTTGTCGTTTCTGGTCGACGTGTGGCGCTGAGCTTCCGCTTCAAGCTCTCCTGGCAGTCCAAATTAGCATTCGGTTTCATAAGCAGAGCAAGTGTATCATTACCATCTCTGGGCTGCTTTCTGATCGCCGGTGTGAACGCTGTTTACTTTCAAATTCGATCGGACAGACAAAGTCGGAGTCTTCAGTAATCGGCGGGATTTCGCGAATCGACGTGTGTGGCGGCTCAACGCTATCTGAGACAAACGAAGTATTATTCTTCGACGCTAGACACGTTTAGCATGCTGAACTGATAGCTGGTGTCACGGGTGCACAGCTCGAAAAGCCATACTGATGGATCTAACACGTTGGGAGAGAGCGTCTTCACAAAGCAGTGAAGTGTAGTGGTGGACTGGACAAGAATACTTGGAAGGGTACTCACCCTGGTGCAGGCCGTGCTTGCTGTTCTGTTCTTGAAGCAACCGAATGTGATCTTTCAAAGATGCAACCTCCGCAGAGTGTGCGTCCGAGAGGCTTGCAACTTGTACTTCGTGCGACGATCTCAAGGCGGCGAACTGAGACTGTAGGACTGAGTTTGTCTGATTCTGTGTGGCAATGATCGCTTTTAGCTCGTCGATCTGCTTGCTGCGCGTCGATGAATTGGTTGCAGTAGACGCCTGGGTATAGTTAGTATTTGGATACAATACATGCTGGGCAACTGAAACGGCCCGAATTGGCCATTACGAGGCAGAGAAAGAGGCATGGCGATGAGACTAGTGGTGACGGTTTGTGTGCAAGTGCCGCCCGCGCAACATGAGAATGTGAAACCTGACACCACCACTATTCGCCTGCCAGGCGTCCGATCCGCGGATACAACAATACATTGCCAGCGAACAGCCAGATGCCATGGCCTAACGGCAGAGAAGTACATCTAACTCAGGCACACATCGTCGCATCAGAGTTGGAGATGGTACACAAAGAAGTTCTGAAACTGTTTCGTTATGCAGTCTTCTTGTTTGTCCAGTAAACACGCCTCTACCAAGAAACAAACAGCACTCACTTCATTT
>Ga0265780_10010728_pt1 | contig 10902 bp, 9 predicted proteins | sample P1T30metagenome_FD_192432 | JGI IMG/M metagenome (GOLD analysis project Ga0265780, IMG submission 192432) | Plant litter microbial communities from East Loma Ridge, Irvine, California - P1 T30 | ecosystem: Environmental > Terrestrial > Plant litter > Unclassified | place: USA: California... | reverse complement strand
TAAAGTATATTAAAAAATAAAAAACCTAGTTCAACCTAGGTTTTATTTTTTTAACTTATAGATAACCATTTATCTTATTTTTACGCATTTTATCTTGAATTTTATTTTTATTCATTTAGCATAAAAAAATCTTAGTAATAAAGCTGAGTATTTAAATTAAAATGAAAGAGTAGTAAAATAAAATGAAAGTTGAATTAAAAAAGATACAAAAGGGTTTTACTTTAATAGAATTAATGATTACAGTTGCAATTATCGGTATTTTATCAGCAATTGCTTTGCCAGCTTATCAAGATTATGTTGCTAAAGCTAATGTTGCTGCTGGTTTAGCAGAAATTACTCCAGGTAAAACAAATGTTGAAATGATGGTTAATGAAGGTAGAATTGATGAGATTGAATTAAATGACCCTTCCTCAATTGGATTAAAAGCTAGTGCATGCAATAGTATTGGTGTAGTTGTACAAGGAAATTACGTAAGTATATCTTGCAATATGCCGGTTAAAGGAGAAGAAAGGCAAATAGCATTAGGTAGAAATGGAACTGATGGTGCATGGTATTGTTCTGGAGATATAGATGAAAAATATCTACCTAAAGGGTGCAGCCAAGCTGGTTAATATATCAAATATATATTTTATAATATAAAAATAAAAAGGACTTAGAAATGGGTCTTTTTTTATTGTTTCTATTATTATTGCTTGAATTTACAATTAATTATGCTAATAACATAATTAGCTCAGTAATAAAGTTGAGTTTTAAATTAAAATGAAAGATAGTAGAAGAAAATGAAAGTTAGATTACCAAAGATACAAAAAGGTTTTACACTTATAGAATTAATGATTACCGTAGCAATTATAGGAATTTTATCTGCAATAGCTTTGCCTGCTTACCAAGATTATGTTGCTAAAGCTAATGTCGCGGCTGGTTTAGCAGAAATAACTCCAGGAAAAACAAATGTTGAAGTCATGATTAATGAAGGTCGTAATGGTGATATAGATCCAGCTGATCCTGCTTCAATTGGATTAAAAGCTAGTGCATGCACTAGAATTGTTGCCCAAATGGTTGGTGATTATGCAGATATTAGTTGCACAGTTATGGTTAAAGGTGTAGAAAAACAAGTCATGTTAGGAAGAAGTGCTAGCTCTGGTACATGGACTTGTTCCGTGAATATGGATACAAAATATATGCCAAAAGGATGCGAGCAAGCAGGCTAATATATATATTAAAAATAAAAAAGAACTTAATTTTTAAGTTCTTTTTTTATTATACCCAATACTTTTAAAATTAATAGAATTAATGATTACAGTTGCTATTATTGGTATTTTATCAGCAATTGCATTACCTGCATATCAAAAAATTGGTAGTAGGTCCAGATATTTTAGTAGAAGGTGGAAATGGAACTCAAGATATAATATAAAAATAAAAAGGACTTAAGATTAAGTCCTTTTTTTCTTATTCCTTAATTTTATTTATTTTTAAGGTTTCTTTTTTTTTGATACTTTTACAGTTTCAACTTCTTCATTATAGTGAGCAAATTTATTATCAAAGTCTTGCAGTCTATATTGAACTTTAGGATCTTTTTTCATAATGAGGAAGAATTCATTCCAGTCTTTAGCAAAGGCTTGTTTTTTATAAACAACTTTACCTTCTTTTTTAAACTGCTCTAAATTATCCCCAGCACATTCAATAAAGGCATCTTCAAAAGCTTCTCTTTTAACACGAATTTCTTCTTTTTCTTCATCATCACCTTCTTTTAAAACCATATAAAAAGGTTTGCTAGATAATAGTAAATTTACTGCTTCTTGAGCTTCTTTTTTAATATCCTTCATTAAACCGTAAGCAGGAGCAATATTCGCGTATTTAATCTTACCTTTTTGAATAAGTTCTTTAACTGTTTCACGAGGAACAATTTTAAATAATTGATCTTGGAACATAGTAGCTGCTGTTCTTCCTACATCATTATTCTTAACATCAAAATAGAAAATACCACCACGTTTAACAGTATTTAATAAACATTTAATCCCTAAATCAAAATAACCTATATTTCTTTCTTTTAGATGTTTATTATATTCATCTTCACCAAGCTCTTGAATAATTTTTTCACGGAATCTAACTGCTGCTTCATTACCTGCTAAGTCATTATCAAAAGCAAATTGGAATTTATAATCGTTATCTAATGCTTCTAATGCCAGTTTAAGAGCTAAATTAAAGTTCACTCCCATACAACTAGAGACAATACGACCAGGATAGAAAGAATGATAGCTTAATGTATCAATAGCTGCTTCACAAGCAACAATAGTTCTCTCATTATATTCTTTTTCAGCTTTAATTAAAAAACCACCAGAATCTTTATCACTACCTTTTGCTAAAATTTTTGCATTATGATCACTTCTTTCAATTGCACGCATTTCTGCTGCATTACCATTAACTGCTAAGAAAGTAGCCCACACATCATTATTAGATAACCTTTCAGGGTTATTTAAATTTCTATTTTCTTCCCAATCAGATGGGAATCCTGCAAATAACTTACCTTCTCTTATTTGCTTATTAATTACCCATAACGGTAAGCCACGTTTTTCATTTAAATATTGTCTGACTGCACCAATTTTAAAATCAATAACATGAGGCATTGCAAAAGGAGTTTTATAATTATCATTATCTACACTAGCACTAAACTCACTTAAATCATATTCTTGCCCGAATATTCTTAACATTTCTCTAGTAGCAAATTTTTTAACTTCCCACTTTTCATCATCTGATTGATATGGCATACCATGTTGTTCAGCTAAATGGTATGCCATTAAACTAATAGCCCCAATATCTCCAGCTTGAGCATTATAATCCCACCACTTATTTCCAGTGACTTGCACATTATGTCCAGTAATAGGGACTTTCCATTTACCTCTTTGTCTATCTTCATTAGCATCAGCACCTAAATGATCCATAATAATATCTAAAGGAATATTATTTAGTTGCTCTCTAACAAGTTTCCAATCAATATTAGTTTTAGCCTGAGCTTGTTTCATAGCATCGGAAACTTGATATTGATAATCTTTATCTTCCTTATTCTCGCTAGTCTTTGTAGAAGATGTTTCTGGTGAATTACTATTGTTTTCACTTTGCTGAGCAATAGCTTCCTGAAGCTTATCTTGAAGCCCATTTAATTGTTTGCATGCAGCAAGGAATAAACTTTTTGAATTTTCTTTTTCATCAACATTTTCAGAAATAGCAATAAGATGTTTTAATAATTCAATAGCATTCTGTTTACCTTTCTTTAAGGTGCGATTAAACCATTTATTTTCTTTAGTCGCAATTTCTTGACCATGAATTTTATATAAATCATCTTTAATATATTCCGCACCAATAGATTGCAATACAAAATTAACAGGAGTTGCATCTAATAATGGAACATTGAATTTAGGTCTTTCACCAACATTAGGGGAAGCTACTTTTAAAAGATTAATAGTTTGTAATCCAGATTGTTCTAGATCTGCAATATTAGCTCCTTCATAGTTAAGATTTTCTTTAACTTCTTGAATAGATGGAACAGATGCTTGATGATTCATTTCATCATAATCATTTCTTTGTGCATCTTGATTTGGGACATTCGGTTGTCCAACTAAATTTTCATTTGGGTTTTGTGTAGAGTCAGTTGCCATAGTTTACTTATTTTATTTAATGCTATTGTTCTTTAATTTTACAGCTTTTTAAAACTAATACAAGAAGAGAAATTAAAATTTTTAATTTTATATAAAAATAAGCACCTTTCGGTGCCTATTTTAGTAAAATTCTTATTTTGTTTTAGGCCATTCTACATGGTCACATTTTGGATAATTATTACATCCCATAAATTTTTTACCACTGGCTTTCGCAGTTCTTTCCATCATTTGTCCTACGCCGCACTTGGTACACTTTTTACCACCTTTAGCAGCAGACTTAGCAGGAGCTTTTGCATTACCACTACCGCCAGCACCAACACTTACTTTTCCAGTTGAAGATTTAACATTACCTGTCGGACCACCAGGAATAGCTGCCATTTGAGTTTTTTTAGCTTCTTCAATAAGTTGAGTTACCCATTGATTTTGCTTTTCTTTAAATGTTTGAGCAGTAATCTTACCTTCAGCAATTCTATCTAAAGCATCTTCCCATACTGCTGTTAAAGCAGGGTCAACAACTTTTTTAGGTAAAGCATTAATAAGTGCTCTAGCGGCTGGAGAAGAAATAATCTGTTTACCTTGTTTGGTAAATAAAGTTCTCTTAAATAAAGTCTCTAGAATACCAGTTCTGGTAGCCTCTTGTCCAATACCTTTTTTCTCTTTAAGTTTTTTCTTTTGTTCAGGATCACTAACTAAAGTGTGAACATTAGTCATAGCTTGAATAAGAGTACCTTCGGTATAACGAGGTGGAGCAGTAGTCTTTTTATCTTGTTTTTTGCTATTAGTGCAAAGAACTTGTTGATTAGGAGCGATATTAGGGAATACCTGTTCCTGTTCATCATTACTCTTTTCATCTGAATCATCTTCAGTATTAAAGATAGCTTTCCAACCAGCTTTTAAAATAATCTTACCATTTGCCTTAAAGGTTTCTTGCTCACATAAGACAATAATCGCAGCAGTTTTATATTCACATGGTGGATGGAATTGTGCAACATATCTTTCGCAAACAGCTTGATATATCTTTTTCTCATTTGGACTTAATAAACTTAAATTAGCTTCTTTTTTAGTAGGAATTAAACCAAAGTGATCACCTAATTTTGAATCATCCCATGCAACACTCTTTAAGTTAGGATTTGCTGTAGTTACAGCTTGTGTTAAATGAGGATGACTATTTTTGATATGATCTAGAATAAGTGGGGCGTCACCATGCTGAACTTCAGGTAAGAATTGACAGTCAGTTCTTGGATAAGTTTGTAATTCATGCTTCTCATATAAAGCTTGGCATGTATCTAAAACTTCTTTTGCACCCATTCCCCATTTTGCATTTGCATAGATTTGAAGTTTTGAAAGGCTAAATGGTAAAGGAGCATTTTCTTTTCCATCTTTTTCTTCATAATCTTTAATTATGCCGGGCTTATTTAAGATCTTTTGAGCTATTTGTCCCGCAGCTTGTAAATTAATTAAACGCTGTTCTTTATCTAACCAATCAGGAGAAGTTGAATCACTTGGCTTCCAATAAGCATTAAATGGTTGTCCATTATGATTAAATGTAGCCATAATAGTTGCATAATCATGAGGTTTGAAATTCTCAATTTCTTCATCTCTTCTTACAACAATAGCTAATGTTGGACTTTGAACTCTACCAACAGATAAAACACCTTGATATCCAGCTTTTTTAGCTAATAAAGTATAGGCTCTAGTCCCATTCATTCCCATAGTAAAGTCTGCATAACCACGGCATACACCCGCTTCATATAAGTTATGGAATTCTTTATTATCACGTAAATTTGCAAAAGCCTGTGTAATAGTTTTTTTATCTAATGCATATAATAAAACACGTTTTACTGGTTTTTTAAATTTTAAATAATGTAGAACTTCATCTACAATTAATTGTCCTTCTCTACCTGGGTCGCCTGCATTAACTGCTTCAGTACATGTTGATAAAAGTTCTTTAATAACTTTAAACTGTTTTGATTTTTCAGGTTCAATTTTAATTTTCCACTCTTCTACTAACATTGGAAGGTGATCAAACGACCATTTTTCCCAAGATGGATTATATTCATGAGGTTCAAGAGACTTCATGATGTGTCCAATACACCATGTAACAATGCCTTCTCCTGTTTCAATATAACCTTGACCATTTTTATGTGGACCTTTTAATGCCGAAGCAATTTTTCTCCCCATGTCTGGTTTTTCTGCAATAATTACTCTTGTCATATATTATTTCTCTGTAGTTACCATTTTAGATTAAAGATAATTCATTAAAAAATCAAGAATCATTTTCTTTCATAAATTTTAAATGTGAAGTTTAATCCGTTTTCTTGTTCATCTTGTTTATACACAGTATTAAAAGCAGAGTAATCCACTTGAGGGAAAAATGCATCTGCTGTAAATTTTTCCTGAACATGAGTAATGATTAATTCATCTGCAAAAGGTAAGAAGCTCTTATAAATTTGTGCTCCACCTAAAATAAAGATTTTTTCTTCATTAGCAAATTTTTCAAAAACTTGATCAATTGTTTTTAAAACAATGAAGCCTTCATTAAATTCAGAAGGATCTTTAGAAGATAAAACTACATTGGTTCTACCAGGTAAAGGCTTACCTTTTGTATAGGTAATAATATCCTCATAGCTATTTCTACCCATGACAATTACTTTACCCATTGTTTTTTCTTTCATCCACTTTAAATCTTTTGGTAGATGCCATAATAGTTTGTTATTATTACCAATACCATTATTCTCATCTATTGCTACAATCATACTTATTTTCATACTGTTTCCCTTTCTTCATTTAATTTATTGGTTTTTTGTATTTTATTTAATTTCGCTCCAATCCAAATTACTAGCATACTAGTTAGCATATTTACCACCTTTTTTTAATTTTTTTGTTAATAAACCATACTACATTTCTTTGCTCAAGCATCCACAATACACCACGAACATCTTTATATGCTAGGAAATATAAATAATAGCCGTTAGAGTTACCCCTAAAATCTTGTAATTTTTTCCTTAATGGAAAATCAATAACATCATAATTTTTACTCATTTCAGAAGCAACGAATAAATTATATCCACCTGTAGTTGGCTCTAACTTGAAAATTGCTTTGACTTGTTCTTCAGGTTCCCAAGAACTTGTTAATGATTCAATTTGTTTAGCAATTAAACCTGCCATAATTCTATTAGCTGAATAAATTGGTTTCTTTAATTTCATTATTTGTTCTTCAGTAATATTAGATGGAAGAACAACACACATCTGATTCTTATTATGAAACTTGAAATACTCAATTTCACCAAGCTTATAAGATTGCTGCAAGAATTGCATATAAACAGGGTGTCCAACAAAACAGAAATTAGAACGAATCATTTCTCTTTCTGGTCTATTGAATTGATTCCAATCAATTGGTTTCTCGCTTAAATCAATTTTATCTGACTCAATTAATTCCTCAAGATTAATATAATAATCTTCATTAGCGTAATGAATGCTTGTATGGATATGAGGATTAATTGTTTTAATATGAATGAGAGTTAAGCTTTCATACTTCCATGAATCTTTTACTCTTGGAACTTCAATATCATGAATATAACCAAATATTTTTCCATCATTACCTTTAATTGTAATACAAGCTCCTAGACGTAATGAGCGAAGTAGAGGATTTACTGTTTTACGAATAAAATCATCATTATATTTTTGACGAGCATGGATAGTATTGCAAACTTTTTCTAAATGGCTCTTAATCTTTGGAGCTTTTTCTAAATTCTTTTCTAATTGAACTTGAAGATTTTTGCTAAACAAAGCTTTAGTTTTATAAGTAGAATTAGTTTTCATTAATCCAACCCAAGGGAATCTGAATTGATTAATACTCAATTGCGGGAAATTACCATAAGCATCTTTAAACTCTTTTTGACCAACCTCATCAAGATTATGCCAAAAAGTTTTCATGCTTTGCATTTCAATAGACAATGGAATATTTTTTCTTAGCTGAAGCTTTGCAAAAGATTCTACGGTATAAATTAGATAATCATAAAGTAAATTTTGTTGTTCATTATTTAAAACAATACATCTCTTTAATATACTATCCACATAATAGAAGTCTTCTTTTTGGGATTTCATGTTAATACCCATTTGATATGCTAAATGTGGGTGATTTAACAAGAATAAATATGCACACTTATCAGTATGGTTATTATAGAAATTATAGACATTCTCTTGACCCATTTTTTCATCATCACCACTAATGTGTGACTGTAGGGTTTTAAGTTTTTGTTGTTCTACATTAAGTATTCGCTGTTCAAATGGTAATTTTGTAATAACAGTAAAAAATCTTGGTTGAGCAACTTGATTTTTACGATTAACCCGACCAATAAACTGTAAGCGATAGGTTGGACGATTAGTAATTTCTAACTCATATAAATCACGAATTCTTTGGTCAGTAAATGCAGCACTTGCGTGTAAGCTAATACCTGAAGCACCAGCACGAGTAATAATAAGAGCATCCAATTCACCACTATTAAATTGTTTAACAATTTTAGTTTTAGGATCTTTGGTTAATTTTTCAATTTGACCATTTTGATTTAAGCAGAAAGTTCTACCTGAAATTTCACCACACTTAATATTTCTTGTTGCCAAATTTTGGATAATAGTATCAATAGGTGAAATACTTAAGTCAGAAAATATTTTACTCTTCTCTTTAAGTCCTTCATATTGCATAAATGATTCATGATCTAATCCTTGTCCATTAATAACGTCACCTAAAACTTCTTCAATAACATATAAGATAGCTTGTTGGAAATTAAGAGCATAATCTTTATCGTCAGTATTTTCTGCACTTTCTGCTTCCTCATCAGAAACACCATTTTCTGTATCTTTAGCTTTAATTTTTTTAACTAAACTAGAGAGAGTAGAGTCAATAACAATAACTGCTTTATGATCTCCTTTAATACTCTTTTCAACACCATCTACAAGAGCCTCTAATTTTAAAACTAAAAGAAGATTACGGCTTAAACGGTTAATAGTTGCACCTAATGCAAACCAAGAACTTGCTGCCATTTGATTTTCTAAGCTAGGATCTTTATTTAGATTGCTAACAATCATGAATAGACCATTAATAATTTCCGAATATTCTTGAACAACCTTATTGTTATATTCATCATTATCTGCAAAAACAGTTTGCCAACCGACATTTAATGGTTGATGTTCACGACGCCAGAATTGGAGGTTTCTAGTTAACTCATAAGTGAAAATTTTTCTTAAAGTTCCTTTATAGTCATTTTTTAAGGTCTTCTTTAAAAGCTCAAGAGTATCCTCATCAAAATTAATAGAACTTTCATATAAGTCTAATTGGCTTTCATCTTTAATGTAAGTTGCTGATGAGAATACAATATGTTTAGCCTTTTTAGATAAAGCCATTAACATTTTCTTGGTGTTGGAGTCACCTGTAGCATTATGTGCTTCGTCAAGAATAATAATTGCATTGTCACAATAATCTTCTAATGCACTCCTTTTATTAGTCTTATGCTGCTTTAAGCTAATCTGAGAATAGTTTGTCATTACTAGATTACTATCTTCAGGAAATCCACTTTCCTCAATAGATTTAACTAACTTAGTAGTTCCTTTTAATGCGACAGTTCCATCAGGATTAAAAATTTTTGATTTAGAGTGGAAAGCAATTGGATTTTTTAATAATTTAATATTATCAGTATCATGTAAGTCTTTCCAATATTCGCTCATTAAGTGTTCACGCTCAGTAAAGAAAAGAACTTTCATTCCTTGGCTCCATGCCCAACGAGCAATGCCACTTAAAATTCGGCCTTTACCAATACCAGTTTCATCACCAATAATAAAATTACGATTATTTTCAAAATTATAAATACATAGTCCTATAGAATCAATCTGCTCACTTGAAAGTGATTCCCATAATTTTTCGACAGTAAAATTTAATTTTTCACATACCCATTCATCCCAATTTTTTGAGATTTTAGTAGGGATTTTAAGAATTGCTTGTTTCTGAGCTTCAGCAAGTTCAGGAGGAACGAATGTGCTTGCATCAGGTTTTTTACTTAGAGGTTGATATTCAATATACATAGGTCATTATTCACTAAAAAAAATAGCAAAAAAATTTGCTGACCCGATTGTAAATTAAAATCTTATTTTTAGCAATTAAAATAATAACAAATAAGGAAAATTAACATAAAATAAAAAAGCCCCTATCAAGAAGCTTTAATATTATTTTTATTAAATTTAAATTTTTAATGATTTTTTATTAGGTATTATTTCATTTGGCTTTAATTCAGAATCTAAAAGCATTTTAAGAATAAATTGTTTACCATTCTGTTTTTTAAATTCGGGATTCTTTTTTTCAATGACATCTAAAAATAAAAGAAATTGATCTCTTTTTTTAGCATCTATTTTACCTACGGCTGTTATTACATCACATACTCCTTCAATCATCTTAACTGTAGGATAATTATTGTTTGGTGAAAAAATATCATCACATTTTTGCAGAAATTCAGCAAAAGCATTTTCTCCGAATACATTAGTTCCAAATAAGAATCTTTCTGCTAAATACGGTGAATCTTTATGCATTTCCTCTAATATATAAGCAAACAGTGGAAGACTTCTATTTCCATGTAAATAAGTAGATTTAAATACGTCTAAATGAAAGATATCAAACCATTTTTTATTTTCATTATGTTCCATTAGTAATTTAAATGATTCTAAGTCAGTTATATAGTGTGCATGATTTCTTCCAAAACAATTTTTTAACGAGAAGTCATGACCTTCTTCTAGCAATTCTTGAATTTCAGAAGTACTTTTTAATGAAAACAATCTAGGCTGTTCAGTTAGTTCATCATATTTTTTAATTTTAAAATAAGTATACTCAGAATCTTTTGATGGAACTTCAATTTTATTAAAATCTAAAAAACGGGCAATAGTATTAAAGTGACCACCATAAGGATCTTTACTATGGGAGTCTAATTCTTTAGATTCCCTACGAAACCCCGATATACGTAATTGGTCAACGGCAATTTTAAAATAATCTCTAGAGTTACCAAACTCTCCAGATAAATTAGGAAAATTAACAAAAGGTCTAGCATAATCAATATCAATAGTAACTCTAGCACTTGCATCATTTTTATAATTACTCATATAATCCTCTTATAGCATACTAGAAGTATAACAAATCAAACTAAAAATAAAAGTTAAAACCAAATACTTATAAATTGATATTATTAATTTAAAAAAAAGTTCACAA
>Ga0265780_10010727_pt1 | contig 10902 bp, 8 predicted proteins | sample P1T30metagenome_FD_192432 | JGI IMG/M metagenome (GOLD analysis project Ga0265780, IMG submission 192432) | Plant litter microbial communities from East Loma Ridge, Irvine, California - P1 T30 | ecosystem: Environmental > Terrestrial > Plant litter > Unclassified | place: USA: California... | reverse complement strand
GTTCTGGGTGGTGACGGTGACGTCGCCCATGTGACCGGTCATGCGCTTGCCTGGGAACACGCGGCCTGGATCCTGGGCCATACCGATCGAGCCAGGAACATTGTGCGAACGCGAGTTACCGTGGGTTGCACGGCCCGATGCGAAGTTGTGACGCTTGATGGTACCGGCGTAGCCCTTACCGATCGAGGTGCCTTGCACGTCGATTTTCTGGCCCACTTCGAACAGCGAAGCAGCGATGACATCACCCGCTTTGAGTTCGGCGGCTTTGGTGGAATCGATGCGGAATTCTTTCAGCATCGTACCGGCTTCGACACCAGCTTTGGCGAAGTGACCGGCAGCAGCCATGTTCACGCGCGAGGCGCGACGCTGACCGTAGACGACCTGAACTGCGGTGTAGCCATCAGTTTCAGGGGTTTTGATTTGTGCGACACGGTTGTTCGACACGTCCAGGACGGTGACAGGGATTGAATCGCCATCGTCCGTGAAGATACGCATCATGCCAACCTTGCGACCGAGAAGGCCCAAGCTCATTTTTTCTCCATTCCCACCTACGATTGGGCGGGGGTAGTTGAACTACTAAATAATATGGGCAATAAAAGACGCACCCATACCGAAGCCGGCTAGTATAACGCGCAAAAGGCTTCGGCGCAACAGGAAAAATCGGAGTCAAATCCGGCCTGTTGCGCTTTTCGCAGTATCTGGAGAAAGAAGAATCCACTCTAGCTGAGTGGCACAGAAAACACACACCGCTGTGTGTTTTCTCTACAGGCTACAACCATTGCTGGGAGCCTGCGATCTGGAAGTCTGGTGGGCGGTGCAGGATTCGAACCTGCGACCCCTTGGATGTCGACCAAGTATTCTAACCAACTGAACTAACCGCCCGGGGAGCCGAATTATAAGTGCCCGGCTTACAGTTTTGCAATAGCTTTTTTCGCATGCCGGGCAATTCGTCGATTGTTCGACACCGACCGGCGATCGGGCGCCCAAAGGAAATCGCGGGTTGTCGATGCTGCCGTGAAATGCTATTGTACAAATGCACTTCGGGAGTGGGAAGCGTCGCGCGCACCTGGCGCACGTGAGTCTCCGGCATCCATGCCGGCGCTTTCCGCCCTCTCCGCCTGGCGGCCTGGTGTGTCGATCGCGTCATCCATATAGAACATTGCGCCGATCCGCACCGCCCGCCTTTCTCCGACCCGCGCGCCTCCCCGGCGAGCAACGTGGGTCCAGACCCGGTCCGCCTAGCTACCCTCGGTTGCATGGGCGGACGCATCGCTGTTAAGGATGAAGCATGACCGTCATTGAATCGCGCCACTGGCCACGCCAGCTGGATCCATCACGCCTGGTGCTGGCCACCGACCTGGACGGCACGCTGCTGGCCGGCACTCACGAGGCGCGGCGCCGCATCCGCGAACTGTTCTCGGGCGCCCTGCCCGACGCCAAGCTGGTGTTCGTCACCGGCCGCGGCCTGGAAACCGTCATCCCCCTGCTGTCCGACCCGACCGTCCCGCGTCCCCATTACATCATCGCCGACGTCGGCGCCACCATCGTCGACGCCGACCTGCGCCCGGTCGAGCCGCTGGCGCACGAGATCGCCGTGCGCTGGCCCGGCAGCCAGGCCGTATTGAAAGCGCTGGCCGGCTTCCCCGGCCTGGTGCGCCAGTCGGTGCCGCAAGAGCGCCGGGTATCGTTCCTGGCCGCCGAAGAAGCCATCACGCCGGCACTGCGCGCGGCGGTCGACGCGCTCGATTGCGACCTGCTGTTCTCGGCCGGCCAATACCTGGACGTGCTGCCGCGCGGCGTCGGCAAGGGCGTCGCCGTGCGCCGCCTGGCCGACGTCGCCGGTTTCGACCCGGCCCATATCGTGGTCGCGGGCGACACGCTCAACGACCTGTCGATGTTCGAAGCGGGTTTCCGCGGTGTGGTGGTCGGCGCCGCCGAACCGGCCCTGGTGCAGGCGGTGCGCAAGATGCCACGCGTGGTGGTGGCCGACCCCGCCGGCTGCGGCGGCATCCTGCAGGCGTTTGCGCGCCACGGCCTGCGCCTGGACGGCGACGCCGCGCTCGACAACGTCGTCACCTATGGCGAGGCTGAACTGGTGATGGTCTACCATCGCCTGCCCTACGACGAAGTGCTCGAGAACGGCATCACCTATCAGCGCCGCCCGAAAAGCCCGAATGGCATCATGCCGACGCTGCTCAGCTTTTTCGCGGGCGGGCGCAAGGGCTCGTGGGTGGCGTGGTCGCAGCAGGCCAGCCGGGCGCCCGCCGGATTCATCCCGCACGTCGCGGTCGACGCCGCGCGCTATCCGCAATTGAAGGCGGCGCGCATCGCGCTCACGCCGGACGACATCGACCAGTTCTACAAGAAGTTTTCGAAAGAGGCGTTCTGGCCGATCATCTTCTCGTTCCCCGACAAGGCCGAGTTCCGCCAGGACCATTGGGAGCGCTTTCTGGAAGTGAACCAGCTGTTCGCCGAGCAGACCGCGCGCGAAGCGGCGCCCGGCGCCACCGCCTGGATCCACGACTACAACCTGTGGATGGTACCGGCCTTTCTGCGTCCGCTGCGGCCCGACCTGACGATCGCCTTCTTCCACCACACCGCCTTCCCGTCCAGCGATGTGTTCAACATCCTGCCATGGCGGAACGACATCATCGGCAGCCTGCTGCAATGCGATTACGTGGGCTTTCACATCCCGCGCTACGTCGAGAACTTCGTCGACGCCGCCCGCTCCTGCGCGCCGGTCGAGGTGCTGGACGCGGTGCCATGCGCGCCGCGCTTCCTGACCTTCGGCTGCGCGCTGGGCGTGGACCGCATGCATACCGCGCTCGAAGTCGCGGGGCGCCGGGTCACGCTGGGCGCCCATCCAGTGGGCACCAATGCTGGCCTGATCGAGGACCTGGTCCAGACCGACGACGTCCAGCGCCAGATCGCCGAATGGGACGCGTACCTGGACGGGCGCACCGGCATCATCTCGATCGAGCGGCTGGACTACGTGAAGGGCTCGCTGGAAAAGCTGCAGGCCTACGAGCGCATGCTGGAGCAGCACCCCGAGTTGCTGGGCAAGGTCATGCTGATCAACATCATCACACCGGCGGCGTCGGGCATGGACATCTATGACGCCCTGCGCGAGGAACTGGACCGCACCGTGGGCCGCATCAATGGCCGCTTCTCGACACTGGACTGGGTGCCGGTGCGCTACTTCTACCGCTCGCTGCCGTTCGAAGAGGTGGTGGCGCACTACGCCGCCTGCGGCATCGCCTGGATCACACCGCTGCGCGATGGGCTGAACCTGGTGGCCAAAGAGTATGTCGCCACGCGCCATGCTGCAGGCCGTCCGGGCACGCTGGTGCTGTCCGAATTCGCCGGCGCGGCGGTCGAGCTGCATGGCGCGCTGCTGGTCAATCCGTATGACAGGAACGCGATGAGCGCGACGCTGTACCACGCGCTGACCATGGGCGCCGACGAAGTGGCCTACCGCTCCGGGCGCATGGCGGCGATCGTGGGCGACCGTGACGTGGTGCGCTGGGGTGACGAGTTCCTGGCGGCGCTGGCGGCGTTGCCGGGGGCTGGCGCCGATGACGTGGTCGATGAACGGAACGTGGCTTGAGCTTTTGTGGGGTGGACGGCTCGCCGTCCACGCGGTGATGGTTAGCGGCTCCGTTCTTCGTGCCGGGAGTTCTCGCTGCCAACTATCACCGCGTGGGCGGACAAGCCGCCCACCCCACGCAATTTTTAGCAATAGAGGAGTACTACAACAGTGATGGAATACATCATCCTGAAAAACCCGGTGGCCGACTGGCTGGTCGCCCTGGTGGTGGTCGCGGCCGTCGCGGCCGGCCTGGACGCCTTCAAATCGATCGTGGCGCGGCGCCTGGCCGTACGGGCCGCGCACACCGACGCCAAATGGGACGACATCCTGGTCGCCGCGCTGCGCTCGACCAAGCTGCTGGTGCTGGGCATCGTCGGCATCTACGCCGGCGCCAGCTTCCTGGTGCTGTCCGACAAGGCGCAGCTGTTCATCGCCCGCATGACCATCACGGCGGTGCTGTTCCAGGTCGCGATCTGGGGCGACCATGCGCTGCGCACCTGGCTCAATGCGACCCGCGCCCAGCGCAACGAAGACCCGGACCGCGTCACCTCGTCCGCCGCGATCACCTTCCTGGTGCGGGTGGCGCTGTGGGCGGTGGTGGCGCTGATGGTGCTGGACAACCTGGGCGTGAACATCACGACGCTGGTAGCCAGCCTGGGTATCGGCGGTATCGCCATCGCGCTGGCGGTGCAGAGCATCCTGGGCGACCTGTTCGCGTCGCTCTCCATCGTGCTCGACAAACCGTTCGTGGTGGGCGACTTCATCATCGTCGACAAGATGCTCGGCACGGTCGAAAAGATCGGCCTGAAGACCACCCGCGTGCGCAGCCTGGGCGGCGAGCAGATCGTGTTCTCGAATAACGACCTGCTCAAGAGCCGGATCCAGAACCTGCGCCGGATGGAGTCGCGCCGGGTGGTGTTCCAGTTCGGCGTGTCGTACCAGACGCCGGAACCGGTGCTGCGCGAGCTGCCGGCCATGGTCAAGGAGATCGTCTGCGCCCAACAGCCGGTGCGCTTCGACCGCGCCCACCTGGCCGGCCTGGGCGCGCCGGTATTCAACTACGAAGTCGTGTACTACGTCGACAACACCGACTATGCGGTCTACATGGACATCCAGCAGGAGATCTACCTGCGCATCCTGACCGGCCTGAAGGAACGTGGCGTGGCGCTGGCGCTGCCGGTGCAGAACCTGCACCTGCAACGCGCGCAGGCGTCGGCCGACCTGGCGCCGGCGTCGGTGAGCGCCCTGCCCGATCCGGCCGGGGGCGATGCCAAGGCGGCTTGACCTCAGCGTCCGGCGCCAGCCAGCACCGCCAGCACGCCATCCGCGGTCGCCGCGCTCGACGCCGGATTCTGGCCGGTGACCAGCTTGCCGTCGGTGATGGCGAACGGCGCCCAGTTCTGCGGGCCGCGCTCATACCGGGCGCCCAATTCGCGCATCCGGGTCGCCAGCAGCCACGGCGCATTCTCGGCGGTGCCGAATTCGACCTCTTCCTCGTCGCTGAATCCGGTCAGGCGGCGTCCGGCAAACAGCCAGCTGCCATCCTCGTTGACTGCGCTGAGCAGCGCGGCCGGGCCGTGGCACACCGAGCCGATTACCTTGTCCGTCCGCGCTGCCTCGAACAGCACCCGCGCCATGTCGGCGTCGTGGTACAGGTCTTCGGCCGGCCCGTGCCCGCCCGGGATCACGACCGCCACGTAACGCCCCATATCCACGTCGGCCAGGCGCAGCGGGTGGGCCAGGCTGGCCGCGATCTGTTCCAGGTAGGCGGCGTAGCGCGGCGCTTCCGGCCCGCCGTACTGCGGATCGAGGCTGCGCCAGTCGGCAGTCGGTTTCACGCCGCCAGGGCTTGCCAGCTCGACCTGGTAGCCGGCCTGAATGAATTTTTGGTGGATGACCACGAATTCCTCGGCCCAGTAGCCGGTGGCGTACTGGCTGCCATCGGTACGCGTCCAGTGGTCGGCGCCTGATAAGACGATCAGGATGGTGTCGTTGGTATGCATGGTCAAACTCCTCGTGATGGCTACAGGGTGGGTGGCGCCGCTGCATCGTGTTCGCTGCGCCGGTGAAGTCATCATCGCGCCGCCACTCGCCTTGCCGTTACCGGAAACTCGGCGATCTTTGCCCAATCCTACAAACACGTTTTCAAGCAAGAAAAGCAGCGCTACTATTGGCGCCATGGACACCCAACTTCTCGACGCCGTGCTGCGCCATGCGCAAGACCATGCCGATGCCGGAGGCATTGCCTGCACGCCCATCCCCGGCCTGATCACGATCTACTCGACCGGCCGCACGGAACTGAGCTACCAGATCCCGCGCCCTCTCGCCTGCCTGGTCCTGCAGGGCAGCAAGCACGTGACGATGGGCAGCCAGTCCTTCACCTTCCATGCCGGCGACTCGCTGCTGATCATGGCCGACGTCCCAACTGTCAGCCAGATCACGCAAGCCAGCGCCGCCGCGCCATATTGCGCGCTGGCGCTGGACCTGTCGCCCGGGGTGATCGCCGACCTGATGACCGAGATCGCGGTGGTCGAAGCTCTAGATGAGACACCGGTGCGCATCGAGCCCACCGAAGCCCAGCTCTCGGATGTCGCGCTGCGCCTGATGCGCATGCTCGAACGCCCGGCATCGATCCCGGTCCTGAAAGGGGCATTGGTCAGGGAATTCCACTACTGGCTGCTGGCCGGGCGCCACGGCGCCGCGATCCGGCGCCTCGGCCTGCCGGACAGCCAGGTGCGGCGCATCGCGCGCGCGGTGGCGCTGCTGCGCAATCACTATGCGCAGCGCATGCCGGTGGAGCAACTGGCGGCATCGGCCGGCATGAGCCCCTCGTCCTTCCACCAGCACTTCCGCGCCGTGACCTCGCTCACGCCGCTGCAATTCCAGAAGCAGCTGCGCCTGATCGAAGCACGGCGCCTGATGCTGGCCGAGGGGAAAAATGCGAGCAACGCCGCCCATGCGGTCGGCTACGAGAGCGTGCAGCAGTTTACGCGCGAATACGGGCGCATGTTCGGCATGCCCCCGGTGCGCGAAGTCACGGCCCAGGCGCGGCTGCACGCCGCCGCCTGATTCCTGATTCCTGCCGCCAGCGTCAGATAGTCTGGCCGCCCGAGACCTCGATGCGTTGGCCGGTGATCCAGCGGTTGTCTTCCCCCAGCAGGCTGGCGATCATCGGGCCGATATCGTCCGGCACGCCGACCCGGCCGAGTGCGATCATGCCGGCGAAGGCTGCGTTCATATCGGGCGTATCGCGCACGGCGCCGCCCAGGAAGTCGGTCTCGATCGCCCCCGGCGCCACCGTGTTGACGGCGATGCCGCGGCTGCCCAGCTCGCGGGCCAGGTAGACGCTCAGGATCTCGACCGCGCCCTTTACCGCTGCATAGGCGCTGAAGCCCGGGTAGGACACGCGGGTCAGCCCGGTCGACAGGTTGACGATGCGCCCGCCATCGGCCAGCAACGGCAGCATGGCCTGGGTCAGGAAGAACACGCCCTTGAAGTGGACATCGACCAGGCGATCGAACTGGGCCTGCGTCGTTTCCTCGATCAGCGCCGCGTCGCCATGGCCGGCGTTGTTGACCAGGTGGTCGAAGCTGGCGCGGCCCCACTGTTGCTTCAGCCCTAGCTGCAGGTATTCGACGAACAGCGGGAAGCCGGCGATATCGCCCACATCGAGCCGCAGCGCCAGCGCCCGGCGGCCCATGGCGCGGATCTCGTCGACCACGACCTGCGCTTCCTGCTCGCGGTGTTGATAGGTGACGATCACGTCGCCGCCCTTGCGTGCGATGTGCAATGCGGTGTTGCGGCCCAGGCCGCGGCTGGCGCCGGTGACGAGTGCGATCTTGGTCATGGTGTGCTCCTGTCGGTAATTGATGGGTAGAGCACCCAGTATCGGACCGGGGCCGCATCGGTCGTTGCCGGAAGCTGGCAGGGTTTTGCCTGATTCTCCAAGCGGTACGCGCGACACGTCCGAACACCTCAGCCGTACAATCGGGGGGGGGTGCGTCAATACACCCATCAATGTGCACGTTCGCCGGGAGTCGCCATGGACATCACCCCATTTTGCATCGCCATTCCTGATACCGACCTGGCCGACCTGCAAGCGCGCCTGGCGCGTACCCGGCTGCCGGCGGCCAATCTCGACCTGGGCTGGAGCGCCGGCATCGCGCCCGGCTACCTGGCGCAGCTGCTGGAACACTGGCGCGAGCGCTACGACTGGCGAATCCACGAAGCGCGACTGAACCGCCTGCCGCAGTACCGCGCCCGCATCGCCAGCGCACACGGGGACATCGATGTCCACTTCGTGCACCAGCGGGGTACCGGTCCCGATCCGCTGCCGCTGGTGCTGACGCATGGCTGGCCAGGCTCGTTCCTGGAAATGGAGGCGATCGTGCAGCTGCTGGCCGACCCGGGCGCGCATGGCGCCGATCCGCTTGATTCCTTCCACGTGGTGGCGCCGTCGCTGCCCGGCTTCGGCTTTTCGTCGGCGCCCACGTCACTGGATTTCGGGCCCTACGAGGTGGCGGGCCTATGGGCCGACCTGATGACAGGGCTGGGCTATTCGCGCTTCGGCGCGCAGGGCGGCGACATCGGTGCGGCGGTCAGCGCGTGGCTTGGCCAGCGCTTTCCCGCGCAGGTGGCCGGCATGCACCTCAATTACATCCCCGGTTCGTACCGGCCGCCGCAGGACGGCTCTGTGCCGAATGCGGACGAACAGGATTTCCTGCGCCGCGCCGCCGAGTTCCTCGATGCCGATGGCGCCTACGCCCGGATCCAGGCGACCAGGCCGCAAACGCTGGCGGTCGGCCTGAACGACTCGCCGGCCGGCCTGGCCGCCTGGATCGGGGAGAAGTTCCATGCATGGGCCGACGGGCCGGTCGATCTCGATACACTCCTCACGAACATCAGCTTGTATTGGTTCACCGGCACCATCGGGTCCTCTTTCGGCATGTACACCTCGGTGCGCGCGCGGCCGCTGGCACCGCAGGGCCGCGTGATCCCGCCGCTGGGCCTGGCCCTGTTCCCGTTCGAATTGCCGCTGCCGCCGCGCAGCTGGGTCGAGCGCTGCTTCGATGTACGGCGCTGGAAGCAGATGCCAGCCGGCGGTCATTTCGCGGCGCTCGAACAGCCTGCTGCGCTGGCGCGCGAGATCCGGGACTTCTTCCGGCCGCTACGCGCCGCGGCACCGCCCCGAATGTGACATAGAGTAAGGATCGCGGGGCGTAAGTACGTACATGCCCCTATGAAAAGTGTTGAAATTCGCTCGGCTACGCCCCATGTACAATTGATCAATTACCGCCTATATTGGCGGATGCAATCCCGATGACCGAGCGCTGTTCGCCAGTCATCTCATCCCTCAACGGAAAAGGAGTTCGCATGGCAATCAGTCTGCAAAAAGGCGGCAACGTCAACCTCAGCAAGGAAGCACCGGGCCTGACCAAGGTCATCATTGGCCTGGGCTGGGATCCCCGCTCGACCGACGGTTCGGCCTTCGATCTGGATGGTAGCGCCTTCCTGCTCAAGACCGACGCCAAAGTGCGCGGCGATACCGACTTCATCTTCTACAACAACCTGAAATCGACCGACGGCTCGGTGACCCACGGCGGTGACAACACCACCGGCCAGGGCGACGGCGACGATGAAAAGGTGACGGTCGACCTGGCGCGCGTGCCGGCCGATATCGACAAGATCTCGTTCTGCGTCACCATCCACGACGCCGACGCGCGCCGCCAGAGCTTCGGCCAGGTCGGCAAGGCGTATATCCGCTGCCTGAACGCGGCCGGCGAAGCCGAGATCGCGCGCTACGACCTGTCCGAGGACAGCTCGACCGAAACCGCGATGATCTTCGGTGAACTGTACCGCGCCGGCAGCGAGTGGAAATTCCGCGCCGTCGGCCAGGGCTTCAAGGGCGGCCTGGGTCCATTGGCCCGCTCGTTCGGCGTCAACGTCTAAGCCGGGCTTGCCCTCCAGGTCCGCGCCGCTACCAGGCGCGGACCTGCACCACCCCGGGCGCGCTCGCTGCGGGACCACCTTGTCACCTATCTGGAAAGTCCCATGCGCGTCTGGTTCAACAGGACCTTTTCGTCCGTCTACGCCGCGATCAAGCTGATTCGCGAAGCCGATATCGACGGCCGTTTCACCATCGTCCACAGCAATCCGAACCGCCACGCACCGGCTGCGCGCCTGGCCCACGAATTCCACGTCGAACCGACCGGCCTCAAAGGCGATGCCTACGTCGACTGGTGCCTGACCTTCTGCCGCGACCACAAGATCGATATCTTCGTGCCGGGCCGCGAGGCCACCACGCTGGCCGCCGAACATGCGCGCTTCGCCGATGTCGGCACGCGCGTGCTGAGCGCGGCGCCGCCCGCGGAACTCAAACGCATCCACGACAAGGCCGACTTCTACGCCGCGACCGTGCTGCCCGATGCGCCGGTGGCCGCGTTCCGCCGGTTCGACAATCTGGAACAGTTCGACGCCGCCTATGCCGAGCTGCGTCCCCAATTCAAGAAGCTGTGCGTGAAACCCGCGCACGGCATCTATGGCCTGGGCTTTGCGATCGTCGACGAGGAGCGCAGCAGCGCCGCGTTGCTGCTGGCGGGGGTCGAATACCACATCGGCTACCAGGACCTGCGCCGCGGCCTGGGCGAACTGGCATCGTTCAAGACCATGCTGCTGATGGAATTCCTGGACGGTCCTGAGTACAGCGTCGACTGCGTCGGCGACAACGGGCGCCTGGTGGCGGCCGTGGTGCGCCGCAAGCTGCCGCAGGCCGGCAGCGGCCAGCTGATCGACATGCGCCAGGACATCCTGGATGCGACGGCGCGCCTGTGCGCCGACTATAAACTGAACGGCATTTTCAACGCCCAGTTCCGCGAAGGCGGCGGGCGTCCGCGCCTGCTGGAAATCAATCCACGCATGTCGGGTGGGATCGGCATGGCCTGCCTGGCCGGCCCGAACCTGCCGTATATCGCACTGCGCGGCTTTGCAGACGGCTTCGACGGGGTTGAGGTACCGCCTGCGCGCCATGGCATGCGGGTGGCCGAACTATCGGTCGCGACGGAGCTGGCATGAACGCGCCGCTCCCGCTCCCGATGCAGCGCATCGACCTCCCGACCGGCACGCTCGACCTGCGCATCGATAGCGGCGCCGCCGAACTCGACGCCCTGCTCGGCTTTGCTGCGCGCGCCAACGCGAAGCGTGGCTTTCTGTTCCTGAGCAAGGTGCTGGGCAAGCACTGGCCGGCCAAGCCGCTCGATATGCTGATGGTGCACGAGCGCCTGGCCGCGACCGTGCCGCAACTGACAGGCGTGGTC
>Ga0265780_10010724_pt1 | contig 10905 bp, 8 predicted proteins | sample P1T30metagenome_FD_192432 | JGI IMG/M metagenome (GOLD analysis project Ga0265780, IMG submission 192432) | Plant litter microbial communities from East Loma Ridge, Irvine, California - P1 T30 | ecosystem: Environmental > Terrestrial > Plant litter > Unclassified | place: USA: California... | reverse complement strand
CGTGCTGTAGCGCGCCCGCCGCCCGCCGCGCGCCGCGGTGGGCGCCGGCTGCGACCGTCACCGCGGGTGCGGCGTCAGGCGAGGTCGGCGAACAGGGCGACGACGAACTCGGTGCGCTCGACCATGCCCGCCAGGCTGATCCACTCGTGGCGGGCGTGGGCGCCGCCGCCGACGCCGCCCACCCCGTCGAGCACGGCGCAGCCGAGAGCCGCCGCGAAGTTGCCGTCGCTCGCACCGCCGACCGACACCTCGCGGAGCTCGAACCCGAGCCCCGAGGCCACCCGGGCCGCACGCTCGTAGAGGGCGGCCGTGGGCGGTGTGCGCTCCATCGGCGGACGGTTCCAGCCGCCGGTCACCTGCACGCGCGCCAGCGGATCGTGCGGGGCGAGGTCGGCGAGCACCCGCTCGATGCGTGCGACCTCGGCGGCCGACGTGACCCGCACGTCGACCGAGGCGCGGGCGTGACCGGCCCGGACGTTCGTCCGGGTGCCGCCCTGCACGATGCCCACGTTCAGCGAGGTGCCCGCGTCGATGTCGGCGGCGCCGTGCAGGTGCAGGATGATGCGGGCCATCTCGTCGATCGCGCTCGCGCCCGACCGGGGGTGCAGACCCGCGTGGACCTCGACGCCGAACGTCTCGATCTCGTAGATGCCGACGCCCTTGCGGGCCGTCTTGACCGCCCCCTCGGCGGCGGACTCGAAGACCAGCACCGCGCCTCCTCGGCTCACCTCCGCCTCGATGACGGGCCGCGAGGCGATGCTGCCGACCTCCTCGTCGCCGTTCAGCACGATGCGGACGCCCGGGCGGGGCAGCCCCAGCAGGTCGGACGCCGCGACGGCGTGACCCAGCTGCACGAGCCCCGACTTCATGTCGAAGACGCCGGGGCCGGTCATGACGTCGCCGTCGATGGTGACGGGCCAGTCGTCCAGGGTGCCCTCGGACCACACCGTGTCGTAGTGGCAGAGCGCCGTGACCCACTCGGACGAACCGGTCGGCGACGGGTACTCGAGCGTGACCGAGTCGCCGTAGCCCTCGACGAGGTGGGCCCGGCGCACCGCGGCCGGACCGACGGTCGCCGTCAGCCACGACTCGATCCAGGCGAGACCGGTCGCCAGCAGCTCGACGTCGTCGGAGGGCGTCTCGAGCGACGCGTAGGCGACGAGGTCCGCGATCATCCGCTCGTGACGCGCCTCGACCTCGGTGCGGAGGGCGGTCGGGTCGATGGTCTCGTGGTTCACGGTGCGGTTCTCCTCCGGCGCTGCGGTGTCGGACCTCGACGCTACAGTGACGACGACCCACCGGCACCGCAGAGAGGACACCCGTGCTGATCCTGCACACGAGCGACTGGCATCTCGGCCGCACGCTGCACGGTGTCGATCTGCACGAGCATCAGGCGGCGTTCGTCGATCACCTCGTCGAGCTCGTCCGCGACCGGGGCGTGCAGGTGGTCGTCGTGGCCGGCGACGTGTACGACCGGGCCGTGCCCGCGGTGCCCAGCGTGCGCCTCCTCGGGTCGGCCCTGCAGCGGCTGAGCGAGCTGGCGACCGTCGTCGTCACACCGGGCAACCACGATTCGGCGGTGCGACTCGGCTTCGCGGCCGAGCTGATGCGACCGGGGCTGCACCTCCGCGCCCGGGTCGACGAGCTCGCGACGCCGGTCGTCGTCGACGACCCCGACGGGCCGGTCGCGTTCTACGGTCTGCCGTACCTCGACCCCGACACCGTGCGGCACGCCCTCGCGGGGCCCGACGCCGACGGCCCGCTCGCGCGATCGCACGAGGCCGTCGTGGCCGCGGCCATGCGCCGCGTGCGGGCCGACCTCGCCGGGCGCCCCGGCACCCGTGCGGTGGTGATCGCCCACGCCTTCGTCTCCGGAGGCGCGGCGAGCGAGAGCGAGAGGGACATCCGGGTCGGCGGGGTCGACTCCGTGCCGGCGGGGGTGCTCGACGGCGTCGACTACGTCGCCCTCGGGCATCTGCACGGTGCCCAGCGGGTCGGCGCGGTCGACGCCCGGCCCGTCATCCGCTACTCGGGGTCGCCGCTCGCGTTCTCGTTCGGCGAGCGGGGGCACGTCAAGTCGTCGGCGCTCGTGACGCTCGCGGCCGACGGCGGCGTGACCGTCGAGACCGTGCCGACCCCCGTGCCGCGACCGCTCGTCGAGATCGACGACACGATCGACCGGCTGCTCGACGGTCGGTACGACGATCACGTCGGGGCGTGGTCGCGCATCACGGCCACCGACCCCGTGCACCCCGACCGGCTGTACGCCCGGGTCCGCGAGCGGTTCCCCCACGCCCTCGCCATCCACCACGTCCCCGTCGGCGCCGTCGACGCGCCGGCGCTCCGGGCCGTGACGGTCGAGACCGACCCCGTCGAGGTCGCCGCCGACTTCGTCGCCTTCGCCTCGGGCGCGCCGGCCGACGAGCTCGAGCTCGACATCGTCCGCTCCGCCTACGAGGCGGCCCGCGCGACGGAGTCCAGCGAATGATCCTCCACCGTCTCACCCTGCGGGCCATCGGGCCGTACGCGGGCGAGCACGGCATCGACTTCGCCGCGCTCGGGGCGTCGGGGGTGTTCCTGCTCGAGGGGCCGACCGGGTCGGGCAAGTCGACGATCATCGACGCCCTGGTGTTCGCCCTCTACGGCGGTCTCGCCGGCTCGACCTCGAGCACCGACCGGCTGCGCAGTCACCACGCCGCACCCACCGTCGAGCCGTTCGTCGAGGTCGTGTTCGAGACGGCGGCGGGCATCCACCGGGTGCGGCGCACTCCCGCCTACCGTCGACCGAAGACCCGGGGCACGGGCACGACCCCTCAGAACCAGACCGTGACCCTGGTGCTGCTGACCTCGCCCGACGCCGTCGAGGGCACCGTGATCTCGACGAGCGCGCAAGAGACCGGTGCCGAGATCGGTCGCATCCTCGGGCTCACTCGCCAGCAGTTCGTCCAGACCGTCGTGCTGCCCCAGGGCGAGTTCGCGGCGTTCCTCCGGTCGACCGGCGAGAAGCGCAAAGAGGTGCTGCAGTCGCTGTTCGGCACCGAGATCTACGAGAAGACGACGGCCCAGCTCGTCGACCGCCGGGTCGCGGCCCGTGCCTCGATCGCCGCCGCCGAGCACGAGGTCGAGCTCGCGCTCGGGCGGCTGCGCGAGGCGACGGGGGCGGACGACGAGGTGTTCGCCGAGGCGCTCGCCGCCGAGGGGGCCGGCGGTCGGGGCGGGTCGGAGGGGCCGTCCCGGCCGGGTGGACCGACCGGGCTCGCCGGGATGGCCGGGATGGCCGGGCTGGTCTCGGCGCTGGCCGACGAGGCCGACGACCTCGAGGGTCGGCGGTCGGCAGCGGTCGCCGCCCGCGACACCGCGCGGGCGCGGCTCGACGAGCAGCGCCGACGGCTGCGCGCCCTCGAGCGGCGTGCCGGCCTGCTGCGACGCGAGGCAGCGGTCCGCGAGGCCGAGACCGGGGTGCGGGCGTCGCAGGCCCTCGTCGAGCGGGCACGCCGCGCCTCCTCGGTCTCCATCGCCCTCGAGGGCCTGCGCCGGGCCGACGAGCGTCTCGCGGCGACGGGCGAGCAGGTGCGGGCGGCCCGTGAGGCGGACGACCTCGACCCCGACCTGGTCGAGTCGGATGATCGCGAGAGCGCGGCCGGCCGCCGCGACGCCCTGACCGCCGAGCTCGGATCGTCGACCGAGACCGCGCGCCTCGAGGCGACGCTCGCCGGTCGTCGCGCGGCCCTGGCCGAGGCCGACGAGGCGGTGTCCGCCGAGACCGAGCGCCTGGCCCGACTCGAGAGCGCCCTGGCCGAGAGGCCGGCCGCCCGCCACGACCTCGAGATCGCTCTGACGACGCTGACCGAGGCGGTCGTCGCCGTGGGGCCGGCGGAGGCCGACGTGCTCGCCGCGGTCGACCGGGGCGTGCGTCTCGACGAGCTCGCACGCCTCGACGCCGAGGCGGAGCACGCGACGAGCGAGGTGCACGCGGCGGCCCGCGCCGCGCTCGACGCCGCCGCCGTCGAAGACGCCCTGCGCCGACGCAAGATCGCGGGCATGGCGGGCGAGCTCGCCGCTGGTCTCGTCGACGGCGACCCGTGTCCCGTCTGCGGGGCCGAGCACCACCCCGCGCCCGCGGTCATCACCGCCGACCACCCCGACGACGAGGCGGTCGACCGGGCCGCCGACGAGCGCAGCCGGCTCGAGACCGTCCTGGCCGACGCGGCCGCACGCCGGTCCGTGGCGATCGACCGACGAGACGAGCGGGCCGCGGCGCTCGAGGGCGTGACCCGGGCCCGGGTCGAGACCGAGCTGCGCGATGCCCGGGCCCGTGTCGACGCCGCCCGGCGGGCGATCGACGAGCGCGATGCCGCCGCTCTCGCGCTCGAGCAGCACGACACCGCGACGGAGGCCCGGCGTGCCGAGCTGACGCAGGCTCGTGTCGACGCCGCGAACGGACGGGAGCGCGCCGAGGCGGACCGTCGGCGTCTCGACGACGACTCGGCCGCCGTCGAGCGGCACCTCGCGGGGCGGGCCGCGAGCGTGGCCGAGCTGGTCGACGCGCTGCGGCGCCGTCACGGCGCGGCGGTGCGACTCGTCGACGCGCTCGACGCCCACCGGCCGGCCTCCGCCGAGGTGGAGCGCCGCCGGGTCGACCTCGACGACTCGCTCGCAGCGGCCGGCTTCGCCGACGTCGAGGCCGTGGCGGCGGCCACCCTGCCCGGTGCCGAGGTCGACCGGCTCGCGGCCGTCGTCGCAGCCCACGAGCGCGAGGTCGCCGTCGTCGCCGCCGGGCTCGCGGAACCCGAGATCGTCGCCCTCGGGGCGGCATCGCTCGATCCGGTCGGGGCGACCGACGGCAGCGGGGCGGTGGCCGAGGTCGACTCCGACGCCGAGATCGACGCCGCCCGTGCGGGCGAGACCTCCGCCACGGCCGATCTCGCCGCCTCGGAGGCCACGGCGGTCGAGGTCGCCGATCGGTCGGCGCGCGCTCGGGAACGTGCGACGCGGTCGGCGACGGCGCTCGACGCGCTGACGCGGGCTTCCGCCGTGGGCGACGAGGCGGCGGAGCGGGCCCGGGCGGTGGTGCGGATGGCCGACCTGGCCAGCGCCTCCTCGGCCGTCAACGTCAAGGGCGTCACGCTCGGCACCTACGTGCTGCTGCGGCGCTTCGACGACGTCGTCGCCGCGGCCAACATGCGCCTGTCGGTGATGTCGAGCGGGCGCTACCAGCTCGAGTCGTCCGACGAGCGCGAGGCGACGTCGCGGTCGCGCAAGACCGGCCTGTCGCTCGCGATCCGCGACCACGCCACCGACACGACCCGCGACCCCGGCAGCTTCTCGGGCGGCGAGACGTTCTACGCGTCGCTCAGCCTGGCCCTCGGCCTCGCCGACGTCGTCCAGGCCGAGGCCGGCGGGCTCGAGCTCGGCACGCTGTTCGTCGACGAGGGGTTCGGCTCGCTCGACCCGACCACGCTCGACGCCGTCATGACCGAGCTGGGTCGGCTCTCGGCCTCGGGCCGCGTCGTCGGGATCGTCAGCCACGTCGACGAGCTGAAGCAGCGCATCGCCGACCGCATCGAGGTGCGTCGCCTGCCCGACGGATCGTCGACCCTCCGGTCGACGGCTGCGGGCTGACGACCGCCGCGGGCTGACGACCGGTGGGAGGATCGACGCCGGGGGCGATCGTCGCGCCCGAGGGGGTCAGACCATGAGCAGGATCACGACCGCGACCGCAGTCTTCATCACGGCGGCCACGATGGTCGTCGGTGTCGCCGGCTGCAGCGCCGAGGCCACGCCGACGGTGTCGGCGGACGCGTTCGCCACGGTCGTCGCGGACGCGCTCGAGGAGAGCGTGGGCCAGCGACCCGTCGTCGACTGCGGTGACGAGGCGATCGGCGTCGTGGACGGCGACGAGGTGCACTGCGACATCGGGGCCGCCGGCGACGACACGGTCTACGACTCCGTGTCGACGATCAGCGCCGACGGGGGCGGCGCCTACTCCGTCGCCGTTGAGGTCGACCAGACACCCCGGAGCTGAGTCGCCGACCCGAGACCCGACCGACCGTCGCCCGGAACGGGGCGGCGGTCGGTCCGGTCGCCTCAGCGGCTGCTGGTCCGCGAGCGGCGGGTCAGCAGGCGCTGGATGAGGATGAAGATCAGGAGGAGTCCTCCGATGACGATCTTCGTCCACCACGAGCTGAGGGTCCCTTCGAAGCTGATGACGGTCTGGATCAGACCGAGGACCAGCACGCCGAGCAGCGACCCGAGGACGAACCCCGTCCCGCCCGTCAGCAGCGTGCCTCCGATGACGACGGCCGCGATGGCGTCGAGCTCGAGGCCGATGCCGGTCAGGCTGTAGCCCGAGAGCGTGTAGAAGCTGAACAGGATGCCCGCGATACCGCTGCACAGGCCGCTGACCGTGTAGACGAGCACCTTGGTGCGGACGACGGGGAGGCCCATGAGCCGCGCCGACTGCTCGTTGCCGCCGATCGCGTACACGGTGCGCCCGAAGCGGGTGTACTTCAGGACGAGCGCGGCGAGCACGACGATCGCGACGGCGATCAGGGCCGCCGGGGTGATCGAGATCCGGGGGGCCAGCTGGATGCGCGCCTGGGCCAGCTCGGTGAAGAGCGGGTCGGTGATCGCGATCGACTTGAGGCTGATGAGGTAGCAGAGGCCGCGGGCCAGGAACATCGCCGCGAGCGTCGCGATGAACGGCTGCACGTCGAAGTAGTGGATCATCAGCCCGACGAGCAGGCCGAGGACGGTCGCGGCGGCGATGACGAGCACGATCACGACGGGGGCCGGCCACCCCGTCTGCAGCAGGGACGCAGCGATCATCGTGGACAGCGCCACGACGGATCCGACGCTCAGATCGATGCCGCCGGTGAGGATGACGAAGGTCATCCCGACCGCGAGGACGATCAGGAACGCGTTGTCGACGAACAGGTTCAGCACCACCTGAGGCGACGCGAAGTTGTCGTAGCGGCCCGCCCCCACGGAGAACATCGCGACCAGCAGGGCCACGGTGATGAGCACCGAGGCGTACTTGCCGAGGAACGGGCTCGTGAGGATGCTCGTCCGGCCGGGGCGACCCGCGCCTCCTCGCTGAGGAGGCCGGGCGGGGGAGTCGAGGTGCGGGACGGTGGCGGTCACGAGACGACCTCCTTCGTGAGAGGGGTGAGGCGGCGGGGGCGTGCGAGACGCCGTGACAGGGCCGGCGACTGGAGGAGGCACACGGCCACGACCACGAGGGCCTTGAAGATGAGCGTCAGCTCGGGGGCGATCCCGACGCTGTAGACCGTCGTGGTCAGCATCTGGATGACGAGGGCTCCGAGGAGCGTCCCGATCAGGGAGAAGCGGCCGCCGGCCAGCGACGTGCCGCCGATCACGACGGCCAGGATGGCGTCGAGCTCGATGAAGAGGCCGGCGTTGTTGGCGTCGGCGGCCGTCACGTTGGAGCTGATCATGAGTCCGGCGACGGCGGCGCAGACGGCGCTGAAGACGTAGACCGTCATCATGATGCTGCGGGAGCGGACGCCGGCGAGGCGGCTGGCCTCGGGGTTGATGCCGACCGACTCGATCAGCATCCCCAGGGCGGTCTTGCGGGTCAGGAGGGCGGTGCCGGCGAAGATGACCGCCGCGATGAGGACCGAGACCGGCAGCAGGAGGAAGAACCCGCCGCCGATCACCTGATAGGCCGGAGACGACACGCTGATGATCTGACCCTCGGTGATCAGCATGGCGATTCCTCGGCCCGCGGTCATGAGGATGAGCGTGGCGACGATGGGCTGGACGCCCACGATGCTCACCAGGGTCCCGTTGACACCGCCGAGGACGAGCGCGACGGCGACGGCGGTGAGGATGGCGACGGCGACGACTCCGATCGAGCCGGGATCGGGGGAGCCCGCGATGATCGTGCAGGCGATCGATCCGGAGATGGCGACGACCGCCCCGACGGAGAGGTCGATGCCCCGTGTCGCGATGACGAGGGTCATCCCGAGGGCGACGAGCAGGGTCGGCGAGCCGTTCCTCAGGACGTCGATGATGCTGCCGAAGAGGTGTCCGTCCTGCAGACGGACGGAGGCGAACCCGGGTTCCGCGATGATGTTCAGCGCGAGCAGGGCGACCAGCAGGGCGGTCGGCCAGAAGAGCCGGCGGTGCACGAGGCCGGTCACGACACGCCTCCGGCGGCGATGACGTCCAGGACGTCGTCCACGGTCAGGTCACGGTTGGGCATCTCGGCGATCTTCCTTCTGTCTTTCATGACCACGACTCGGTGGCTGATGCGGAGGACCTCTTCGAGCTCGGCCGAGATGAAGACGACGGACATGCCGTCGTTCGCCAACGTCGTCACGAGCTTCTGGATCTCGGTCTTGGCCCCGATGTCGATGCCGCGGGTGGGCTCGTCGAGGATGAGGATCTCGGGCGATGTCGCCAGCCAGCGGGCGAGCAGCACCTTCTGCTGATTGCCGCCGCTGAGATTCCTGATGAGGGCGTCGGGGTCGGGCGGGCGGATGTTGAGCCGTTCGATGTAGTCCGCGGCCAGCGCGTCGAGCTCGGCCCGGGGGATCGGGCGCATCCAGCCACGGCCCGCCTGGACGGCGAGGGCGATGTTGTCGCGGACGGAGAGGTCGTCGATGATGCCCTCGTGCTTGCGGTCCTCGGACGAGAACGCGATCTTCGACGTGAGGGCGCCTCGCGGGTGGCTGACGGACCGATCCTGGCGGGAGACGCGGACGTCGCCCGTGTCCGACCGGTCGGCTCCGTAGATGAGTCGGGCGAGCTCTGTGCGGCCGCTGCCGAGCAGCCCGGCGAGACCGACGACCTCGCCCTCGAACAGCTCGAGATCCGTCTCCTCGAGGGTGTTCCTGCGTCCGACGCCGACGACGGTCAGCACCGGCTGGGCGGTGGTCGATCGAGGAGGCGCGGACGCGTCGACGGCGTCGTCGAGCGCTTCGAGGGTGTCGAGTTCACGGCCGATCATGAGTCGGATCAGGTCGCCCTTCGGAAGATCCGACACGAGGTGCTCGCCCACGAGGGCGCCGTTCCGGAGGACCGTGAGCCGGTCGGAGACCTCGTAGACCTGGTCGAGGAAGTGCGACACGAAGAGGATCGCGACGCCTTGCGCACGGAGGTCGCGCATGACCCGGAAGAGCTCCTCGACCTCGTCGGCGTCGAGGCTCGAGGTGGGCTCGTCGAGCACGAGGACGCGGCAGTCGAGATCGACGGCACGGCCGATGGCGACCAGCTGCTGGACGGCGATCGAGTGCGTCCCGAGGGTGGACCGGGGGTCGATGTCGAGGTTCAGGCCCTGGAGGATCGCTCGAGCCTTCGAGGACATCGCCGACCAGTCGATCCGGCCGCCGCTGCGGGGCTCGTGTCCGAGCAGCAGATTCTCGGCGACGCTCAGATTCGTGACCAGGTTGACCTCCTGGTACACGGTGCTGATGCCCGCAGCCTGCGAGTCGGCGGGCCCGGTGAAGGTGGTCTGCTCGCCGAGCACCGTGATCGTGCCGGCGTCGATGCCGTAGACGCCGGTGAGCGCCTTGATCAGCGTCGACTTCCCGGCGCCGTTCTCTCCCATCAGGGAGTGGATCTCGCCGGGGAAGAGGCGGAAGGACACACCGTCCAGTGCCTTCACGCCGGGGAAGCCGATCTCGATGTCTCGCATCTCGACCAGGGGTGACGTCGTCGTCATGGGGTGTCCTTCCGCCTCTTCCGGGTGCTCAGTACTTGCGGTCGGGCAGTGCGGCGGTGGCCTGCTCCTGGTCGAACGTCGTCTCCTCGGTCACGATCCGCTTCTCGACCTCCTCGCCGGCCGCGACCTTCTCGACCGTCTCCATCAGCTGGTCGCCCAGCAGCGGGGAGCACTCGACGATGAAGTTGATCTGCCCTTCGGACAGGGCGGTCATGCCGTCCTTCACCGCGTCGATCGAGACGATCTTCACGTCGGTGCCGGGCTTCTTGCCCGCCGCCTCCAGGGCCTCGATGGCACCCAGGGCCATGTCGTCGTTGTGGGCGAAGATGAGGTCGATGTCGGGGTTGGACTTCAGGATCGCCTCGGTGACCTGCTTGCCGCCGGAGCGGGTGAAGTCACCGCTCTGCGAGGCGACGATCTCGAACTTGGAGTCCTCGCCGATCACGTCGGCGAAGCCCTCCTGCCGGTCCACCGCGGGGGCGGAGCCGGTGGTGCCCTGCAGCTCGGCGATCGTCACCGAGTCGGCGTCGGCGAACTCGTCGACGACCCAGTCGCCGGCCTTCTCGCCCTCCTCGACGAAGTCCGAGCCGATGAACGACTCGTAGAGCGTCTCGTCGGCCGAGTCGACGGCGCGGTCGGTCAGCACGACGGGGATGCCCGCGGCCTTGGCCTCCTTCAGCACGGTGTCCCAACCGCTCTCGACGACGGGCGAGAAGGCGATGACGTCGACGTTCTGCTGGATGAACGAGCGGATGGCCTTGATCTGGTTCTCCTGCTTCTGCTGCGCGTCGGAGAACTTGAGGTCGATGCCGGCGGTCTTGGCGGACTCCTGCACGGAGGCGGTGTTCGCCGTCCGCCAGCCGCTCTCGGCTCCGACCTGCGAGAAGCCCAGCGTGAGACCGTCGGTCGATCCGCCGTCCGACCCCGAGGCCGAGCATCCCGCCAGCGAGGCGGTGAGGGCCGTGACGATCGCGATGGCTCCGATCGAGCGCGCTGCGAGGGATTTCTTCATGTCGAACCTCCTTGTTCGGGTACACCACCATGGTGTGACCGGCCGAGCCGGTGGCTAATTGTTAGCGTTCACAATTAGCTGCGTCAAGTGCGTGATCGAAATGAGATCCGATCCGATCGCCCGTCAGCGAGGGGCGGGGGGACGCTCGCGCGTCGAGGAGCGGCGGATCAGCGAGACGGGCAGGCGGTGCCCGGAGGGCTCTCCG
>Ga0265780_10010723_pt1 | contig 10906 bp, 12 predicted proteins | sample P1T30metagenome_FD_192432 | JGI IMG/M metagenome (GOLD analysis project Ga0265780, IMG submission 192432) | Plant litter microbial communities from East Loma Ridge, Irvine, California - P1 T30 | ecosystem: Environmental > Terrestrial > Plant litter > Unclassified | place: USA: California... | reverse complement strand
GATGCTGTATACGAGGAAGATGAGGGATGGTACGAAGTCATTCCGAAAGATCAGTACGAAGCAAGAGGCTCGAGTCGAAAATCGATCGAGGTGCTCAAGGACGACAATGGTATCCCATTCTTACCTCTCTCGGATATACATGCAAGCGCAATCTCGGATGGTGATATCACTATGCAGGACGACTACGAGGAGGTGGAAGAGTGGATCCAGGATACGAGGAGGAACGAGTTCCATCAGGAAGCGATACGATCTATGGAGGAAGAAACATTGGTGTTTGAAACAAATTATCCGGGAAACTCGGATATCGACATCATCTCTAGTGACGGTGTCGTCTTCAAAGCGCATACAAGAATACTGGGACAAGCTTCGTAAGTTATTTTACAACCTCTACAAGGGTATAGCGTATAATGTCAAGCTAACTGGCTAGGCTCGTACATGAATCCTCCCTTCCATTTACCCCTCCACACGCAGGCTATACGGCAATAGAATTGACCAACGACGATACTGGTCACAGCTCGGTACTCAAGATATACCTCGACTTGATTCATCCGGACATTCAAGTCGAAATAAGCCTGAAAGACGGACTATTGATTCGACGTGTCATACGACCAGCACGAGAGTGGAAATCGCTTTTCGCCCTCGATAGTATCAGCAGAGCAGTCTTCCTTAGCGCTTTCTCGGGTTTCCCTTCAAGGTCGCCTATCGAGCTCTTCATCATTGCTGTCGGACTCGAGGACCCTATGCTACTGGGATTTATCGTCTCGCAAACTTCACAGCGCCCTTGGGTCTTTTCTTGGAGCGACATGGACTGTATCTGCCAGAATTGCGACGGTGCAAACAGGGAATGGGCAAGCAAGCTCACTCACACCCATCATTATCACTTCGGATGCTGGTCGCTGGAATAGTATGAATCCATCCCACCGCACATCGTCTACCTGTTGGGGGGAATGATAGGTCTCTCCAACAATATCAATTATTGTACTATCGGCCGAAAATTGAAGACGAGGCTTCTCCGAGCTCGTGGGTCAAGTTCCATTCAGCTCCCTTCGTACCATAGCTCATGTGACTCAGATGGACCTTGCAACACCTGGGCCGACCTCGTCCTTTTGGACAATTTCGACATTCCACACTGTCGAGGAAGGGAGGAGCGGACCGAATACGTCGACAAAAAAGACCGCCGAGGGGCCGGGGCTGAAAGCTTCTCATTTGGAGAGAAGTGGACGATTCAGGATACCCTACCAGAACCCAACGATGTCCAAGCTTCGGTTTTCGATCACAACTCCACCGAAACGGACTTGGCCGTGGTATCCAGCGATGGGGTAGTTTTCAAGATCAATCCGAACATCCTCGCCAATGCGTCGTGAGTCCATGTTTTCACCAGCGAATGGATCGGACGCTGACATGGCCCAGTACAGCCTTATCAGGCATGATCGGTCTACCTACCGTCAATCCCGCACCTGAGCTGCCCAGCCTAGGCGATGAGCTGTCAGCGCACAGCACTATCGTAAAAGCCTTGGTGGACGTCCTATACCACTCGAAGCTCCCGCCTTTACACTTCTCGAACATCATTACTCACCTGGTTGTCTTCGCCAACAAGTGGGGTATGGAAGCGGTGCTCGATAAGATCAAGAACGCCATAGTCGCCCGCCAAGTCCACGCGCCATGCGGCATCGACCACTTCCTGATCGCCATTAGCTTCGAGGACTACAATCTCGCTGCACGTATGTTGCTCCGCCAGAAGGATTGGCTGGATCCCATCGACAAGAGACCCCTGAGACCGCCTTATCATTTCCCTCCTTATCAGACATGGAACAGAACACTCCTAGAACCGACGCTCGGGCTTGAAACGAACAAGGACACGAACACCATCAGATTGTACAGTCTAGCTTCATGTCAATACCGCGATTTCATCAAATTCCCCCTTCGAGTTGCTTGGGCTCTACAGAGAGCCTCTACTATTTGGGAACATGAAGTCACTGATGGCAAAGTATCATATACTCATCTCCTTGGCGGGGTAAAAGGCTGGGTCAGGCAGAAGGCCATCGCCGAAAGCTTCGAGAGGATCATGATGCCCAATTGTACGTGTGTCTCTTCGGAATGATATGATCTGACTGCAGACCCGACCTCCGCCTCGCTCGTCTCGGTCCGGGATTACTGTGCTTGTGACGACGATCAGACCGATCGCGATGGGCTGTTTTGGGACGAAGATGCCTACTTTGAATATAATTCAGACTGGGTATGTGACGAAGATGCCTACTTCGAATATGATTCGGACTAAGGCAGGCTCGCGTCTTCTGGTCGGGATAGAAGTGTGTTGTACGATTATCAATGTGCAAAGAGGAGCCGCATGAATGATCGTCGATCAGCTGGAATATGCTTCCTCAGGGCGAGACTACCTGCACGTCCCACGCGAAACCGTAGTGACAGGCTGATTCCGGTAATTCCGGGAATTCGCGTTAATTCACCAGACAAGCTGATCATCTACAATGAGCATCATCTTTCTTCGCGCTCGAATCCTTGTAAACCATGCGACATGCATCGACAGATACCGAGAGGCTTGGTGACTTGGTGAAAGGTGATAAGGGTCCCCGAAGCAACGCAACGCGGGCGCGACTGCCGAGACAGTTGAGTGGTCGACTGATCAGATGATCGGATTTACTTCAGTCTAGAATCGTTCATCAGCAGTCATAATTCGAAGTCTACACACCGACGAGAGCGGGTTGAGCAGCATGAATCATGCCGGGCGCATAGTGAACCTAGGATCTTGACGATCTCAGAGAACGGTGGATTGGGCATGGATGAAGAGTCGATTTTAGACATGGATCAGGAGGCGCTTAGGGATCTGGAAGCTCCAATTTGATTCGGGCTCACTATCTCGGACACAAGTACAAGTACTCACATCCGGTTGTCATAGTTCCGGTCTATGCTCAGTCTCTGCTCGATCGCTGGGCGCCGACGGTGCCGAAAACAACCAAACCGAGACGGCTACCCGGATTTCATCAACAAATTGATCTACTCTGCAGGAGTGAGCAATCGCACTGGGCTAGATCACTCTACCAAGGGCAAGACTAGTTTGGAAGGACGTGTGTACTCTGCAAGGGTGTGGGATCACTCTACAGGGGTGGACAATTGGTAGCAGAACATGATCGCCTCGTTACCGCCTAGCATTGATCAACGACCCTTGGCAAAGATTGCTCTCTTGTTCGGATTGTCAGCTCAGCCCTGCCAGGTATCGCCCGTTCTACCGGGCTAAAGGAGGTGTCCAGCGAATGTGAAATTGGTGCCTATACACACAGTTCCAGGGTCACCCAAACAACTTCATTTTTTCACCCGCACAACCATGTCATGTACCGTATCTCAATTCATCTATCGATCTGAACCAAGCATCGAGAATGGCGGAACCTACCGGTCCCTATCCGGATCAAGGTCGAAAGCTGGACCAAGGTGAAGGTGATGAAGGGGTCAAGGAAGATAGGCCAGAGAAGAAAAAGGCCAGGAAGGAAGAGGAAGAAGTGGAGCCGACTATCTCAAGCTATTACAATTACGATGATTCCGACATAACCATCATATCGAGTGATAAAATCCATTTCAAGGTCCACGCCTCAACCTTGAGACGAGTGTCGTGAGTCCCATCCCATGCTGTAGTTGATCTACTGACATCCAGTCTGACATTTCGAGAATCCCTGGGTCTTTCGTCTCCACCCGCTGAATACGCACATGTAATCCTTTCCGACCCTTGTCTCGAGACTAGCGCCGTACTCGAAAAGTTCTTCGACTTGATCTATCCAGTCGCCCACCACGACCTATCACAAGCGGTAACCTATCACCACGTGATCCGCCTCGCCAGGAAATGGAATTGTCTATACGCCCTCGAAGTACTCTACAACGCTGTGAAGCTGTCTGTCACAAATCGCCAATCCACCAAACCACCCGACTACCTATTCATCATCGCCGTTGGACTGGAAGATGCACTAATCTTGAAGATGGTGGTCTCCGAGTGCAGTGCACAGAGGTGGGACCGCACCTGGATTGACCTGGACTACGTAGCGGAAGGGATACCCTCCCATTACATCACCTCAGACGACCCTCAGAATAGCATCATGTTTCCACGGGCATTCGAGTTTGGGGCTTGGGATTTGGACCACTACCTTACCATACCCCCACCAATCATATGGTGTATGTTGTGCGCCAGGAAAGGTGGTCGAGAAGAGGATTGGAGCGTCATCGCCGATGAGATGACACGGATGATAGCAAGGCTCTGTGGGTGCTAGTTCAGCGACATGTGTCGTGGTCCGAAGCTAACAGAACCTTAGTCGACACCCGCAAGATTGGAGTCGGCCCCAGATCGCTCTCCGAGCTCGCGGTCTTACGACAACAATACAAGCCATACCCCCGAGCCGAACTGTCGTTCTCGTTCGAGGAGACTTGGCGCGAGACTGCTCACTTGGAACTAGATGCAGCGAGGAGCCGCATCGAACAATCCCCCATTCCCAGCAGCCCCACCTTATCCCCGAGACATCACTACGACGATGGCGATATAGTGATCGTGTCCAGCGATAATGTCTCCTTTCGCGTAGACTCAATTATCCTGAGGAGAGCTTCGTGAGTATCGCATCCGGAGTTATCGCATATGATGCTGATCTATGTTCAACAGACCCGTCCTCTCAAACATACTGGGTCTTAATTCGGCAAGCACTGCGCAAAGCTCTCTTGTCTTCACCGATCCTCGTTTGGAAAGCAGCTTAGTCATATCAGCCCTATTACGTCTTCTATATGACCACACAATCCCACTACTCTGCGATTTCTTTTTGGTTCAGGATCTCGTCGACCTGGCCGATAAATGGGAAATTACGGTTGTCGATAATTTGGTAAGGAAAGAGCTTATCACATCTATCTCTCTTGGTGCCGACTATGAATCGCCGTTCGAACTCTTCATGATCGCCATTAAGCTGAACGACATGAATCTCGCCGCACGTGTCATGGAGACCCGCGACGGTCACGATGTACTCCACGTTCTGATCGGGAGGGCTGATATGCACTGGATCAACATCTTTACTACCGATCTGGACGATTGGGAGTACCAGCAGTTCACCAAGATCCCTCCAAAGGTTGCATGGGCTCTTCAAAGGGCTGCGATGATGTGGGACCATGGTTATGGTACAACCACCACCTCGTATGTTAACATGTCGAGACGTCAAGAAGCGATCGGAGCGAATTTCCGCCGCATTATGGATCCCTCTTGTGCGTTGTCTCTTGCCTTCGTCTGAAAATGAATTTACCGACGCAGTCGAGGCCGATGATCTTCCTCCATATGGTAGTCGTGGTATCGCACTATTGAGCGATTATGATTTTGATCCGCTTCACTTTGGGCTTGTCGACTGAACCGAGACGAAATCTCGGACGCGAAGTGACACTCGCGCGAATAAGTAGATAGCGGATGAGATAAACGACAGATGAAGTAGAAGCAACGGATATGTATGTATGGGACGTCCCGAGATACCAGGCGTTCTTCGAAGAGCATATCTTGACGACCGCCATGACTTCCTGTCTCTTTTGAACCCTCATCCCCTTCTGCTCTCAATTCCCCTCCAGTCAAGCTTACATCCTGGTAATCACCATACCTGCCATCGAAGATCCGTCGAGATATCGCAATTCCGACTATGCGGGATGGATCCCGGTATCTACAGGTTACATCACCTCCGAGACTTGATTCTATGGCCTTAAGGGAATTTTGCAAATCCAGATTCCAGGTAACTTCTGGCATAGAAGCGGAATCCGACAGATGGGTGTGGGTCGTTTTGGCAATAATGTTCACTTGCACCAAATCAACGTCCAGCGAGACCTGTCCCAAGCCCGTATACGTTTGCGGTTGACTTTTGATACACTACATGAGAAGATTGCATGCTACCGGCATTTAAGAGTGCCACAATGAGCGTTATTCTGATCAAGTTCCGGTCCGGCGACCTCCGCCTGTCCGAAAGCGCGATTTTCGTTGTTCCTTTCTGCCCCTCTACTTCTATTATTAAGTAACTTTAACAAAGGCGTTTCACAAGGATATACACCGAAGAAGCACAAGGAAAGGACGTCCGGTGATTTCGGGCACCAAGTGAAAGCTTGAAGAAATCTCCTATTGGACAAGTCTTCTTGCGCGATATACATTTCAAGCGATTTATCGAACCGTTCCTCCCGCTACCCGCTTACTATGATCGGCCATCTCAATTAATTGGAGATCTGCATGTATCGTAAATAGACCTACACTGGACAGTACTGGCAAACTGACATTCCTTTGGTTAATTATTCTTGTTCACCACTCATCAACAATAGTCTCGATATAGCATGTCACCCATGTCGCGGACATTCACAGAAAGGCAAGCCGATGAAGGAGAAACCGAGGGCCAGCCACCTGGCGCCTTCCGACTCATGATGAACCGCATTCGGGCTGAAATGAACTTTTTCAGGATTCACCTCTTGGTCTTCATTCTCGTCAGCTAAGTCCCCTATTATCCCCCCTTCTTCCCCTTCCCAACCCTGGTTTTCCAAAAACCTCGGTATCGCATAGGCACATGTGTTTCGCACCTCCTTCCGCCATCATATCCAGTAATCTGCAATGCCTGTAAAGCTAACCCTTACCAAACTCCGACAATTATATCTGGAATCATCTACGCTTGCAACACTATCAACCACATTTCCTATATTGATTGCCTGTTTCTAGCCGTCAGCGCCGCGACTACAACTGGACTCGCTACCGTTGATCTCAGCTTGCTCAATGTCGTGCAGCAAGCTTTGCTCTTTGTCCTGTTTGTGGGCGGAAGCTTGGTGAGTCTGAGTCGTCGAAGCGACGGTAGTCCTGTTCTGACGACTAGTGCTTTGTCTCATCAGTCACTTTGCTTGTGAGACAGCACTTCTTTCGTCAAGCATTCAAGAGTACCATCGATCAGAGACGACGCAAACGTCGACTCTCAAAGCGAGCCAACCCGCTCGCGATGCTGAGGACCGGGACATGGAGAACAAACACCACAAAGCCAGAGGTGAGTCGTTCATTTGACCCATGAGGATCTCTCTGAGACGTGTTAGGATCAACCTGTCGCACTTGATGAAGAAGACTCCAAGAGCGTGAATTCCCATGACGAAAACTCTATCCACGAAGCAGGCCACGATGCTGCCATCGGGACTTCATACCAACCTACGTCGATCTTGGCCAGGCCTGGACAGGGTCCTTCAATTACACATGCTCCTGTGGAAATGGCCATACTGGACGAAAACCGCGAATCAGGCCCTGACTCTCGAGGTCTCAAAATGGATAGGGAAAGGGATTTCACTTCATTCCTCACCGAACAAACTATGGTAAACAGGACGGTGGGTCTCGAGGCAAATCCGACAATTCGGAACCGTATCCCAACCACTGGTCTGTCTCGACAATCATCGGGGCTCCCTCGAACCCAGACTATGCGTAGCGACCGGACAAAACATACCGGTCTCGGAGGTTTCCCTATGCCTTTGGAGATTATTCGAAGTCTCGCCCAAAAGTTTGCCCCAGAAGCTACCAAGAAGCTGGAAAGGACATATAGCCAAGCTCCCGTTGAAACCCGCAACCCGCCGACCGCCTTGTTCACATCTTTCCCTCTCAAGGTTGGGCGAAACAGTTTGTTCCTTGATTTGACCCAAGAACAAAAGGACGAGCTTGGTGGGATCGAATACAGAGCTTCAAAGCTATTGCTCAAAGTCGTCTACAGTGTGAGTTGATCACCCGAATAAGCTCGAAAATTGCTAATTTCTTAGTATATCGTCTTGATACCTGTAATCTCACTTATTATTGTGGCACCTATTCTATCGGTCAACAACCCTTATGCTGAATTCTTTGAAAGCCAGCATCGAAAGGTCGCTGCTCCCTGGTTCACGATGTTCAGCGTCTGGTCCTCTTTCACGAACTGTGGACTGTCACTCTCCGATACCAGCATGATCCCATTCATCAATTCACACGTCTTTGTATTCAGTAAGTGACCTTGTGGTCTCGTTCAGATGTCTCTCGCTTATCTCCAGTTACGACTCTATTGATTTTCGCTGGAAATACTGCTTATGTGAGTCACGGTTGCTGTACATGCTAGATCTCGCTGACATCGCAGCCTGTCATGTAAGTCATATCCTGGAGATCTCTCCTGACTCGGGCAGACTACGATGTATCTTGTGGACCCTTCACAAAGTTAGCGGAAAGGAATCTCGGCTCCGGGAAACGACTGGATTCTTGCTAGAACACCCTCGACGGTATGTCGCAAGGCAGTCGTCAAGGTCTAACGTCTTAGATGCTTCTTGTATCTCTTCCCCGCCAAGCAGACCTGGTACCTGTTCACCGTTGTCTTTGTATTGACGTGAGTCTATCAGTCACTGTCTCAGGCAGCGCTGACAAGCCAGATCGGTCGACTTTGTCGCATTCCTTGTTTTGGACATTGGAAATGAGTGAGTCCGATCATGTCCGCACAGATCATGACTGACAATCAGGACTATCGAGAGTATCCCGGTCGGTACCAGGCTTCTAGCTGCTCTCATGCAGTCTGCTGCTATTCGAGTCGAAGGATTTGCGATCGTCCCATTGGCGGCATTGGTTCCAGCGGTTCAGTAAGTAAAGCTCCATCCTGAGTGAGATTATACGCTGACACACAACTAGGGTACTATACGTCATTATGATGGTACGCAATGCATGCTGGTTCGTGTGCTAATGGCAGTACATTGCTTGCCTTCCGCTGGCTCTGACCGTCCGCTCTACCAATGTATATGAAGATCAATCGTTGGGCTTGTATCCCGAAGCCGAAAACGAAAATGACGCAAACTCGAAGTCGCTTGTTAGCTATGTCGGTTGGCAGTACGTGTCTACCTATCATGTAAGCACTATCTGACATTATTCAGCGCCCGACGTCAGCTCGCTTTCGACATGTGGTGGCTCGCACTCTCCCTTTGGCTCATCTGTATCATCGAAGTAAGTGCCGAGGTGTATGAAGCGAAAAGTCAGACTAACAAGGTAGCGAACTCGAATTATCGGTAATGCAGAAGAACCATGGTTCAACATCTTCAGCGTCATCTTTGAAATCGTCAGCGCATATGGCACCGTGGGCTTGAGTCTCGGTTCCTCAAATGCCAATTTCTCGCAAGTCTTCCCTCCTTCACAATGATGATCGCTAATATCAGGCTCTCGGGAAATTTCAAAACACTAAGTAAACTCGTCATGATGGTTGTCATGCTACGAGGTCGACACCGTGGTCTTCCTTTGGCAGTAAGTGGAACTATGCCAAGATTTGTCAACTGGACTGAGACCGTTAGATTGATCGTGCCGTCTTGCTCCCTGCCGATTTCGACGAGATCGAAAATGAAGAGCAGGATGAGAACAGGAATGGCAGTGGATCCAATGTCAACAACTCGTCTCAGGCGGTGCATGCTGGACCATCGACCGGCGCGTAGTATGGCGACTGCTTAAGAGCCAGATGAGATGGTCACGTAGGTGTGGAGCAGGAGGTGGAACAGGAGATGGAGCTATGATGACTAGTCATGCATCGGACGAGGGTGTTTATCCAACTTCCCTAGACCGTCCGTTGTCGAATGAGGCGATATTGATCCTCGCTTATTTTCATGATTCTGATGATCCCGATACGGTCGACTGGTTCGGTGTTTCCTGTTCATCCCCTTTTTCCTTGATTAACCATCCTGTAAGTCAGCCAGCTCAGGTCTTCATTGATTTCTTCTCACCAGTCCTGGAGATGCAAAGTGACTCAGCAAACCCGTCGGGGGTCTCTGATCCTCTGAGATTAGGATGTTGCTGGTTGTGCGGTCTACGAAGGGAGCCGTAGGGGTGCTATGGCCTGCCACCCCGCCTTGGGAAGATCCGATGATGATGGTTCGGGAGAGATTCGCCGGATTTGGTCGCGGATTGAAACGATGGTTCAGGCTAAGTACAAGGCTTCAAGATGATGTGAGGTCTTCTCAGGTGTTCATATGGTTATCACATTATAATCTTCGTTGTCAGTCAGTCGGGGACGCTTCTTCTGCGTCGGAGACGAGTAATGAGGCGATCTAGATGGTTTCCCATTCGCCGGTGCCGTAATCATTCATCATGTTCACTGATAAAAGTGGATGCAGCTCTAACATTCCTCGTATGGCCTCTCCCACCATAACTTATCCCCCAGAACCCACCTCCCTAGTCCATCAGCATCGTATTCGGGACTGGCGTATCAGCTTCGTCCCGAATAGCGTGTGATGGCTTACGTATTCATAACTCGGGCGAGGTCCGGGCCCATGTCCGTGTAGGATATTCTACCATAGCCAGACAATTTTGCGTGCTTTGTTCCAACTAGACATACTGCCCAGAGGAATTTCTCACTTATCTTTGATAGATCACGAATGATATCCGGCGTCCAGCCTCGCCAGTCCAACACCTGCCTCATATATGCATTCTTCTTCGTGTATTCATACCATTGCCAACCATCCAAAGACATGACGAGTCGACCACAAACATCCCATTCCCCCAGGGTTGCAGCTACAAGGACATGTTGCCCTCCATCAGGTGGAAATCGCGCTGCCAACTTGAAGAGGTAGAGCTTGATGTTGTTCAAAGTCGAAATCATTTCGTATTTCTGGGCGAAATTGACCATGTTGACGTCCAGATAATCTCGGATGGTAATCCAATGTCCGGGATCCTCTTCGGCCTGCTCTTTAACGATAGGAACAATCGAGCTTAGGCTGACTGCCGATTCGAACTCAGGATCGGTTAAGCGAAGCGTTGGCTGCATGTGGGTGTCGCGCACGTTTCGAGCATCTGTTTGAATACGGGGCTTGGTGTAAGTCAGTATGAGTTCAAGACCTAGACAGCCGACAGCATGTGATTACTCACGAAAGCTGACCAAGTTGCGCTGATTGGACC
>Ga0265780_10010722_pt1 | contig 10906 bp, 16 predicted proteins | sample P1T30metagenome_FD_192432 | JGI IMG/M metagenome (GOLD analysis project Ga0265780, IMG submission 192432) | Plant litter microbial communities from East Loma Ridge, Irvine, California - P1 T30 | ecosystem: Environmental > Terrestrial > Plant litter > Unclassified | place: USA: California... | reverse complement strand
GCAGTCGAGCACGGAGAGGCTGCACCAGGAGAAATCCAAGCTATGGGTTTAGGATGTGATGTCGCTTCGGAAGAGAGCGTCAAGGCAACCTTCGGAGCCATCAAGGAGAAGTTTGGACGAATTGACGTAAGCCATATTTTACCTGGATGAGAGACGTGCTGATAAGTAGACTCTCGTTACTGCCGCTGGTATCGTTGAGAACTATGTCGCTCATGACTATCCTACTGAGAAGATCCGAAAACTCCTCGATATCAACGTCATGGGAACTTGGTTCTGTGCTCTTGAAGCTGCCAAGCTCATGCCAGAGGGTGGATCTATGATCATGATTGGTTCCATGTCTGGATCCGTATGTCCTATTTCATTTGATATCAACCGTCACTGACAAGTAGGTCGTCAATGTCCCCCAGCCCCAGACTCCATACAATTTCTCCAAGGCCGCTGTTCGACACATGGCTCGATCCCTCGCTGTTGAATGGGCACACAACAAGATCAGGGTAAACTGTATCTCTCCCGGATACGTCCTCACCAACTTGACCAAGGGTACGTCCATTACTCAGTACTAGTCACGCAAAGCTAATCAGCAGTCATTCTCGATGCCAACCCTGTTCTCCGAGATGAATGGCTCAACCGAATCCCTATGGGTCGAATGGCCGACCCATCCGACCTCAAGGGTGCTATCATCTACCTCGGTTCTGATGCCAGTCAGTACACTACTGGATCTGAGTTGGTCATTGATGGTGGATACACTGCTCTCTAGAGGGTTTGATGATTACACGAGTAGAGAACAAGAGTGCCATATGTCTAATATGTATTGAAATTGAGATCCATTAGGAATTGCATTAGGGATAGAATCCTAATACTAGACGTCATTCAAATAGCACCGCCTCTTGAATTCTATTGTACTTTGTATCACTTGGCGGAATTCAACAGATTGTCTTGGTTCAGGGTCCAAAGTGTTTCAACTCAGGGTAAAACTATTGTCTAGTCTCAGAACTCCCATGCTCTTCCCCCTTACTTCCCTGTAATTCTTGATCAAACCCTTAATCACGCTCCTGCGGCATTTGCCTTGAATACCCCTACTCTGCTTTTCACCTTCTCCTTGTTTGATCTCTACTCTATCTATATACCTACACTTTCTCTACTCTACTTTACTATCCGTCTGTATCTATACTCGCTGCCGTCCGAGTCGTCCTAGATCTATCTACCTTGCAATAGGAATTGGATTGATCGAATCCCCTAGAAAAAGAAGCATCAATCGGTGGAGCATCCTTTGTTTCAACGCGACCCGCTGCGACACGGTCTGAAGCCACTCAATACATCATCCACTCAATACATCATCTTGGGTGAATTGCTATTGATCGATCCGAATCAACAGCGTTACACCTCTCTATACCCCCTTCCTCGCATCTATCGAAATACCTGCAAGCACTCACAATGATGAACTTTGTCACCCTCGCATCGGTGCTTGCCACTTTAATGCTATCGTCACCTGTCGACGCACAACTGTTCACATATACACTTCCCTATGTTGTACGTCTCTCACGTCTCAAGATGACACGAGCGGAAGACTGACAAGCAGGATGGAGACACAGTTATTCTCTCTACCGGAACCAATGCTCTAGGTGTGGGCGTCACTGAGACTGTGTGAGCTTACTTGACTAATTGTGGTGATAACAATCTGACCTGTAGATCGACACTTTTCGGTGTTCAACCCACTGGCACTGCTCTTACCAGTTCTTCTTCTTCTTCCTCTGCCTCCATTTCGGCATCGCTTGACCCCGAGGAGGATCCAGACGCCGTCATCACTTCATCCAGCTCTTCATCGTCTTCCTCCTCGTCCAGGAGAAATACCAGGTTGACGACTACTACCCCTCTGGGCGGCGGCGCTGGGTCCAGACCCACGACTACCACGTATGTCCCGTCAACGCAATTAAACGCGAGTATATACTGATCAACAGTCCCTTCGGTAATGTCGGTCAGCCAATCGAGACCAATGGTCCACCTATGAGGACTACCACCTGTAAGTAGTCTCCGACCGTCACATGGGATTTACCTGACAAAAAGATTGGTTCGACCCAGGAGATGGAGTCTGGATCCAAGCTACCTGGACCGCTAGCAACACTGCGTACATCTTTTCTTTGTCATTCAAATGAAATACACTAATATCAGTCCTCCAGCAGAGCCGACCGTTACCGTCCCCGCTGGAACAGTTCTGTCGTACGAGCAATATCAAACTTCCGTCAACCGTGCCGTCATTTCTGCTGCCGTCGCCGTTGATAACAACCGGACTAGCAATGCTGCTGGTATGAGAATACAACCCGTTGACGCTGCTTTCGCTGGAACTGCCGGTTGGATGGCCATGGCCGCTGGTGTCGTCGGTATGGGCTGGGGTGTTTGGGCCATGTAAGCTGGCTGAGGGACTTGGAAGGGAATGGAGCCTGTCAAAGGGGTGCTGCGGAGTAAAGGAGGTTGGTGTTGCAATGGAGATTGGAGTGTAGGCGGAAGGCAGGCGAAGGGAAGGATGTGGAGTAGGATGCGGTGGAGCGGACTGGGCCAAGCGGTTGTTATCGCTGGTACCATTATAGACACGAACACGCCTCGTTCAGGTGACGAGGCATGACACAATTTTCTCGTTTTCCTCGTAAATGTATCGTTTCTTTCTATTATACATTCCCGATGTATGGACATTATCAACCAAAGTGGGGTAAAGGGGCGCATTCCTACAGGACTCTAAATTCGCGAGGGGGCGGTGCTACGATGCAAGTGTTAATTGTGTGTATTGAAGGGATACACATACCTTCAACTACGGGATAGGGGGTGAAATAGGCTCAAGCTGCTGCCATCCAAGGCACGTCCGAACTACTTATAACTCGGACTTGGGTATATCTTCGTCCGTGAGTCTACTAAGTTAGCCTTCTACATAGATTGTACGATCAAGCTCATAGTTGTGTCCTCTCCGTTTATACTACTACTCCACTGTATTCCATTCATTCGCACACTCCACTCGGCTTCTAGCTCCACGTTCTGACTCGAATATAAGTCGATAAGAACCCACCCCCACTTTCAGTCTACCCATCCACCTATCTACTACTTCTTGTAGCCCACCATCACACATTACATTATCTTACCCCTACAGCACAAAGTATCACACGATGGAGATTAAAGCTCGACCATTCCGACTCGCCCTGATCCAGCTTGGGAACTTGACAGGTAACAAAGCCGACAATATCGTCACTGCCCGAGCGGCCGTTCTTGCCGCTTCTAAATCTTCTCCGAAACCCGATTTGATTGTCTTGCCCGAGATCTGGAATTCCCCATACGCAGTCACCAAGTTTAGGGAGTATTCCGAGAACGTCCCCGATGTTGGAAGTGAGGGTGGGAAGGAGGATGGGGAGACTATCAAGGCTTTGAGGGAGATGGCTAAAGAGGCGGGCTGCTGGCTGATTGGCGGTGCGTCCAACCCGAATTTTACTACTGATGAGCTGACACGTAGGCTCTATTCCTGAGTTGGAAGAGAGCTCGGACTCGGTATACAACACCGCTACTGTCTATGATCCCCAAGGCAGGTATTCTCAAGCTTGTCCGTTAAAGAGGGACTAATGAGCAGGAAAGATGGTAGCAAAGCACCGCAAGGTCCATCTATTCGATATCGATATCCCAGGCAAACAGACTTTCAAGGTCGGCTTGACCTGTCTTAGCAAGGGTCGAAGCTGATGATCAGGAATCAGATTCACTGACCGCTGGAAAGACAATTACCACTTTCACCGCTACATTCGGAAAGATTGGATTGGGTATCTGTTATGACATTGTACGTCTGCCTCCTAGGAGGCCGTGCTGACAGGATAGCGATTCCCCGAACTCGCTATGATCGCCGCTCGACAGGGTATGTGATTTTACGGTCGAAGTTCACCGTGTGGCTGACAGACAGGATGTTGCGCCATGATCTACCCGTCTGCATTCAACTGTACCACGGGACCGATGCACTGGCACCTACTCCAGCGAGCTCGGTATGCACCTTTGCTCCCAAAGACCATGACTAACGAGCAGTGCCGTCGATAATCAGATGTTTGTTGCCATGTGTTCTGTCGCTCGAAACCCAGAGGCGAGCTATCAAGCAGTAAGCCCCCTTTTGAGGAAGAAGCTGATTGATAGTACGGTCATTCCCTCGTCGTCAATCCCATCGGCCAAGTTATCGTCGAGGCTGGTGAAGGGCCCGACACTGAGACTATCTATGCTGATATTGGTATGTCTTCATGTCGAGACAAGTACTGATGAGAGATACCGACATGCTGGCTGAGACGAGGAGGAATCTGCCCGTCACGATTCAACGCCGATTCGATGTTTACCCCGATGTGTCTGCTTGAGCGAGGAAGATACGCGCGAGGAAGGTCTGGAGATGTCAATAGCTTGATACGATCGAGTGGCTCATTCACGAAGCATAATTATATATGGGCAGTACAAACAACATGAACAGCATAACGAGGCCGTGTTTCCTACTCGTTCACCAACTAGCCCTCTGACTACCCCACCTTCGTCTGTAGAACGTAACTGGCATCTCCCCTTCCTCCGCATCTCCCATATCAACACTGCCAACGAAATCATAACCCCTGTCCATGTGGGTGATATAATTCAGTATAGCCAGGTGAATAATCCGAGACGAGATCAACGAGTTTGTATTATGGCTCGTCCCTACTATCAGCTTTCCTTCCACCATGTGCTAAAAGCGCAGCTTACAAGGATCTCCCTTAAGCCTAATCTCCCTACAATGTCTCTCTCGTACTCTAGCATCTCGAATACCTCTGTCCCAGAACTTCCTGATACCCTCCTCTACAGCTTCGCCAACATCAGCCTCAGCATCTATGATCCATATCCTGTCGTTCGAGTGGAATGCTATTGCCATGAAGATGGGGTCGGGGTCCGGCTCGCCCTGGAGGAATGATAATGTATCTTTCGATGAGTCTATAGATCAGCCACCGAAACCCATACAGATGTTCCAACTGAGATTTACTCTTCGCAGAGGTCCGGTAGGAGGAGACGAGATTATATCCCTCCGCCGCGAATGTCGTCAAGAGGTTAATCAATATTCGCTTTGACCTGAGGATCAGCATTCAAGCCTTATGAGTAGTCGCTCTTGCTCGGAGCAAACGAGAACGTACGAGACCTGATCAGCAGAAGCAGGTGACCATGGAGTATCTTTCAACCCGACTTCCCAAACACCACCATCACATCTCCCTTCCTCCCTTGCCTTTTTGACAGCTTCCGGGGCATAATCAATCTCTGTGATTTTCCCAATTCCAGCTCCTCTCTTCCAAGCTTGATTAACAGCTTCCAGTACTGCTGGCCTCATGCTGACGGGCATAGCGATGAAAGATAAAGTCCCAAGGGAAGAGAGGGTCATTGTGAAGAATGGGAATCTAGCTCCTGGAGCTGATTGGGGTAATGGGCAGGTATTGAGAGCATCGAGAGAAGTTGTTGATGTTGCAGGTGTCAACTTTGAGCCAGTACTGGAACTGTATGTGCGGTGGTGGCTCGAAGTGTCTGAGGAGATATGGGATGAAGAGAGGTTCTGGGATAGAGAATCAATAGTTGATGTCCTGGAATCGGTAGTATTACTTCGACTCGCCATTGGAGAATGAGTTGACTTCTTGAGGATCGATGAAGGCGCACTCGACCCCGAAACATAACTGGAGACATTGGTGGAAGTCGAAGATGTCGTAGATTGTCTATGCGCAACAGGAGGATGAGGAGGTGTTGAGCTTTCAGAGCTGGCGTGCGAAGCCCTCTCCTTCTCTTTGTCCTTATGTCCTAGATGTGGGAAATGGAGCGGCATTGTGATCTGAGTATTGCTAAGCTGATGGAAGAGGGAGTGAAGAGATGAAGGGGGCAAAGGATGGAAATTTAGATGCCCGAAGAGGAACGCCGAAGTTGATTCGCAACTCCTCGAAAGAGATGACGACGTCTTTGTTTTCTCTACTAGTCTACTAGTCTCTGCCGTTCATCGGTCGTCACAAGATGCATAAGCCAAGTCAAAGATGATATAGTCGTCAATTGGTCCTGAAATCTATTTACTCGCCCGCAAACAATCGCACAATCAGATAAGCTGTTGAACCGATGAACCTGAATACTGGATTATCAGCTATTGGCCTTGACCAGCAAGGATAACTTACGAGCTAATCCTGCTACAGTGTATAGTAACACGCCCATGTAAGTGGTCGCAATGCTACCTGTTCCACTACTTGTTTGCCTTCACATCAGCTTCGTTCCCACCCCAGTGAGTGAACGTACAGGATAACAGCAGCCAAAGCTGCATTAGACATGGTCCAAGCCAGCAGCACATTCGTCCTAAAATTCTATCATATCAGCTCCAAGCTCACACGTCACAGACTTTAAGCTCACCTTGTAATAATCCTCCTGTTTCGTCTCGGCATTGACCTTGTTCTCCTCCTTTGGCGCTTTGGAATTGATGATCCTCATTTCATTTTCGTATAATGCGTTCAAATCTTTTTGTTCCGTTGGGACCATTATAGTGACTTCGTTTTTATCGTCTGATTTTACTAGACCGAGATCTTCGCTTGCTTTATCGGATCCTTTTGTTCCCCACGACTGAGGGGATCAGATATTCTTCGAGCTCTGATGAGGAGACTTACGACATCGTGAACGTTGGAGAAGGCGTAAACGCTGCTTTGTGAGGTTGTGAACACTGAGGTGAGAGGAGACTTACTTGAGGACATTGATGTAAGAAGGCGCTAGCAGAAGGTACTGCAAGAAGGACGTGACTGTACGTCAGCTCTGTCTGCACGCGGATCGGTGTAGCTTACTCATGTGCCAAGGCTCCAGGGCCAGTAGAGAGGCAACGATATATAGCCCATATGTCGCCAATAAGGAAATGATGATATTCCTAAAGATTGAGTTGCCGAATACGCTATCGACAGTGACTCCCTCTTGCTGAACATTCTGAATACCGAGTACCGCTAAGTAGACTGGGCTTCAGCTGATGCCCCTAACCGCTTCGAGTGACTCACTAGCTGCGAAGAGCATGTAGACTGTGAGCAGTGCGAAACCAATCATCGATATCGTATATCCAACCACGGATCTAGGATAAGCAGTAACCCAATGGTGAGAGTGGATCGACTCACCCAGCTGGTCTGTTACCGAGCGAGAGTAGGAAGCAGAGCAACAGCAAGACACCATACCCATACTGTAAGGGGATGTTAACGTATTTCCAAGCTGAACCAAGAGAATCGAGCGAGTTCTACACTGTCAGCAGGAGCAAAGTAGCTACATGGATGTCGTACCGTCAGGACAATCTATCTATCAGCTATTGGTCTCTCAAGTGGGACGTACGAATGCAATAAAGAAGTTTCCAAGTGAGAACCAAGAAAAGAAAAGACTGATGAACTCTGGAGATTAGTGCCCGTACACAGATCAGGTACTCACGATACAAGAACTCGATGTGCAAGAAGAATTTTCGAGTAAACGAGTGCCTATACGTTAGCAATATGCGATCAACAGACGTTCGTAACATACGAAGATCGGTAGAGGTATCCGAAATGGAAAGTAGAGTGGATGGCAGCGAAGAAAGATCCATTGAGCCATCGTCGACGCTGTGAAACCAGTTCTGGGACTCGGTCGGGTACATCTGTGATTGCGTAGGCGGACTTGACGTAATGGAGGATCCACCTGCATCCCCGCTTCGAGACTAGTTCCCAGCACAGGATACGATCTGGGGTCAGTCTGTGAAAATCGTCATATCACCAGATTCAACATACCTTCTGCTAGATACATGTTTGCCGCGCTGGTCATTAGCGGGCGAACAATATAATAAGGCTGACTCACAAGATACCAGCATCAGCACCGTGCATAGTCTCTCCGAGAAAGTACTGCTTCAAAGGCCCATTCCCTTTATCATCATTCAGCAGTGCGATATACTGATCGTTAGCCTGATCCGCAGGAAAGAGGTCTTCAATATTCACCCTATAAGCCGAGAAAGCACCGGGCCTATCTTATCAGCTTCATTCCCACATCAGAATGGGCAAGCTTACAGAACGGTAATATAACCAAAGATCGATTCTAGAGGCTTATCGAGGATATTCGACATTTTGTACTCGAAATTCTGGGCTGCAACGAGCGGGTTGAGGAGGTTCTTCCAGAACAAGCCTTTGAGAGCTACAATCTCTCCACAAGCCCCGCCGACTGAAGAATTGATATCGAAGGCTTTCCAGAGATGGTAGATTGAGTCTGGACCCGGTTGGGTTCCGACATCAAGTAGGACACAGACGCTGTATCGTCAGTCTCCGCACTCAAGTCAAATTCCAGCACAACTTACTTGGGACGAAGACAGGCTCCGAAGGCATTGAAGAACCATCGATGAGAATTGATCTTCTTCTGATTCTTCTCTTTCATACAGAAGATAATCTGTACAGGGACATGCTTTGATGGGTCAGGTGGCTGCAGCTTATTTCCAGAGTCGATCCAGACTGGCGATCAGCTTACATCCTCAACATTAGAAATGAACAAGGTTACGCTGAGTGGTGTACTCGTACAGATGGGCAGTCTATCATCATCAGTAAGAGCAACATCAGAATGTTGGAGATACTCACGACAGGCTTTCCATTAACGAAATTGGTACCGACTCCATCCTGATAGACTCCCAAAGCAGCCAAAACGGATCGGGTCCTAGGGTTGATCTTAAGTCGACCATCAGAGACTACACAGACTACGACCTTCTTCCACCCTTCTTTACCCCATGTTTTCGATTTAGTCCTGGTACATAGATGAGCGATGTTTTGGAATACTCCTCGCATTGTCCTGCAGAAGAGGACATCGTCTTCGTTGTACATCGTCACAACCTAGTTGTCAGCTTGTTTTCTATCCATGCCAATGTCAGACTTGCGATAAACAGTTCTGTCTGCCTTGGTGGATCGTAGAGCTTCTGCCTGAGGGTGTATCTGTCGTCCTGATAATCAGCTCCTGATTTAAAGATTCAAGAGCGAGCACTTACGACAAAGTCGTTAGGATCACAGGTGATAGCAGTATACCTCATCTTTGTGAACTCCAGCTCATCCCTCTGAGGTACTTTATCCATGTACATCGAAGGCACCTCAACGTCAAGAACTAAATGACCATTGAATAGGCTACATTATCAGCTCACACCAATTGATCGTCAGACAGCTGCACTCACTTGACCTTCTTTTGAGTCCTGTTCCTTCGTAGCACCCTTGTCGGTAGCGGTCCATATCGGACATTGGTCTCGTCCTCTCCTGGCGGCTCGTGGCCTCCTCCTAACCCGTATCCGTACGGTTGAGGGGTTCCAGCCCCATTCTGTCTGCTCTGATCGTATCCACTATCATGTCTCCATCGATTCGGCATGACGCCTACATCTCCTCCATCCTGTAGCTGAAACCTAGCTGGAGCGGTTGATCCTCCGCTCGGTACGCCGAATCTTGGGTCTGTCGAGGCGTGATTGAGGAGGGGGGTGTTATCCATTTCATCATCCTGTAGACCATATTGGTGTGAGTTTGAATGTGGGAAGCCCGGTTGAGGTGGGTATCCCATTGACGATGCGGAGGAATGTTGCGGGAGGAGAGGAGGTGGTGAAGCCAATCGATTATCGGTCAAACCATAAGGCTGCGAGTTGGAAGCGGGGAATGCGTTGTTCGAGTGATATGATACATTCGAATCGAAGCGCGTTCTGGGAGCATTTGGGTCAGGTGGAGCGAGATTGTGCATTCCAGGAGACGACATTGTCAAAGGCTGTCCACCTTGGTTAGGTGGTAACGATTGTCTCGGTCCGTGAATACCTTGAGGTACTGGTGGTGGAGATACAGGTAAAGCAGGATATGACTGATAATGTCTACTCCCTTGAGGATTTTCCCATTGTGCAGGAGGGGGAGGACCGGCGCTATTGTCGTGAAACGGATCAGCGTAAGGGGCTGCTCCTTGAGACTGTGGAAAAGGGGTCGACTGCGAGACTGGGAAGGGTCTTGATCCCGTAGGCATGGGCGCCAAGTTGTCGTATGGATTAGGAGGTGGAAATGTGGGTTGCCGGCCTGGTGAGGCCATCTGCCCGGGATATGACTGCGAAGGAGGTAGACGTGATGCCGAGTATTGATCTCGGCGATCAGGCGAATTTGGGTTGTAAAGATCGCCCGGATTCATTGTGTCGTGTTATGGTCGTGTCAAATATTGAATTCTTTATGATTTTAAATGTCTTTACTTCGTTCCTCTCTGCCTATTGTGTGTAATGTATAGACAAGAGTAGGATGTACAATAATGTAACAAGAGCGCGTCGTTGAAACGCGGGGGGACTCCGGACAACAAAGTGACGTCGGAAAATCAGTCATAACGCTAAGCACAGCATTCAACCTTACGCTTTTGTCTTTTCTTGCGGTGCTCTGGGTCATAGTACCGCATTGAGTTAATGTATGTATCTGCACAGCACTATCCATTGTAATATAGTATAGTGAATGATATTAGACGGAACAGGAGGTATATGATTGAAACTCTACTTCTTCTTGAAGAATCCCTGCAAAGTGCTCTGACCGCCTGGGCCTTTCTTCATTGGCCCGCTCGCTGTCTTACTGACATTCGGTTTGCGATCACTCTCGACCGAGGTTGTTGATGCTGTACGCGAAGGCGCGGGTGCTGGAGTCTTCTTTGGCGGTACGGCTGTTTTTGGTTTGATTTTGGTCGTCGTTTCAGGTTCGGATTCGCCGGAATACGATTCTTCCGTATCGTAGTCTTTGGTGACTATATGTTCAGTAGAGAATCAGGGTGATATCCTGAAGAGTACTGACCCATATAGCCCTTCTCATCCATCTCCATCTTACTCTTCTTGACAGTCCTCCTTTTCCGTTTCCGCTCAACAGCCTCCTTCTTGACCGGAATAGTAGAAGTCGAATCTTGC
>Ga0265780_10010720_pt1 | contig 10906 bp, 10 predicted proteins | sample P1T30metagenome_FD_192432 | JGI IMG/M metagenome (GOLD analysis project Ga0265780, IMG submission 192432) | Plant litter microbial communities from East Loma Ridge, Irvine, California - P1 T30 | ecosystem: Environmental > Terrestrial > Plant litter > Unclassified | place: USA: California... | reverse complement strand
ACCGCCACGCGCAGCATGTAGGCATGGCGCTGCAGGTACAGGCCGTTCTGCAGGCGCAGCGGCAAAAATTCGGATTCCTCCAGCTCACCGGAGAGGCGGCGCGCTACCTGGTCGCGAAACTGGGCGATGCGTTCACGCACGATGAGGTGGTCATACTGGTCGTAAAGATACATGAGGGTTCGATCCTGGTTACAAGATGAGAAGGGGCATGGCTTCCCCTACACTAGCCAACATGATACGTTCCGGACGCTTTATTCCAAAGGACCGAGAATTTATTTGCTTATATGCGCTGGAGGCATAAGCAATCTTATAAAATGACGGACGCGCCCTTAAGTATTGTTCAATAAAAATAACCATGAATCTTCATCAATTGCGCTTCGTGCGCGAAGCGGTCCGCCAGAACTACAACCTGACCGATGCCGCCAAGGCGCTGTTCACCTCGCAGCCGGGGGTGTCGAAAGCCATCATCGAACTTGAGGAAGAACTGGGTGTCGATATTTTTACGCGCCACGGCAAGCGCATCCGCGGCCTGACCGAGCCGGGTCGCCTGGTGCTCGGTTCGGTCGAGCTGATCATGCAGGAAATCGATAGCCTGAAACGCATCGGCAAGGAATACGCGGCCCAGGACAGCGGCAGCTTCACCATTGCCACCACGCACACGCAGGCGCGCTACATGCTGCCGAAAGTGGTGCAGGCGTTCATGCTCAAGTACCCAAAAGTGCGTTTGTCACTGTTGCAGGGCAATCCGCGCCAGATCGCCGACATGGTCAAGAGCGACCAGGCCGACCTGGCCATTGCCACCGAATCGATCGCCGTGATCGACGGCCTGATCACACTGCCGTGCTACCAGTGGGAACACGTGGTGGTGGTGCCGCCCGACCATCCGCTGCTGCGTTCGCCGGCCGTGTCGCTTGAAGAGATTGCTACTTATCCATTGATTACGTACGATGCCGCGTTCGCCGGGCGCAGCAAAATCGACCACGCGTTCGGCCTGCGCAGCCTCAAACCCGACGTGCTGCTCGAAGCGATTGACGCCGATGTGATCAAGACCTATGTTGAACTGGGCATGGGCATCGGCATCATTGCCGGCATGGCGTTTGACGCCGAGCGCGACAAGGGCCTGCGCGCCATTCCGGTGGGCCACCTGTTCGGCATGAACGTGTCGCGCGTGGCCATCAAGCAGGGCGCCTACCTGCGCAGCTATGTGTACACCTTTATTGAACTGCTGGCGCCGACGCTGAACCGCAAGATGGTTGAATCGGCGATGCGCGGCGACAGCGAGACTTACGAACTTTGAATCGAATCACCACACCATGAATACGAACACCAGCCTTGTGACCGGCCACGTCGCCGAATACTACGAAAAAATGGCGGAGCAGTACGATGCCGTCTACGACAAGCCGGAGCGCGAAGACGACCTCGATGAAATCTGCGATGAAGTGGCGGAAGCTGTCGAAGGACACATCGTGCTTGAAATTGGCTGCGGCACCGGTTTCTGGACCGAGATCGCGGCCGAGTCGGCCCTGTCCATCGTGGCCACCGACATCAACCAGAACCTGATCGACCTAGCGCGCACGCGCGACCTGCCAGAAGACCAGGTCACGTTCCGCGTGGCCGATGCGTACAACCTGCCGGACGACCTGGGCGAATTCACGGCCATCCTCGCGGGCGGCTGGTGGTCGCACGTGGCGCGCGCCGACCAGGAAAAACTGCTGGCGCACTGGCGGGACCGGTTCGGCAAGGATTTGCTGGTGGTGCTGGTCGACGACACGTATGTTGAAGGCAGCAGCGACACCGTAGCCCGTACCGATGCGGACGGCAACACCTTCCAGATCAAGACGGCGCCGGATGGTATGCGCTACGAAATCCCGAAGAACTATCCATCCGACAGCGCGCTGCGCAAGAAGCTGGCCGGCTCGGTCCGCGAGATCAAGATCGTGCGGCTGGAGCACTTCTGGATGTTAAAGGCGCGCTTGAAATAGGCGTAAAAAAAGGCGCTGTACTCATTAGCTATGGAAGACGCCGATTGCCGCCCTGAGCAAGGTTGCTGGGGAATGAATTCGCTGCTGGTCAATTGCCCAGCGCCATCCCAGATAGTTGGCGAGGTACCGGGTGGCAACCCCATTAAAGCAGCGGAGCCATGTGTGGAAGCGGCTGTGATAGGCATTCACGTTTTGCACATGAATGGCGCCCTTTGGATGCTGGGTCACGCGAATGCCGCTACGCAGGTTGATGAACGCATGGGAGACACCGGCGTGCTTCGCAAAAGCACGATACGCCGCGTTCGCGTCAGTCACGAGCAAGGTGTCCGCGGCAAGTATCGGCGGGAGATGTTCCAATAATTGCGCCTTGGTGACTGGTCCGCATCCGGTGACAAAGTCGAACGTGCTGCCGTTGCGGTCGCGCGCCACCAGGATGCAGACCTGCTCGTCCGAGATGCCACGCTTCGATGCATGACCTCCACGTTTGCGCGCCGGCCGGTCCAGATCGCGAGCGCCTTTTTTCGATTCGAGTAGAAACGTTTCATCCGCTTCGGCGATACCGCTCAGCGAGCGTGGGCGGTCTGCCTTGGTGCTGTTCAAAAAGCGGTGGCGCCAGCGCATGGTCGTGTTTTTGTTGACACCAAGTTGTTTGGCAGCGTTACGCACGGTATCCGAATCGAGAAGACAAGCGCCGTATTCAAGCCATTTTTCCTTCAGGCGCAAACGCGCCAGGGGTGTGCCAGTCAGGGAATTAAAGGTCCGGCGACAGGCTCGGCACTGAAAACGCTGCAAGCCGTTTGCCTCGCCGTGCCGATATAGTTGCGTGCCCTGGCAGCGCGGACAACGCAGTCTGCTGGCGGCAGCCGCTTCGATGATATCGGCTGCGGTCGCTTTTGCGATCCGCGATGTCAGCTTCGACAGCAGACCCGCGCATTGGCCGCTCGACAGATCGCCGATCTGGTGCAGCAGAGCGTCGAACGTACAGGCATCCATGCAGTTCCCCGGCCATGAGTTATCCGGTTGGACCTCAGACGCAGGAAATGGTTCGGGTTTCTCTACTTAACGTGTACAGCGCCTAAAAAAACCGCCAGCGGCGTGAGCCGGACTGGCGGTTGGGGAAAACGGCGTTGCAGTTAGAACGTGTGACGGATACCCAGCGACAGCACTTTCGGATCGCCGCCCAGTGCGGTGGCGGCTGGCGCGATCGACGTGCTCGACGAGTTCAGGCCAAATACGGCCAGGTTGTTGTTGTCCAGCGTGGCGTACGACGCGTACAGGTTGGTGCGCTTCGACAGCGAGTAGCTGTAGGCGACAGCGTAAGCCTTGCCCTTGGCGCCGGTTTCGATCTTGTCGTTCTGGTAGTTGAAGAAGAACTTGTTGGCATCCAGCGTGTACGCCACACCCAGGTTGTACTGCTCGAACTTGTTGTTCGGGCCGATCTGGTCCGCCATCAGGTAGCCACCCTTGAATTCGAACTGGCCGAGCTTGTAAGCAGCGCCGAAGCCGGCTTCCTTGTCGTCGCCGGTGGCCAGGCGTTTGATGCGGTGGTAACCAGCCGACAGGCCCAGGTCGCCCAGGTTGTATTCCACTGCAGCGCCGTACAGGTTACCCGATGGACCGACACCGGTGACGTTCTCGCCAGCCGAGTACGCCAGGTAACCGCGCAGGCCGTTCCACGATGCGCTCTTGATGTTGACCGAGTTCGACAGGCGGCGGGTCAGGCGGGTGAAGGCGGAGAGGTTACTACCGTAGAAACCCTGGCCGAAGATGTCCGACATCGCGGCAACCGCGGCAATCGGGCTGTACTCGCGACCGACCGTCAGGGCGCCGTAGTTGTTTTCCAGGCCGACCACCGAGCGGCGGCCGAACAGCGAGCTGTCGGCAGCGCCGGTGTCGATGGCGACGCCGGCCTCGATGTTGAAGATGGCTTTCAGGCCGTCGCCCAGGTCTTCCGAACCCTTGAAGCCGATGCGGCTGCTCGACTGGTTGCCGGAGTTGACGACCCAGTTGTTGCCGGTGCCCGGGGTGCCGGTGTCCTGGCGCGACACTGCGGCGTCCATGACACCGTACATCTGGACGTTCGATTGGGCCAGGGCGACGGTTGGCAGGACAGGCAGGGTGGCGAAAAGGGCGGCGGCCAGGATTTTGCGTTGCATGGATTCTCCGTAAGATGCGATCGAGGGATTTGCCGGGGCACAACGGCCCTGGAACGGATCGAATCTTATCGAGGCGATATGTCAACAAGATGACATGTGGCAATTTCGCAACTGTCTTTACAGCAGGTGGTCGCGGATCGGCAAAATGACGTCGATGCGCGTGCCTGGCGATTCGTCACCGGAAACGACGATGTCGCCCTGCATGCCCCAGACGCGCTCACGCATGCCGATCAGGCCGAGGGAACCGGACTTCTCCATGTCGGCCGGGGTGATGCCACGGCCATCGTCCCGCACCGTGATCAACAGTTCACCGTTGAGCCTGTACACGTTCAGCGTGACCGCGTGAGCATCGGCATGGCGCGCGATGTTGTTCAGCGCTTCCTGGACAATGCGAAAAACCGTCGTGCTGGCGATGTCATCCAGTTGCAGCTCAGCTTCGTCCGCATACAGTGAACAGGCAATGCCGTAGCGGCGCGCGAACGCGTCGCGCAGGCCGTGCAACGCAATGTACAGGCCGCCATTGTCGAGGGCGCTGGGACGCAGGTTGGTGGCAATCCTGCGCAGCGACGCGATGGCGGTCGCCAGGTTGGTTTGCATCGCGTCCATCAGGCGCACCTGCTGGTCATTGCCGGCGCCGGCCTGCGCCAGCAGCGCCAGGTCCATGCGCAGCGATGCCAGGATCTGGCCGAGGTCGTCGTGCAATTCACGCGCGATATGCGTGCGCTCCTGCTCGCGGATGGCTTGCAGCGCGGCGGACAACTGGCGCAGTTCGTCGTTCGAGCGTGCCAGCCGGGCGCGCTGCCGGGAAAGACCTGGCTGTGCCGCACTGGCATCGGGGCGGATGATGAAGCGTGACAGCACCGAGCCCTGCATCTGTTCCACCGGCACGCCGAAGAGCGCCGCGGCGGCAGCGTTGGCCGCTTCGATGCGTTGGGCGTCGCCGGCGTCCGTGGACGCGTTGGTCGTGTTCGCCACCGCGCGCCGGCGGCACGCGTGATGGCCAAGCGCCGCGCCCAGCGCAAAGGCAGCGGCGAAACGGGTGCTGACGCGCAACAGGGACAGGATGGTCATGAGGCCTCGCCGGTGGCTCTTGGGCGCGCAAGCGCGCATCCGGCGAAGTGTAAAACGGCGCCTGAACGGACATCTTGCGTTCAGGCAATTGAGTGTGTATTCAGCTTACATCTGCTTGAAAAGGTGCAGGAAACTGCGGCTGACCTCGAGCTTGTCCGATTTGCCCTTGATCATGACCAGGTGGCGGCCCCGCAGGTCGCGGGTGACGCCGTCGATGGCATTCACATTGACCAGCGTGGCCCGGTGAATTTGCCAGAACAGCGCCGGATCGAGCTCTTCGGCGAGGTCGCGCACGGGTTTGCGGATCAGCGCCTCGAATTTTTCCGTCTGCACGCACGTGTATTTTTCGTCCGAGCGGAAAAACAGGATGTCCTCGACTGGAATCATGCGCAGGTCCTGGCCGATACTGGCCTGGATCCACTGCAGGTAGGTCGGTTTCGGCGCCGCGATTTTTTCCGCCAGCTGCGACAGCATCAGCGTCACGCTGTCGTTCACCGGCAGGCCGCCGGGTTGCTCGGCATGGGTTTTCAGGCGCGCTTTGAGGCGATCCACGGTCACTTGCAGCCGTTCCTGCTCGGGCGGCTTGAGTACGTAATCGATGGCGCCCCGCTCAAATGCTTCGACCGCGTACTGGTCGTAGGCGGTGACGAACACGATGGCGCTCTGGTCGCCAATGTCGCGCGCCGCTTCCATGCCGGTTTTGCCCGGCATGCGGATGTCGAGAAAGGTCAGGTCGGGTTTTAGTTCGGCCACCATCTGTACGGCTTCCTCGCCATTCCTGGCCTCGCCGATGATGTCCAGTTCGGGCCACACCTGGTGCAGGCGCAGGCGCAGCTGGTCGCGCATCAGTCTTTCGTCGTCGGCAATGATTGCGGTAGGCATGAAAGGGTCCCTTATTGTTTATTGTTCAATACCGGCCCACGTAACGACCGGGTCTGGCGCTTATTTTGCGACACTTATTTCGAGATACTTATTTCGAAACAACGTACGGCACTTCGATCACGGCAATCACACCTTGCGGCACGTTGGCCGTGATGTACAGCTGCGCAGCGTCGCCGTGCAGCAGTTTCAGGCGTTCCCGGATGGTCGGCAGGCCGAGGCCGGTGCCGTCGCTGGGCATGACGCCGAAGCCGACGCCATTGTCGGCAACCGTGACGCGCAATTTATTCTGCGATACATCTGCACTGATGCGCAACGTGCCGCCTTCCGGCTTGCATTCGAGTCCGTGCTTGATCGCGTTTTCCACCATCGATTGCAGCATCATCGGCGGGAACGCCGCGTTGCGCAGGCCTTCCGGCACGTGCAGGTCGACCGTCAGGCGCTCCTCCATCCGCATCTTGAGCAGTTGCAGGTAAGCGGTCACCATGTCGACTTCCCGGCCAAGGTTGGTCACAACCGCGTTTTCGCGCATCTGCGGCAGCACCGCGCGCAGGTACTGGATCAGGCTGCGCTGCATGGCCGACGCGCGCGGCGGATTGGTCTCGATCAGGTACTCCACCGACGCGAGCGTGTTGAACAGGAAGTGCGGCTCGACCTGCGCCTGCATCATCTGCATTTTCGCTTCCGACAGCTGGCGCTGCATCGACTCGCGTTCTACCGCGGCGTTGGCGCTCTGCGTCAGCGCTTCGGCGCGCTTCTTGCCGCCCACCAGCGCCTTGGTGGCAAACAACGCCAGCACCAGCAGCGACACAAAACTCTTGAACCAGGTCGACGCCTGCTTGTGATAGCGCGTGACCTTGGCTTCGGCGGCATCGTCGACAGCTGCCTCGATTGCGTCCGACAGTTCTTCGCCAATTTGCGGCGGCAGGTCGATATGGACGTCGCCGTCGGCGCCGGGGCGCACGATGCCGCCACTGGCTTTGGCGGCAGCTGCAACGGCCGCGGCTTTGGCTTTGGCGCCCTCGGCGCGGGCGATGGACGCCTCGATTTGCCCCCTGGCCGCTTCGGCCTGTCCCTTGGCTGCTTCTGCGCGACCCTCGGCCGCCTCTTCTTGCGCCGTATTGGTTGACGGGGGCTCGGGCGTTGCCGGCGCAGCAGGTGCAGCCGGTGCAGCCGGTGCAGCAGGTGCAGCCGGTGAGGCCGGCGCTTCAGGTTCCTCGCCGGGCCTGGTTGTCTTGCGTGTGTTGAAGTGAATGCCGGCGTCGTCGAACACGATGTTCGGCTTGGCCTTGCCATCCTTGGCGCCGCGTTCGTTGCGGACCACGGTTTCTTCGCCCGTACTGGAAAACAGTTCGTCCTGCAGGATCGAGCCGGCAATCAGCGCCAGCGCGGCAAACAGGAAAAACTTCCACCACGACAGCTGCGTCACCCAGGTCGCCACTGCATCGAAGCCGCGGTACAGCGACGTCAGGAGGGTGGCAAAATAGGTTTGATTCGGGCGTGATGGCATGTGGCTGTTTTTCGTGTTCGCAGGTCTGATTGCGCAATAACGTCACTGTACCTGTGCTGCCGCAATGCGGCCATCCCCATGCGACAGCCTGTACAAACGGCGTCACAGAATGCACTGGGGATAAACCTGTCTGCTTCGGAAGAAGCTTACAGCGCCGCCAGCGCCGTGTCGGTCAGCTCGAACCGCAAATCGACGCGGTCGCGCCCGGAACGGTAGCCGCCGGGCCAGCGGGCAATTTCCTCGAAGCCGCAGCGGACAAAAAAGCCGGCCGTGTGCGGATGCGTGTCGACCGTCACGTAGCGCGGGCGGGCGCGGCTTTTTGCCATGTGCCGCAGCCGGTAGGCCAGCAGCTGGCGGCCGATGCCGGTTTTGTGGCGGTCAGCGCGCACGAGGCCAAACACGAGTGTCGCCAGGTTGTAGAACGGCGAGATTTCATAGCCGCCAAATGCAATGACCTGCTGCGGCTTGCCTTCGACGACCACGAAAAACGGGCCGTCGGGGTCAATGAGGCACGCGCGCAGCCAGCTCTCTTCGGTGGCCGGGAAATGATCGGGCACATTGGTGCGAAAGGCGGCCAGCACCTGCTTGCGGTCGGCTGGGCGGTAGCGGCGAATCTGCGTTTTCATGGGGGCGGGTGGGAAAGAGACGGAGAATTCTAGCCGAGAACCTTGAAATCGTTGTTCACTGCCCAATATTGTGTTCACCGTTCAACCTGACCCCTAGAGGAAAACAACATGGCCGTCGCCGAAAAAGAGACCCTTGGATTTCAAGCCGAAGTCAAACAGCTGCTGCAGTTGATGATCCACTCGCTGTATTCAAACAAGGAAATTTTCCTGCGCGAGTTGATTTCGAACGCTTCCGATGCTGCCGACAAGCTGCGCTTCGAAGCCATCAACAATGACGCCCTGTATGGCAACGACCACGAATTGAACATCAAGGTCAGCTTCGACAAGGAAGCCCGCACCATTACCATTTCCGATAACGGCATCGGCATGAGCCGCGAGGAAGTCATCTCGCACCTGGGCACGATCGCCAAATCCGGCACCAAGGAATTTTTCGGCAAACTGTCGGGCGACCAGCAGGCCGATGCGGCGCTGATCGGCCAGTTCGGTGTCGGTTTTTATTCGGGCTTCATCGTTGCCGAGCGAATCGTCGTCAACACCCGCCGCGCCGGCGCGTTCGCTTCCGAAGGCGTGCGCTGGGAATCGCGCGGTGAAGGCGATTACAGCGTCGAGTCAATCGAAAAAACCAACCGCGGCACCGATGTCGTTTTGCACCTGCGCGAAGGCGAAGACGAATTCCTGTCGGCCTGGAAGATCAAATCGACGATCCAGAAATACTCCGACCATATCTCCCTGCCGATCCTGATGCGCAAGGAAGAATGGAACGAGGAGAAGCAGGCAACCGTCGTGACCGACGAATTCGAGACGGTGAACCAGGCCTCGGCACTGTGGGCGCGCAACCGCGCCGACATTACCAAGGAACAGTACGACGAGTTCTACAAGCACGTGTCGCACGATTTCCAGGCGCCGCTGGCGTACACGCATAACCGCGTCGAAGGTCGCAGCGAATACACGCAACTGCTGTATGTGCCAAGCCACGCGCCGTTCGACCTGTGGGACCGCAACAAGCGCGGCGGCATCAAGCTGTACGTGAAACGCGTCTTCATCATGGACGATGCCGAGCAGCTGATGCCGGCGTACCTGCGCTTCATTAAAGGCGTGATCGATTCGTCCGACCTGCCGCTGAACGTTTCGCGCGAAATCCTGCAGGAGTCGCGTGACGTCAAAGTGATCCGCGAAGGTTCGACCAAGCGCGTGCTGGGCATGCTGGAAGAAATGGCGAACGCCGACGAGCAGGAAGGCAAAGACAAATACGTCACCTTCTGGAAGGAATTCGGCCAGGTCCTCAAAGAAGGCGTGGGCGAAGACACCGCCAACAAGGACCGCATTGCCAAGCTGCTGCGGTTTGCGTCGACCGCGAATGACAACGCCGAGCAAAGCACCGCATTTGCCGACTACATCGGCCGCATGAAAGAAGGCCAGGAAAAGATCTACTACGTCACCGGCGAAAATTACACGGCGGCGAAAAACAGCCCGCACCTGGAAATCTTCCGCAAGAAGGGCGTCGAAGTGCTGTTGCTGACCGACCGCGTCGATGAATGGATGCTGTCGTTCCTGAACGATTTCGATGGCAAGGAACTGGTGTCGGTGGCGAAAGGTGGCCTGGACCTGGGCGGCCTGGAAGACGAAGCCGAGAAAAAGGAACACGCCGAAACCGAGACGTCGTACAAGGAACTGGTCGAGCAGATGAAAACCGCGCTGGGCGACAAAGCCAAGGACGTGCGCGTGACGTTCCGCCTGACCGATTCGCCGGCATGCCTGGTGGCCGATGAAAACGAGTTGTCGGGCAACCTGCTGCGCATGCTCAAGCAAGCCGGCCAGGATGCGCCGGAATCGAAGCCGATCCTGGAAATCAATCCGGACCACCCGCTGGTGACGCGCCTGAAGTATGAAGACGCTACCAGCGCGAAGTTCGGCGACTGGGCGCATATCCTGTTCGATCAGGCGCTGCTGGCCGAAGGCGGCAGCCTGGCCGATCCGGCGACGTTCGTGAAACGCATGAACGAGATGCTGCTGGCGAAGTAAATTAGTCAGTCGTTCCAACAAAAAGGCCGCAGCGATGCGGCCTTCTTGTTGTGCTGCCGATGTGGCAGCACCTCCGTCACGCCCGGGTTAGTCGGCGATCTTCAACTTGCCGGAAAACCCGTCCAGTAACGCCACGCCCTCTGGCCACGAACCATATCCCGCGTCACCGTTCAGATGCCCCGCATCCGGCACTTCAACGATCTCGCTACCCCACGCCGCGGCAAACGCGCGCGACCGTTCAACGGATGCGTACTCATCGTTCGTGCTGGCCACGACCAGCGAAGGGAAGGGCAGCGCCACCAACGGCACCGGGGCAAAGCCGTTGGGAGGGACGGGGTATGCGTCCGCTTCGACATCGCTTGGCGCCACCAGCATGGCGCCAGCAATTTGCAGTGGCGAGCCTGACTGCGCCCATTGCGTCACCAGCATGCAGCCGAGGCTGTGCGCCAGCAGCACTGGCGGGCCATCGCAGGCGGCAATGGCCGCATCGAGCTCGGCCACCCATTCATCGCGCTGCGGCGCCGCAAAATCGCGGTGTGCGACCTTCGACCATTCCGGATGCTCCTTCATCCACAGCGTCTGCCAGTGCTCCGGCCCCGAATCCCACAAACCTGATACCACCAGAACGTTATGCTTCATGATGCCTCGCAAAAAATGACA
>Ga0265780_10010719_pt1 | contig 10907 bp, 9 predicted proteins | sample P1T30metagenome_FD_192432 | JGI IMG/M metagenome (GOLD analysis project Ga0265780, IMG submission 192432) | Plant litter microbial communities from East Loma Ridge, Irvine, California - P1 T30 | ecosystem: Environmental > Terrestrial > Plant litter > Unclassified | place: USA: California... | reverse complement strand
GCCAGACCCTGAAATGCATCTACTCGAGCCCGAGCCAGCTGGTGGGCAATATGGGCGACAACCTGACGGTCAGCCCGCGCAACGCGATCCTGATCTGCGAAGACTCGTCGAGCGCCATCACCGACCATTTCGGCTACGGCCAGCGGCTGATGGGCCTGACGGGCGCCGGCGACGCCTACATCTTTGCCAAGAACAATATCAACCTGACGGCCGCCCAGCTGCAGGGCGCCGGCAAGCTGCCTTCGCTCGCTGGCGATCAGCGCGGCAACGAATTCGCCGGCGCCTGCTTCGACCCGACCGGCCGCTACCTGTTCGTGAACATCCAGACCCCGGGCGTGACCTTCGCGATCTCGGGCCCGTGGGCCAAGGGCCCGCTGTAATCGTCATTTTTTATAAAAGGAAAACGAACATGAGCATGAACAAATTCGTCGCCGCCACCGCCGTCGCCCTGAGCGCGCTGGCCTTTTCGCACTCCGCCAGCGCCGTCGTCCTGACGAGCAGCAGCGGCGCCAATATCGTGACCGACTACAGCGAAGCCGGCGTCGTGTCGTTCGACCTCGACCTGGTCGACTTCAGCACCACCACGCTGAGCTTCGTGCTGGAAGAAGCCGACCTGGCCGGCCCGCTGAGCTTCAACGCCATCATCCGCAATATGGTTGGCCTGTCGATGCACCAGTTCAACTTCGGCCTGCAGGGCATCGGGTATGCGGCGGCCGGCAGCGTGTCCTCGTTCTCGGGCGCCCAGGCCAGCTATTCGAGCAACTACGCCGTCATCAAGTTCGCCAACGGCGAGACGGCCGACACCCTGTTCGGCAACCCGACCATGCTCGACGGCCGCAGCGACTGGCTGCTCGACACCACCGGCCTGTCGGCGGGCGACACCTTCTCGATCGTGGCGCAGGTGCCGGAGCCGTCGACCGTGGCCATGATGCTGCCGCTGATGGCAGGCCTGCTGCTGGCGCGCCGCCGCAAGCGCGATTGAGCCGCCAGGCAGGGTGTTTGACACGCCTGTCACTTAGTGACATAGTAAACGTCACTAAGTGACAGGTATGGAGCGTGATGGGAGTGCACGACGAAGCAAGACTGGCGGTATCGCGCCACGCGGCAGGGCTGTTCGTGGAACGCGGCGTGGCCGCCACCAGCGGCGACGACATCGCCGCGGCGGCCGGCCTGTCGAAGCGCACGGTCTGGCGCTATTTTCGCAACAAGGAAAGCTGCGTCGAGCCGCTGTTCGATGCGACCTCGCTGCGCTTCATCGCCATGCTGCGCGACTGGCCACGCGACGCATCGATCGAGTCCTGGCTGCAGACCTGCCTGGGGAGTGAGCGTGCTCCCGCCGACCTGGCCGACGACGTGCTGGCCGTGCGCCTGCTGGCCATGCTGCCGGACGAGCCGGACCTGCGCGCTTCCTGGCTGATGGCGACCCAGCGCGCCGAAGACGCGCTGGCCGCGATCGTCGCCGACCGCCTGGAGCGTTCACCCAGGGACCTCGAGGTGCGGCTGTGCGCCGCGACCGTCATGGCCGCCATCCGCGTGGTCGACGAATCCATCAGCATCGCCGCCGTGAAGCACCGGCAAACCTTCACCACCCAGGACGTGATCGACCGCCTGTCGTACGCCATCCGCGTGGCCAGCACCCTGCCGATCTGCGATCCGGTCCTTGCCTGAACAAGGAGATTCGTCATGCATCCCATCGTCTATCCCGCCACCCGCCGCGCCGACACCTTTGACAACCTGCACGGACAGCGGATCGACGATCCTTACCGCTGGCTGGAAGGCGATGCGCGCAGCGACGGCGAGGTCGCGGCCTGGATCGCGGCGCAGAACGCCGTGACGAACGCCTGCCTGGCCGAGCTGCCGGGCCGCGAGGTCTTCCGCGCGCGGCTCGAGGCACTTCAGAATCACGAGAAATTCACGATCCCGCGCGAGCGGGGCGGGCATTATTTCTACACCCGCAATCCCGGCCTCGAGAGCCAGGCGACCCTCCTCGTGCGCGACAGCGTCGACGGCCCGGACCGCGTGCTGATCGACCCCAATACCTGGTCCGAACACGGCACCCTGGCCCTGGCCGAGTGGGCGCCGTCGAGAGACGGCGCGCTGCTCGCCTACGCCGTGCAGGAAGACGGCGCCGATTGGCGCACCATCAAGGTGATCGAGGTCGCCAGCGGAGAAATCCTCGACGATGCGTTGGCCTGGGCCCGCTTCACGACCATCGCCTGGGCGCTCGATGGCGCCGGCTTTTTCTATACGCGCTATCCCGAATCGACGGTGGGCGATGCCGCCCTGGCCAACCACGCGGTCTATTTCCATGCGCTGGGCACGCCGCAGTCGGGCGACCGGCTGCTGTATGCGACACCCGAGCGTCCCGAGCTGCTGCACTTCGTCGAGGTGACCCATAGCGGCCGTTACGCGGTGATCACGTCCACGCCCGGCACCCAGACCAACAACCTCGTCGTCATCGACCTGCACGACGAACGCTGGCAGCCGCGCACCGTGGTCAAAGGCTTCGACGCCGAATGGTCCCCGGTGGGCGATGCCGGCAGCACCTTGTACCTGCTGACCAGCGAGGGCGCCGAACGGCGCCGGATCGCGACCCTCGACCTGGCCGATCCCGGCGCCGCGCCGCAGGACCTGATTGCAGAGGACAGCGCCGTGCTGGGCGACGCGCGCCTGGTTGGCGGGCGGCTGATCGGCACCTACCTGGTCGACGTGAAAACCCAGCTGCGGCGCTTCACGCTCGAGGGCCAGGCCGATGGCGTCGTGCCGCTGCCCGGCATCGGCAGCGCGGGCGGCTTCCAGGGCCACTTCGACGACAACGAAGCCTTTTTCGTGTTCACCAGTTTCAATGCGCCGACGACGATCTACCGCTATGACGTGGCCGCGAACACGGCCAGCCCGTGGGCGGCGCCGACAGTCGACGCCGACCTGGAACACATCGTGGTCGAGCAGCGCTTCTATGCGGCGCGCGATGGCGCCCGGGTGCCGCTGTTCCTGATCCGGCGCAGCGACGTCACGGGGCCGGCGCCGACCCTGCTGCACGGTTACGGCGGCTTCGGCATCAGCATGATCTCGTACTACGAGCCCAGCCTGCTGGCCTGGATCGAGCAGGGAGGCATCGTGGCGATCGCCAATATCCGCGGCGGCGGAGAATATGGCAAGGCCTGGCACGAGGCGGCCCGCCTCGATAGAAAGCAGACCAGCTACGACGATTTTCTGGCCGCCGCCGAGTACCTGCACGCGCAAGGCATCGTGACGCCGGACGGCCTTGCCGTGCATGGCGAATCCGGGGGCGGCCTGCTGGTGGGCGTGGTCGTCAACCAGAGACCAGAGCTGTTCGCGGCCGCCTTGCCCGGTGTCGGCGTGATGGACATGCTGCGCTTCCACCATTTCACGGGCGGGCGCCTGTGGATGGGCGAATTCGGCGACCCGGCCGATGCGGCGCAGTTCCGCACCTTGCTGTCCTATTCGCCCTATCACAACGTGGCGGCCGGCAAACGCTATCCGGCTATCCTCGCCACGACGGCCGATACCGACGACCGTGTCGTCCCCGCCCATACCTTCAAGTACGTCGCGGCGCTCCAGCACATCGATGCCGGGCCGCGGCCGCACCTGGTGCGCATCGAGACCCAGGCCGGCCACGGCGCCGGCAAGCCCACTGCCAAGACCATCGCGGAGATGGCCGATAAATGGGCGTTCGCCGCGGTTTGGACGGGAATGTGGGTGGAATAAGGGTAGAAGCCGGGCAATAGTGCGAGGGCGGACTCGGCCGAATGCTAGACTTGCCTGAAAGCGGACATAGGATGTCCGTTTTCATTTTGAGCCCTGTTTTTGTTCCGCATCAGCCAGATGCCCAGTCAGAGGAGTCGACTTGCTTATGCGTGCTTCGTTCAGTTTCCTGTTCCTGTTGTTGATCGCCCTGGCGGCGCCGCTGTCACCGAACGCCTTCGCCGCCGGCCAGGCCGAAGAAGCCGCGCCCGCCGAGGAAGTCATTCCCGATGCGCTCAAGCGCGAGACGCCGCGCTCGATGGTGTCGGGCCTGATTTCCGCGTTGGCCGAGCCCGATTACGATCGCGCCGCCCAGTACCTCGACACGCCGGCCGGGAGCAACCGCCAGCGCACCAACGCCATTACCCAGGCGCGCAACTTCCATGCGCTGCTGGACAAGGGTGGCTCGCTGTCGCCCTTCGTCGCGCTGTCGAACGAGCCTATCGGCAAGATTGACGACGACCTGCCGGCCGAGCAGGAAAACGTCGGCGTCCTGACCATCCAGGACAAGAAGGTGCCGATCGTGCTGACCCGAGGCCAGGATGGCGACCACCAGGTCTGGCGGGTGTCGCGCGAGACGATCGACCAGATCGCGCAGGCGGCCCGCCAGGAGCCGGTGGTGCAGGAACCCGACAAGAACGAATTCGTCGTCGCCGGCGCGCCGCTCAAGGACTGGGCGATGCTGATCGGGCTCGGTGTCCTGATCTTTGGCGGCCTGTGGACGGTGGCGACCCTGATCGTTGCCGCCATGCGCAGGGTGGTGGCCGATGCGGAAGCCAACGGCCTGGTGCGCTTCATGGAGGCGGCGCTGCCGCCGGCCAGCCTGCTGATCGCGGTCGGCCTGTTCTACAGCTGGGCCGAACGGCTGCCGGTATCGATCGTGGCGCGCACGACCCTGCTGCGCTATACCGGCATCGTCTCGGTCATCGCGCTGGTGTGGTTCGGCCTGCGGCTGATCGATGCGGTCGCCGAGCTGGCCAGCGCGCGCATGCAGCGCAGCCAGCGGCGCCAGGTGGTGGCCGTCATCACGCTGGCGCGCCGCGCGGCCAAGATCCTGCTGCTGGCATTCTCGGGCGTCGCCATCCTCGGCACCTTCGGCATCGACGTCACGACCGGGATCGCGGCGCTGGGTATCGGCGGTATCGCGCTGGCGCTGGGCGCCCAGAAGACGGTGGAAAACCTGGTCGGCAGCGTCACCGTGATCGCGGACAAGCCCTTGCAGGTGGGCGACTTCGTCAAGGTCGGCGACGTGGTCGGCACCGTGGAGGACGTGGGCATCCGCTCGACCCGTATCCGCACCGGCGAGCGCACCATCGTCACCATCCCCAACGGCGACCTGTCGGCGCGCCAGATCGAAAACTTCGCGGCGCGCGACCGCTTCCTGTTCAACCCGTCCTTCGTGGTCGAGCCCGAAACCCCGTCGGCCAAGCTGAAGGAGGCGATCGAGATCGTGCGGCAGGTGCTGACCGAAGAGAAGAACATGGCCGAAGGACACCGGGCAAGGTTGGGCAACATCAGCGACCGGGGCTTCAGCATCGACGTCTGGTCGTACATCAACGTGAGCGAATTCGACACCCAGGTCATCATCCGCGAAAGCCTGCTGCTGAGGGTCTACGAGCGGCTGGAAGCGGCCGGTGTCTCCCTGGCCTTCCCGACCCGGAAAATCCTGTTCTCGCCGACGCAGCTGGCCGCGGCGAGACAGACCATGGCGGCAGCGGACGAGCGCGAAGAGACGCGGGAAGATGCCCGCGTGGTGCTGCTCGACAAGCCTACGCCGCCGCCTCCAGCATGACCATTTCCACGCCCGGCAGGTGGCATTCGCCCACCGCGCGCACGACGGCATCGATCGCCGCGCGGCGGGTGAAGCTCTTGCGCCAGGCGATCACCGCCCGGCGCGACGGCGCCGGCGGCGAGAAGGGCACATAGGCCAAGAGGCCGTTCGGGTCGCGCATATCGGCCACCGAGGCGCGCGGCAGCACGGTCAGGCCGATGCCGCTGGCGACCATGTGGCGGATCGTCTCGAGCGACGAGCCTTCGAAGGTGCGCTGCATGCCGTTGCCGGCCGCCGGCGCCGAGAAGCGCGCCATTTCCGGGCACACTTCGAGCACCTGGTCGCGGAAGCAGTGGCCGGCGCCCAGCAGCAGCATGGTTTCGCTTTTCAGGTCTTCGGCCGAGATTTCCTTGCGGCCTGCCCACGGGTGGCTGCGCGGCATGGCCACGACGAAGGGCTCGTCGTACAGCGGCTGCACCGACATGCCGTGGTCGGGCAGCGGCAGCGCCATGATGGCGGCGTCCAGCTCGCCCTGGCGCAGCAGCTCCAGCAGTTTATGCGTGTAGTTCTCTTGCAGCACCAGCGGCATTTGCGGCACGGTGTCGATCAGGTTCTTCACCAGCGGCGGCAGCAGGTAGGGCCCGATCGTATAAATCACGCCCAACCGCAGCGGGCCGGCCAGCGGATCCTTGTTCTGCTTGGCCAGCTCCTTGATGGCGGCGGTCTGTTCGAGCACCCGCTCGGCCTGGGCCACGATCTGGGCGCCCAGCGGCGTCACGGAGACTTCGGAGCCGCCACGCTCGAACAAGGTCACGCCCAATTCGTCCTCGAGCTTCTTGATGGCGACGGACAGGGTGGGCTGGGCCACGAAACAGGCTTCGGCGGCATGGCCGAAGTGTTTGGCGCGCGCGACGGCGACAATGTATTTCAGCTCGGTCAGTGTCATGTTTTATGTGTTTCGGGGTGCGCACCCTGGCCGGCGCCGGGACGGCGGACCGGGGCGGCAGACCCGTTTTAGCCATGAAATAATAGTTTAACGAGAATCATAGTCGATATAATTGCCCGGCAGGCTACACCACTGCAATTTTTGAAAGGCCCGCATGTCTTCGACGTTCGGCCCGGCGGAAGCCCAGGCCTATATCCACAAGCTCCTGACGGTGATGCATCACCAGGGCGGCTCCGACCTTTTCATCTCGGCTGACTTTCCTCCAAGCATCAAACACCAGGGGGCGATGAAGGCGCTCAGCCAGCAGCGCCTGACGGGCGAAGTCACGCGCGCGCTGGCGCTGTCGATCATGAACGAGCGCCAGCGCGCCGAGTTCGAGGCCGAGATGGAGTGCAATTTCGCGATCTCGCTGCCGGGCGTCTGCCGCTTCCGCGTCAACGTCTACGTGCAGCAGCAGAGCGTGGGCATGGTGGTGCGCACGATCGCCTCCGAGATCCCCAACTTCGAAAAGCTCGACCTGCCCGAGGTGCTCAAGGACGTGGTGATGACCAAGCGCGGGCTGGTGCTGGTCGTGGGCGGCACTGGCTCCGGCAAGTCGACCACGCTGGCGGCGATGATCGACTACCGCAACAGCAACTCGGCCGGCCACATCATCACGGTGGAAGACCCGGTGGAGTACGTCCACAAGAACAAGAATTGCCTGGTGACGCACCGCGAAGTGGGCGTCGACACCCTGTCGTGGCACCACGCGCTCAAGAACACGCTGCGCCAGGCGCCGGACGTGATCCTGATCGGCGAGATCCGCGACACCGAGACGATGGAACATGCGATCGCCTTCGCCGAGACCGGCCACCTGTGCCTGGGCACGCTGCACGCCAATAATGCCAACCAGACGATGGACCGGATCATCAACTTCTTCCCTGAGGAACGGCGCAATCAGCTGCTGATGGACCTGTCGTCGAACCTGCGCGCCATCGTCTCGCAGCGCCTGGTGCGCACCGAGGACGGTAAAGGACGCAAGGCGGCCATCGAGATCCTGCTGAACACGCCGACCATCGGCGAGATGATCCTCAAGGGGAACTTCCAGAACATCAAGGAGATCATGCACAAGTCGCGCGAACTGGGCATGTGCACCTTCGACCAGGCCTTGTTTGAGCTGTACAACAAGGGCCTGATCGGCTACGACGAGGCGATCCGCAATGCCGACTCGGCCAACGGCCTGCGCCTGCAGATCAAGCTGTCGGGCGAGCGCCGCGAGCCGGGCGCTAGCGCCGCGCGGCCGGCCGAGCTGTCGATGGCGATCGAGGAAGAACCCGACGATGAGTCGCCGAAACACTGACATTCGCTTTATTTTTACGCATTATTCCTGACTCATGCCTTCATTCGAAAACAAACTCTGCACGCGCGCCGACCTGGCTGCGCGTATCGCCGCACTGCCAAAACCCGTGGTGCTGACCAACGGCGTGTTCGACATCCTGCACCGCGGTCACGTGACCTACCTGGCGCAAGCGCGCGAGCTGGGAGGATCGCTGGTGGTGGCGGCGAACACCGATGCCTCGGTCAAGCGCCTGGGCAAGGGCGACGACCGTCCGCACAACACGCTGGCCGACCGCATGGCGGTGCTGGCGGCGCTGGAATCGGTCAGCCTGGTGGTCGAGTTCGACGAGGATACGGCCCTGGAAGTGGTGCAGGAGGGACGCCCCGACATCTACGCCAAGGGCGGCGATTACGTGATGGACCAGATCCCCGAAGGCAAGGCCGTGCTGGCCTATGGCGGCCGGGCGGTGGCGATCGACTTCGAACATGACCGTTCGACCACCAAGCTGGTGGCGCGCATTCGCGGCTGACCGGCATGTCGACGCTTCCGGCCCTGCCTGCCGATCTCGACGCCCTGTATCCGCGCGCGTCGGACGCCATCGTCAATCTCGAACACGGCTATTTCGGGGCGATGGCGCTGCCGGTGCAGCAGGCGCTGGAGGAAGCGATCAGGCATACGAACTCCCACTTGAGTCCTTTCCTGCGCGGCGAGTTCGGGCACAAGCACGCCGAAACGCTGCGCGCGCGGCTGGCGCAGCTGATCAACGCCGAACCGCACGAGATCCTGCTCACGCGCAGCGCCAGCGAATCGATGCAGGTGCTGATCGGCCAGTATCGCGCGCTGGAGGCGGGCGACGCGGTGCTGTGGTCCAACCTGGATTATCCGGCCATGCGCTATGCGATGGCCTGGCTCGAGGAGCGGCGCGGCGCGCGTCCGGTCGAACTGCAGTTCACCTTGCCGCTGGGCCGTGACGCGCTGCTCGACCGTTATGCGGCGGCGATCCGCGACACGCCGGGTCTGAGGCTGATGCTGCTGTCCCAGGTTTATCCGGCCAATGGTCAGCAGGCGCCGGTGCGCGAGATCGTGGCGCTGGCGCGCGAGCGCGGCATCGACGTGCTGGTCGACAGCGCGCATGCGCTGGGACAGGTGCCGGTGGACGTACAGGCGCTGGGCGTCGACTTCGCCGGCTTCAACCTGCATAAGTGGATCGGCGCGCCGCCGGGACTGGGCTTCGTCTATATCCGCGCTTCACACCTGCAGAAGATCGAGCCGCATTTCGGCGACCGCGATTACCCTGAGGACGACATCCGCGGCCGCCTGCATGCGGGCATGCCGCCGGTGAGCGCCATCATGGCGGCGCCAAGCGCGCTCGATGTCCATGCGATGCTTGGTGGGGCCGCGGCGAAGGAAGCGCGCCTGAACTGGCTGCGCAGCTACTGGATGCGGCGCGTGGCCGAGCTGCCGGGATTGCGCCTGCTGACGCCGCTCGACGGCGGAACGGCGCTGGCGGCGTTCACGATAGCCGGCATGGCGGCGCGCGAGGTACAGCGCGCCCTGCTGGAGCGCTTCGGGGTGTTCACGGTCGAGCGCCACGTGGGTAACACGAGCGTCGTGCGCGTCACGGTGGCGCTGACCACGACGACGGGTGAGCTGGACCGCCTGGTCGACGCCTTGAGCGTACTGGCGCGCGAAGCCGCCGGGCGGTCCGCTTAGACCAGCCGTTAGCTTGCCGCGGCTGGTGTGCGGTCGTATTGCACCACACCGCCCTCCGACAGCGTGAACACCAGGTCGCACTGCGCGAAGATGTCGGCGCTCACGCCATCGTGGACCGAGTCGTAGAGCCATGCGGCCATCGCGGCGTTCGTCGCCTGCATCTCGATTTCCTGGCCGGGTTTGCCTGCATGCAGCGCATCGACCAGTTCCTGGACGAAGAAGGGGATGGCGCCCGCGGTCCATTCGGCGCCACGTTCGCGCGCCTCGGCTGCGCGCGGTTGCGCCATCGCCATCAGCGCGGCGGCGTCGACCTGCGTTTCCATGGCCAGGGTGGGTTCGGATTGGTCAGCGGTCGTGAAGACACGTATCAGCATGGTGTTGGCTTTCGTTTCATTGGTTGGATCAACCGGTATGGTACGCGTCCCACAGCTTGTTGCGGAACCTGTATGCCGGATCGACCCGGCGCTTGAGCGCGAAGAAGCGTTCGGCCTCCGGATAGGCGGCGTGGAATTGCGCCACGGTCGCGTGGATCTGGTAGGGCAGGTAGTAGGAGCCACCCAGCGCCGTCGCGGCGTCGACCAAGGCGCGGGTCCAGGCGCGCACCGCGTCCCGGTCGCGCGGCGCGGTCTGCTGGCGGTAATACAGCACGAAGGCGAACACGTCGGTGCGGGCCCAGGCCAGCAGGGTGCCAGGATCCTTGCGGGCATGGCGGATCGAGACGTTGATCACGTTCACACGGTGGCGGCGCAGGATGGCGCGCAGCCCCTCGGCGAAGCGCTCCATCGCCGCGACCGGCACGAAATACTCTTGCAGCGCATACGTCGTCCCGGCGCCGGCCAGCGGCGCGAGCGAATGGATGTCGAGGCCGGCCTGGTGGTTGCGCCACTCGACCGCGTCGGTCGAATAGAGCAGCGGCTCGAGGACGCGCCGGCGCAGCTCCTTGCCCCAGTGCGAAGCCGAGATCACTTCCTGCAGCCGGCGTTCGATGCGGTAATCGCCGCCCGTGGCAGTGAGGCGGTTAGGCAGCGTCACCGCGCGGCGGGTGCGCGAAAAAGTCACCGCGCGCACCAGCGAGTAGTCGTCGGGATACAAGGTGGCGTTGTGCATCACGGCGCTTGGCTCGGCGCCGATGCGCGCTTCGAAGAAGCGGCGGTAGCCAGACAGCGGCATGACCTGCGAGCGCCGCTCGAGCGGGCCGTTGTCGGCCAGGCGCAAGGTCGCTTCCACGATCACGCCGATGCCGCCATAGCCGCCGATCGCGCCATAAAACAGATCGCTGTTGCGGGTGGGGCTGGCGGCGAGCAGCGTGCCGTCGGCCAGCAACAGCCGGATCGCTTCCACGCTCGACACCAGTGGACCTTGCCCGACGTAGCGGCCGTGGGCATTGACGCCGA